>Ga0207421_10003737_pt1 | contig 17958 bp, 10 predicted proteins | sample SodLakKL_010_SED_4_FD_187542 | JGI IMG/M metagenome (GOLD analysis project Ga0207421, IMG submission 187542) | Alkaline sediment microbial communities from Lake Tanatar, Kulunda Steppe, Russia - 8KL_010_SED (SPAdes) (version 2) | ecosystem: Environmental > Aquatic > Non-marine Saline and... | reverse complement strand
ATTCAAGGCTGTGGTTCCGCCACCACAAAACTACGCATCAAGGGCTAAAATATTTGCAATGTCGCTTTTAATTCTGATTTAATTTTTGAGAGTGTTTAACATCATCCTTTAATTTAGATTGTCAGGTAATTTTTTTATCTTTACATTCCAAAATAATATGCCGATGTTATAGGCATAGCCGGATTATCACCGGTTTAATATAATTCTATATATACTTTCATATTTACCGGATGCAAAAACAAATTAAAACAGTAATAGTTGCTTTTTCAACTCTGTTTTTTGCAATTGAGTCATCTTCCAATACTCCTGTTCACAGCAATGAATTTATGTATATTGGTGTTGGTGCCCGTGCATTGGGTATGTCAAATGCTTTTGTGGCTATTTCCGACGATGTGACCTCAGGTTATTGGAATCCGGCAGGTCTTACAAATATAGAATCAAACATACAGATATCATTGATGCACAGTCAATATTTCAGTGGTTTAGCCAGTTATGATTATGGAGCTGTATCTTTCAATAGCGATGAATACAGCAGTTTTGCTATCTCCTACTTAAGATTTGGCGTTGATGATATACCCAACACATCCGAATTAATTGGAAGCGACGGAAGTATAAATTATGACCGTATCAGGTCTTTTTCGGCAGCCGATAACGGTTTTTTATTATCCTATGCCAGAATATTGCCCGGATTAGAAAATATGAAATTAGGGGCAAATGCTAAAGTCATCAGGCGTACTGCCGGAAGTTTCGCAAGTGCATGGGGGTTTGGCATAGACATTGGAGCGCAATATTCTTACAATGATTGGATGTTCGGTTTTTCGGGTAAAGACATAACCACAACTTTCAACGCCTGGAGTTATGACCTGGATGACAGCATGAAGGAAGCTTTCAAGCTTACAGGTAATGAAATTCCCGACAACTCAACCGAGATAACTTTGCCACGTTTTATTATTGGTAGCGCACGAAACATAAACATTCATGAGAACTTCTCAATACTAATGTCTCTCGACATGATGATAACAACCGATGGTAAAAGAAACGTGCTTATTAAAAGCGACCCTTTTAGCATTGAACCCAGCTTTGGCACAGAATTCAATTATCGCGATTTTGTCTTTTTCAGATGTGGGGCAGGAAATATCCAGCAATATCATAACTCAAAAGGTGAGAAAATACGTAGCTTCCAGCCAAATATGGGCGTAGGTGTTATAATACGCGATAACCTGACAATTGATTACGCATTGACAAATGTTGGAGAAAGTTCAATAGCACCATATTCCAATGTCTTTTCTTTACGACTTAACATTGATCAAAAAGATAGAGATAATTAAAACAGATGATATATTCAAAAAAATATATAACCACTTCTTCTTTGGTGCCAATATCAATTTTGTTGGTATTATTAATACTGTCAGCCAAATCATATTCCAAACCAACAGGCAATGAATGGATATATTATGATCAGAAATATTACAAGATTCAGGTATATGAGCAGGGTATTTACCGAATTAACTACAATACTTTGCTAAATGCAGGAGTACCCCTGGGAACATTTGACCCCAGAAGTTTTCAGATTTTTGCCAGGGGAGAAGAGCAGCCTATATACGTGAAAAACGAAGATACAGGGACATTTCAACCCGGCGACTATATTGAATTCTATGCCAAAGGCAACAACGGATGGTTCGACAAATATCTTTACGAAAACCATGAAGACCACCCAAATCCTGATTACAGCCTCTTTACCGATACTGCAACATATTACCTTACATGGAACAATTTGCTTGATAATAAACGATTTAATATTGAAACCGATACCAATTTTTCGGGATATACTCCTCATCCCTTTTTTTGGCATTATTCAAGAGAAAACTACACAAGTCATTATTTTGCAGGGCAAACCAATAATTATGGAGTTACAGACCCTGAATATACAAATACCCAAGGTTGGTTTGACAATGCTTTCAATGAAGGCGACACAAGAACAAAAAACATACCTACTTCAAATATATATATGAACGGCCCCGACGCTGAAATTGAGCTGGTTGTTATTGGAGCCTCAGATGACAGACAACATAATCCTAACCATCATTTACAAATAGAATTTGCCAACATACAAATTGATACATTGTATAAAGGTTATAAGTTATTACAATTTGATCATGATGTTCCTGTTACATCTTTAAATTCACCTTCCACTCAATTTTTTTTCACATCTGTTGATGATCTTGGAGCCAGAAGCCGGAATACCATAGCTTATATATCGGTAAAATACCCGCATCAATACGACTTAGGTGGTAATGATAGTAAACTTATGAGAATACCCCCGTCTGATGAAAATAAAACTTTGCTCAGCATAACCGACTTTGAAGCAACTCAGCAGGATGATATATGGATCTGGGATATGACTTCACATAACAAGGTAAAAGTAAAAAAAGAAAACCAAAATTTTAAAGCATTGCTGCCAAACCCGCAGCAAAACAGAAAATGTTACATCACTTCAGAAAACAATATAATAAACCTAACATCTGTTAAGCCAGTTAACCAAAATTCGGCAACACCCGGTAAATTCAACAAATTTACCTCCGGGGCAAATACAAATTCCGATTATATTTTGATAACACACAGCTCTTTAATGGAAGAAGCCCAAAACTACAAACAATACCGCAACACAACTGGCTATAATGTTTTATTGGTTGATGAAGAAGAATTATACGACCAATTTTCTTTTGGCATCAGAAAACATCCCCTGGCTTTAAGGAATTTTGCCAGGCATCTTATCAACAATTATGATGAATCTCCACGAAAAATGTTTCTGATTGGCAAAGCCTATAAAGCTCGTGATTACCGGACTGATCCTGACCTTTTTAACAATACAAAAGTTCCCTCATTTGGAGATCCGCCCTCCGACATATTAATAACCGCCGGAATCACTGATGAAATGTTTATCCCGGCTATACCTACCGGCCGTTTAAGTGCCAAAAACCGGTCGCATGTTGAACTTTATCTTGATAAGATCATTCAATACGAAACTGCACAACAAACGGCAGAAAAGTGGATGAAAAACATCCTGCATTTTGGCGGGGGAAGCAGCGAGAGTGAACAATCAAAACTGGCAGGATATCTTAACAAATACCGGCAAATCGTCGAAGATACTCTAATGGGTGCATACGTACGCACATTTTTTAAAAGCTCTACAGATCCAATAGAAATAAACCAGTCTGACTCACTGAAAGAATTAATAAACAACGGAGTCAGTATCATGACTTTTTTTGGGCATGCTGCAGGTGTAGGATTTGATATGAGTATAGATAATCCCGCCGCATACAACAATTACGGCAAATACCCCTTCCTTTTGGCTAACTCATGTTTCGCGGGTGACCTGTTTGATAAAGACGGAACATCATCATCAGAAGAATTTGTTTTAATTGAAAATAAAGGCACAATAGGTTATCTGGCTTCAACATCAGCTGCCGGTGCTTTTGAACAGGATCTTTATTCCAGTGAATTTTTTAGAAATATTGCTTCAAAATATTATAAAAAACCCGTGGGTGTAAGTATAAAAGAAGCTATCCGGGAAATCCAGTCAAGCAACATTTATATAAAAAATGTATGTTTACTCATGACTTTACATGGCGATCCGGCATTGAAAATTAACTCCCATCCGAAGCCTGATTACAAAATAACCCCGGAAAACATTTACTTTACCCCAAAAGATGTCTCAACAGAAATGAAGAACTTCAAGGTAAATGTGATCGCTACAAATATTGGCAAAGCTATTAATGATTCAATATTTGTTGAGCTCACAAGAACTTTACCTGATGGCAGTACCGATATTCAAATGAAACGTATCAAAGCACCGCTTTACAAGGATACTTTAGTGTTTGATTTTGAAATAGACAGGGAGAGAGATGTAGGATTAAATCAATTCAAAGCGGTTTTAGATGCCTACAATGAAATTGATGAGCTTTCTACACTTAACAATTCCGCTTCAACAAGTCTTTTGATCCGTTCAACCGATATCCTCCCTGTTTATCCTCATCGTTATGCCATAATACCCGGATCGCAACCAACTCTAAAAGCATCCACCGGTGACCCCTTCTCAGATGAAATGTTATACATTTTCGAACTTGATACCTCAGCTGCTTTTGAAAACCCAATAGAAAGCGACAGTTTGTATCATAAGGGAGGTGTAGTTAAATGGGAACCTAATACCATGCTGGAAGACAGCACTGTATATTTTTGGAGGGTAAGCCCGGCATTTAAATACAATGACTCATATTCATGGCGAATCAGCAGCTTTCAATATATAAGTGGCGAGCATGGGTGGAGCCAGGCTCATTTTGACCAGTTTGAAAACAACAAATATCAATATATCAATTACAACAAGGAAAAACAACAATGGGATTTTATTAATATTATCAACTCCATACAGGCTCAAACCGGAATATACCCCTACATCCCATGGACCGAAGAATGGTATAAGGTTGATGGTGTTATAAAATGTCAATGGTCATGTACCCATGACATCGGCCATGGCATGAAATTCGCCGTTTTTAATCCTGTTTCCGCTGAAAACTGGGTAAGTTATGATCAAGGTGAAGGTATAGGTCAGTTTGGAAATGTTCATTGCCACGACAGACCTATGAATGGCCTGGATTATTTTACGCACAACGACCAATGGAGAAACAGAATGATTAATTTACTCGATACAGTACCCAAAGATTATTATGTGTTGGCTTTTAGCCACAGAAACCATCATGCCGAAAATTATCCTGAAGAGCTATACGAGGCATTTGAATCTATAGGTAGTGGAAATATACGGAACCTGGAAAACAATACGCCATATATTATCTTCGGAAAAAAAGGTGCAGCACCCGGAAGTGCCAGGGAGGAAATAGGAATAGACATTACATCAATAATTCAACTTAACGACAGTATTCAAACCGACTGGAACGAGGGTTTTATTAAATCAGAACGTATCGGGCCGGCAAAACAATGGAACTCTCTGCACTGGCATCAGGAAAGCTTAAATAATTTTGACACTGATTCAGTGTGGCTAAACGTTGTTGGTGTTGATCATCAAGGCCAAACCGACACTTTGTTAAATAACATTCCTCCTGACTCAACATCGGTTTATAACCTTAATGAACATATTGATGCTGAAAATTACCCTTATATGCACCTTATCGTATACATGCGTGACGATTCGCTTCATACACCGGCACAAATACAACATTGGCAAGTTTTATATGAAGGAGCACCCGAAACAGCAATAAACCCGTCAAAACATTTAGTGTTTGAATCCGACACCTTGATGGAAGGAGGTAAATTTATTTTTTCAACAGCTATACACAACATTGGCCATCATGATATGGATAGTCTGTTGGTTGATTACTGGATTATTGATAACGACCGAAATAAACATCCTATTGATTATCCACGGCAAAATCCACACCCGGCAGGTGATGTTTTTATAGACACAGTAGAAGTAGAAACCCGTAACTTTGCAGGCAACAATACCTTTTGGATGGAGGTCAACCCTAATGATGACCAGCCCGAACAATACCATTTCAATAATATAGGGCAACGCAGCTTTTATGTTAAAGCAGATAAAACAAACCCTTTGCTGGATGTAACTTTTGACGGCAAACATATACTCGACGGAGATATAGTATCTCCCAACCCTGAAATACAAATATCACTACGCGATGAAAACCCTTTCCTGCTGCTCGACGACACCTCATATGTTAAAGTTTTTCTGCAAACACCACTGCAAAATAAACCCGAAAGAGTCTATTTTATCGAAAACGGAAAGGAAAACATGGAATTTATTCCTGCTACAGATTCAAAAAACAAGCTAAAGGTAAAATATAACCCTGAACTTACAGAAGATGGGGATTACAGATTAAAAGTACAGGCAATGGATGCTTCTAAAAATATATCAGGAAAAGAAGACTATTCTATAAAATTTGAAGTAATAAACGAGTCAACAATAACAAAAGTTTTTAACTATCCGAATCCTTTTTCAACATCAACCCGGTTTGTTTTTACCCTAACCGGTTCTGAAATACCGACTTACTTTATGATACAAATAATGACAATAACAGGAAAAGTTGTTGAAGAAATTGATCTGTTAGAAGTAAGTTCTGTTATGCCGGGGCACAACATTACCGATTATGCCTGGGATGGCACTGATCAATACGGCCAAAGACTGGCAAACGGAGTTTATTTGTACAGGGTTATTGCCAAAATCGATGATGAACAAATTAAGCACCGGCAAACATCAGCCGACAAATACTTTCATAAAGGCTTAGGAAAAATGTACCTGATTCGTTAATTAATAATTTATTATGCAAAATTATCCGGTAAAAGTTTTACTTGCATTCGGAGAAGCAGTTGAAAACAACAAAAAATTATCCGATTGGTTGCTAAGCAACGGCTTCCCCGAGCTGGCAGCACTGGCCGCAGCCATTCAATCAAGCAAAAATGCCTTCAACTGGCTAATGAAACATAAATACTACCATTTTGCAGCTTTTTGCAGCGCTTTGTATGATAATGATAACGCCTACTACTGGCTTAAAAAGCATAACCATGATATACTTGCAACTATGACAGATGCAATAATGGGAAATGAAAAAGCAAAAAAATGGTTAAAAAAACAAAATTTGGAAATATTCCTTTTATTATCAATAAAAATTGAAAGAATAATAAAAGAAAAGAAAGCTGATTTGGATGATTACCACAAATTCAACTTTTAATTACCATTTTTTTTGCCCAATTAACCAAAATTTTTGACATTTTCATAAAAAATAATTTCAAAACTATTTTTTTATTTATATTTGTGTTGTTTAAATTCAATTTCTTTGTGTTACTAAATTTTTTTTTACAATGAACATTTATGTTGGAAACCTTAGCTACAGTATTAAAGAAGATGAACTTCGTAAATTATTTGAGGAATATGGCGTAGTATCTTCGGCTAAGATTATCTCAGACCGGGAATCCGGCAGAAGTAAAGGTTTTGGTTTTGTTGAAATGGAAAATGATGATGAGGCAAACTCAGCCATTGAAAACCTTAATGGCAAAGAGGTACAAGGAAGAAGCATCAACGTTTCACAAGCACGCCCAAGAAAAGAAAGTTTTGCAAACCAAAATAGAAATTAGATCATAGCTATTGGTTTGTTTTTGTAGTTATTCATTGATCTTTGTTTATTGCAATCAAAATAAGTTGATAATATAAAAATTGTATTTATTTGTTAACTTAATTATTGCTCCTGACAAGATATTATATCAGGAAGTTCAGCTAGAGCTAATTAATACAAGACTGAAAACCCAAAAACCTTTTCTGTTATCAGCAATAAGCCAAAGAAATTGTGATATGAATTCATTCATAATTTCTTTGGCTTTTTTTTTAATAATTAGGATATTTTAATCAAAACGAGATATGGCATATACTTATAAATACCCCAGGCCAATGGTAACAGTAGATGCAGTAATCTTTGGCAAAGACGACAATGACAATATAGAGGTTTTATTGATAAAACGAGGCCGGCATCCTTATAAAGATTGCTGGGCTTTGCCGGGCGGTTTTATCGGGATAGATGAAAGCCTGGAGGAAAGTGTTGCCCGTGAATTAGAAGAAGAAACAGGTATAAACTCAATAATTCTTAAACAGTTTCACACTTTTGGCAAACCCGGCCGCGACCCAAGAGGCCGCAATATTACAATAGCATATTGGGGTTTGGGGAAAAAATACCGGCTTAATCCAAAAGCCGGTTCTGATGCAAAATCATATAAATGGTTTAATCCAGATAAATTGCCAAATATGGCTTTTGATCATGAAGAAATCATTAAAAAAGCAAAAGTTGCAGCAGGTATTTAAAAAAACCATTTTCACAACGAAGTAAAACAAAAACGGGAGAATCTTGTAACCCTCCCGTTTTCAAACTGCAATTTTATAAAGATTAATTTCTTAATATCAGCATTTTATTACGATAAATATTATTTTCGGTTTGAACTTCAAAGAAATACATTCCGTCAATTAAAGGTGAACCGTCGGGGCCGGTTCCGTTCCATTGTATTTTATTCGTACCAGCTGAAAATATTTGGGGTTCAAAAATATTAAACTTGTTTCCCCTCATATCATAAACATAAACCGAAACAGTGGTTTCACGGTTAAGGGTGAAGTAAATATTTGTAAATTCTGAAAAAGGATTAGGATAGTTGTATGCTTTAGAAACTATTGGCCCTCCAATTTCAGATATATGAGTTCCATCGGCTTCCATTACGATCTCTATTGTTTTATCTTCATCCTCGATTGTAAACGAGCCCTCAACTTCATAATATCCTTCTTTATTTACAATAAAGTCATAATCTCCTTCTTCAAGCTCCAGTTCGGCTATGCCCTGTTCATCTGTAATAATCGAATACCCTGTTCCAACAATATCTATTGTAGCTCCTTCAACAGGATTTGCAGGATCCTGATCATCAGTAACGACGAAAGTGGCAATAAATAATGGATCTTCAACACCTGATAAAATCACCTCGATGGTTTTATCCTGATCTAGCTGGAAGGATTCTTCAACTTTATGATAATTCTCTTTGGTAACTTTATAGTTATAAAAACCTTCCTTAAGTTCTTCAATTATGGCAATACCTTCTTCATTAGTAATGATGGTGTCTGAGGTTTCTTCGATAACTATTTTTGCACCTTCAATTGGATTAGCGGGGTCTTCATCATCTGTAACCACAAAAGTAACTTCATAATACTGTGGAACAGCGTCTGTTCCTCCTGACAAGGCAACCAGATAATTATTGCGTGAAGCGGCAACCACCTCCATTGAATAATCGCCTGTAATATCGGGTATAGCCCTAATAGCATCAACAGCATCAGGCATAGGATGAGTTTCCAATATTTCCCCGTCAGATCCACTGATAAAATACACATTATTATTGTTAAAAAGAGTTCCAACAGCCACATCATTTATACCGTTACCGGTAATATCATTTAAAGGTGTAACACTCCATGATTGATCCGAAATGGGGGTTGACCAAAGTAGCTGGCCATTTTTCCCGCTTATTGCCACAGCATTAGAAACAGTAGAATAAGCAGGTAATATATCAGTGTAACCATCTTCATTCAGATCACCGGCTATCCAAAAATCCAAAATAATAGCATTGCCAAGCCCCCCTGTATAAAGAACATCTCCATTAGTAACATCAAGAAGATAATAAAAGCCGTTAAAACTTCCAACAATTATGTCTTTTATTCCATTGTCGGTAATATCGTCAATTTGTTCAAGTGCCCACACAGATGTACCATCAGTAATAAATTCCCACTCGATACTACCGTTTGAACCATTTATACCGATAACACGCCCCTGATCTGTAGGAGTTTGCCCCCCGCCAATAACATCAGGTAACCCATCGCCGGTAAAATCTTCTACAGCCAATACCGAGAATGCAGCACCTCCCATACTGGTTTCCCATATCATATCTCCGGTTTTACCATCGAGCAAAAAGATACGTTTGGGACCTGTACCAGTTCCATCATCACCCGTAGCTGCAAGCACATCCTTATATCCATTTCCATTGTAGTCATATTTTACATCTACCATATAAACCCATCCTCCATCACCAAAAATATTGGTTTCAAACCTCCAAATTATATCACCCGTCCTGGATGAAACAGCAGTTACAGCCCGATCACCATAAGCCGTTCCTATAACAAAATCATGATAACCGTCTTCATTTATATCATCCATTAAATCAATTGCTTTTGGATATTCTACTGTTCCTATCTCTGTTTTCCAAATTAATTCAGAGGTGCTACACGCATTACCATTAAAAAGCTTTATTTCAAGTCCCCGCGTGCAAACTATAACATCATCAATATTATCACCTGTTACATCGGGAATATTCATTATAGCTCGTGGATTATCAAAACTACCACCGGCCAATGTCAAATCCCAGATAACTGAACCCAGGGGATATTCAATATCCTCAGATACACCTTCCAAATAAATGGTATAAGGTGATTGGTTTTCATTATTAAAAGTCAATGTAGCTTCTCCTTCAATATCACCTTCAATAGAAGGCTGAAACCAAAAAGGAAGATCTTTTTTCTGCACCGGGCTAAGTGTAAGAGGAAATTCAACAGTCCAGTCCCAATAAAAGTCATCAGGATAAAATTCAATGCTCTCAAAAACCAAAGGTTCATCACCCATGTTTTTTAATTCCATAAATTCTCTGTTTGTTGAATTTATTCTGACCGTGCCAAAATCAATAACCTCCTGCTCAGTTACCAGGTATGGGCCTGATGCCAAACCATTACCACTTAACAATACTTCAACTTCAGGGTTGGCAGGATCATTGGAATAGATAACCATTTCCTTTTCATAAATAGCAATTTCTTCCGGAGCAAAAGTAACAGTAACCTCCTCATAATCACCAGGCTCAACAGTAACAGGAAAATCAGCATCAATTGAAAAAGCCTCATTCTCTTCAGGGAATATAATGCTATCAACAATTAGATCTCCGCTTCCGTCATTTATAATATTCATATCCCAGTCAGCTGATTCTTCAATCGTTACATTACCAAAACTGTATGAAGGGGGAACCTGAATCACGGGAGTACCGGTACCCCAGGGATCAACTTTATAAAGAGTACTGTTACCAGACGAATCCCTGCCCAAATACCACAGAAAAACATCATCATAGTATATGCCGCTTGCTCTGTGGTCATCATAAGGAAAAGATTCAATTAGCGTACCATCACTTTCTACAAAATGTATTAATTCACTCCAGTAATCGATAATCCAGATTGAATCTCCCTGCAATGCCAAATCCCATGGCTGATCGGTTGGAGGAGTAAAACTGGATATCTCGTTGCCCTCATCATCAACGTGATGAATCGTACCGGGATTGGGAAAGTAAGTAGCTACCCAGAAATTACCGTCATCCCAGGCTATACCCGACATGTATGACCCCGGCAAATCAAATTGTGAAACCTCATTACCCTCCATATCAAGCTGCAAAGCAATAGCCGGAGTAGTAGCGCCGGTCTGATTAATAGTCCATAAATATTCACCATCGTAAGTTAAACCAAGAGCTTCCTCCTGATCACCCTCAAACAAAAGCTCAAGCTCTTCAGTCTCGGGATCAAAAGTATACATTTTGTCACCATGACCCCCTCCATAAGAACCAATATAAAAAATTTCGCCATCATAAGCCAAACCGCTGGCATGACTATTAACCTCATAAATATTAACTATTGTCCAACCATTGTTATCAATTTCAGGAATTGCATTTTGTAAATTCCCATATAACGAATAACTGAAAAACAGACATAAAGAAATCAAAAAAATCGCAAATTTTCTCATAAACTCATATTTTTTAATTGATAATAAAACTAAAATTTAACTACTTAAAGAAGTATAAAAAAACATGGCAATATCCCCAAAACAATTTTATTTATAGGTTATAAGAAATAATTCTAAATATTATTTGCGGGTAATAATAAAGTTAATTAATCAAAATATCACCTATCTACCCATTTTAGCAGAATAAAAAAATAATATTTTGACAGATTTTAATAATATACATACAAATTTAGTGCTTTTTTTGCTTTAAGGTCATTATAAACATTTATTTTTAACAAAAATGTTTCACCTAAACATAAATTATTAGAGAGCCGGGCGATTTTTTTATAATTCATTCCAATTATGCAAGCTTTAACATTTTTTCAACTCAACACATAACAAACAAACTAAAATTTAAATATATTTGTCTTATTTTTTAATTAATATATTTAATAAATATCAATAATAAAACTTATGAAGAGCAAATTATTAACAATACTCATTTTGCTGATTGCGGCACCCAATATTACTAATGCTGACAGCAGGGAAATTGAGTTTACCGAATTTACACTTGACAATGGTTTGCATGTAATATTGCAGCCTGACAACGCCACACCCAACATAGTGGTTAATATCATGTATCATGTTGGAGCAAAGAATGAGTTCGAAGACCGTACTGGTTTTGCTCATTTTTTTGAACACCTGATGTTTGAGGGTACTAAGCATATCGAACGAGGCGAGTTTACTGAGATTGTTGAGCAAGCTGGGGGGTCGTTAAATGCCTTCACCAGCTTTGATGTAACAAATTATTTCATTATGCTGCCTTCAAACCAACTTGAGTTGGGATTATGGATGGAATCCGAGCGCATGTTGCACCCAGTAATTGACTCAATTGGTATTGCCACACAAAAAGATGTTGTAACGGAAGAGATGGGAGAAGTTCGCGATGAACCGCCCTATGGGAGGCTCCTTACAGAAACTATCGACAGGGCTTTTACAAAACATCCTTACCAAAACGATGTGCTAGGTAAGGAAGAACATATTCGTAATGCCACTTATGAAGAAATTACCGCTTTCCATGAAATGTTTTATGTACCAAACAATGCAACATTAGTTATAGCCGGTGATATTGAAATAGATGATACCAAGCAACTGGTCGAAAAATATTTTGCTGATATTCCAAAAGGAGACAAAGAGATTCACAGGCCTCCTCAAAATGAACCTGAACGTACAGAAGAGCTACGTGACACGGTATATGATAATGTTCAGGTTCCGGCTGTCGTACAAGCATATATGATCCCGGCAGTGGGAGAACCCGACTATTATGCCCTGGAAATGCTAGGCAACTTGTTAACCCGTGGACAAAGCAGTAGGCTCTACCGCCGACTTGTAGATGAAGAAGAAAAAGCTTTACAGGTACAATCCATGCCTCTTAATATGGAAGATCCGGGAATTAACATAGTATTGGCTATAGCAAACATGAATGCCGCCCCTGAAGAAGTGGAAGAAATTATCAATGAAGAAATTGAAAAAGTACGTAATGAACTAATTAGCGAAAAAGAACTTCAAAAACTCAAAAACCAGGTGGAAAGCCAAAAAATTAACAGTAATACTACAATTGCACAAAGAGCTATAAACCTGGCAAATTACCATACTCTTTTTAGGGATGCCAATCTCATTAACACAGAACTGGATAGGTACATGGAGGTTACCCGTGAAGATATATTAAGAGTTGCCCGGGAGTATTTTAATGAAGATAACAGGGTAGTTATTTATTGGTTACCAAAACAAGAAAGCTGATATACAAAGACTCTCAAGCACACAAAAAAACATTTTAATTTAAATTAAAGGCAACCAAAAACATAAAAAAATATAACAATGAAAAAAATAATCTCATTCTTAATATTAAGTATTTTCTTTGCAACTGCCTTAACTGCGCAGTTAGACAGAAGCCAGCGCCCCAAGCCCGGGCCTGCACCCGCTATTGAGTTGGGCGAATTTGAAACATTTACTATGGATAATGGTATGACAGTAATTGTTGTTGAAGACCGCCAGGTACCGGTAATTTCTTTTCAATTAACTGTTGACAGAGATCCGGTTTTAGAAGGAGATGCAAAAGGATATACCGAATTCGCAGGCAGGCTTATGCGTGAAGGAACAGAAAGCCGCAGCAAACAAGAAATAGATGAAGCCATTGATTTTATAGGTGCAAATTTGTCAACACATTCAACCGGAATGTTTGCATCTTCGCTTAAACGCCATAAAGACAAACTGGTAGAACTAATGGCCGATATATTAATGAACCCTACTTTCCCTGAAGAAGAACTTGAAAGACGCTTAAACCAAAAGCGAACAGAATTAAGACAAACCGAAACAAGTGGAAGATCTATAAGAAATAACATTTCAAGGGCTGTAGTTTATGGTGATCAACACCCCTATGGTGAAATAACAACACAAGAAACTCTTGATAATATCACAGTTGACCATTTAAAAGAATATTATCAAACTTATTTTAAACCTAATATTTCTTATATGGTAATTGTAGGCGATATTGATAAGGAAGGCGCAAAAGATGTAATGGAAGAGTATTTTGCCCAGTGGGAAGAAGGCGAGGTGCCAAGTCATGAATATCCAACCCCTCAGCCTCCGGAAAATAACAAAGTCGCTTTTGGAGAAAGAAGTGGAGCATCACAGTCATCAGTACATGTAACATACCCTGTAGTATTAACACCAGGACATGAAGATGCAATCAAAGCAAGTGTTATGAACAGTATACTGGGCGGTGGGGTATTCTCAGGCCGCCTGATGCAAAATCTTCGTGAAGACAAAGGCTACACATATGGTGCACGCTCAAGTTTAAGCACCGACCCCATAGTTAGCCGATTCCATGCAGGTGCAGAAGTTCGTAACGAGGTTACTGACAGCACAGTTACTGAAATTTTATATGAAATGGAGCGTCTTATCAACGAACCTGTGAAAGAAAATGAACTGGAATTAATTCAAAATTTTATGACAGGACAATTTGCCCGCTCTTTGGAAAGACCAAGAACAATAGCAAACTATGCCATGAATATAAAACGCTACAACCTGCCCGAAGATTACTATGCTACATACCTGGAAAGGCTCAATGCAGTCACTTCTGAAGAAGTACATCAAATGGCACAAAAATATCTTAAACCCGAAAACTCATACATTGTAGTTGCAGGTAACAAAGATGAAGTGCCAAAAACACTCGAAAAATTCAGCCATACAGGGGAAGTAAAATTCTATGATGCATTCGGTCGACCAGATGTTCCGGCAGAAATAACTGAAGTACCGGATGGCGTTACTATAGAAACCGTGCTTGATGATTATTACGAAGCAATCGGCGGTAAAGAAAATTTCGAAAGAATAGAAGATATGACTCAAGTCATGAAAACATATATGCAGGGGCAGGAAATTACCATCACTCAATACCAAAAGGCTCCTAACCTGCTTAAAGTTGAAACTGCGATGGGCAATAATGTCGTATCAACTCAATTATTTGACGGTAATAAAGCCGTAGTGAAATCTATGATGGGAAAAGAAGAGTTTACTGAAGGTGAACAATTTGAACAAATAAAGCTTCAGGCAATCATGAACAGAGAATTGAACTATAAAGATTATGGATTCAAAAAAAACCTGAAAGGCATTGAACAAATTGACGGTAAAGAAGCATACAAAGTTGAAGTAATATCACCACAAGATGAAAAAAGCATTGAATATTATGATGTGGAAAGTGGTTATAAAATAAAAGTAAAAGCCCCGGAAAGTACTGCTAAGTATAGTAACTATAGCACCACAACAATAAAGTTCGAAAAAGAAGATGAGTCATTCTTTGGAAGACTTTTTGGAAGAACAACCGAAAAAAAGGCAGAACTAAAATTTCCACATAAAATAGAACAACAAGTTCAACAACAGATATTGGAAATGGAAACTGTGGAGATAAAAATCAACAGTGGCCTTACAGAAGATGATTTTAAAATGGAATAATTCATTTAAAAGTATTTATAATTTTAAAAAAGAGGCTGACAAAAAAGGCAGCCTCTTTTTTTTTAATAATCAACCTTAAAATTATTATCAGCACTATAAATTTTTTGTAACATTCAGATTTCCGAAACATCATAACAACTCCTCATATATCACACATAACACTATTTATCAAAAGTAAAAAAATATAATTATGAAAAAATCAATGTTTTCTTTTATAATCATGCTAAGTTTCATATTAATACAGGGGCAGAATTTAACTGCCACAGATCAACGCTATGATAAGACAAACCATAACAATGACGAAATTTGGACACCCGGGTATATGGTGGAGAACTTCAAAAGGGTTGGGGGCACCGAAATATCGCCTGATGGTAAATGGATTGCTTTCACTGTTTCTGAAGCCATGATTGAAGGTGAAGAAAGCAGATATCTAACACACATTTATTTGGTCAAGTCTGATGGTTCACGTAAATTACAGCTGACCCGAGGTAACGAATCTGCATCAAATCCTCAGTGGTCTCCTGATGGTAAATACCTGAGTTTTATCTCTGCACGGGGCAACGATGGTAATCAGATATGGATGATTAATCCTGAAGCAGGAGAATCATGGCAGGTCACACAAGCCGAAGGAAGTATAAGAAATTATAAATGGTCAAATAACGGGGGTCATATTGCTTTTACTATGATTGACCCGCCTTCTGAAGAGCAGCAGTATCGTTTAAAGAATCGAAAAGATGCGAATGTTGAAGGCAAAGATTTGAATTATTCTCATGTTTATGTATTTAAAGCAGATCCTCAAAATCATGAACCTGCCAATATTCAACGCCTCACAAAAGGTGATTTTCATGTAGGAAGCTTTGATTGGTCTCCAGACGACAAAACCATCGTATTTGACCACCAGCCAAGACCTGAACATGAATACTGGCCTGAAACAAGCATTTCAAAAGTTCCGGCCGATAGCGGTAAAGTTGAAAAACTTATCGATTTGGGAGGAAGTGACTCCAGTCCGGTTTATTCCCCATGTGGCAAATATCTTGCCTTTACAACCGACAATGGTAACCCAAGATGGCCAGTTTATGAATTTCTTAAGATTAAAAATCTCGAAAACGGTTCACTTACCCGACTAGGTAAAACCCATGATGACGAACCAAGAAATATAAAATGGTCTCCGGATGGGGATAAAATCTTCTACATGGAACTGAATAAAACATCTATAGATCTGTTTGCTATGCCTGTTGAAGGCAAAGATGCCCAATATCGCCAAATTACCAAAGGTCCTGGACAATTTACAGGATTTTCCTTATCAGCTGATGCATCAAAACTGGCTGCTATCCATCAAAATTTTGATCAGGCTCCCGATATTATTGTCTCGGACTTAAAAAGTTTTAATCCTGTCAGATTAACCAACATAAATGAAGGATATGAACAGACAGAAATTGCAGAAGCAAAAGTCATAAAATATGAATCTACAGATGGTAAATTAATTGAAGCAACACTGATATACCCCCTGGATTATGAGAAGGGAGAAAAATACCCTGTTTTGCTACATGTACATGGCGGCCCTACCGGAGTCTTCAGAGAAACTTATGTAGCTTCACCGGGTATATATCCGCTCCAAAAATTTGCCGCCGAAGGATATTTTGTCCTAAGACCCAATTTCAGAGGCTCTGGAGGATACGGCAAAGATTTCAGATTTGCAAATATTTCAGATTGGGGCTTCGGTGACCTGGAAGATATGAAAGCCGGGCTCGACAAACTTATTGAGCAAGGCAAAGTCGACCCCGACCAACAAGCTATTATGGGATGGTCATACGGTGGTTATATGTCATCTTTCGCCATTACACAAACTCATCGTTTTCAAACTTCTATGGTCGGCGCAGGTGTGACAAACCTGATAAGTATGACAGGAACCTCAGATATACCAAGCTTCCTGCCCGATTACTTCGAAAGTGAATATTGGGATAACTATGAACTCTATCAGAAACACTCCGCTATTTTTAACGTGGAAAATATTAACACACCCACACTGATACTTCACCCTGAAGAAGATATCAGAGTACCCCCCAGCCAGGGATATGAACTATATGTGGCATTAAAACGACTGGGAGTGGAAACCAAAATGGTTACCTATCCCAGGCAACCTCACGGTATACGGGAACCTAAATTAATAATAGATGCAGCAGAAAGACAAATCAAATGGCTGAAAAAATACCTGAATAACAAAGAGTAAAAAAATAATCAAGCAAATTGATAAATCTAATGATTAAATTTATGAAACCCTCACCACTAAAAGACTTTAATAATATAATAACGTTATGGCGAGGGTTTTTGCATAAGTAACAGGAGGATGGAAGCTCATTCTTCGGAGGCTTCCATCTCCGGGGGACAAGGAGTTTCCATCCTCCGCAGGAGATGGAAACCTCCAGGTTTGTGGCGGAACCACAGCCTTGATGCTTGTCCCGTCCATTCGGGATTTTCAAACTTTTTTATCAAAAAAAAAGTTTAAAAGGTTTTTTAAAAAACATAACTATTAAACATGGATGAACACCAGAAAGAGCTATATGAAATGGTGCTAAAAAAGTTTTTGGTGTCC
>Ga0207421_10003736_pt1 | contig 17958 bp, 29 predicted proteins | sample SodLakKL_010_SED_4_FD_187542 | JGI IMG/M metagenome (GOLD analysis project Ga0207421, IMG submission 187542) | Alkaline sediment microbial communities from Lake Tanatar, Kulunda Steppe, Russia - 8KL_010_SED (SPAdes) (version 2) | ecosystem: Environmental > Aquatic > Non-marine Saline and... | reverse complement strand
CTGTAGAGGTGTGTGATAGGTGTGATAGGTGTAGTAGCGTATTGTAAATATTGTCCATCGAGGACAGTTTCGTAAGCTTTTAAAAAAGGGAGACACACGCGCACGCGCCCCCCGGTTAGTGACAATGTGTGCCGAGTGCCTTTCTTTTGGCTTCTCCCCAGAAATAGCTATATTAGTGCCAACCTCTAGGATCAAAGCCAAGGAGGATACCTTCTTGGGCCGTCCTTGTGTGCCCTTTGGTCCCCTGCGGGCCTTAACATGTCCTAACGTCGCCACGCTGCTGCTCTTTGTTTGACTCTCGGTTATCTAGTAGTGGCCTTTGGCCTGGGTCCAGGTTCCAGTCGAACCAGGTGTCGCAATCTGGGCAGAATTTCAAGTTCTGGGTTCGAATCAACCCCAGATGCGGGTTTTTGCACTTCGGACAGTTTTTAGTGGTCAATGTCATTTCCTCGTTGGCGTGCAGGTTTCCAAGATAACCAGGTCTCTTTGTCTGGCTTCCTCGTATTCCACCACCATCAATACACTGACCACCGCGTATGCCCGGTTCTCGTCATCAGCGAGATACTTCATTTCTTCCAGAGCACTTTGCTGGTCCGTAAATAAGTTTTCCATCACAAACTTCCCTCCGTCAGAGCCACCCAGGAGGCCGGATAGAGTGGTGCGATGATGTCACCCCATTGGCGGGCAAGCTGCTGGATCTCGACTTGAGCATGTGCGTCGATGCGCTGCTTATAGGCACGCGCCCAAGCAGCCAGGGAGCCGGTGACGTAGTAGCTCGTCATCATGGATTGGGGAAGGGTCATGCGGGCCTGCTCAGGGGCGACGCCCTGGCCTAGCAGGTAGTGATAGCACTCCCATGCGCGGAGCTGAGCGGAGTTCACTTTCGCCTGGATTAGCGCCTGGTCAGGGTGCGCGGCGCCGCTGCCTTGCTTTACGCTGCCCTCGGGGCGAACACGCCACGCATCAGGGGCGAAGAACTCGGGGTCGTCATCCACATAACGGCGACTCACTTCGTTGTACGCAAAACCAACCATGTGCTTGAACCGCTGGCGAGCCACGAAGATAGGCACCGTCTCGCGCATGGTGATTTGTGGATGCGCGAACGGCGTCCAGTGGCCATGCGTGGCCAGGTACTTGATCAGGCGGGCGTCTTTGGGATCAATTACCTGGCGGACTTTGCTGCTCGGTCCTCGGCCTGTGTGAATGATGGCCCACTCGCTTTCCTTGTCGAAGGACACGCGGGCGGCGTTGACCACGGTCAAGTCGTCACCCATGTGGTTGATATATTCAGCTCTCATTTAGTTTGCACCCCATCCGTTCATCTTTCCCAGCTTCATATTCAGGCCAGCCGTTCGCGCCGTTGGTATCTTCCCACACCTGGCGCATGTCGCAGTACGGGTTGCCCGCCTGCCCCAATGTGTTGATCAAGAGGGCGCCAACCACAAACACCGTCAGTGCGATGATCATATCAATTCTCATCTTTCAATTCCTTGTATTCCCTCAAGAGACGCATCTCGTCGCTCTCGTTGATTTTTGATTCCAGCCACCTGGCCCGGTGGCCAGTGCGGTCCAGGATTTCAAACTCGAATTCCTCTTCCTCAGGCGGGTCTGCATCCCCAAAACCTGTCCCAGTGATCCTCATGGGCGCATATCCGGTATACAGGACAACTTCGCACTTACAAGGTATGTCTGCCACGTAAGTATCGAAAATCATTTGGCCACCTCCGGGGCCTCTCGGCCCCCCTCATTGCAGTTTAGATCAAGCCTTCTTTCTTGTACAGCGCCCGGAGCCTGTTACCAAGGACCATGCGCTGCTGGCCAGGGTTGAGGTGTTCATAACGGGCCGCAAGGTCATCAACGTCGGCTTCCAGGGCTTCCGCAACCTCAACGTAGATTTCGTCGAGTGTCTTACCCAGGAGGCGCTCGCTGACCAGGTCTCCACAATTCTGGGTAGTTTTACCGGACACCTTCACCTTGTTGTAGCGCTTCTTGTAGCTCTTCTTTACGATGGACTTGGATTTGTCCTCTTCCTCTTCCTCGCCCTCTTCCTCGCCCATTCCCTCGACGTCTTCCAGAACTTCATCCTCTTCGGCCAGATCAGTCAGGCCGGTTTCCTGGAGGGGCAGCTTGGCCGCCGCCTTGGCCATGATCACATCTTTCTTATCCTGGGTGGCTTGCTTGCAGGCAGCTTCGTACTCGGCTGGGGTTGCTTTGAAAGCCTCGTCGCGACGGATCTTGATGATTTCCATGTCTGACACCGAACGGAACCACACGTGGGTGTCATTGAAGTCTTGAATCCGCCCAATTTCCCAGGTGCCGGTGCCGGTGGTATCTGCCTGGACATAGCCGCCTTTTGAAACTCGCTTGATGTTTTTCATGATCTGATCTCTCTTCTCTATGGGAGAGGGCTTTCCCTCTCCTCCATACTTTTATTATAACCTATCCCACGGTTCCTGTCAAGCGTCGAATTTGTAACAATATGTTACAGAATCCGCGCCAGGTCCGCCGGGTCTGGTGCACCCTCCCATGAACCCAGGATATGTTCGCCGTAGGTGCTCACCGTGTTGGCGGCCATAGTCCATCGCGGATTAATCAGGTAGCAGCCATGCGGGCACCCGACGAACAAAAACACCTTGGCACCTGCCGCGATATGTTGCCTGGCCCATATCCTTTGCGACTTCCGCCAATCCCTAAGATCGATACCCTCCTGGAGCTTGGAGATTTTGTTCTCAATCCAACCGGTGCCACCCTTGCTGTATACAACGTCTGGCATGCCCGAGGCACCCGTTCTTAATTCCACGCGCTCATATACCAGGCCGGACACCCGCTGCAGGGCTGGCTTGAGCTTGTTTCTCCACAAAAGCTGTTCTGGCTTAGCCATCTGTGCACCCCGTTTTGTTCCACGTGGAACAGTTTAATCGCCACTCATAATGTCGTCCAGGGTAACCTCGTCAGCGTATAGGATCTCCTTCATGATCTCCTCGGCCACGTCGCCACCCCTCCTTTTGACTTCTGTTTTGATCCTGGCCTCGATGTCCTTGCCGTGCGTCGTTGTGTTGTTTAGATTCAGAAAGGCGACAGCCTCAATCAAATCGGCCACCTTGACGATTTCTTGAATCGTCTGGGCCTCCAGGCTGTCGCCCAGGTCAACGGGCCTGTCCGCCACCAGGAGACTATTTTCAAAGTCTTTGAGCTTGGACATGGCACCGGGGCCTAGCATCCTTTTTAAAGGCGTCGAAAGGTCCCCCGTGAGGACCTCGGGCAGGTCGTGCACGAGAGCATGCCAGACGGCTTTGCATCGCACAGCTTCTGCGACACCGAATTTGTCGCAGAGTTTGGAGGTTATCAACGCCACCTGGAAGCTGTGTTCAGCAACACTCTGCTGGCGCTGGGTCTTCACGATTTGCCACCTGTGCACGTCGGTGGCCCGGTAGGTGTCTCGTAGTGAAAGGCTGATTGTTTTCACACCCACCTCTTCATGGCCATGTGTAAATCGTCAGACATGTTCAGTTCCCTCCAGGTCCTGCCTGAGTTGAGCTGACCCTTGATCCAATGTGCCAGGTACGCATTGCGTGTCTCAGTCACTGTTTTGATTTGGTCGCGCTCGGTGCCTAGGATTTCGTAAATGCCGGTGTTGTCGTCAAATAACACCTCGTACCTGGCAGGGGCCTCGCTCTCTTCGATGTGGTGCATGAGGCCCGTGGACTTGTCGATTTCCCACTTTCTGGCTTCGTTGATGGCCATTTTCTCGTGAGCAGCCTTGATGGCGTCGATGCCCCGCAAGCTTGCCACATCCAGAATCAATATCAAGACATCTGCGTATTCGTGGGGGTCGTCCAGGCCGCCGTTCAGAAGCTCCGGTATTTCCTCCATGACCAGCTTGGACAGCGCCCCATGGGCCGTGCGATCCGGAAAAACCTGGTCGGCCCAATCCGCTATTCTTCGCTGGAGGTGTTGGACTGGGTCCCGCTCGATTGCCCTGATTGGGTCTTCGCTTTCCTCAGGTGATTCCTCTGTGTGTTCTTGCATCGGTTGCACTGAAAATCGCTCTTCATCAGTCGGCTCGGGGCAAAACTGCTCTCGGGCTTCTCCTGCCCACATTGGCGGCACTTGATCAACCTCTGGTCGTTCTGCATGGTGTCGGTCATCTAGTTCCTTCCTTCCTGTGCGGTGATAGTGGTGTAAAAACATGGCGTTGCATGCAATGGCGGACGTGTGCGGCAAACCGGTGTCCGGGTCGGTGTCCTCCCCTTGCTCGATTGCCGCCGTGTGGCGCTTGAGCGAATCGAGGACTTCGGAGATCGGCAGTCCCCTTTTCCAGTTGCCACGCCCGTAGCGTTCCTCACCCTCTCCCAGCAATCTGGCCGTGTCCTCGGCAAAATGCGGGCAGATCAGGGACAACCGGGGTTTCCCCCGGTTCCAGCGAATGGCTTTATTCATTTCTTGAAATCCTCAATGTCTTGGTGGTTCGGCCCCCAGGTCATCATTGACACACCGCCGCAACCATAATCCTCCGCCGCTGTGTCAATGATACTTTTTATCAGGCCCAATTCATCCGGGTCCCGGCAATAATTGGCAAAACCAAGGACCACATCGGTGGGCCTCACCTGAAACATGGCCATGCGGGTCTGCTGCTCCGAGAACGTGAAGATCCGGCGAGGCAGTTTGGTCACGGTTGTATGTTCAACTGCCTGGCCTATCTGCTCGAAGCTGATTTCGTCCTGATCCCAGTAGCATGGTCCAGACCAGCCGACCATTTTGCCCTGGTCGTCGTAACGATTCGCCACGCGGATCGGATAGGTCCGCATCACACCGACGATACTGGTCAACATTGGCAGTGGTATCAAGGTGTCGGAGCAGATTTGTGCTGGTGTGCACTCTCGGCTGGTGGTGTACGGGTAAAAACCACTGTTAATACCGAGGCTGTAGCCCTGTGCACCTTCGATCTGAATATGTTTGGCCTTGCCCACAGCCCCCAGGTAGTCGGCATGGCTGCATACCCGCACATCCACACCAATTTTGTCCCCCCTTTGTCTGATTTCTTCCTCAAAGGACGATGCCGCCACATCGGCCCCGACCTGGCGGCGCATCTTCTCGACCATGGCGGCACCTGTTCCCTTCTTGGTGCTACCGATGCCTGTCATGCTGGCGCCCTCTTCCTCGACGTGGCGAGGAAGCACGATACCGGTGTTGGGGTGAACCATCACCTCGGCGACGGTCAACAAGTCGCGCACTGATTCGAGTTCACTGAAAAACAAATCCAGATTCAAGACAGCGCCTGGTCCGATCAAGTGTGTCTTAAGTTTCGGGGATACTACCCCGTTCGCCACCATGCAATGAATGAAGGTGCGCCCGTTTTCATCCACATATGTGTGGCCGCTATTGGGTCCGAAAGCGTGAACCACCAGATCCGGCTGTTCAGTCTTGGCCAGGTAGCCGGCCACCAAGCCCTTCCCGGTCGAGCCATATTGCATGTCACAAATCAAAGTTGCTGTAGTCATTCCGCGTTCTCCCAGATTACTTGTAGTTCCTTTCCGTACCATTCCCTACGATATGCACCTTTCTCACCTTTGGCGCTAAAAACTACCGTAAGCGGCTGGTCCTGCTGTAGAAAAATTTCCTGCCCGTGGTAGGGGCCTCCGATGCACTTAAACGCCTTGGGTGCCGGGGTCCGCTTTTTTGGCGCACCTTGCGAGCGTTTCTTGGTACCCTTCTTGAGCTTTGCAGCCAGAGCCAGGGCCGATGCCCGGTCGGCGTTGAAGCGCACAACGAAGGTGCCTTCTCGGGCCTCGGTCCGGCGACCAAAAGATGCCTCGGGTAGATCGTCGACCATTTCTTCAATTTTACGTGCTAGGTTCAACATGTCGTGTTCCACGTGAAACGGGCCGGAGCCCCGTGTGGTCATTAAAAGTCGATCTGTTGGTCCATCTCATTGGTCAGATCGTCGAAGCTGGCCTTGCCGTCCCCATTGGCGGATTTCGGTTCCACCGGGTTGACGGCCAGGCTCATGAATTTCTTTCCGGCCTTCGATACCTTCATCCATGACGACAGCCAGTAATCTTTGCCCTCGATGTTGATGCGCCCCGTGAAATCCGGGTGAGTGTCCTTTTCCTTGCGCTCGTTCACAAACAAGGCGCCGGAGTTGGTATTGTCGAACTTCTTGTCGCTCATTTTACTTACCTTTTTGGTTGATGATTTTTTCAACGACCAGGACCATGCCGGGGCCGTCATATTCAATGCTGGTCCTGATTTTGACCTCCGGTTTAATAGAATGTGCAATGTTGAACACCAGTGCCCGGACCCTCAAGGCATCATCTCGGTCGCGTGTTGGCACTTGAATCGTCTTACCTGGCCACATCCCCTGGATCTTGGGGAGGAGGGCTTTCCATTCCGGGCTCTGTGGGCGGCACATCAGAACATCCCCTCAGCTTCATCTTGGACCATGGACACCAGACCGTCGAAATCTTCATCTGGACCCAGCAACTCGGCAATCAGGTAGACTTTCCGCAGATCTACCTCATAATCCTCCGCCAGGCTCCGGAGGTAATCTCGACGGTTCTCGAATCCGTTGTCAGTGTATATGCTCATGGTCTCTTCTCTCTATGTCGGGTGGGGCCTGTCCCCACCCTGTAATTTTATTATAACCTATCCCACGGTCCCTGTCAAGCCAGGGCGTACTCCTCAATGGAGTAATGGACCTGCCCCGGTATGATTTCCGCCTGGAGTGCCACCCTTAGGGTGCGACCATCGGAGTCCATGTGGCTGTGCAGGTGTTCCCAGGGCTCGTTGATGCCAAGCTTGGCCCCCAGAGCCAGGCGGCAATCCTCGTAAGTGAACATCGGAGCTTCAAGTTCGATGCGGGCTGATTCGGTGGAGAAGCTGTCCCAGATATTGGCAATGATCTTCATTCCTGATCTCTCTCTTCTCTGTGTCGGGTGGGGCCTGTCCCCACCCTGTAACTCTATTATAACATATACCGTGGGATCTGTCAAGCGCTCGATTAATCGAGCAAATCCATCTCGCGGATCTTCCAAGCCATACCCAGGGCCTTGGACTCCAGGAAATAACCGCCTTCGAACTCCAGTTCGGTGATCTCCTCTTCATCCGGGTCGAATCCCATCCCGGCCAGATCCTGCTCCAGTTCCTCGGTGAGAGTCTCCACCTCCCGGAGAACTGCTTCCTTGGCACCCTCGAGGGTGGCGTGAGGCACCCCGCTGTCCAGGGCCATACAGATCAGATCGCGGTTGCCCATGTCGCCCAGGACATCGGCGCTGATTTCGGCTGTGGTGACGATGAAAATTTTCATATCTGATCTCTCTTGTCTCTAGGGCGGGGCCTCTCCCCACCCTGTAACTCTATTATAACATATACCGTGGGATCTGTCAAGCGTTCTGTGTATATCAGATAGTGGTGTAATCGCCGGTCAGCTTGAAGCTGCCTGAGACCAGCACGGCATCATATGCAACGCCGTCGATGTGGACCTCAGCGGTGCCGGCCTTGAGATCCATGTTGTGGAGCATGGCTGCCGGGACGGTGGTGCGACCCAGGATCTGGCGGGTGGTGGTGCTGAGGGCTGCGAACTGTGCTGCTTTTTGGTTGCCGGTGAGCTTGGTCATGGTCTGATCTCTCTTCTCTCTGGGATTGGGGCCTCTCCCCTCTCTCCATACTTTTATTATACCATATACCGTGGGATCCGTCAATATTCCTTTTTATATCAGTTTATTATAACGGTATATCCCACGGTTATAACCTCCCCGGAGGGAGGGTCTTGGGTTTCAGATGTAATCCCGACGATCCCGGATCTGCCATTTCTCGAAAATTGGGACTCCATACTCGTCCTCGTCGATGGCAACATAAACCACTGTCCGGAGGAGCTTGATGGCCCTATCACCATCGAGGGTCTCCATGGTGTGGGTGATGCCATGGGCCTTGGCAAATTTCTCGGGCATCCAGAATGGCTCTCCCTGGCGGAAGAAATGGGTCTTCCCTGCGCTCTTCTCGGTGAAACATCCGTCAAGCTTGGTGATTGATGCGGGCATGTCGTGTCTCTCTTCTCTCTGGAGGGTGGGGCCTGTCCCCACCCTGTAATTTTATTATAGCACATACCGTGGGGCCTGTCAAGTGTTCTGTGCATCAGTCGTGTATGCTGCCCAGGTTGGTCGCTTCCCACCAATTCTTACCTGGCTTGGAAAAATCGGCCCGGATAGGCACACGCAGCCTGGTTGGGCTGCCCGGTCGGCTCTGGATCAGGTCCCGAATGTTGCCCATATGCTGGCGTTCCCGCCCATCCAGAGGTATGCTGACGTTTTGCTCGTCATGGATGGACAGCAGGAGCCTGCCCTCTGGACACTCGTCCTTGAGATACTCACAGGTGTTGATGATGTCCAACTTGACCAGATCAGCACTCGAACCCTGGTAGACCAGGCCCGATGCCTTGTGTGTGAAGTTGCCACCCGGAAACCTTATGTGGCGCCCAAAGATGGTATGTACATACCCTCGGCTCTTGGCTATCGACCTGGCCTTTTTGGCTATCTCCCGGACACCTGGCACCATCCGATAATAAGTCTCCATGACCTCCTGGGCCTCGGGGCCTGCCTTCTTGAACGTGTGCTCAACACCCCTATTGTCCACGAAGCTATCCCACGTGAACGGTAGACCCATCTCGTCTGCGAGTTGGCCCCCGCCCATATTAAACACCATCCCCAGGTTGACCTGCTTGGCATTGGCACCCCCTGACTTTGGGGCGTTCCTCGGCAGACCGGTCAAATCGGCTACGATCTGGTGGCCATCCAGGTCTGGGTTCTCACGGTAGGCCCTGATCACCCGTTCGTTGTTCACGTAGTGGTGAAACACCCTCAACTCATGTTGATCCAAGTCGCCGTATGACCAGCCGTGACCTTCCTCCGGTAGAAAGATCGGCCTTACCATCTCTGCCACAACCTTATCCCTGCTCGGGATCTGCTGCAGGGCTGGCTTGGTGTAGGACAGGCGCCCGGTGCCGGTGCCGCCCGTGTCGTCACCCTTGACCTGGTTGATGTTCGGGTGGACCCTGCCTTTGACGGCATGCCCTAGGATATGGCCTCCAATAAAGGTGTCTCGGGTCTTGATCTTCTTCCTGAGGCTCAAGATCATGGCCGCTGCGGGGTGCTGCATCCGTTCCAGGGCGTCGGCATTAACAGATGGTTTGCCTGCTGGTGTGGTTTCCAGAATGGTGCCGTCCTTGGCTTTCCAGACCCCTGCCTCATTTTGGGTCGGCTCAAATAATTTGATGATGGTGCCGCTGGGGTTAGGGTTGATCGGGAATCCAGCCAGCTGGTCTAACTGCTTTTGTTCGCGCTCGATGGCCTGTGTCAGGTGATACATCTGGCGCTCGGCTGCGTCCTCGTCCACCCTGATGCCGTTCCTCTCCATTTCGAAGATGTGGGGGAAGAGCCTTTTCTCCAGTCCCCACACCTGGTGCAGGTCCTGCCGGTGTATCTCTCCCTGTTGCCAGGCCCAGAGTCGCAGGGCAACCTCGGTGTCCCGCTTGGCGTATGGTTCCACCAGACTGATCGGCGCTCGGTGGAGATTGGGCATCTGCACGTTGCGTGTCGGCCTTCCTCCGAACTGTTGTGCCAGGGCCTCGTAGATCTCGCCTACCTTGCGCATTCCGAGATAGTCCTTGGCCAAGGTGTCGAGGTCATACTTCATCCGGTGCTCGTTGATCAAGCTGGCGCGTATCATCGTGCACTCGGTCTTGGCCGGGTCTATCAACACCCCGTCGTTGGCCAGCATATGAAGATCGAACTTCATATTGTGGTTCACGACCAGAGGCACCCTGGCTGCTTGGTCGCGCAGGTCTTGGTATAAGTGAGGCTGCCTACGGACATCGAAATAGATCGAAGACACCGGAGCGTTCACCGGGTCTTCCAGAAGCTTGTTGAGTGGGCACAGTGGCACCGACACTGCAACGCCAAATACCTGGTCCTTGGTCCAGTTGATCCCAGTTGTCTCGACATCGACACAAATAACCGGGTACCTGGTCAGATCGGGCAGACTCATCGAAGCACTCCCATGGGGTTTTCGCCGGTCACAACATCCAGGCGTTGCTTGGTCCTGGTGATTCCCACATAAAAGGCCCGGATCTCTGGATCAGGGTCGTGTGTGTAAGCCTCGGCTGTGCGGTTGCTCATGGCGTCCAGGAGGACCACGCGATGCGCCTCCCTGCCCTTTGCACCATGGATGGTGGAAAGGTGTACCTGTGTATCCGGAAGAGGCGTCCCGTGGCGCTTTTTGAGCTTGGTGAAGTAGGCTATCATCGACAGGGGTACATTCAGAACACTGCTCCAGTCCCTGGAGATTATGGAGTCCAGGTCCTCACTCTTAAACTTGGGTGCGTGCACCGGTTTTGCTATCTTGCGCAGCAGAGACATGGACCTGCTGTCCAGCATGGTGATACCCATGTGCTCATAGTTTTCCTGTGCTATAAGCCAGGCTCGGATAGCTGCCGCGTGTATGCCTTGGAGAGGCCCCTTCCTGCCATTGTCGGTGAGGTATGGCACACCCCTATCGATTAACCATTCCTCGATATCCCCCCGTAGGCTGTGATTTCGGAACAAAATCAGGGTGTCCACACTGGCATCAGGAACCGGCAAGGTGTGAATGCTGCCGTACCGGTTGATGTCACCCCCAGGTGCCACTGGCAGGTACTGCTTAGCCACCCGGAACTTTACCCTCTGGATGGTCTTCTCGGCCAGCGCGTGGATATTGGCCGGCACCCGGTAAGACTGGTTGAGGATCACACGTTCAGATCCATATTTCCGCTCGAACTTCGGACCCCCCTCGGGATCTGCCCCAGTGAACTTGTAGAGCGTCTGGTCATCATCCAGCGCCAGCACCATTTCATCGATGTGCGGTACCCATGACTCTATCAGGCGCCACTGGGCCGGTGAAAAGTCTTGTGCTTCATCCAGAAACAGGATATCAAGGTCAGGCGGCGGCTGGTCGAGGGCGCTGTCCAACATATCGGAGAAGTCCATGTACCCGTGCGCCTGCTTCCAGCGGTCATACGCTTTGATAAAATAGCGGAAGGATCTGAGGTTGCCCTCAGACCCGCAAGCCTTGAAAGCCTCTACCTCATCCACCATTGTCGAGCGCATGTAGCCATAGGCGGACAAATAATAATCACCTTCTCCAAGTTGCTCCTCGTCGTAAACGCTGGCGCCGGTCGTCTGGATCTTCGACACCCTGGCAAACTCTCGCAATTTGGCTCTATCAACCACCTGATCACGGATCATCTCGTTGAGCCTGAAGGCATAGGAATGCAGCGTGGAGATGTTCTTGCCGGGGGCCACCCCTGCCCGCTTGGCTATCTCGTGAGCTGCTGCCCTGGTAAAGGACACCAGGCCAATCCTGGACGTCGGCGTTCCACGTGAAACAGCCTCCGACATCCTGGTGATGATGGTGGTAGTCTTCCCGCACCCTGGGGGTCCGTAGATTACAGTGCTATCTCTCATATCTCTGCTCTCTTGACTGTTCGAAAGTGGGCCGACTCTCGCCGGCCCACAATTATATCACATCTCGGATTTGCTGTCGTCCTCGTCGTAGTCGGTTGAGTGATCAACACTGGCCACCCCAGATTTGACCAACTCATAAACGGACTCGGCATACTCAAAAATGCGCTCGTTCACAAAACCGACGTTACTTACGGACAGGTTGTAGTAATCCTGGCCTTTTTTGTTCTGGGCCGAGACCCCCGCGATTTCGTAAACCCGGCTGAAACGAGGCCCACCGTTGATGCGAACCAGGCTGTTCCAGAGACGACTGGCTTTGGCCTTGGTCTTGGCCATCGAGATAACCGCTTCCTCCATTGTGCCATCTTCCTTCAACACAATGACGAAATGCTGGTTGGTGTCGACGACTTCCCATTCCTCCGGGCGCTCTTGCTGGTCCATCGCCACCTGGGCTGATTCTGCGTCGGGGAAAGCTCCGCCAAAGCCACCACCCAAGTCAACATCGCGCCACAACAGCCACTCCTTGCGAAACATTACGGGGCAAACCTTGAGGCTGGTGCCATAAAGCTCGCGGGTGACGTTGTTGTACAACATACCCTCTTCGGCCCCTGGGATACACTGAGGATCACCTTTCTTGCGAGCCTTCGAAAGACCCTGCACCAATTCAATGCGCGGGATTACCAGATCGTTGCTCTGGACTTCCTCGGACCCACGATCATCGCGCATGTGGTCCTTGAGGAAAGCAGGCATAGTCTCTTGTGCTTTGGTCACTTCTTGCTTGCTCATTTCGTCATACCTTTGGTCAATTTGCCACCTGGCCAATCCAGGATTTCGGCAGATTACGCCCTGCCGTGACGGCGTCTTACTTCTTCAAGCCGGTAATACTGGCTCTGGTGATCGGTGTAATCTTGAAGATGTCATCTGGTACTTCCTCCCCGTCGCGCAGCTTGCGCCGAATCAAGGCTGCAAGCGAAGAGGCGCTGACGGTTTCTGTAATCAGATCGCTGTGGCCATTTTCGTCTAGCCAGGCATACCCCTCGGCCTTGTTGCCCATTGATACTCGGACGTCATCGGTCAAACGGACGCTCCCGACACTCTGGACATTGAAGGGTGACTCAATGCCCTCGCCGTCCATCTTCTCGGGCATGGTGACCATTCGAATGTAGTCGTATGCCTTGCCGATCTTTTTCTTGACCTCATCGGCAAGATCGTTGGCAACTTTAAGATCACGGAGTAAGTGCGCCACACCCTGTGCGTTCATGTCCTTTGAGATTTGCTCTGCTGACTCCGGGTTGATGTCCTCGGACACCCCAAGCAATGTATCCAGATCCTTGATTACTTTGCTTAAATCTCTCATCTCTGGTCCCTTTAAGCGTTAAAAATAAACTGTCGGTATTCAGACGACCGACGATCCCACTGCAAACACTTGATCGAATCTGCCATGGTGAGTGCCAGGTGAAAAGCGTACCCCATGATCATCGGGTTTCCGGTCAACACCAGGTGGTCATTGGCAGGATCGAACTCGTGCATTTTGCGGCGCACGTCCTGCAGGATGTAATCGTTGCGAATCGATGCAGCAATTGGTCTAAACTCCTCGGCGGTGATGAAAACGACTTCACCGTATGACTCCGCCGGACCGTAATCAAGATTCGGGTTCTCTTGGACCACAAATACCTTACCCATTTTGTGTGCTCTTGTCTCTGTGTGTCTATCAATTATACCATGGTGTCCCCAGAGTGTCAATGGTCGATGGCATGCGTCCCGATCATTGTAAAACCCTTGCAAACAATCACCGCTCCCAGCCTCACAGCCGCCACCTGTTCCCAGTGAATGTCGCCCGGTTTCTGCAGTAGAACCAAAACCCTACCGCTGTCCGTGATCGTAATGTTCTCGACGAATTTGGTGGTCGTCTTGGTGTATGACCTCGATGCTCTGGCCTCAGTATAGCCTGCCTCGGGCAGCATGCGTGTCAGGTGCTCTCGGATTTCCAGATCTCTGCTCATAGTGATTCATCCTGATGGTGGCCCCGCGAGGGGGGGCCGGGTGGGTGTTAGTCCTCGCGCACAAACTCAGCCTTAACTGCCCTGCGTTTGCCGCACATTCTGGCGAATTCAACCGCCTGCTTGTCGTCGGGGGCCACCTGGTTGCAGAGGTAGCGGCCTTTGCGATCAAAAATGCGATAAATGTTCTTCATGATAGTTCTCTCGTTGCGCCGCAATCAATACACTCTTGCTCGGTGCTAAACACTTTGTAAACGAGCATGTGCCCAAGAAAGTCGTAGCTGAACACTATCCATCCGCCGTTGCCATAATATCCTGCGGAATCGGAGTATTTGTATTTCATGTCGTGTCTCTCTTCTCTCTGGAGGGTGGGACCTGTCCCCACCCTGTAACTCTATTATAACATATACCGTGGGATCTGTCAATACATCAGCTGTAATAGATCTCGAGGCCGGTGTTCTGGGCCTTCATATCCTTGGTAATGCGCCACACCTGGCCCTGGAGGCGTGCAACCTTCTTGCCTTCCTGGTTGACCAGGTAATGAACACCATCGGTGCCGTGTTGGAGGGACTTAACGATGGTATACCCCATGCCCAGGGCTGCGCGGATCTCGGAAAGCTTCTTGATGGTGTAGGTCGCCATGATCTGATCTCTCTTCTCTCTAGGGTGGGGCCTCTCCCCACCCTGTAATTTTATTATAGCCTATCCCACGGCTCCTGTCAAGTGTTCCGTGAAGGCAGAATTTCCTCGGCTGCCCTGGTCGCCAGGCGGGCAGCCTCCTCATATCGCCCCGGATACCTGCACGCAAACTCCACACGCCTCCTGGTGGCCTCCTCGGACGTCCTGTACCCGGCTGCCCACTCCATGGCTTCGTCCATTGTTGGTATCTTCATGCCATCGAATCCCTTACATAGTCGGCCACATCTTTTTTATCGCGTATCGCCTGCATCACATCAACATCCTTGGTGCCCTGGCACACCAGGTCGATATACAGGACATCGTTTTTCTGCCCGATCCTGTGGTTTCGATCCTCGGACTGCAGACGCTCCACCAATTTCAGGCTATTGGAAAAATACACGACGACGTTTGCCTCGTTGATAGTCAACCCGGTGCCACCGGTCTGCTGGTTGGCAACGAAAAACCTATGCCGGCCTTCCTTGAACCCGGCCATGGACGCCTTGCGATCCTCCCTGGATATTCCCCCATGGTATTCGGCCACACTATCCGGGCCATACTTGGCACGCAGCGCGTTTACGATGATCTCGATTTCGTTTCTGAACTTGGCCCACACAATGATGGGCTTGTCGCCGTGCTCCTCGGCAATAGCCATCAACTCTTTCACTTTGGGGTTGCGCTCGGGCTCTACCAACCACGCGGATTTACGCACCTTGTCCACAGTTCCCCCAAACTCGTCAACCTCCAGGATATCATCGTAATTTACAAAACCACCCGTGACCTGCTGCAGGGCGTTGTATTTGGCCAGCACCTGCTCCACCACAAGTTCGAACGGTGTTCCACGTGAAACAGCATCGGAAATCATGGTTTCCGACTCCTTATCAATTTCGCGATAGACCTTCTCCTGCTCCTTGGTCATCTTGACGATGCGCCGGGTATATAACTTCTCTGGCAAATCCAGAGCCTCTTTCTTGGTGCACTGGAAAACATACGGCTTGACGAGGCCCATTAATTCTTCGACGTTATTATACCCAATAACCTGACGATTCTCGAACCCGCCCATCTCGGCATATCTAGAGCGAAAAGAAAAATAATCCCCAATCCCTATGATATCTGGATCTAAAATCTGGAACTGCTGGTATAGGTCAAGGATGCCTTGGGCAATGGGGCTTCCCGTCATGATGCCGCAAAACTGAGCATTTCCCGCTATGTCCTCGACATTCTTTGATCTGTTGGCATCAGGATTCTTCGCCAGGTGCGACTCGTCAACCACCACTGCATACTTGCGCCCGCCCACCATCTCGAGCAGGGTGTCCCAGGCAGATCCGCCGCGCCTCTTCTGCTGTAGCGACTCCATGCCCACCACGATGACGGATCTCTCAAGGCCGCTGGCGCGGGTCACGAGGGCCTGTTTCTTGGACTTTGTCAAATCACCCACTATGAGTGCCGGGATGTCCTGCAAAGGGCTGTGGGTGGCCCACTCGTCGGCCCAGTTGTCCCTGATGGCGTTGGGGCAAAACACCACCAGAGTGTCAATACTACCTTCCATCATCCTGGCGGCATTAAGGTCAATGGCCACCTTGGTCTTACCAGTCCCCATTTCCATGAAAAGTGCATGCCTTTCCAGACCCCAGACATGGTCCAGTGCCTGCTGCTGGTGTTTGAATGGCTGGGTTTTAAACCGGTACCAGGCCGGAAATGGTTCTCTTCGTATCTTGACCCGGTTCACCGATTTCTCGGCCACGGCCACGGCGTCGGGTGTCATTGCCTGTTTAATGCGCGGATCCGAAAGCATGAACTCGGCGTTCCTGGACAGGGCCGTGGCTTGCCAAATCCTGCGCCTGGCTTGAAATCTTTTGCTTGGCAAACCCGCAATCAGGCTATTTTCGGCAAATGTACACTCAATCTCAAATTTCTTTGCCTTGGGGTTGTATGTAATATTCACTTTAGATCTCCGGATCGAAGGTGGGGTCCGGCAATTCGATGTTATCATCGTCGGTCATTGGCACATACCACACCGAAAGAACCTGCTTACCGACTCTCAGCCGGGCGTGCTCAACATCTAATTTGCGAAGGGCCATCCACAAATTAGGTCCTTTCAGGTCCTCCGAGCGGTTTTTCTTTAAATAATCAATAAAATCAGAGCCCCGGAAGTACACGCACCTGACACCAGTGGTTTCATTTACCTGAACAACAGGCGAACCCAGTAGCAAACTTTCTCTCTCGGACCTGTCCGTGCCATCGGATGACAAATCAGTTCTGTGGAAAAACTCGCTCAGTCGAGCACCGATAAACCCGGTCGTACTTGCCTCCTCCGGAGCCTCCAACTCCACACAGACTTCCATCAGCTTGTGTAATTTTGCCTGCCACCTGTCATTCTTCATCGGTGGCACTAGCCTGGTCAGGCGCTCGGCCACCGCCTCCCTTACTCGGCGATAATCCATAAGCTCGACGGTCGTGAGGTTTAAGTAAAAACCGTCGATGTGCAACACCCAGCGTGGCGGGTCTGTATTAATTTTTTCAAGTTTCTGAAAATCTGGGTCCTTGCCCAGTTCCATTTCACTTTTTTCATCGGGGGTGATCCCGAATTTACGTTGAACGCATATCGACGACTTGCACAACGACCGACATGGTTCCTCTTTGCATTTGTACCTGTACTCGCGGCGCCCCGCACTGGTGATGGTCTTTTTTGCCTCGGAATGTTCCAGCGGTATCTCAAACACCCTGGCATTGAGATCAAAAGCCTTGTCTTTCCAAGTTTCGGGATATGCTTTTTTGAGGTAAACCACCATGTTATAAAGGGCTTCATTGCGATGGCCCCCACCGACACCATTTGCAATCATGGACTGGATGCAGGGTGGGGCCTCGTCGTGCTCGTCACTACTGCGCTCGACCAGCATGGATGCCGACACTTTCCTGGACTCAGCCAAGTCTAGGAAATACTCAACGTTAACTTGCTTTCCGCCCTCGAATGCATACCTCAGACAGTCCGAACTGTCCGCATCAAACCAACACAAATTAATCCAATTACCTAGTTGCCTCTCCCCATCAGAGTCCTGCGGGAGATGCTCCTGTTTTGGGAAGATCTCGCAACCGCCGTGACCCAAGGCTGTGGCCCATTTCGCCAGGGCCGACCTCAGAAGTTTTGCGGGCAAAGGCTCCGACCCGAAGGCATACAGATGTGCGCCCCCGGATTTCGACCGGCAAACCATCAACGGTAAATCTTTTTCTCTTACTCTAGACTCTAGTTCCTGCAAATTTACGTCGGGTGCGTCGCCGTGGGCATCAATGTCAATTGCACCAAACCAGCACGTGGCATCGTCCAAAATCGGGACCAGGCCCAACCCCATCTGTCCACCCAAGTGAGCCACATAATCCTGCCCGGTAGCCTCACTGTGCTCAGTCCTCATCCTCCTGGTGTTGGGGTCAAAAACACCGTGGCTTCTCAAGTTGCCCCTGAAAAGTTTGGCAAACCGACTGACAATAGCCGGACTGGTTGCTACTTGGTTGCTCATTCTCTCTGGCTCCGGTGGCTGATGTCTCTATCATCTCTGGGGTCAAGTATACACTACCCACCAGCCGCCGTCAATTGGCCACAGAGTGGGCCGAGAACACACCCCCCTTGGCTCCCAGATGGGTGGTCCCTATGGTAGTGGCCATTGACCAGTAAAAGCCAAGGGAGATGTCTCTCCTGGCCAGAGAGCCTCTCCTTTTTTAGAAGATTACGAAAAATTGGTAATTAAGGACACCTCCGTAGAGCCAAGTGCAATTTTGTATTTAGATTGTGTGTG
>Ga0207421_10003735_pt1 | contig 17958 bp, 17 predicted proteins | sample SodLakKL_010_SED_4_FD_187542 | JGI IMG/M metagenome (GOLD analysis project Ga0207421, IMG submission 187542) | Alkaline sediment microbial communities from Lake Tanatar, Kulunda Steppe, Russia - 8KL_010_SED (SPAdes) (version 2) | ecosystem: Environmental > Aquatic > Non-marine Saline and... | reverse complement strand
AGGATATGGCAGCGAGGTACCATGCACCTACGGATGTGATCCACGACCTGTGGATTTGGGATGGCATGCACCAGGATATGTGGATGTTCTATTATATTGGCAAACACCTGGCCAATAGCCGCGACTGGCCCAACTGGTACGAAGGCAATGAGTTTCGGCAGTTGCGCGACGAAAGCGCACATATGAGGGAGTAGGCTATTAGCTGTTGGCTATTGGCAAGAAAGCCAACAGCAAAAAGCCAACAGCCAAAATCCAATACCAGTCCTGTTGAAACAATAAACACGAGATAATCAATTAGTTGAAAAGTTATAAACAGATGTAAAGGGTTTCAAACTAATTGATAAAACAAAGGCCGCTTCTGCAATGAGGCGGCCTTTTTCTATGTGCGTTTCCACAAAACGGAATGGCACAGGCTGCGGCTATTTAGACTATTTATAAATTACTGATTTTCTGCAAAATAAATAAAGAAAAAATTATTTAATTGCGTGGGACTTGTTATTTTTGGGGCGTCAAATCAACACGTTTATTTAATCACAATAACCACTTAATCAGAAAGGGATAAACATGACTAAAGTTAAAGAGCTTGTAAAGGAGCAGGCCGAAAAACACGGCCGCCAGCGTACGAGTCTGATGCCTATCTTGCAGGCAGTGGTGAAATCGGAGCATTACCTTTCGGAAGAGGCACTGGAAGCCATTGCGGAAGAGCTTGATCTCAGCACTGCAGATGTGTTTGGCACTGCGTCTTTTTATACGTTTTTGGATACTGTCCCCCGTGGAAAGTATGTAATCCGTGTATGTAAAACAATTACCTGCCATATGAAGGGCAAGGATGAAATCATCGACACCATTTCCGACATGTTGAAGATCAAATTGGGTGAGACAACCACGGACAAAATGTTCAGCCTGTTACAGGCTAATTGCATTGGTTGGTGCCATAAAGGTCCGGTTATGCTCATCAATGATGAGGTGTATCCGGAAATCAACCCCGAAAAGGCCACGGAGATTATTAATCAATACTTGAAAAAAGGCTGATCGGGTAAGCAAAACGTAGTTGTCTAACACAAAAAGAGAAAAGAGTTATGGATAAGAAGATAAAAAAGGTAGACCTTATATTTGGTAAGGTCGACTACATGGATATTTTGGAAAAATGCCTTCAGCGTACGCGCGATGAGTTGATCCTTGATGTGATCGACTCCGGGTTGCGGGGACGCGGGGGTGCCGGTTTTCCTACGGGCCTGAAATGGAAGTTTGCCAAAAACGAAGAAGCAGATCAGAAGTATGTCATCTGTAATGCCGACGAAGGTGAACCCGGCACATTCAAGGACAGGGAGATCCTTACTGAAGTGCCCGAGAAGGTCCTTGCAGGCATGGCCCTTTGCGGATACTGCCTCGGTGCCACTGAGGGATACATTTACCTGAGAGGCGAATACAACTTCCTGCTTCCCCCGCTGAATAAAGCCATCGACGATTTTCACGCCAGGCTGAAGGATTTGGGTCTTGATTTCACCATCCGCATTGTTTCCGGTAGCGGTGCTTACGTATGTGGGGAGGAAACGGCCCTCATGGAGTCGATGGAAGGCAGGCGTGGTGAACCACGTAACAAACCGCCATTTCCCACTTCAGAAGGTTATCTCGGCAAGCCTACATCCGTAAACAATGTGGAAACCCTTGTTTTTGCACTGATGATCGCCAAGGAAGGCCCGACCAAATTTAAGGAAATGGGTACTTTCGACTCACGGGGATCAAAAGTATTTTCTGTTTCCGGCGATACCCCAAGCCCCGGCATATTTGAGTTGGAGCTCGGTATGACCCTGGAGCAGTTCGTGGAGGAGTTTGGTGACGGCGACACCAAAGCTGTGCAGGTGGGTGGCGCATCCGGTTTTTGTGTATCCAGAAAGGATTTCAAGGATACCTTGATCGGCTTTGAAGGCATTCCTACCGGAGGGTCCATGATGCTGTTTAACAGTACACGCTCCATGTACAACATCCTGAACGATTACCTGGAGTTTTTTGAAGAAGAGTCATGCGGACAATGCACGCCATGCCGTGTAGGTTGTCAGCAACTCCTGAAAGGAATTGAAGCAGTGAAGAAAGGGCATAAGTCGCCGGCTTACCTGGAGGAGCTACAAAAATTGTCTGATACCATGCGCATTGCATCTAAATGCGGCCTCGGACAGTCGGCTCCCAACCCTTTCAATTCAATCATCAACAATTTCCGGGAAGAGATCATTTACTAATCCGCCGGACATTCAAAAACTAAAACAGGAGACAAGACCATGAGTAAATATAAAGTAAACCTTAAAATCAATAACATACCTATTGAGGTCGACGAGGGCACTACCATCCTGGATGCTGCCCGCGACCTGAATTTTAACATCCCCACCCTTTGTCACCACGACGATCTGTGCGTAGCAGGAAATTGCCGGGTGTGTGTGGTAGAACAAAAAGGAGCCTGGACGCTTCCGGCCGCTTGTGCAACTCCCGTAAGCGAAGGCATGGAGATCCAGACAAACAGCCTGAAAGTTCGCCAGGCGCGGAAACATATCGTGGAACTGCTGCTTACCGAGCACAATGCAGACTGCACAAAATGTTTTAAGAACGGCTATTGTGAGCTGCAGGACATGAGTAATGATTACCGCATCGGTGATCATGTATTCCTTGATCTTGTTACAGACAGAGACAAACAACCGGATATTTCCAGTCCGTCGATTGAGAAGGACGACAGCAAGTGTATCCGTTGTCAGCGCTGCGTGCGCACCTGTACCTCTATGCAGTACGTCAGCGCCCTTACGGTTGCCAATAAAGGAAACCAGATGCGCATCAGCACGTTCCTGGATAAGCCCATGAACGATGTGGTTTGTACCAACTGCGGACAGTGCATCAACCGTTGCCCCACGGCAGCACTCACCGAACGCAGCTATATCGATGAGGTGTTTGACGCCATTTATGATCCCAATAAGTTTGTGGTCGTGGAAACAGCACCCGCAACCCGGGTCGCCATTGGAGAAGAGTTTGGCATGGAGCCGGGTACGCGCGCAACAGGTAAGATGGTTTCCGCATTGCGCAGGCTTGGTGTGGACAAGGTGCTGGATACCGACTTCACTGCCGACCTTACCATCATTGAAGAGGGTCACGAATTGCTGCAACGGCTGAAGGAAGCATTGGTAGATGGCAAGGATGTGGCATTGCCCATGCTTACCAGCTGTTCACCAGGATGGATAAAATTCCAGGAGCACCTCTACCCGGACCTGCTGGACAACCTGTCTACCTGTAAGTCGCCACAGCAGATGTTTGGCCCGCTGGCCAAGACCTATTATGCGGAACGCATCAACAAGAACCCGGCAGAAATGGTTGTGGTTTCTGTGATGCCCTGTACGGCCAAGAAATTTGAGGCCGAGCGCCCCGAAATGCGTGGCAGTGGCTACAAAGACGTAGACTATGTGATCACTACCCGCGAACTGGGACGCATGATTCGTCAGGCCGGCATCGACTTTGAAAAGCTTGATGATGAGAAATATGACAAGATCTTGGGTGAATCATCAGGTGCGGCGGTCATCTTTGGTAATACCGGTGGAGTAATGGAAGCTGCCTTGCGTACCGCTTATGAATTGGTTACCGGACGTGAAGTACCGTTTGCAGGGCTGAATGTCAAGCCCGTCCGGGGCATGGAAGGGGTAAAGGAAGCCTCTGTGAAAATCAAGGATGTGAAACCGGAGTGGAGTTTCCTGGAAGGTGTGGAACTGAACGTGGCCATCGCGCATGGTTTGGCGAATGCCAAGATTTTAATGGATAAGATCAAGGCTGGTGAGGCAAATCACCACTTCATTGAGATCATGGCCTGCCCCGGCGGATGTATCGGCGGTGGCGGACAACCCATGCCCACCAACATGGAGGTTCGCAAGAAGCGTGCAGCCGGAATCTATGAGGAAGATGAAGGCCTGCCATTGCGCAAGTCCCACGAAAACCCGGAAGTTACTGCGATTTACGAATCATTCCTGCATGAGCCCCTCGGGCATAAGTCGCATGACCTTCTGCACACACACTATACACCGCGTAAGCGCCACTAACCAAAGTGACTGAAGAAACGGTGAAGGGTTGATCTGGTGTGGTATCCCGGCTGGCAATCAGCGGCTCCCCCGGGTCGGCCCTTTTTTGTCTCCCAATGGGGAAGTAAGAAGCAGGCAGTAGGCAGTAAGAAGTAAGAAGTAAGAAGTAAGAAGTAAGAAGTAAGAAGCAAGAAGTAAGAAGTAAGAAGTAAGAAGTAAGAAGTAAGAAGCAAGAAGTAAGAAGTAAGAAGTAAGAAGTAAGAAGCAAGAAGCAAGAAGTAAGAAGTAAGAAGTAAGAAGCCAGTGTCAGATGGACTTGGCGGGGCCCCACATGATTTTACTAGAGAAGTCCGTAGGGACAGCACTTGGGCTTCCGCACCTGGGCTGTCAGAAGTTGCCCGGACATTTCGACGTTTTGACATTAATCTATACACATGAACAGAGCACTTGCGAGCTCGGCGAAGCCAATGGCCCATGTTATAAATCCCGACCATTCGGGAACAGGATTTTTGACACATGGATGGATGATTATCACCCATGGGTTTTTGCCTCTGCGAGCCTCAGCGAGAACATCAGCGGTCCTCTGCGAGAAACAAATACCACAAAGCATTGATTAGTAGCATTTTGCAAAATATATACAAATGAAGGCAAAAGACAACAATCACGACGGACAAAGCGTGCCTGTGCCTACCCTCAGACGCCTGCCCGGTTACCTTAGCTATTTCAAGTCATTGAAAATTAATGGGTTAGCACACGTGTCCAGCAGTCAGATCGCTACTACATTTAAAATGGATCCTACATTGGTTACGAAGGATCTGTCACATACCGGCGTAAAAGGCCGGACGAAGGTGGGTTACCAGGTGGATCAGCTTATCGACACCCTCATCAATTTCCTCGATTTCAATTCCCGCGAAAACGCCTTTCTTTTTGGGGTGGGAAACCTGGGCAGGGCGCTTATCAATTATGAAGGTCTCATGCACTACGGACTCCGAATTGTTGCGGGCTTTGATGTAGACAAAAAACTCACAGGGCAGACCATTAAAGGGGTGAAAATACACCACCTGGATACTTTTCGCGATCTGTCCATAAAAGACCCTGCACGCATCGCGATCATCACCACCCCTGATGATAACGCCCAGGAAGTAGCCGACCTTGCAGTAGCCTGGGGCATCAAGGCTATATGGAACTTCACACCCCAGTCCATAAGGGTCCCGGCTCACATCATCGTAGAAAACACATCCATTTATTCTGACCTGGCCGTCCTTTTTAACAGGCTGAACAAGTGAAGATGTGAAAAAATTCACAACTTTCTTTGTTCAGTGATTTTTAATTGTTTATCTTTGCACCGTACTTGATTTGACAATAGCTGATATTGCTGTTTTGGAGCCGATTAAGTGGTTGTGATTAAATTCCCGGCTCCGTGATCTGAACCGATGACAAGGTGACAATATGGTTTTAAGCTAAGGGCTGTGTACCGAAACATACACACATGAAAGTAAAAGAGATCATAAGAATTCTGGATGCGCGCATACTCTGTGGAGATGACCAGCTGGACTATACCGTGGAAATGGCGTTTGCCTCTGATCTGATGAGTGACGTGCTTACCCAGAGCAATGATCATGTACTGCTGATCACCGGATTGGCCAACATGCAAACCATCCGTACGGCTGAGATGTCAGACATCAACTGTATCGTGTTTGCCAGGAACAAAAAAGCTACGCCTGAAATGATTGAACTGGCAAAAGAAAGCGACATTGTGCTCATGGAGTGCCGGTATTCATTGTTCAAGACATGTGGCTTGTTATACCAGGCCGGCGTGAAACCGATTTTTTAAGGGCAATGGGCGAAACAATTACAGAAGAATATAGCGTAGCGGGAGGTGATTTTAGCCGGGCCGGTTATGCATCAAGTCAGATCAAAAAGGTCCTTAAAAAGATGGGTGTGGATACAGCCATCATCAAACGCACGGTGGTAGCAGCCTATGAAGGAGAAGTGAACATCGTGGCACACGCCTGGAGTGGGAAGATCATATTCCAACTGGATGAAGCGCAAATCCGCATCATATTGGAAGATGAAGGCCCCGGAATAGAAGACATCGAAAAGGCCATGCAGGAGGGTTATTCCACGGCCACCAGCGCCATCAGGGAGATGGGATTTGGTGCAGGAATGGGACTTCCGAATATGAAAAAAAACGCCGACCACCTGCAGGTGGAAAGTGAACCGGGAAAGGGAACGAGGGTGGAGATTCGGATGGAGCGGATGGGGGGGGAGTAAGCAGTAAGCAGTAAGAAGTAGTCAGTAAGAAGGAAGAAGTAAAAAGTAAAAAGTAAGAAGTAGGTAGGAAGGAAGAAGGAAGAAGTAAGAAGTAGGCAGTAGGCAGTAAGAAGTAGGAAGTAGGAAGTAAGAAGCAGGTAAGAGGAACGAAATCAGTGTAATTGTAAAATATTAGCAGCGATGACAGCAGCAGAAATGGTGAACAAATTAGATTTACAGGTTTTCAGCGGTGAAAATGGGTTGGATCGTGAGGTGAGCGGAGGTTATGTGTCCGATCTGTTGAGCGATGTGATGGGAAATGCCGATGAAGGCCAGGTCTGGATCACCCTGCAAACGCATAAGAACGTGATGGCCATTGCCTCGCTGAAGGAACTGGCAGCAGTCATACTCGTCAACGGACATAAGCCGGATGAGGATGCCGCAGCGCAAAGCAACGAAGAGGACATCCCCTTGCTGGGTACCCCGCTGAGTGCCTTTGATATTACTGGAAAACTGTATGAACTGATCCACAAATAAATGAACAGATACCGTGCCGACCTGCATGTGCATACCGTGTTGTCACCCTGTGGCGACCTGGAGATGAGCCCGGTCAACATTGTCAGCATCGCCGCCCGTAAAGGCATTGACATTCTCGGGATCACCGACCACAACAGCACAAAGCACGTGGCACTGATCAAAAAACTGGCAGAAAAGGAAGGCATCTTCGTAATAGGTGGCGCCGAAGTCACCACCCGCGAAGAGATCCACTGCCTCGCGCTCTTTGAAAACAATGATTCCCTGGTGAAGTTTCAGCAATTCCTGGATGCACACCTCGCCGACGTGAAAAACAAACCCGACATATTTGGCCACCAGGTGGTGGTTAACGCAGAAGATATCATCCTGGAGGAAGAGGAAAAACTGCTGATCTCAGCAACAAGCAAATCGCTGGACGAGGTGCAACAATTCGTGCATCAGCTGGACGGCTTGTTTATCCCCGCGCACATCGACAGACCCAGTTACAGCATGTTTAGCCAGCTGGGTTTTATCCCGCCAGATCTTAAAGCCGATGCGCTGGAAATATCGAAGCAGGTTTCGGAGGAGGAAATGCGCTCAAAACATCCTGAGCTGCATGATTTTACCCTGATAGGATGCTCTGATGCCCATTACCCGGAACAGATCGGAAGCAGAACAAGCATTTTTGAGATGCAACACCGGAGTTTGTCCGAAATCAGAAAAGCCCTGGCGGGGGAGGAGGGGAGAAAGGTGTGGATGAAGGAAGTAGGTAGTAAGTAGTAGGCAGAAGTAAGAAGTAAGAAGAAGGTTAAGGTTACCATAGGGGAATAGCAGACCCGGACATTTCGACTTTTTGACTTTTTGACATTTCGACCTTGTTTACAATGAAAACCCTGGCACTTCACATACTGGATATCGCACAAAACGCGATCACTGCGAAAGCCGAAAACATCTTCATCGACATCGAAGAAGATACTAGGGAAAACCGTTATGTGATCAGGGTAACTGATGATGGTTGCGGCATGTCGGAGGATACCATCCAGCGGGTAACCGACCCATATTACACCTCGCGAACGACCCGAAAGGTGGGCATGGGAATTCCCCTGCTGAAGCAGCATGCGGAAATGGCCGGAGGACACCTCAGGATCACATCAGAAGAAGGCAAGGGCACCAAGGTAGCAGCCGTTTTTGAGCACGACCACGTGGACAGGCAGTCCGCAGGCGACATTGCCGGGGTGATGGTGCTGCTGATTGGAAGCAACCCGGAGATCCGATTCCGGTATGGCCATCAATACAACGGAAAAGAATACGCGCTGGATACCAGGGAGGTGCAAGAGGTGCTGGATGGGGTGCCATTAAACGATCCGGAGGTGCTGAAATATCTCCGCGAGATGATCAGGGAGAATCTGAGCGACATCGGCGCCCTATAATGAATCAACACGCATACGATTGACAAGACAAATAGAACAACTTTAGTAATCACTTTTTAACGGAGAACCAACTATGACAAAAATCAAATCTTTGGCAGATCTGAAAAAGAAAAAGGAAGATCTTCAGTCGAAGATCGCCCTTCGGGAAAAGAGCGACACCCCTGAGGGACGTGTACTGGTGAAGGTGGCCATGGCTACCTGTGGCATTGCTTCCGGATCCAAGGAGGTCATGGAGTACATGGTGGATGAGCTGGACAAGCGCAACATCGACGCCATTGTCACACAGACCGGTTGCATGGGTTATTGCTATGCCGAACCCACCATTGAGGTCACCCTTCCGGACCAGGAACCCGTTGTTTACGGCTATGTAGACACCAGGAAGGCAGATGAGATCATCGAAAAATATATCAGAAACCAGGAACTGGTTGACGGAATTATCCCGGTAAATTATCAAACCATCGAAAAAGACAAGGAGGAATAAACATGGCAAAATACAAAATGCATATGCTGGTTTGTGCCGGTACCGGATGCCGGGCATCTTCCAGCGACATGCTGTATAAAAACCTGAGCAAGGAGTTAAAAGAGCAAGGTCTTCAGGATGATGTACAAGTGGTCGAGACAGGCTGCTTTGGTTTCTGCGAAAAGGGCCCCATCGTAAAAGTCATCCCCGACAACACCTTTTACGTGTCGGTTACCCCTGAAGATGCAAAGGAAATCGTGGCTGAACACGCCGTGAAGGGCCGCAAGGTCGAGCGCCTGCTTTACGTGGATCCCGTCAACAAAAAGCAGATCGCTGATTCGAAAGGAATGGGCTTCTACAAGAAGCAGATCCGCATTGCCTTGCGCAATTGTGGTTTGATTGACCCTGAAAGCATTGATGAGTACCTGGCTGCCGATGGCTACGAAGCGCTTGGCAAGGTGCTTAGCGAGATGACGCCCGAAGAGGCCATCCAGGAGATGATCGACTCCGGACTGCGTGGCCGTGGGGGCGGTGGTTTCCCGACAGGTGTGAAATGGCAGATCGCCTCCAAAGTGGACGGTGACCAGAAATATGTTGTATGTAACGCCGATGAGGGTGACCCGGGTGCGTTCATGGATCGCTCGATCCTCGAGGGCGACCCGCACACTGTGCTGGAGGCCATGGTAATCAACGGGTATTGCATCGGAGCCACCAAAGGCCTGATCTATATTCGTGCGGAATACCCCCTGGCCATCGAGCGACTGAAGATGGCCATCAAGCAGGCCCGTGAATATGGCTTGCTGGGTAGGGACATCCTGGGCAGTGGATTTGATTTTGATGTTGAGATCCGCTATGGCGCAGGCGCTTTTGTATGTGGTGAGGAAACAGCCCTCATCCACTCCATGGAAGGGGAACGTGGCGAGCCTACCTTTAAGCCCCCATTCCCTGCACAGAGCGGATACCTCGGCATGCCCACCAACGTGAACAACGTGGAAACCTTTGCCAATATCCCGGTCATTTATAACAAAGGAGCAAAATGGTTTGCTTCCATTGGCACAGAAAAATCAAAAGGTACCAAGGTGTTTGCCCTTGCCGGCAAGATCAATAACGTAGGTCTGATCGAGGTGCCCATGGGCATTACCCTCCGCGAGGTGATCTTTGAAATTGGTGGTGGCATCAAGGACGGTAAAAAATTCCGTGCGGTGCAGACCGGTGGCCCCTCTGGCGGCTGTTTGACCGAAAAACACCTCGATACGCCCATCGACTTTGACAACCTGATCGAAGCCGGCTCCATGATGGGATCCGGCGGGATGATCGTGATGGACGAAGACGACTGCATGGTATCTGTAGCCAAGTTCTACCTTGACTTTACCGTGGAGGAATCCTGCGGCAAATGTTCACCCTGCCGCGTGGGCAACAAGCGTTTGTATGAGCTGCTGGAGAAGATCACCCAGGGCAAGGGAGAAAAGGAAGACCTGGACAACCTGCGTAACCTGAGTATGGTGATCCGCGACACATCGCTCTGCGGGCTCGGACAGACCTCTCCAAACCCGGTGCTTTCCACCATGGACAACTTCATGGAAGAATACGAAGCGCACGTGGATGACCAGCGTTGCCCGGCCGGCAGCTGTAAGGAACTGATCCGCTATGAGATCATCCCTGAAAACTGCGTGGGCTGTACGGCATGTGCGCGCAACTGCCCGGTAAACTGCATCGCCGGAGAGCGCAAACAACTCCATACCATCGACCAGTCGCTGTGTATCAAATGCAACGCCTGCTTCGAGAAGTGTAAGTTTAACGCAGTAGCAATCGTTTAATCATCATAAAGGAATCAGAAAAATGGAAATGATCAAACTCACCATAGATAACAGGAGTGTCGAGGTAGAAAAGGGAACGACCATCTATCATGCTGCGAAGAAGCTTGACATAGAGATCCCCACGCTTTGCTATATGAACCTCGGCGATTTGAAAATCGAACACAAGCCCGGTGGCTGCCGTGTGTGTGTCGTGGAAGTAGAAGGACGCCACAACCTGGCGCCTGCATGCGCCACCGAGTGCTTTGACGGCATGAAAGTACAAACCCACAGCATCCGGGTGCTCAACGCACGCAAGACCGTGCTGGAGCTGATCCTGTCAGACCACCCGTTTGACTGCCTGATCTGCGCCAAGAGCGGCCATTGCGACCTGCAGGACATGGCCATCAAGATGGGCGTTCGGAACTTGCCTTACCAGGGTGAGAAGTCGACCTATAAGCCCGACTTTTCGCCAGCCATCATCCGCGATCCGGACAAGTGCATCATGTGCCGCCGTTGCGAAACGATGTGCAATGACTTCCAGACTGTTGGCGTGCTCTCAGGAATCCACCGTGGTTTTGAAGCTGTGGTGGCACCCGCTTTCGAGCGCGACATCGACCACAGCGAATGCACCTATTGCGGACAATGTGTGGCTGTATGCCCTACGGCCGCCCTCACAGAGGTGGACCATACCACCCAGCTGGTGCGTGACCTGGCAGATCCCCAAAAGAAAGTTGTCGTACAGACTGCTCCCGCCGTGCGTGCTGCATTGGGCGAGGCCTTTGGTTTGAAACCGGGCTCACTGGTGACTGGAAAGATGGTCTCTGCCCTGCGCCGCCTTGGTTTCGATTATGTGTTCGACACGGACTTTGCTGCCGACCTGACCATCATGGAAGAGGGTGCGGAGTTGCTCGACCGCCTTACGCGCCATCTTAACGGCGACAAAGAGGTCAAGCTTCCCATGCTCACGTCCTGCTGCCCGGGCTGGGTAAACTTCTTTGAATACCACTTCCCGGATATGCGTGACATCCCCTCCACAGCGAGGTCGCCGCAGCAAATGTTCGGATCTATCGCTAAAACCTATTTCGCCGATAAGATAGAAACCAAACGCGACGACATGGTCGTGGTTTCCGTCATGCCCTGCGTGGCCAAAAAGTACGAATGTACACGCGAAGAATTCAAGGTGGATGGCAATCCGGATGTAGACTATTCCATCAGCACCAGGGAGCTAGCTACCCTGATCAGCCGCAGTAACATCGATTTCAACACCCTTCCGGAAGAGGACTTCGACAAGCCCATGGGCGAGTCGACCGGCGCAGCTGTGATCTTCGGTACTACCGGCGGCGTAATTGAAGCAGCCGTTCGTAGCGCTTATGAGATCCATACCGGCAAGTCGCTCGAGAAGATTGACTTTGAACAGCTCCGTGGAATCGACGGCATACGCGCTGCAAGCGTCGATTTTGACGGCATCGAGATCAAAATCGGCATTGCACACGGCTTAGGCCATGCACGCAAGCTTCTTGATGACATCAAGGCGGGCAAAAGCGATTTCCACGCGATTGAGATCATGGCTTGCCCGGGTGGCTGCATAGGAGGTGGTGGACAACCCCTTCACCATGGTGACCCGGCGGTCATCACCGCCCGCCAGAAGGCGATCTATGACGAGGATGCCAATAAGCCTATCCGCAAATCACACGAAAACCCGGAGATCCAGAAATTATATGAAGAATTCTTGGGTAAACCGATGAGTGAAAAAGCCCATCACCTGCTTCATACCCATTATTTTGATAAGAAGAAGAAAGATGTGTTGCTCGACTAAGCGGAGAAGGAAGTTTTTTAGTGTAATCAAAAAAAGAACAGCATAATGACATCCATAAAATTAAAACTCAAAGAAAGCGAAGTGCAGCAGCTGAAAGAAGTTGCCAAGTCGTTCAACAACGCGCCCGGTGAGCTGATCAACGTCTTGCACAAAGCCCAGGAGATATTCGGTTATCTGCCTGCGGAGGTGCAGGAGGTTGTCGCTGAGGAGCTTGACGTGCCCGTCGCCAAGGTCTATGGTGTGGTGACCTTCTACTCGTTTTTCACCATGTTGCCCAGGGGCCGTTACCCGATTTCCATTTGTACCGGTACTGCATGCTATGTAAGGGGTGCCGACAAGGTACTGGATGAATTCAAGCGCCTGTTGAAAGTGCCCGTCGGAGAAACCACCTCAGATGGCAAATTCAGCATCACGTGCTTGCGTTGTGTAGGTGCCTGCGGCCTGGCCCCCGTGGTCATGGTTGGCGACAAAACCTATGGACGCGTCACCACGGATGGCGTAAAGGACATCCTCAAGGAGTATGAGGATGTGGAATAGCATGGGATAACCGGCAACACGATACAAGCCTTGTGGGGATGCAGCATGGTATTTGTGCTGCTTGAAAGTAGCAGGGACAGCACTTGGGCTGTTTGAATTATGAATTGAGAGTTTAGCTGGGAGAGTAAAGTGTGTTGCCATGTGAAAGCGTTGCGCTGATAATATCATTCCCGGAATTAGTTCCGGGTCATTAAGGTACTTGCTTTGGTTCTGCCGAAGTTGGTTAGTGGTTACTATTTGACGGAAGGGGCGCGAAATTTCGCGCCCCTTTTTTGCCTTTTGAAGGCAGTTGCCAATAAAACCATACCCCATACATTCCTGTCCACCGCCAACTAACCAAAAGCAATGGAATAGCCAGCCGCCAACAGCCAATTGCTAATAGCCAAATGCCAAATGCCAACAGCCAATAGCCAACCGCTAATAGCCAACAGCTGACCGCCAGTAATCCGAAAAAGCACCATGAAACGAGCCATGCCAAATATTTTGACAGACAAGAGAATGATTATGTCATGGCGAGTTTGGCTTCGCCGAGCTCGCAAAGTGCTCGGTTCATGTGACCGAAATATTAAAATTATAAACACATGAAGGATGGTTTTTTCATCAAATGTGTTTGCAGAATTCAAAATGTGTATTATCTTTGCAACGCCTTAGCGGGAAAAACCCATTTACGGGGCGGAACCCAAGGCAACATGCTCTTACATTTCACGGTCCGGTAGTTCAGTTTGGTTAGAATACGTGCCTGTCACGCACGGGGTCGCGGGTTCGAGTCCCGTCCGGACCGCTTTAAGCCTCCCAGTTTGGGGGGCTTTTTTTATGTACCTGCCTGTTAACCCCGCCTGCAGGGCTATTGCTGATAAGTATCTTTTTGCAACAATAAGCATCAAATTGCATGTTTTGTGCTACCATTGTGTTACCGTAAATCAAAAATGTGATACTTTGATCTTGTTTTGCGTGATACCATTTAAAAAAATGTCATATATTTGAATAGCCGCAAAACTCAAGTCTATGAAATACAAGCTTCTCCATAACCGTAAAAAGGTAGATGGTCCTGCCTTAGTCCAATTAGAAATTTACTTTTCCAGGAAATCGCGCGTTTATCTTAGCACAGGCGTTAAAGTCGCAAATGACCAATGGGATAATAAGAATAAAAAGGTCATTAGGCATAGCAGATCCTTTGCGCTAAACCATAGGATAAAGGAATTGACCAATAAGATTGATGCTTGGGAAAGGGATCTGTTATTGCACGAATTAGAGCCTACTGCTGGAAGGTTAAAGCGTGATTTTGGCAAAGAGGATTTTTCTAAAAGCAAAACATTTAATGATTTTCTAAAAAATGAGATTAAGAAACAAGCCAGTGTGCTTGCAAAGGCAACATATGATTATGAGCAATCTGTAAGCAAACGCCTGGATGAGTTTGAAGCAATCTACTTCCATTTGTTTGACCGTGATACCGTGGAAAGGTATCACAACTTTTTATTGCGATACATGAAGGCATCCAGTACCGGCAAATCTCATAAAATAGTAAGAAAATACTGTGCTAAGGCTGTTGCTGATGGATTAATGCGAACAAACCCATACACGCATTTCAAGTTAACTAAAGAGAATACCAGGCGAACATATTTAACTACTGATGAATTACAAAGGATCCGGGAGTATAAAGGTAACGCGCGTATAGAGAAGGTCCGGGATCTGTTTTTGTTTATGTGCCTTACAGGGCTGGCATATGTAGATATGCAGGCCCTGATGCTTTCCGATATACACGAATCAAACGGGGCAAAATTCATTCAAAAGTACCGCCAAAAATCCGATAGCCGCCCGCAAATGATCCCTTTAATGCCTGAAGCATTACAGATCCTGGACAAATATTCCGGTGAAACAAAATGCTTCCCTGGAATATCCAATCAAAAATTAAACGTATATCTTAAGGAATTGGCTGCTGTGGCAAAGATTGATAAAACTTTGACCTCACATGTAGGCCGGCATACTTTCGCCACCCTGATGCTCGAAAAGGGCTTAGCCCTGGAACATATTTCTCATATGTTAGGACATACCAACACAAAAACTACATCCATATATGCCAAAATGCAAATATCCGGCATTCAAAACAGCATGAAGCGTTTACAAATTGAAAAACTTTAAAGCCATGGCAAAAATTATTCAGATGCAAGATCACGACACGTTTCGACATGAAAAGCTTACTGAAATACATGAAATGTGTATAGAATTAGAAGCCGAAGCAGATGCCCTTTTTAAACAGTACCAGGAAGCTATAAAACAGTGGCGAATTCTTACACGACTGGCAAATGAAATAGAAAAAACAGGTCAATAGTGTTATTCCACCATTTCACGTTTTCTGCCGCTTCTGTCATTTGACATGTAAACGTCTTCACCATATATCCAACCCTCTAAATCAACCGTCCCGGAATTACCGTCATTATGAGTGTCTGCCTGGGCCTGCGGCACAACCTTCTCACCGCTGGAAAGCATGGCCGGGAAGCTGTCATTTGGGTGTCCTGGTGGCACGACTCCGCCGTGGGCAAACCCTGTTACCTTTATCAAACTTTCAGCAATGGCGGGCATGCCTGCAGCCACAGCCAGGGAAGCCGGGAACGGTACCTGCGCCACAATTTGACGTACCAATAGTGCTGTAATTTCCCGCAACAGACCCCCAACAATTTCCTTTGTGCTTCTTTCACTGTCGGAAGCCAGTTCTGCCAGGGAGCTACCTACAATCTCAGCAGACGATTGCGCCACCTGCTGCCATTGGGTTAACCCAACAGATGTTTCCTCTGAGGCTGTTTTGAGCCGTGCAAGGTTCTCCATCATTTTTTGCATGGCCGGATCCGTGGCATCAAGACCCTGATCTATATACGCGCGAATTGCTTCCTTCGTGGCGCGTATTTGCGCACCAAGCAGATCAAAACTTTCACCAAAAACTTCATTGCTAACCGCCGCCTCATCCATTGCCACACGGTAATTGCTCATAATGGACATCATTTCCTGCATATGCCCACTATCGCCACCGGTTGCCGGGCCAATTTCTGGACCAGCCATACTGATGGGATCCATTCTTTGCGGCCTTTCCATAAGCATGCCCGCAAGCCGAGTGTGTAAATCGATTTCGGCCTCAATCTCTGATTGTCGTTGCCGGGAAAAGGCGATTTGCTCCCTAGTCGTTGCCTGCTGCTCTTTTTCCTGCCATTTCCTCAACTCCTCATTCAAACCTTCCAGGATCCCTTTTTCACGTTCCAGGGCCGACCCAAGTCCATCATGAGAATCTTTTACCTGTTCGGTGTCAGATGACAGGCGTTGAAGTGCATTTGATGAATCGCTGTATCTTTGGTTTAAGTCATCAATGGCCTGATCAATTTCTGCAATTGTTTCTGTTGCCCCGCTTACGGCCCTTTGCTGTTGGTTGACCTCGTTTGTGTAGCCTTGCAAATTCCTGCTGTCCGCTTCGCCACGTTCAAGCCTTTCCATAAAGCGGGCCCGGTTTTCTTGTGCTTTGGTCAGATCTTCTTCCGCCTGGGCCAACTCCCTTTGCGCTTGCATCTGCTCACGGATCAAATCCGTTATTTCTTCCTCAATAACCTTTAAGCGGATTTTTTCCTGCATCTTTTCCAGGTAATCATCCAGGGCCTGCGCGTTTTCTCTGACCAGCCTGCCTTCTTCATCCAACTGACCGTTGTATTCAGGTACAATTTTATTAAGATCTTCCAGGGCCTGCCTTCTGTTTTGCAACGGCACGTTTGCATTTTCGACAATCCCTTGCAAATGCCTGACCTTCGCGGCCTGCTCATCATATTGATCAGCTACCTGTTCATTTACGCGGCTCATTGCCCGTTCGCTCTCTGTTACGCTGTTTAGCCTTCGCCTGTACATAATCAGGGCACCGGCTGCAGCAGCAACCCCGGCAGCAACTGCCATCCACGGGTTTGCTACAACAAATCGTTGCAGGTTTCGAAATGCCCGTGTCATGGTGTTGATCCCGGTAAGGGTGTTTGGGATCACGCGGTTTGCCATATAGCCCATTGTGGTCATAAGGACCGGAAAAGCTGCAGCAACACCTCCCAGGGTGACAACCAGGCGTTGTTTCCCTTCATCAAGATCAGAAACCCTGCGAATCATGTCAGCCGTGCCCTGGATAAAAGGCTCTACGCCGGTGTATATAATTTCACCAAAAGACTGGCCAAGCTCAATAGTGGCATTTTTCATGTCGCTGAAAGCATCCCCAGCAGCTTTTGCGCTCCCGCCAAACTGATGTTCCAACTCTCTTAGGATCTCTGCCTGGGCACCGGCCACATCGCCCGCCTCTGCCATTGTGTGGATCATATCGCGCTGCTCCTGGCTAAAGGTCACACCGGCACGCGTAAGGCTCGACAATCCCTGAATTGGATCATTCAGGGCACGACCGACCATCATTGCGCTGCTTCTTAGATCCGTGCCCATCCGGGCCGACATGTCCAGGGCTGCCATTTGAGCATCTTCAAAAGCTTCACCGGCAATGTTTGAAAAGGTCAGTAGCTGCGATGTCACACCTTCCAGGATGTCCACGTTTAACGTGTTTGTCAGCCGTCCGGCTTCTGTGGCCATGTTCTGCAGTTCATCTGTGGAAAATCCTGCAGCCCCGCCCGTGGACTGGATCCCGGCCTCAACTTGCTTTAAGCTTTCATTAAGGTTTCGAAATGAGTACGTGGCCGCACCGCCCAGGGCCATTAGTGGGGCTGTTATATTTCGCATGCCTGTTTTGCCCATGCGTTCCATGTCCTTGCCCCACTTTTGCATTTCCCGTGTGGATCTTCGCATCTCTGTCTGAAATTCGGAAATGTCCGCCCCCAGGACAAAAAGCAAGCTGGTTAGTCCTCGTCTTTGCATCGTTTTAATTTTTTAGGTAAAAAAAGGGGGGAACCTACATCCCCCCCCTTCCAAGATAATTGAGAAAAGATATATCAGGTGGTTACTCCTCTTCTCCGTTTGAAAAGTCAATATCCCAAAAATCGGCCGGTGCTTTTGCACCGATGATCCGGCAAAAGTCAGCTTCGCGGGCTACCTGGACATCCATTGACATGGTCAGTTTGATTCCAAGTCCATGACTTTCGAACATGCC
>Ga0207421_10003734_pt1 | contig 17959 bp, 11 predicted proteins | sample SodLakKL_010_SED_4_FD_187542 | JGI IMG/M metagenome (GOLD analysis project Ga0207421, IMG submission 187542) | Alkaline sediment microbial communities from Lake Tanatar, Kulunda Steppe, Russia - 8KL_010_SED (SPAdes) (version 2) | ecosystem: Environmental > Aquatic > Non-marine Saline and... | reverse complement strand
GCCGGTGATATTGCTGCGGGTGCTGGTGATAATGCTGCTGTTATGGCCGGCGGGTCCTGACGGGACGGCCGGCGCCCAGAACAGGGTCCGCATCCTGCAGTCCGATCAGCTCGAAGGTGTGGTGGGGCCGGAAGGCCGCATACGCAAGCTGACGGGGAATGTGGCCCTGAGCACCGATGATTTCACGATTCTGTGCGACAGTGCATGGCACTTCATGGATCTGGAAGAGCTGCGGGCCTGGGGGAACATTGAGATTACATCGGAACGGGATCAGATCTGGTCTGACCGGGCCACCTACGATCTGGTATCGGAAGTGGCGCTGTTTGAAGGCCGGGTGGTGATGCAGTCTGAAAAGGCCCTGCTCTTCAGCGATGAGGTGTTCTACAGTTTTGCCACGGAGATAGCCCTTTTTCCCGAACGGCTCCGGTTCGAGGATGAGCGCGGGGTGCTCGTCGCGGATTCCGGCTACTATTACAATGCCCTCGACAGCGCGGTTTTCCGTGGAAACGTGCAGGTAGCCGACTCGCTTCAGTACATCGAGGCCGACAGCATGTTCACCCGCCGCGGCGATGAGTACTATGAGCTCCATGGCCGGGTGTTCCTCGATGACCAGGAAAACCGCACCCGCCTGACCGGCGGTTTTGTGCTTTCCGACGGCACCGGATACCGGCGCGTCGAAGGTGGCAGCCGCATGCGCCGCATCAGCGAGGATCTGAGCGACACCACTTTCCTGTGGGCCGACTGGCTGGAAATGCAGCAGAAAGACACCATCAACACATTTACGGCCTACGAACAGGTCCACATCTGGACGGAACGCTACAGCAGCCTGTCGGACACCGCGCATTATGACGATGCCATAGAGCAGTTCATTCTGGAGGGTAATCCGAGGCTCTGGTACGAGGAGATGCAGCTGACGGGACCCTACATCCTGATCCAGCTCGAGGAGGATTCCGTGCGCTACCTGGATTCCTATCCCGGCTCCTTTGCCGTTCAGCGCGATACGACCATTGACCGGCTCAATCAGATAACCGGGGATACGCTCTTCATCCAGTTCGAAGACGGGAGCGTCTCCTACATGCAGGTCTGGCCCCGAGGAAATGTGCTCTATTTTGTCAAGGAGTCGGACGGCCAGGCCGATGGGGCCATCGAAATGACGGCCGATTTCATCAAACTGGTTTTTGAAGAAGGGGAACTGGAGGATGTGATTGCCCGCCGGAACGTGGACGGCATCTTCCACCAGGAGCATGAGGGTATTTCGGAAAAGCGAATCAGCGGGTTCGTCTGGGAGCCCGGACTGCGTCCGGAACGACCCGAAGAGCCAATCGAGCCCAGACTGCCTCCTGTTCCGGACGCACGCCCGTTTGAGATGCCGGACCGGTTTACTGGCGGCAACGGTATTGCGGACCGGATTCCGTCCCGGCCTGATTGACCGGAAACGGAAACCGGGAAGTGATGATGGGCCGGACCTCGCGGGGCGCCATGCATCCCGGGATATCAGGCTGCCGTCAAGGCGGCAAGGTCAGGAGTTCTCCTCCCGCTCTGCCGTTTCCTTCATGATGCGTTCCTGGATGTCATGCGGCACAGGTCCGTATCCATGGAATTTGCGGGTATGCGTGGCCCTTCCCTGGGTCATGGAGCGCAGATGGGTGGCGTAGCGGTAGAGCTCGGCCAGCGGCACCAATGCCTTGACTTTCTGGAATGTACCTTCGGAGTCCATTCCCTGAACCTGTCCGCGGCGCGGTGCAAGGTCGCTCATCACATCGCCCATGTATTCGGCCGGAACAGTGACCTCGACTTCGTAGATGGGTTCGAGCAGCTGGGGTTTGGCTTCCAGGAATCCTTTTTTGAACGCCATCAGTGCGGCGGTCTTGAAAGCGGCCTCGTTGGAGTCCACGGAGTGCATGGATCCGTCGTAGACCGAGACGCGGATGTCGCGGGCGCGGCAGCCGGAAAGCGGTCCGTTTTCCATTTTTTCCATAATTCCCTTGAGGATGGCGGGCAGGAAACGCGCATCGATCACGCCACCGACAATACAGCTCTGGTAGATCAGTTTGCCGCCCCATTCCAGTTCGATTTCCTGGGTGTCACGAACAGTTACTTCAGGCGTAGGAGGCATTCCCTCTTCCCACGGTTCCAGATATAAATACACTTCGCCGTACTGGCCGGCGCCGCCGGACTGTTTCTTGTGGCGGTATTGCGACTTAACCGGTTTGGTAATCGTTTCCCGGTAGGGCACGCCGGGCTCGTAGAACTCGGGATTGAGTTTGAATCGGTGTTCCAGCATATAGCGAATCACGTTCAGGTGCTCTTCGCCCTGTCCGCTCAGGATGATCTGTTTGAGTTCCTTGCTGTTCTCCACCTGCAGGGAGGGGTCCTCTTTCTGGAGCTGGTTCAGCGCGGCGCCGATTTTCTCCTCTTCCCCCTTTTCGGTGGAGCGGACGGCCATCCGTTCGGTGGGTTCGGGATATTTGACACGGGAGATGCCGATATCGATGCTCTTGTCGCGCAGCGTATCGCCAACAGCTCCGTCCTTGAGTTTTACCACAGCGCCGATATCCCCGGCATGGATCTCCGGGATATCCACCCTTTTTCCGCCCTGTGTGAGGAACAGATTGCCGAGGCGGTTGGTTGAGCCCCTGGTATGGTTGATCATGTCATCGCCGGTCCGGAGTGTGCCGCCAAACACCTTCATAAAGGTAAGGTCGCCGACATGCTCTTCGGAGATGGTCTTGAAGAGGAAGGCAAGGGGTTTCTGCTCCAGGTCAAACGGCAGGTCGTTTCCGTCAAGGTCCTTGTCCGGGTTGGCTTCCAGCGGGTTGGCCAGCACGTTGTCGATAAAGCCCATCACCCGGCCTGAGCCCATGTTTTTTTCAGCAGAAAGGCAGAACATCGGAAATATCTGGCGCTGGAGTATGGCTTTTTTGAGACCTTCCACCATTTCGTCCTCATCCAGGTGCCCTTTTTCGAAGTAGAGCTCCATCAGCGATTCGTCGTTTTCGGCGACGGCTTCAATGAGTTCGTTATGCTGGAGTTCGACCTGGGACTTCTGGGAGTCGGCGATAGGCAGTTTGTCGGGCTTGCCGCCTTCCTCGGGGAACTCGTACATCTGCAATTTCAGTACGTCGACGATAGTGGAGAAGCCTTCGCCTTCCTCAAAGGGATACTGAACCGGGACCACTTCCCTTCCAAACCGTTCCTTGCACAGATCAACGACCATCTGGTAGTTTGAATTGGGATGGTCGACCTTGTTCACGATCAGGAAAGCGGGTTTGTTCATTTCGGCCACGATATTCCACAGGACCTCAGTGCCTACTTCCACCCCGTGTTCGGCATCCAGCACGAAAACGGCCGCATCGGCCACTTTAAGTGCGTTCACAACTTCACCCACGTAATCAGCAGTGCCCGGGGTGTCGATCACATTGATTTTTGTCCCGCGCCAATCCAGGTGCATGAATGAGCTGAATACGGACTTCTGTTTTTCCTTCTCGATGGGGTGGTAATCCGACACGGTGTTGGACTCCTCTACAGATCCGCGCCTTTTGATGGTGCCGGACTCGAAAAGCATGGTTTCTGCGAGGGTGGTCTTGCCCGAGCCGGAATGCCCGAGCAAGGCGATGTTTCTGATCTTTTTGGGTTGATACACATTCATGAGCTGTACTCCATTTGAGTTGAAGGCCGGAAAACAACCTTTTTCGGAATTATAAATTATTTCGTATTAATTTGGTCACAAGCGACAAGTAATATTGATAACGCTTAGAAGCAATGTAGGGCAAAGTAACTTTTTGGAAACCTTTTGGCAATAACATGCGGTAAGCATTTGCGATGAAACGTATTCTGATCCTGCACACTGGTGGTACAATAACAATGCAACTCATTGATAGTCATAGAGATGGATTCGATTCTGCGATTTCGTTCAATCTGGACTTTTTTGATGAGCAAGTGCCGGGTTTGCGGGAGATTGCCGATCTGGACTCCAGGACCCTGTTTCTCGAGGACAGTTCCAACATGATTCCGGAACTGTGGGTGCAATTGGCGGGTGCCATAGAAGAAAGCTACGGTGATTATGACGGTTTTCTGGTATTGCATGGTACGGACACCATGGCGTATACGGCGTCTGCCCTCTCTTTTTCCTTTGAAAACCTTTCCAAGCCCGTTGTCTTCACCGGAAGCCAGGTGCCGCTGAGCAACCGCCGCACCGATGCGAGGCGCAACCTGATCAACTCCGTTGAACTGGCAACGCTGAACCTGCCGGAGGTGTGCATCTGCTTCAACGACCGGGTATACCGCGGCAATCGGGCTACCAAGATAAGCATTGGCGATTTCGATGCGTTTGCCTCACCCAACCATCCCGTGCTGGCCGAATTTGGACTGAACCTGGATATTCGCTCGCGATACCGGCCCGGTCTCGATGACTTTCGCAACAATGCCCGTTTTGACTCCCGCGTGCAGCTTCTGAAAATGTTTCCGGGAATGGATTTTGAGCGGATGATCCCGCATGATGCCGTAAACGTCCGGGCCCTGGTAATCGAGGCCTATGGAAGCGGCAATTTACCGGTTGGCGGCGGCCATTCCCTCCTTCCCGCCCTTGAGCGCTATATGAAAAATAACGGTATTGTGATCATTACTTCACAGGCGGTGTTTGACGAGGTGGACCTGGAAAAATACGAAGGCGGACGCCAGGCCAAAAAACTGGGTGCCATACCGGCCGGTGACATGACTACGGAAGCATGCATTGCGAAAATCATGTATCTTCTTGCTCATCACACCGATATTCAGACCATACGTGAGCTGTTCCGTGAAAACATCGCCGGGGAGCGTACTCACTGACCTTACGGCACCTTGTGCCATAACCAAAAGCTGTCGCACATGTTTTTTGTATTTGATATTGAGTCCATTCCGGACATCCCCTTTCTGAGGGAGCTGCTGGAACAGCCGCCGGAAGATGAGCACGAAATGCTGGAGCGGGCTTCGGAGGAGTTTGGCCGGGGCAAATCGGGGTTTCTGCCGCCGATGTATCACCAGATGGTATCCTGGGTCGGCCTGTGGATCACGGCATCGGGGGAACCGCGTCAAAAAGTGGCTTGGAACGGTGTTAATGAACGCGAGGGGTTGGTCGCTCTCATCGACACGCTGAGCAGCTACAAGGATTTCGGGGTCATCCACCACAATGGCAAAGGCTTTGATCTGCCTCTGATCACGTATCGTGCCATGAAACACGGGCTGCAACTTCCGCCCCGGCTCAGCGCCCATGACATCCGATACCGCTTCAGCAAACACAATCTTGATTTGATGGATGAATTCAGTAATTTCGGGGCAAGCAGTTTTCCAAAGCTAAAGCATATCGGTGCGCTGATAGGCATTCCTGTAAAAATGACGGGTGAGGGTAATGAGGTATTGGAGATGTTCCGCAACGGAGACCTCGATCGCATTGAACATTACTGTTACGAGGATGTCATGGCCACTTATCTTATCTGGCTGCATCTTCAGTACACCAATAACGAGCTTCAACCTGTACGTTTTCAGGACCTGCGCAAACGTGCACTGAACAAGCTTAGAGAGATACAGCAGCAAGCCACCGGCTGACATTCGTGGAAAAACAAAACAAAGTGGGTATAATTCTTCTTAACATACATAATTCATCATTATGAAACACTGCTACTTACCAAACTTTCACCTTGGTCTTTACTTTTTCCTTTTCCTTTTCTTTTCATCTCCGGCAATCCTCCATGCGGAAGAGCATGTCGGATTGAAGCCGGATGGCTGGTTAATGCTGGGACCGGTTGCGGAACACAATCCGGCATACCATGAGGTTGCGGGAATAGACGGCACTGCCTGGTCTGTGAAACAGCTTCTGGACACGGATCTGGCGCGTTACGCAGAATGGGTCCCGGCGGAGGGAGATCCGGTATCCTGGTCCCGCGACCGGCAGCTTGAGTGGAGAAGCGTCCCCGTCGGCGAGGAAGGCCTTCTGGGGCTGCCTTCCGGGTCCGATATGCTGCATGATGTTTTGTGGGTGGCGGGATACGTGGACGCGGACCGGTTTGTAAAAGGATCGCTCACCCTTCACAGCCGCGGTTTGATGCGGGTATTTCTGAACGGCGAAGAGGTGGCCGTCAAGCGAACCGCTCAAGCCGACGATGACGAAGAGGCGGGCAGCACAAGCCCCTCTTTTGAGATGAGGCAGGGCAAGCACCTGCTGCTGGTCAAGCTGGTCCACCCTGCCGGTTCTGAAATCGGAGACTGGACGTTGAAAGCGTCCCTTGAGGGCGGGGACCACACCGAATCCCTGGCATGGACACTGGATCCGTCCCGGACCGTATTGCAGCGCGACATTTCCAATGCTCCCGTTCCGGCCGGAGTCTCCATCAGTCCGGACGGTGACCTGGCCGCCGTACATGTGCGGCAGGCTCATCCGCCGGACGGATCCACGGAAACCCGCATCGATATCCGGAAAACATCTGACGGCTCGCTGTTCCGCCGTTATGCCGGGGGCATGACCGTGACCGGAATGCAGTGGGTGCCTGACGGGCGCCGGTTCAGCTATACCACTTCCGCAAACAACGGCACGGATCTGTGGGTTGTGGATCTTGATACCGGTGAAAAAACGCGGCTGATGAGAGATGTAAAGGACTTCGCCGGGTACCTCTGGTCGCCTGACGCATCATTTGTGATCTACAGTCTGCGGGAAGAGCACGAGCCGGGTACCCATGGGGTGCTTCGCTATCACGGGCTTCAGGATCGCCGTCCGGGTTACCACAGTCGCACTTTCCTGTATCAGCTCAATGTGCCCGAAGGCGCCACGCGACGTCTTACGGCCGGTCTGCTGTCCACCATACCCGGGAGCATCCATCCATCCGGAAAGGAAATATTATTCATGCGATCTCATGAAGTTTATGATGAGCGTCCATATGGAAAAATCGAGTATGTAGTCCTTGATCTTCAGACCATGGAGACCGACTCCCTCTTCTCACTGGACTCCGGATCAAGCGCCTATTATGCGCCCGATGGCAAGCGGATCCTGGTCCTGGGCGGGCCGAATGATTTCGACGGCCTCGGGGTGAACGTTCCGGACACGGTACTGGCCAACGACTATGACACCCAGGCATACGTTTATCACAGGGATACAGGGGAAACGGAGGCAATCACGCGCACCTTCGCCCCTTCCATTTCCATGGCCCGATGGGATGAAACCGGGAGGTACATCTATTTTGTGGTAACCGAGGCGGCTTACGAGCGGGTCTACCGGTATGACACGCGGGATCGCACATTCCGGAAATATGAAGGTGGTCCGGATGTTGTGCATTCGATGGCCCTTGCCCGGAACAAGTCCGTGGCGGTGATGAGAGGCTCCGGTGCTTCAGATACGCCCAAGGCATGGGTGATCGATTTCACCAGGCGAAATCCAGAACCCCGCGTGCTTTATGATCCGGGAGCCGAAGCTTATCGCAATGTCCGTTTCGGAGAAGTGAGGAAGTGGACCTTTGAGAACGAGCGGGGCGAGACGATTGACGGTCATGTGTATTATCCGCCTGATTTTGACAAAAACCGGCAGTATCCCGTAATCGTGTACTACTACGGCGGCACCACGCCGGTTTCACGTGCCTTTGCAGGCCGGTATCCCAAGGAGGTATACGCCGCGAAGGGATACCTGGTGTACGTAGTGCAACCCAGCGGCGCTATCGGATACGGCCAGGAGTTTTCGGCCCGACACGTAAATGACTGGGGCAAGATTGCAGGCGATGAGATTATCCAGGGTACCCGTGCATTCCTGGAGGCGCACCCCTATGCACATCCGGAGCGTGTTGGCGCCATCGGAGCGTCCTATGGCGGATTCATGACCATGTACCTGCTCACGGAGACCGATATTTTCGCTGCGGCTGTCTCTCATGCCGGCATCAGCAATCTGGCCAGTTACTGGGGCGAGGGCTTCTGGGGCTACCAGTACAGCGCTGTGGCTACGGCCGGCAGCTATCCATGGAACAGGCACGATATATATGTCGGACGCAGCCCGGTGTTCCATGCCGACCGCATCCATACTCCCCTGCTTCTGGTCACAGGCATGTCGGATACGAACGTACCGCCGGGAGAGAGCCTGCAGATGTTTACGGCACTCAAGCTGCTGGGACGCGATGTGGCTTTTGTGGCCGTCGAGGGCCAGGATCACCACATCCTTGATTATAACAAGTTTATTCAGTGGAAAGACGCTATATTGTCGTGGTTTGACAAGTGGCTCAAGGAAGATCCGCACTGGTGGGAGGTACGTTTTGGGGGTTGAGCAGATTGCCAAAATTCCCGATAATGTTCTGATTGTCCTTTCTTGCAACTTGTAATCCAGCACAACAAACCTCATACGTTATGAAAAAAACTCTTTTAACAGCCATAGCAGTATTGTTTTTTCTCATACCGGAAGTCCGAGCCATTGACTATCCGTCCAACTGGAGCCTGGACGTGAAGGGAGGCATCACATCGGGTTTTTTCACGTTTGACTCCAAGACAACCGCTCAGGGCGGCTTTCTGGTCCGTTATTCGATGAATCCGGTGGTGTCGTTTTACGGTGACATGGCGTTTGGCCAGTTCCGGTCGCTGGATTCCATGCAGGGCGTCAACGGTTTTTCGAACGATTATTTTGCCATTGGCCTGGGTACGCGGATGAATATTCTTCGCATGCTCACGGGCTTGAATCCGGTAACAGAGAATTTCGGACTGTACGGTGCGACGGGTATTGGCCTGATGCGCGGTGATGTCAGTGTCTGTGACACCGATCTTCCGGGGTACTCGGGACGAAACGCCCCTGTCAATGCCGTAATATATCGCATTGCAACGGGAGCCACATATCGGATCAGCCGTCGGGTAGACATGTTCGTCCAGGCCGAATTCAATCACTCCAACAGTGACCTGCTGGATGGATATCAGCGTGTGGACGGTGGCAGTTCTGGGCGTTTCAGCGGCGGTGACTCGTTTCTCAACACCAGTGCCGGCATCACCATCAAACTGGGAAGTAGCCAGGTACGTCATGTCGACTGGCAGCAATATGATCACAGGACGGATCCCCTGGCGCGCCATCTGCAGGCCGATATTGACCGACTGGAAGCCGAGCTGAGCGAGAGGGAACGTGCTCATGAACAGCTGGCCCAGCGGATGCGCTCCCTGAACCAGACCATCAATGAATTCAGCTATTTGATCAATACGGCGTATAAAGAGGAGTTCAAGCTATACGACAGTCAACTCATAAGCCTGCAGAACCGGGTGGATATGATGCAATCCGACATCAATGACATCACCGAGCGTGTGGACGTCCAACGGCCGGAGACTGAAGAAAACAGGTTCTTTGTTGTTGGCGCCGTTTTCCGGAACATGGAGAATGCCCGGAGAAGCCTTCAGCAGATCCGGGATGCGGGATTTGATCAGGCAACCGTTCAGCAGGACAGGCGCAGGAATTACTATCTTGTGGCTTACAGCGGTCATACTTCGCAGGATGCGGCCCTTGAGGAGATGCGCAGGATACGTGCCGAAGTGAATCCAGAGTCATGGGTCTATGTAAAATAAGCGTGCAACAGTATGTGCAACCTTGTCTTTTTTAAAAAAAACCCGCTTGCCGTTATGGTGGCAGTTCTGCGGGTGACTTGTCTGGTCGTTTTGTTTGCGGGGTTGCTGCAGGTCCTGCCGGTCCGCTCTGCACTGGCCAGTGGGGAATCATCCAACTGGAGCCTTGATTTGAAGGGCGGGGTAACCATTGCGCATTTCACGTTTGAGTCCCGTCCAACCGGACATGGTGTTTTTCAACTTCGGTATTCGATGAATTCGCTGGTATCGCTTTACGCCTCGGCAGGCGTCGGGGCCTTTCGGGCATCGGAAACGGTCAGGGACCAGGCGGGGTATTCCAATGACTACTTTTTGGGCGGAGTTGGTGCCAGGGTTAATGTATTGCGGATGTTAAGCGGTTCTTCCGGCCTCACTGACCGGTTCGGGCTGTACACTACAACCGGAATCCAATTGATGCGCAACGACGTGCGCATCACCAACCGGGAGCTGCCCGGCTATGTCGGGACCAATTACACCGGAAATGCCCTGATACTGAATGTTGGTGCGGGAACGTCGTTACGGCTAAACCGCCGCATCGACCTGTTTCTGCAGACAGAGCTCAACCACTCGGACAGTGATTTGCTCGATGGATATGAACGGATGCCGGGGGCATCGCGCATCGGATTCATCAGCGGAGGCGATTCCTTTGTAAATACCAGCGCGGGCATCACGATCAAGCTGGGGGGTTCTGAAGCGCGCCACATGGACTGGCAGGAGCGTCAGCGGATTCACCGGAGCACGGCACCTCCCTCCGCCTCCTACGACCAGGAACTGGCAAGACTGCAACAGCAGATCGAACGCAGTGATAGGATCAAGGAAGAGCTTGCGAGGAGGATGCAATCATTGACTGCCAATTTGACCGAATTCAGTGAGCTGATCAATACCACGCAGCAGCAGCAGCTTGATACGCAAGACCTGAAACTGGAACAGCTGCAGAACCGTATGGATCAGCTTCAGTCACAGATCGAAACACTAGCGGGACGTCCCGCCGCACCGGAGGTTGCAGATCCGGCTGAAGCTGCCGCTCCCTCACCGGCGGATGCCGACCAGGCGCGCTATTTTGTGGTGGCAGGAGCATTCCGCAACCGGGACAATGCCGGGCGCCTGCTCGAGCAGGTCAGGGCCGACGGCTACGACAGGGCGTCCATTATAAACGATCCGCAGCGCGGCTTTTATATTGTAGCGTATGGTGGATATCCGGTCAGGGAGCAGGCCGAGCAGGCAATGGCGCAGGTACGCGCGCGGTCGAATCCGGAGGCATGGATCTTTACGAGGTAGGGTATTTCTTGTTTGTATTTCTTGTACCAGCAGGTCTACCGATCCGTTTCCTCAGGATCTTCGCCATAAATCAATGATACAACTGTTTCGGCGCGGATGGCCGTGGCGTTCCCGCTCAGGTCATGGCTCCAGGCATCCCTTATGCCGGAAAGAACAGTCTGCGGGTCATATCGGATACCCCTCAGGGCGTTGCTTACCACGGTCAAATCTGGAAAATCATCCACGGAAGAAGAGTTCATATCCGGATGGCCTGCGGCATGATGTGCAACCAGCTCTGATTGCAGTGCGATTTCTTCGATATGGCCCTTGCTGACAACCAGATCCACCGACAAAGAGACGCCATCCACAATACGGCTGCGGCTCACCTTGAATTTTGGTGATCGGCCTATGTTCCATTCCCACCGGATATACCGTGCTTCGCGAAGCTCGCCGATCTTCTCCAGGTCCGAATCCGAGAGCATGTACTGAGAGCCAACCAGTCCATCCCGGATCAGCTCCTGGAGAAGATAGTCACGGAATGCATGCACGCTCATTGGCCGGTCCAGGAATTCCGAGATATTGGCAACCACGCTGCGGACCGATTTGTGGCTTTTGGACCGGATCTGTTTCATCCGGACGGAGAGTACCTGGTCGAGTTCCTCCAGTTCGGAGTTGAACAGCAGGGTTCCGTGGCTGTACATCCGGCCTTTTGATGAAAACTGGGCGCTGCCGGAGATTTTGCGTCCGCCGGCAAGGATGTCATTGCGGTCATTCATTTCGGCCGGCACACCAAGGGTTCGCAGGATACGGACCACGGGAGCATTGAAAAAACGGAAATTGTGGAGGCGGGAAGATTCGTAGCGTGTGACGAAACTGAAATTGAGGTTTTGCGGGTCATGATAGACTGTGCCGCCGCCCGAGAGCCGCCGCAGGATCGGGATGCCCTTTTCCCGGGTGTAGGAATCGTGGATTTCTTCCAGCACGTTCTGATTGCGCCCCACGATCACGGATGGCTCGTTCCGGTAGAGCAGCAGGTAGTCACGGTCCGGATCCATGTGCCGCAGGACATACTCCTCCAGAGCCAGGTTGAACGCCGGGTCGGTCCGGTCTGCATTGTCTATAAATATGAGTGATTCCATCCTGCAAAAATAGAGAAATCAGAGGAAAGGGTTGTACGGCAAATGAATGTTGAATCTGTTATTTCAGAAATTGCGGTTCCAGGTTTGTCGTATGATGCTTACTTTTGGGCATGTTCGGATCCAAAGAAACCACACGCGAGTGTCCTTCCTGTGCCCTGGAATCATCCACGGAGGAAGAAGTGTGTCCCTATTGCGGTTATGAATTTCCGCCGGAGCACAAAGGGCGCATGATCATGGCCTGGATTTTCGTGATTCTGCTGATTTTGTGGCTGATAACACGCTGGTAGCTGTTATTCATCAGGCACGCGGATTTCAGGCTGCCAGGAGACGCAGATGATTGAAGTGAATCCGGCCTGGTTACTTTTTATCCGTGGAATCCTTCCCGACGGATTCTTCCTCTTCAGTTTTCTTCTTTCCGGAATTCTTGGCAGAAGATTTTCTGCCATCAGTAGGCTTTTTTCCGGAGCCGGTCGACTTTCTGCCATCAGTAGACTTCTTCCTGCCATCTTTGCGGTCACTGCCGTCCGAAGCATCCGCAGAAGAATCTTCAGGAGATTTTCCAGTTGTTTTTTTGGACTCTTCGCCGGTTTCTTTATCCGGTTCTTTCCCGTCGTCGCCTTTCTCCCCGGATCCGGTATCTTCCTGTTCGGCTTTTTTCCGGTTGTTGCGTGATCCGTTTTGTCCGCCGATGCTTCCGGCCTCGGTTGTCTTTTTCGGTTCGCGCGGCTTTTTGCCTACCAGTTCCAGGATCTCATTCCCCATTACCTCCTCTTTTTCGAGCAGCAGTTCCGCCAGCCGGTCGAACGCTTTCCGGTGTTTTTTCAGCACCTCCTCTGCCCTGCCGTATGCTTCCTCGAGGATTTCATCCACAGCGCGGTCGGCTTCCCTTGCTGTCTCATCACTGTATTCCCGCTGTGAGGCCATTTGTTCTCCCAGGAATACTTCATCACGCTGTCCGCCCAGAGCGGTGTAGCGGAAGGTCTCGCTCATTCCCCAGTCCAGGACCATCTTTCGGGCAAGTTTGGTGACCTGTTTGAGGTCATTTTCGGCACCGCTTGTGGCCGTGTTGAAAATCATGCGCTCGGCGGCCCTTCCACCCATGATCACAGCCAGGCGGTCGAGCAGGTGTTCCTTGCGGTACAGATACTGGTCGCGTTCGGGGAGCTGCTGCGTGACCCCCATGGCCTGTCCGCGGGGGATGATGGTGACTTTGTGGACAGGGTCCGTGTTGTCAAGAGCGGCGGCAACAATGGCGTGTCCGGCCTCATGATACGCAAGCAGGCGCCGTTCTTCATCGTCGAGGATCACACCGCGGCGTTCCAGGCCCATGATGATCTTGTCGCGGGCCATATCGATATCCCGCTGAGTGATTTTATCACGGTCGTGGCGGGCAGTGAACATGGCGGCTTCGTTGAGCAGGTTTTCCAGGTCGGCGCCACTGAAACCGGGGGTTCCCCGCGAGACGCTTTCAAAGTCGACATCGTCGGCAAGGGGTTTGTTGCGGGCGTGGACCTGCAGGATCTTGACGCGGTCATCCTGCGAGGGAAGGCCGACTTCTACCCTTCGGTTAAACCTGCCCGGGCGCAGCAGTGCCTTGTCGAGGATATCGGGACGGTTGGTGGCTGCCATTACGATAACGCTTTCATTGGCTTCAAAGCCGTCCATTTCCGAGAGCAGCTGGTTAAGGGTTTGCTCCCGTTCATCGTGTCCGCCACCCAGTCCGGCTCCGCGACGACGGCCGATCGAGTCCAGCTCATCGATAAAGATAATGGCTGGAGCGGCTTCTTTGGCGTTCTTGAACATTTCGCGGACGCGTTTTGCCCCGACACCGACGAGCATTTCCATGAAGTCGGATCCGGTGATGCTGTAGAACGGCACACCGGCTTCACCGGCAACGGCACGTGCCATCAGGGTTTTTCCGGTACCCGGGGCGCCGTAGAGGAGTATGCCTTTGGGAACTTTGACTCCGAGTTTTTCAAATTTGGAGGGTTCTTTCAGGTAGGATACGATTTCCTGCAGTTCTCGTTTGGCCTCGTCAGCTCCGGCGACATCATCAAACGTGGTTCGTTTCCCGTCTCCGGGCCGGTGCAGTTTGGCCTGGCTTTTTCCGATCGAGAACATGCCCTGGCCCTGGGTGTTCATCCGTCGATACCAGGCGATGGCAATGATTAGGATCAGCAAAAACGGGAGGGTCATGAACAGGAAGTAGATCCATGTACTGTCCCGCTCGGGAATGGTTGTAACGTCCACATTGCTCTGTTCCAGCAAGGCCATAAGCTCATCATCGCCGAAGGATGGCAGATAGGTAACAAACTCCGTAAAGGAGACGGTGTCCCCCTCTGCCGTGCGGCGTTTGGATTCTGATTTCAGCTCCCCTTCAATACGTTCTCCCTGGACAACCACTTCCCTGACGTTGTTATCCTTCAGCTCAGTCCGGAATGTACTGTACTGAATCTGGTCGGGGGACATTTGTGCGCCGTAGTAGGAGTACAGTATCCATACCCCGAGGATGGCGGCGATGAGAAAATAGAACACCATGATCCGTGACGGACCCGGAGCCTGTTGTTGTGGATATTGTCCGTGCGGACTGCTTTTTTTCTCGTTCTTTTCTGGCACTTATCGAAAGTTGAATATGTGTATAGGTCAGGCATACAAGATAGTGACAAACAGGGTAAATTGTTTGATTTCTTGTACCTTGGTACGTGTTGTTAATGGTGCGTTACAGTAACGGTACAGAGTATATAACACCTATTGTAAACGATAGGTTTCCATGTAATATTGAGGCTTGCATAAAATCCGTATTTTGTTTGGGCAGCGGAATTTGTAATTTTGGTGTTATGCCAGAGTGGCGGAACTGGTAGACGCGCACGACTCAAACTCGTGTGGCTTCGGCCGTGTGGGTTCGAGTCCCACCTCTGGTACGAAAGCCCTGCAGGTCATTGACTTGCAGGGCTTTTTGCTTTAGATGGCCTCTTTTCAGACCGCCTCTTTTGTTTGCGAATAGCCCTATTCCAGCAGCGCCAGCAGTGCGCTTATCTTCCTTCGCGGAACGTTCCGGAGCAGGTTCTGCATTGCATCCAGTCGCTGAAACTTTTGGTAAGGACCCGCATGCTGATGCCATCCTCTTTTCTTTGCACATGGAGCTTCATGGACGGCTGCAACCGGAGTTCGTCCACCAGGTCTTCGGGAATCAAGGCCCCGAGCCCGCTTTCGATATTGATGATGGGCGCAAGGACGTATTTATTCTCTGAATATTCGAGATATACGGTTTCCCCTTGTTCGATGTCGAATTCATCAACGCTTTTTGAAGGAAAAACGACGCCGCTTACTTCCGGTATTTCGGATATCCTGGCTATGAATGACATAATTTATACCTGGTTACATGAATAACATGGTGTTGTGAAAAATTCAGCTGAAATTACGTATTTATTAAGAACAGATTTTTTGTAATATCAAAAGTATGGATTGCGGGTATCCCAAACATTAATCTAAATACCAGACTATGGAAACCATCCTTGGGATTATTGCACTGATCTGTGCCGTATGGGTCATTTATGATGTATGGGCAGTTCAAAAGACCATGAGTGCCGGAAAGAAGGTGTTGTGGACCATTTTCGCACTCATTTTCAGCATACTGACAGCCATAGTGTATTACCTCGTGCAGAAAAAGTAGGGGCAAGGACGCGTTCTGCTGACTTCTTCCAACTTCTGCCGATTTATTCCGGGTTCTGATGATCGGTGATGACGCCTGCTATGCCGTTTCTATTCCGGCGTCCTCCTGCAGGTTGTAAACCTCTATGCCCTGCTCCCGGAGTTTGTACTTCTGGATCTTGCCGCTTGCCGTAGTCGGATACGATGAAACAAAGCGCACGTATTTGGGCACCTTGTGGCGCGCCATGTTGGCTTTGACGAATTCCTGGACCTCGTCTTCGGTCAGTTTCTTTCCTTCCTTGAGGATGATGAAGGCGGCAATCTCCTCGCCGTATTCCTTGCTCGGCAGCCCTACCACCTGCACGTCGGTTATATCCGGGTGCGTATAGAGGAACTCCTCGATCTCTTTCGGATAGATGTTCTCACCGCCCCGGATGATCATGTCCTTGATGCGGCCGACGATTTTATAGTAACCGTCGCCATCCACCGTGGCCAGATCGCCCGTATGCAGCCATCCATCGTCATCAATGGCTTCTTCGGTGGCCTCGGGCATCTTGTAGTATCCTTTCATGATGTTGTAGCCGCGGGCGCAGAATTCGCCGGGTTGGCCGGGACCCAGTTCCTCTCCCGTGGCCGGATCCACGATCTTGGCTTCGATACCGGGCAGTACGCGTCCCACGGTCTCCACCCGGTGCCGGATGCTGTCATCAACCCGGGTCTGCGTGCAAACCGGTGAGGCTTCCGTCTGTCCGTAGGCGATGGTGATCTCGTTGGCTCCCATATCGTTGACCACCTGTTTCATCACGGCGATCGGGCAGGGCGATCCGGCCATGATGCCGGTGCGCAGGTTGAAGGAGTAGTTCTTGAATTCGGGATGTTCGAGTACGGCAATGAACATGGTCGGGACCCCGTGAAGCGCGGTGCATTTTTCGTTCTGGCACGCGTCGAGCACATCCTGCGGCCTGAAATAGGGCAGCACCACCATGGTTGTTGCGTGTGTGAGACAGGCCATGACGCCCAGCACCAGTCCGAAACAGTGGAACAGCGGCACGGCCAGGCAGAGCTTGTCCTCATGTGTTAGCTTCATGCACTCCCCGACTCCCTTCCCGTTATTGAGGATGTTGAAATGGGTAAGCATGACGCCTTTGGGGAATCCGGTCGTTCCCGAGGTATACTGCATGTTGATGATTTCGTGACAGTCCAGCCCATCCTGCACTCTTTGGAACTCCTCCTGGCGGATCTGCTCACCCAGTTCCGCCAGCTGCGCGAAATTGAGCATGCCCTGCGGTGTATCCTCGCCGGCGAAGATGATGCGCTCGAGCATCGGAAACCGTTTTGGCGTAACGCGGCCATCGGTGGCATCTTCAAGCTCCGGACACAGCCGGGCAATGATGTCGGCATAGCTGCTGTCCTTGAAGCCGTCGATCAGCACCAGGGCTTTGGCATCGGACTGCCTGAGCAGATACTCGACCTCAAAAATCTTGTAATTCGTGTTTACAGTTACCAGGACCACACCGATCTTTGCCGTTGCGAAAAGCGTCTGCAGCCACTCCGGCACGTTGGTGGCCCAGATGGCCAGGTGATCCCCCTTTTTGAGCCCCAGCGCCATGAGGCCCCGGGCCACTTTGTCGGTTTCCTCGTCGAATTCGGCCCATGTCCGTTTGTACGGCAGTTTGGTGTAGGTGATGGCAGTATGGTCCGGGTGGATTCGGGCCATGTCCTTGAGGACGGCTCCCACGGTTTTTGTAACACTATTCATATAACTCTCTCCTATTTAATGGAAATGATATGTTTCAGAATACCATTTTTTCCGGATTTTTTCTCGAAATACAGGTTGAAATATCAAAAATATCATCCACTAAAAGACAGTACATCAGAGTTGCATCCTGCCTCAAAAAGAAAATCACCAATGGGAACCATTTTAAAAAAAGCAGGGTTTTAATTTCACCAGCCATACTAACTGAACAATACAAACAAAACAAAAAGGGTAATCCTATGAGAAAACTATCATTCGTGTTGAGCGTGACATTCCTGTTTGCGCTAAGTGCCTGTGACATAACTGATAACACGTACAATGATTCCGATCTGTCCGGTGTGGCAGGTTCTGAGATCATGTTGAATGGTGAAACTCTGAGCAGCGAAACCATCCTTGAAATTGCTGCTGGCAACGAAGATTTTTCCATTCTGGCTGCAGCCGTAGTTTTTGCCGGGCTGGATGGTGTACTTGACGGCCGTCGTCAATTTACCGTTTTTGCACCGACAAATGATGCATTCCAGGATTTGCTGGATGCGCTTGGGCTGACAGCAGAAGAGCTACTTGTAGAAGAGAA
>Ga0207421_10003733_pt1 | contig 17962 bp, 19 predicted proteins | sample SodLakKL_010_SED_4_FD_187542 | JGI IMG/M metagenome (GOLD analysis project Ga0207421, IMG submission 187542) | Alkaline sediment microbial communities from Lake Tanatar, Kulunda Steppe, Russia - 8KL_010_SED (SPAdes) (version 2) | ecosystem: Environmental > Aquatic > Non-marine Saline and... | reverse complement strand
CCTTGGGGGGGGGGTGACCACTTCTTGTTCCCGAAACATTTCTTGGGCGTTGATCCATCAAGGGATTCAAACGCTCTGTGATCATGATCGGAGGTGAAGCATGGAAGGATCCTATTTGAAACTTTGGCGTCAGGGAAAGCTGGAAGAGAGGATTCACAGGGGGCTTCAGTGGATGAACCGGTGCACGCTTTGTCCCCGTTTGTGCAAGGTGAACAGGAATGAAGGGGAGGCGGGTTACTGCCGCACTTCCCGGCAGGCCAGGGTGGCCAGCTATGGACCCCATTTCGGGGAAGAGCGGCCCCTGGTGGGGCAGAAAGGTTCGGGAGCCATATTTTTTTCCTACTGCAACCTGGGCTGTGTCTTTTGTCAGAACCAGGAAATCAGCCACGGCGGCGAGGGAGTGCATGTGGGGCCCGAAACTCTCGGTGACATCATGATCTCCCTTCAGGAGCGCGGTTGCCACAACATCAATTTTGTCACCCCGACCCACGTTGTTCCCCAGATCCTCGAAGCCCTTCCCCATGCCATTGAAAAGGGACTGAAAATACCTCTGGTGTACAATTGCGGGGGGTATGAACGCCCCGCGGCCCTCAAGCTCCTGGAGGGCATCGTGGATCTGTACATGCCGGACTTCAAGTTCTGGGACGCTCACGTGGCTGAAAAACTTTGCGGAGCGTCAGACTATCCGGAACGGGCGCGAGAATCCCTTTTGGAAATGCACCGGCAGGTGGGGGAACTGCAGTGGGATGAAAAGGGTGTCGCTCAAAAGGGGCTGCTGGTGCGCCATCTGGTCATGCCCGAAGGGCTTGCAGGGACGGAGGGCATTGTGCGGTTCATTGCGGAAAAAATTTCACCCCGCACGTACGTCAACATCATGAGCCAGTATCATCCCTGTGGAGAGGCTTGGAAGATGCCCGAGATCGCAAGAAGGGTCACGGGCCCCGAGTTCGAGGCCGCCCTCGATGCGGCGGCACGCGCAGGTCTGGAGCGCCTCGACGATCGCTATAAACATTGGGTCGATATTTATATGGAATGAAAGGCCCCTCAGCTTTTGCCTTCCTGTTTTTCAAAAAAAAGAACCGCGATTTTCCCTTTCCCCCTGGCTTCCCCAAAATTCGGCCGTTCTATGGCATGTTGATTGCTCTGCACTGAATGAACCGGCTTGTCCGGTTTGTTCAGTGAAAAGCGGCCGGCCCCTGGACTTTCACCAGGACCAACGCTTCCCTGACCTGGTTGAGCTCAATACCGGTTCGCCATTCCCCGGGGGCTGTTCCACGCACGGGGGGATGGGGGGCATGGCGTCACTGCCGCCCCAAGACAATTACGTTTTTGAGTTTCCGGTGGAAGGGGGAAAACCATTGGCGGCCGAGGGGCTTTCAGGAGTGAAGAAGCAGCGGGGAAGGTTTTGAGTGAACTGAGGGCCTTTGATGGGGCTGCACGATTTTTATGTCGGTCTTTTGACGTTTTTCATGGAAAGGGGAAGGCGCGGCCGTGTGGGAGCCCTTTGCCCGAGGATTGATCAGGAAGGCCGGGGGGCGGTGCCCCGGCATTCTGGAGTGAGAGAGATTCATGGCGAGAATTGATGCGTTCTTCAAATTGATGAATGAGCAGAAGGCCTCGGATCTTCACCTGGTTTCGGGCCAGCAGCCGGTGCTGCGGATCCGTGGGGATATGGAGCGTGTGAAGTTCAGGACCCTGGATGACGATGAATTGAGGACCATGCTCTATGAGATCACTCCCGAAGACAAGATCAAGATTTTCGAGGAAACGGGGGACCTTGATTTTTCTTATGAAATAACGGGCCTTGCCAGGTACCGGGCTAATTTTTTTCGCCAGAAGAATGGCATCGGGGCGGTTTTCAGGGAAATTCCCAGTGAAATTCTCTCGGTGGATCATCTGGGCTTGCCCCCTGTTGTGTCCCAGCTGGCCAAGCTTCCGCGGGGCCTCGTTCTCGTCACCGGACCCACGGGAAGCGGAAAATCCACCACCCTGGCTGCCGTGGTGGACGAAGCCAATCGCAAGCGAAAAGATCACATCATCACCATCGAGGATCCCATCGAATTTGTGCACACCAGCAAGAGTTGCGTCATCAACCATCGGGAGGTGGGAACTCACACGGAAAGCTTTTCGTCGGCACTCAGGGCTGCCCTGCGCGAAGACCCGGACATCATTCTCGTGGGGGAAATGCGTGACCTGGAGACCATGCGGCTGGCACTGGAAGCGGCCGCAACGGGACACCTCGTTTTCTCGACCCTGCACACCATTGGCGCCGCCAAGACGGTGGATCGCATCATCGAGGTTTTTCCCACGGGGGAGCAGCCTCAAATCCGCTCGACCCTGGCTGACGGACTGCGTGCCGTGCTTTCTCAGGCTCTTTTCAAGAGAGCGGACGTCAAGGGCCGGTGTGCGGTCCTTGAAATCATGATCGCAACACACGCTGTGCGCGCCATGATTCGCGAGGGAAAAACACACCAGATACCTTCAGCCCTTCAAACGGGAAAAAAGTATGGAATGCAGACGCTGGATGACGGAATATTGAGCCTTTTGAAAGCTGGCAAGATCCATCCTGAAGAGGCCTACAACAAATGTGTGGAGAAGGAGAAGTTTCGCCCCTATCTCACGGAAGCCCCCGCTGATTTCACCGAGGTGTGAGGGGACGAGGGAGAAGTGTCTTGAGACGTGCTGAATTCGATTCCGTGCTGCTGAACATTCTGGATGAAAATCCCGGGGCTTCAGACATCAACTTCACCGTGGGCAAACCTTTGCAGGCGGAAGTGGATGGTGTGCTCAGACCCGTGGGCAGGAAGGTGGGCATCGATGCATTGACCCCTTTTCACACGGAAACCTTCATGCTCAACCTCGCGGGCAATGACACGAGAAGCATTCACCAGCTTCTCAGCCATGGTTCATGTGACCTCTCCTACCATCTGCCCGGACGGGCAAGATTCAGGGTCAACATATTTTCACAGAGAGGCACCTATTCCATCGTCATGCGGCAGCTTCCCACGAAAATTCCCAGCCTTGAAGATTTGGGCATGCCTCCCGTCTTCAAAAACGTGGCCCAGGAGAAGTATGGCATTGTCCTGGTGACGGGTTCCACGGGAAGTGGAAAATCCACAACCCTTGCGGGTATTTTGAACGAGATCAACAGAAAAAGGGCTGTCCACGTGGTCACTTTGGAAGACCCTGTGGAGTTCGTGCATTCCCAGATGAAGGCCACCTTCAATCAGAGAGAGCTGGGACTGGATTTCGACAGTTTCGCCAATGGATTGCGCGCAGCCCTGAGACAGGCGCCCAAGGTGATTCTTGTGGGGGAGATGCGTGACCGGGAGACGGTGGAAATCGGCTTGAGTGCGGCCGAGACGGGCCATCTTGTCTTCAGCACGTTGCACACCATCGATGCAGGGCAGTCAATCAACCGCCTCGTGGGCATGTTCGATCTGGAAGAAGAAAAGCTCATCCGCATTCGGCTGGCAGACACCCTTCGATGGGTCATTTCCCAGAGGCTGCTGCCCAAAACGGGGGGAGGGAGAGTGGCGGCCATGGAGATCATGGGAAACAACCTGAGAGTCAAGGACTGTATCCTCAACGGCGAGTCCGAGGGCAAGACCTATTATGAAATGATGCAGCAGGCCCGTCCCTTTGGCTGGACCACTTTTGACGACTGCATCACAGACCTCTATCAAAAGGGGAACATCGACGAAACCACCGCCCTCGCTTATGCGTCAAAGCGGGCGGTGGTGAATCGGGGCATCGATCAACTGAAGGCCGCAAGAGGGGAAAAGACCACGGACATTGACGGCCTCAAAATCGATGATGAATACTGCAAGCGAATTCGATGAGTTTCTCATGGAAAACCTGAACGTTTCTTACATTTTGGAAATCACACTTCCTTTGCCAGGACCTTTCCCCCGGTAAAAATTCCTTCACTCACGCTCAACAGCTTGACCTGACTTAAATATCCGATCATCATGGATCCTTAGTGTGGTGTTTCCATCCTCATGAGCATGTGGAGCGGAAGTGCGTCGTTGTTTTTCAACCGCTCTTCCCCAAAGACCAGGATCAACATTTTTCGAAAGATGCCTCATTTTATGAAAGTGAAGGACATAGGAGAATTTGGACTCATCGGACGCATTGCCTCTGCCCTGCCTCCCCCTCCGAGCCACGTGGTGGTGGGCATCGGTGATGACGTGGCCGTCCTCGATGGCCTCAACGGAGACTATCTCCTCGCCACTGTGGACGCTCAGGTGGAGGGAGTGCATTTTCGCTTTGAAACCACCACCCCGTACCAGTTGGGGAGAAAAGTGGTGGCCATCAACGTGAGCGATTTGGCGGCCATGGGAGGTGCCCCTCTCTGGGCTCTCGTGTCTCTCATTCTGCCTTCCGACACTCAAGTGGGCTGTGTGGATGAGCTCTACAGGGGAATGGGCGAAGAAATTCAGAAATGGGGAGGAAGCATTGTGGGGGGCAATGTGAGCAAAGGCCAGTCGGGTGTTGCCATTGATTTTTGCCTGCTTGGCCGTGTTCCCAGAGAGAAGGTGCTCCTTCGCAGTGGAGCAAAAAAGGGAGATGTGGTCATGGTCACGGGAACGCTGGGCGATTCCAGAGCGGGCCTGGAGTTGCTCACCCGCGATCACGGCGCCGTTTCCCCCGAAAGCCGCGCGAAGGTGTTGGAGAGTCACCTGACTCCGCGTCCACGCCTTCGGGAGGGTCAGAAGCTCGCTGAAATGGGGAAGGTCACGGCCATGCTGGACGTGAGCGATGGATTTCTGGGTGATCTGCACCATCTTTGCGATGCCAGTGGGGTGGGGGCGGAGATTTATCTTGAAAAAATACCCGTGAGCCTTGCGTGTGTGGAGGTGGCGCGCTGTTCGGGAGCCGACCCTCACCTTTGGGCGCTCACGGGGGGTGAAGATTACGAACTCCTGTTCACGGTGCCGGCCCGTTGTGTTGAAGAGGTGCGGAACACGCTCGCTGAGTCAACGGGTGTCCCGTGCCGTTCTGTGGGTATTGTTCGGGGCGGGGCGGACGGAATCCGGCTGAAGGATAAAGATGGAAAGATCCTTTCCCCTTCTCGCGCAACGAAAGGGTGGGACCATTTCGTTCCCTCCTGATGGGGTGTATGTTGCGGTTCCTGAAGTTGTGGCCCTTGCAGAGTGTTCGGATATACCCGGCATGTGAATGGATTGTATGACAGGGGCAGCCGAAGGCTGTTTCATAGAATGGGGTGAAAGGATGAAAATACCGCGTGTTTTGACCATTGCCGGCTCTGACTCCAGCGGAGGTGCGGGTATTCAGGCGGACCTCAAGACTTTCAGTGCGCTGGGCACTTTTGGAATGAGCGCCATCACGGCCTTGACCGCCCAAAACACCATGGGTGTGCGGGGGGTTGTGGAAGTTGACCCGGATTTTGTGGCCCTTCAGATCCGTGCCGTTGTCACCGATGTGGGGGTGGATGCGGTCAAAACGGGGATGCTCTCCAGTGCCGACATCGTATGGGCGGTGGCATGGGAGCTGAGAAAGCTGCAAGTGACAAACATCGTGGTGGATCCCGTGATGGTCGCCAAAAGCGGCGACACCCTTCTCAGGAAAGAGGCGGTGGAATCCATGATCAGCCAGCTCTTTCCCCTTGCGACCGTTGTGACGCCCAACCTTCATGAGGCAGCGGCCCTGGTGGATTTTCCCGTTGGGGATGTGGCGGCCATGAAGAGGGCGGCTCAAAAGATCAAGGAGTACGGGCCGGAATTTGTGGTGGTGAAAGGGGGACACCTTGAGGGAACACCCATGGATCTTTTGTACGATGGAAAAAATTTCAGGGAATTTTCCAACATACGCCATGAAACACCCCACACTCACGGGACGGGATGCACTTTTGCTTCGGCCATCGCCGCGTGCCTCGCACGCGGCATGAACATGGAAGAAGCCCTCTCCCTGTCGAAAACCTACATCACGGGAGCCATTGCAAAAGGGCTTCCCCTGGGAAGAGGGCACGGGCCCGTGCACCACTTTCATCAGCTTTATCCCCTGGCCGGACTGGATTTTGAGCTGTCATGAGTTTTTTGAAGGGGTTTTGGGCGGCATGGAAAGGCCATCGCATCTTTTTTCTTCAAAAAGGAGGTGCCTTTTCACGGTGCTTTTGACTCATGCTTGTGGCCCATGGAATGCTCCATTCCCTGACTTCACGAGTGACAAACCCATTTGCCATCGACCAGGTGGCAAATGCCCGCCACCTGTTTCAGTTCCACCACAAAGGCGACACCCGCTCCGGGCTTGTTCAGCCCTGCAGACTCGAGAATGGCGGAGAGCACTTTTTCCGTTTTTTCTTGAGGAATGGCCGTGAGCACAATCTCTTTTTCGGGCTCTATGGGGATTCCCAAAAGGGTTTTGGTTTCGTGGATGCCCGCGCCGCGTCCCATGATGGTCGTGCCCCCTTCAGCTCCGGCGGCCTTCGAAGCCTTCAAAACCATCTGGGAGCTTCCTTTGTTGACAATGGTGATGATCAGGTCGTAAGAGGTCTTTTCTGTCATGCTCTTTTCCTTCTTCGCAATGTGTAGAACATCCCCAGGATCATGACCGAAAGAATGGGGGCGAGGGCAACCAGCGCGATGAGCCCGAATCCATCGGCTATGGGGTCCCGGTCCTCCATGACCGTGGCGATTCCAACGGCTGTGGCAAGCACAAAGGTGACGGTCATGGGACCCGTGGCGACGCCTCCCGCATCGAAGGCGATGGAGGTGAAAGTCGGGTCGGAAAATTTTAGCAGAATGAGGACCAAAAGGTAGGGGGGAATCACCAGGTAGAGAATGGGGATGCCATAGAGGATACGGGCCATGCCCAGCGCCATCACAACGGAAACCCCCAGGGCGAGTGTGAGAAGGATGATTTTTGCTCGAATGGATCCCCCCGAGGTTCTTTCCACTTCATAGCTGAGAATTTGAACGGCCGGTTCGGCAATGGTGGCCACAAAACCAAGGGCAAATCCAATGGGGATGATGATCCACTTTGTTTCCAGGGATCCCAGAACACCCCCCATGGCGCTTCCCACGGGGAGAAAACCCACCTTGACCCCCTGAAGGAACAGGATGAGACCTATGAAGGTCAGCACCATCCCTTTCAGGAGATTTTTCACGTATTGAGCGGGCAGTTTGAGAAAAAAGAACTGAAAGCCCAAGAAAAACACCACCAGCGGCCCCATGGCCACAAGCACTTCCGCTGTCACCGCCTGAAAATGCAGGAAATCGAGCAGTTCAGTCATTGGTAGATCACTCCGAGAACCATGACGGCAAGTATGGGGCCAATGGAGGCGAGGCCCACGAGCCCGAAGCCGTCGGAGATGGATGACCTGCCACCCAGGACGGAAGCCGTGCCGATGCCGAGAGCCAAAATGAAGGGCACGGTCACGGGGCCCGTGGTGACGCCTCCCGCATCAAAGGAAATGGGCACAAAGTGGACAGGGGTGAAAAAAGAGAGGATCAGCACGGCCGTGTAACCTGCAGCGAGCAGGTATGCGATGGGAATGCCGAGGATGATGCGAAGTATGGCCATGGACACGAAAACGGCCACACCAAGAGCCACCGCCAGAATGAGAATGTTTCTGGGGATCTCCCCCTGGGAGACCAGATCCACCTGGTACGCCAGCACTCTCACGTCGGGTTCGGCCACGGTCACCACAAAACCCAGGGTGAAGGCAACGAGAAGGATCACAACAAGGGGAGCCTCCTGGGGAAGCCTGGACCCGATGGTTTCGCCCATGGGCAGAAACCCCAGTTTGACTCCCTGGAGAAAGAGAGTGAGGCCCAGCATCACCATGAATGCGCCCACAAGAAAACGGAGAAAATCGACCAGGGGCAGCGAAATCAAGACCACCTGAAGGATGGTGACCACCAGCGTGATGGGCATGACCGCCCTCAGCACCTCGTACAGGTTGTCCTTGAAACGGATCGACATAAGGACCTCTCTTCAGTGGAGCCGGATGAAAACACTTTCCCGCGGATGTGCTCCAAAATAGGCCAAAGGACCGGGTTGTGCAACTTCTATCGGTTTGGGCCCTTGAACCTCTTTGGCGGGAGCGGTGCCCCCGGTCCCGTCAACGCTGTTGAATCAACGGATTGCGTGTTACCCTGTCCTGTGACATCCGCGAAATGGGGAGAGGGTCAGGGTGGAAAAGCTTGAGTCAACAGCGTTGCCGGGTCCCGCGAGGTGGACTTGCCCTCACAGGGTATGAGAAAATAAAAAATCGTTCTGATCAAGTCTTTTTCAGGTAAAAACCTGTGGAGCGATCCTTTTTCGCTCCCATTGGGAGATTTGTTCCATTTCAATCCTACAGGAGACTGCGATGGCGGAAATTCAGGTGATGATTCCTTCCGGTGACATTTCCCTGGAATCATCCTTTGAGGAAAGGCCCGGGAGGGATGCCGGCGTCCTGCTGCACCCTCACCCTCTGTATGGCGGCGACATGGAAAACAATGTGGTGGTGACCGTGAAACAAGGCATGAACGAAAAGGGGTGGTCCACACTGCGCTACAATTCCAGGGGCGTTGGAAAAAGCGGCGGCTCCTATGACCATGGGGAGGGAGAGTCCCGGGACCTCCTGCACGTGGTCGAACACCTCAGGGAAAAGCTGCCCGGATCACGTGTGCACGTCGCCGCTTATTCCTTTGGAGCCTGGGTGGCTCTCAAGGCCATTGTGGAAAAAGACTGCACGCCCGAAAGTCTTCTCCTCGTTTCTCCCCCCGTGGATTTTGTGAGCTTTGAAGGCCTTTCCCTGCCCTCCGTTCCCTGTCTGGTCATCGCAGGGGATATGGACGATCTGTGTTCTCCCGGATCCCTGAAGACCTGGATGAAGCGCGCGCTGGAAGACAATGAACACGCGCACTTGCAGTTCATTGGCCGATGCGATCACTTCTTTCGGGGCCGGGAAAGTGAGCTCCTGGAGCTCGTGCGACAGTTTGCGGGGAAAGGGTCAGACCGTCAATGATCCCGGAAAAACCTCGAAGCGATCTCATTGAGTTCGTCCCGGCACTCCACATGGAGTGCGTGACCTGCCCCCGGGCACTCGACCAGTTTGGAACCTTTGATGTGCTCGTGGAGGTGATGGGAGTTTTCCGGGGGAACGAGAAGGTCATGGGTGCCCGTGACGATCATTGCGGGTGATTTGATTTCCTCGAGGCGATGATGGACATCGTGATTGGCTATGGCGCGCAGCTGGGCCTCGAAGGCGCAATGTTTCTGTGAAGGTGCCCGAAGGTGCACTTCACAGTAGCGATCGATTTCAGGGGGATTTTTTTCCAGAAAGGTTCCGCTGAAAAACAATGGCAGGTTTTTGCGCAGGATTTTTTCGCGGGAAAGGCCCTCGTTGTGTATGAGGGCTTCCAGCACCTCAGGTTTGGGAAGTCTCTTGACCTTCCCTCCGCAGTGAGTGCATGCAAGGACCATGGCCGGCACACGATGGGGTGCCAGAAGAGCCAGTTCCTGGGCGATCATTCCTCCCATGGAAATTCCCAGAAGGAATGCGGAGCGTATGCGCAGATGATCGAGCAGGGCGAGAATGTCTTCGGCAAAGTCCTGCATGACGTAAGGACCCGGAGCCATGGAGGACCGTCCTGCGCCTCGGTTGTCCAGGGTGATGACCCGAAAATCCTTTTCAAAATATGGAATCTGGCCGAACCAGGACCAGCAACCCCCTGACAGGCCGCTGATCAGGAGCAGGGGAGGGCCACTGCCCCGGGTTTCATAGTAAATCCGGACCTCTTTGTTCTCAACGTAGGGCATAGGGGTGACTCCTTGGTTTTCACTCCTCGGAACTCTTTGCCAGGCTGGTTTTTCACAGGGGGCGCATCCCGAAAGGTTTCCGCCCCGTGGCCCTCAATACACTCTCAAGCTGCCGTGTCTTTTTCCCAGAACTTCCAGGGTGTCGTTGACCACCAGAAAGGCCGAAGGGTCCAGGTCGAAAATGAGCTCTTTCATCTTGGGCAACTCGGTCAGGGTGATGATGCTGAAGATGATTTTCTTGTCCATGCCCGAATAACCTCCCGTGCCCTTGAGATAGGTGCACCCACGGTCGAACCGCATCAATATCTGGCGGCCGATCTCTTCCGCATGGTCCGAGACGATGAGGATGCTTTTCCTCTGATTGAAGCCGGTCATCACCGCGTCAATGACCCTTCCCATGGCATAGGTGTAGAGAAAAGAATACAGGATGATTTCCAGATGGAAAAAATAGGCTCCCGCGAAAAGGACCAGCGCATTGAGAAAGGTGAGCGTTCCGCCCACGCGCAGGCCCCATTTTTTGCTCAGGGCAACGGCCAAAATGTCAAAGCCGCCGGCTGAGCCCCGTGAGCGGAGGATGATGCCCGCACCCACACCACAGATGATCGCTGCGAAAATCGCTGCGAGGATGGGGTCTTCGATGGTCGGAAACCGCGGGGCGACGATGCCCGAAACCAGGGAGAAGACCGACATGCCCACCGTTGTGTAGAGCATGAAAGTCCGGCTGATGGTGAACCATCCCAGCACTATGAGGGGAATGTTCACCATAAAATAAATCAGCCCCGGATTGTAGGCCGGAAAAATATAGTAAAGAATCAACGATATGCCAACAACTCCTCCGCTCACAAAACCCTGAGGGATCAGGACGGCGTTCAATCCCACGGCAAAAATTGAGCTTCCCACGGTTATGAGGAAAAGATTCCAGAGAATCCTTCTCCAGCCTGAGAGAAACCCCACCAGAAAGCTCAGATGCCCCAGAGGGCTGAATCCTGACTGCATGATCACTCACCTTAGGTTGTCGGTCTTTTGCGTGCAAATTATTCTGTGTGAAGAAACAGAAGCGGAGAATGATAAAAAACAGCTTCGATGGTCAGCAGCAGATGGTAAATGAAAGGAAAGATCGGGGTCAAGGGATGCCATGAAAGAACTTCCCTGAATTTCTCGAAGTTTTTCAATGACAAAAAGTTGCAGACTTGGGGGAGTATTTCCCCGGAAGAATCTTTCTTTTCAGACCGTCGCAGGTGACGACACCAAAGGCTCATTTTTTTTTCGGGTGAAGATGTTTTTATGATACAAATGCTCTCTTGATTCAAGTGTCCCTGGACGGAAATCGCCACAGGAAAGATCTTCCCTGAAATGGCTGACTTTCGGGTGACCCTTGGGACCGTTTTGTGTGCTGAGCAACTGATTTCCCGGTGAATAGACGATTCAGATGCCAAGGGTTATTCTTTACCAACCTGAAATTCCGCAGAACACGGGCAATGTGGCACGCACGTGCGCTGCCACGCACACCCCGCTGCATCTTGTGGAACCACTGGGATTTCGGGTTTCCGATCGCCATTTGAAACGGGCGGGGCTCGATTATTGGCATCACGTGGACGTGCGGGTCCATAGGGACCTGGACGACCTGAGAAATTTCATCCACGGAGGAAGGTGGATTTGTTTTTCAGCCCGTGGCGACCTCAGTTTTTATGATTTTAAGTTCATGCAGGAGGATTGCCTTTTCTTTGGTTCTGAGACGAAAGGACTGCCTGATTCTTTTCTTGAAAACGTTTCCAACTGTGTTCTGCGGGTGCCCCTGGACAGAAGCCGCGTGAGGAGCCTCAATTTGGCCACGACGGTGGGAGTGGTTCTGTATGAGACCATACGGCAGCTGGCACTTGCAGACAGGCACGGATTCCGTGCCCTTGACCCCTGACTTAGTGCACACTTTTAATTTTTCTTTTGCCGTTCAACATCCAAGTTGCTGCTGATTCGAATCGCTATTGATCATCCAACGTGACAATGCTGAGAGACCAAACCTTTACGAGCAGAAATGGAATGGGTCGCATGGACAGAGCAGAACGAGAAAAACTGAAAGAGAAACTTTACAGTCATTGCCCTGAAATCAAGCAACTCGGTTTAAGCACAATTGTCCTGGGACGCGGCAGACATTACTGAGTGGTCTTCTTCGAGGGCGGGGACCGCGCTCAAAGCAGCCCTCCATTGAGTTCTTTTCGCATTTCCGAGCCTGAAAGGGAATCAGAGGTTTTCTCGGCCCAAAACCGGTGGGAACGTGACCTGGAGAAGGCTCTGGTGGAGGCGAAAAAGAAACTCCATTGGAACTCAAAAGCAAAAAGAAAGGCACACAAGTCTTCCGGCGGAAGATGTGGAGATTTAAGAAGTGGCGGAAATTGTCTGGAAAGGAATCGTTTGGAAAGCCGCATACGGCCAGATGTCAGTTAAGGAGTTGCTCACCATTCTCAAAGGGTTCGGCCCCATGGAGACAGTCAGGTTCGAAAAGCCCGGCTCCTTTCGGGGAGAACTCAGCCTGTCCCTCTCCCCTGAAGGCACCAAGGAGGTCACGCTCTACAGCCTGGAGGTCATTGGATCCAGGAGGCAGGGGCACGGCCGGGATGCCCTGGCGTTTCTCCGGAGCATCTTCAGGGGGGTGATACATGTGGAGGATGCGGAGTATGGCGATTCCCGGGAAGTTGGAAAAAGCCGTTTCTTCTGGATCAAGATGCTGAACGAGGGTCTGATCGACTCCCTCAATGCCGACATGGAAGTGGATGCCTTCCTCAACAGTGAGCAGGGAGAAAAATCCGAAAAGATCACGTCCAATGCGGGAGATCAGAATTTTTCCAACCATGAATGCTAAAGATAAGATTCGGACGCTGCATCAGCTGAAGCACACCATGGAAGAAATCCGCAGGAAAAACCTTCGCACGGTTTTCACCAACGGGTGTTTCGACCTCCTTCACATCGGCCACCTGAGGTACCTTGAAGGGGCAAAAAGTTTGGGGGATGTGCTCATTGTGGGCATGAACACCGATGGCTCTGTCCGGCGCATCAAGGGTGAGGGAAGGCCCATCGTGCCCGAAGGTGAGAGGGCCGAGTTGCTGTGCGGTCTCTATTGCGTGGACCACGTGGTTCTTTTCGACTCCACCGATCCTCTCACGCTCATTGAAAGAGTCCGGCCCCATGTGCTCGTCAAAGGCGCCGACTGGAGCATGGAAAACATTGTGGGGGCTGATCACGTGAGAGCCTCGGGGGGCGAGGTCGTGAGGATTCCGGTGATTCCCCGGGCTTCAACCACGGGAATCATCGAGAAGATTGTGCAACGGTTTGCTCACTCGGGTTCATGGACGGGGGAATGAACGTTGAAGATCAAAAAATTTGAAGGAGGCCTGTAATTTTGGGTGCGAAAAAAATAAAACCGGTCAGGACAAACAAGCACATGCTTCCCTCGGACATGGACTTTTCCGAGTCGTTGAGGTACTGGCTGGAGATGTATTCCCGGCACCTCATCGCCGGTCTGGTGGGTGTTGTCATTGTGGTGATGAGCATCTGGGGATACCAGCTTTACAATCGGAACAAAGAAATGCGGGCTCATGAGGCCTATGGGATTGTTTTGAACGCCTGGCCCTGGGAGTCCCCTGAAAATGGGAACTGGGAACTATTCATTGTTCAGGCCACGGACTTTCTCCATGAGCACGACAACACCAAAGCCGCTTTGCAAGCCCGCCTGGATCTGGCCCGTGCCCATTTCGCCCTCGGTGAATACAACGAAGCCTATGAACGGGGCATGGAGGTTGCGGAGAAACTCAGGGACCGCCACCCCATGAGACCCCTTGCGGATTATCAGCTGGCTCTCATTGCCCGGCAACTGGGCAAGTTCGGGGAGGCTGTCGCTCACTGGCAGTCACTGGAAAAAACCGGGGGCCCGCGCATGGCAAGGGAGGTCCACTGGCAGATTGCCCGCATTCACCTCCATGAGCGGAACCTTGAAAAGGCAGTGGAGCACTACCGGCGCGCGCTGGATTCGGCGGGTGATTATCCCCGGGAAGAACTGATTCGTCAGGAGCTTGCCTCTGCTCAGGCCAGGGTCGTGGCTGAATCCTGAGCCAGGAGGAAAAAACTGACCGGAAGTGCTGCTCATGGAGCAACAGCTTGCGGTGGAGTGGGGAGTTTTTCCTTGACACCTCCCCTTGAATTGGATATCCACTGCCACAAGATGATTTTGAATTGAACCGACAACGAGGAACGAACATGAATCCCCGGGTTGCCCCCTTTGAGTCAGCCGTGTTTTGGTTTGGCATATTTTGGTTTGGCTTCTTTTTTTGCCGGCCTGCCTTTGGGGGAGGGGAGTGGTCGCGAGTCGACTGATGAGAAACCTCAACCATGGGTGGGCGACACCACGCGGAACCCATGGAAGTTCCAGCTTGTGAAGAGGCCGTGGATTCCCAAAGTCCACGGCCTCTTTTTTTTAGCCCCGGGCATGTCCGCAGCCCAATTGAAAGGAAGGTGTGAGCGAAATGATTTACAACATGGAATATGAGACCATGCCCCGAGATGCGTTGGAGGCCATTCAGTTCAGGCGCCTGCAGGCCACTTTGGAACGCGTTTACGCAACGGTCCCATTCTACCGCAACAAATTCCACGAAGCGGGAATAACTCCGCAGGACATAAGGGCACTGGAAGATCTGCACCGCCTTCCCTTCACCACCAAGCAGGATTTGCGTGACAATTATCCCTACGGCATGTTTGCCGTCCCCATGGACAACGTGGTGCGCATCCATGCATCGTCGGGAACCACCGGAAAACCCACAGTGGTGGGATACACGGCCCGGGATATCGAAACCTGGGCTGAACTCATGGCGCGAGCCCTGGCGGCGGGAGGAGCGTCCCGGGGGGACATCATTCACAACGCCTACGGCTATGGTCTGTTCACGGGCGGTCTGGGGGTTCATTACGGGGCCGAGAAACTGGGTGCCTCCGTCATTCCCATATCGGGAGGGAACACAAAGCGGCAGATCATGATCATGAAAGACTTTCGGCCGTCCATTCTCACCTGCACACCCTCCTATGCCCTTCATTTGGGGGAGGTGGCCGCGGAAATGAATGTGGACTTTCAGGATCTTCACTTCAAGTCCGGAGTTTTTGGCGCCGAACCCTGGTCGGAAGAGATGCGCCAGGAAATCGAGAGAAAGCTGCACCTTTCTGCCGTGGACATTTATGGTCTCAGCGAAGTGCTGGGTCCCGGGGTGGCTGTGGAATGCATCGACGCCAAGAAGGGCCTCCACATCGCAGAGGATCATTTCATCGCGGAGATCATCGACCCCGAAACGGGAGAAACCCTGCCTTACGGCAAAAGGGGTGAGCTCGTTTTCACTTCTGTCACCAAAGAGGCCTTTCCTATCATTCGCTACCGGACTCGCGACATCAGCATGCTGAACAGGGAGCCGTGCATCTGCGGACGCACCCATGTGCGCATGAGCCGTGTCACGGGCAGGACCGATGACATGCTCATCATTCGTGGTGTGAATGTTTTTCCATCTCAGATTGAAAGTGTCCTCATGGAAATGGAGGGGGTCGAACCTCACTACCAACTGGTTGTGGATCGCCGGGACAACCTGGATCTTCTCACGGTTCGGGTGGAGGTGGGCGAGCACATCTTCTCCGATGAGGTTCGCATGCTGCAGACCCTTGAAAAGAAAATTTCCAAAAATATCAAGGAATATTTGGGTGTTTCCGCTAAAGTGAAATTGGTGGAACCCAAGACCATCGAGAGAAGTGAGGGGAAAGCCACCCGGGTGATCGACAACCGCGTTTTATAAAACCAGCACATGGGGAGAGGAGGATACGCGTCATGAGGGTCGAGCAAATATCGGTTTTTTTGGAAAACAAGGCGGGCCGCCTGTCGGAAGTCACACGAATCCTTTCTGAGGCGGGAGTGAACATTCGGGCGCTCTCACTGGCTGACACCTCTGATTTTGGAATTCTCCGACTCATTGTCAATGACAACGACAAGGCCAAAGAAGCACTCAAGGAAAATGGTTTCACAGTGGGCAGGACTGACGTGGTGGCGGTGGAAGTGGGGGATCATCCCGGAGGACTTCACAGGATTCTGGAAGTCCTCTATCAGGCCAATGTGAACGTGGAATACATGTATGCGTTTGTGCAGCAGAGTGGCGACCATGCGGTGATCATTTTTCGCTTTGACAATCTGGAGGAGGCGGTCAAGATTCTCACGGAGAGCGGCATCAAAGTGATCGACGGGTCGGTGCTCTACGGAATGTGATGGACAAGGGATTTGTGGCCACCAGTTGAAGATTCAGGGTTTGCAATGGCGGCGTGCGTTTTGAAAGTGGTTCGATGCACAAGGGAGGAGTCATGAAAAGACAGGCATGGTTGGTTTTCACAGTTGTCATGATGTGGAGTGTCTTTTTTCTGGGAACAGGGCCCGGAACTGCGGCATGGGCAGGGGATGTCTACAGGATTGGCGGCATTTTTTCCGTGACAGGTCCAAGCTCCTTTTTGGGGGATCCGGAGAAGAAAAGCATGGAAATGGCCATCGACGAGATCAATGCTGCGGGAGGCATCGACGGCCGCAAACTGGAGGCGGTGATTTATGACTCCGAGGGGGAGCCGACCAAGGCGGTTTTGGCTGCCAACAGGCTCATCAGTCGGGACAGGGTTCTGGCTGTCGTGGGAACCAGTCTGACTCCAACCACCCTGGCGGTCATTCCTGTCATGGAAAGGAACCGTGTTCCCCTGGTGAGTTGCGCTGCAGGCATTGCCATCACGGAACCCGTGAAACCCTGGGTGTTCAAAACGGCACAAAGCGACGCTCTGGCTGTGGGTGCCATATATGAGCACATGAATGAAGAAGGCATCGAAAAGATCGGCATTCTCACGGTGGAGAACGCGTTCGGCGAGTCCGGAAAGCACCAGCTGGAAACCAAAGCAGCCCAATACGGCATTCAGATTGTTTTTGCCTCGAGCTTTGGGGCCAGGGACACGGACATGACAGCGCAGCTCACGAGAATCAGAGGGGCAAATCCCGATGCCATTGTCTGCTGGGGCACCAATCCGGGACCCGCTGTGGTTGCCAGAAACCTGCAGCAGCTGAACATCGATGTGCCCCTTTACCAGAGCCATGGAGTGGCCTCGCCCAGGTTCATCGAGCTGGCGGGGGACTCGGCCGAGGGCATTTACCTTCCCACGGGCAAAATACTGGTGGCCGAACAGCTGCCTCAGGAAGATCCCCAGAAAGAGGTGCTGACCAGATACATCGAATCTTTTGAAAACCGTTTTCAAATGCCCGTTTCCGGTTTTGGCGGCTACGCTTACGACGCCGTGTACCTTTTGGCGGAAGCCCTCAGGGGAAGTGAAGGGGATAGAGAAAAGATACGCTCTTCCCTCGAGCAGATCGAAGGTCATGTGGGGGTAACGGGAGTTTTCACCTTTTCTCCTGAAGATCACAATGGTTTGTCGTCGGAAGCCTTTGTCATGGTTCGCATAGAAAATGGGGAATGGAAGCTGCTCGACCAGTAGTCAGCTCCTTTCAGCTACTCCTGAAATCAAGGGAACGGGTTTAAGGGACCATGCAGGAAATTTTACAGTATTTCTTCTCGGGGATCACCGCGGGAGCGGTCTATGCGGTGATCGCCCTCGGCTTCACGCTCCTTTTCAATGCCACGGGGCTCATCAACTTTGCACAGGGTGAATTCGTGATGATCGGGGCTCTGATGCTCATCACCTTGTGGAAGGTGCTGGCGCTCCCCCTCATCGCTGCCTTCGCCCTCTCCGTGGGCCTGGTGGCCGTGATCGGCATTCTCATGGAAAGAATGGCCATGCGCACGGTGCGCAAACCGCACCCCATTGTCATGGTCATCATCACCATAGGAATATCCATTTTTCTGAGGGGTGTGGGAATGCTCTCGTGGGGAAAAGATGCCCACAGTGTGGACCCTTTCACCCAGCATGCTCCCCTGGAGGTCTACGGAGCCACTCTTCTGCCTCAAAGTCTCTGGATTTTGGGAATAGTGCTGCTCATTGTCGCGGGACTTCAGTTTTTCTTTAAAAAAACTCTGGCCGGCAAGGCCATGGAAGCTTGCGCCATCAGCAAAAAAGCAGCGTGGTTGCTGGGCATACCGAGCGAAAAGATGGTCCTTGCCGCTTTTGCCATGAGCGCTGCCATGGGGGGGGT
>Ga0207421_10003732_pt1 | contig 17969 bp, 15 predicted proteins | sample SodLakKL_010_SED_4_FD_187542 | JGI IMG/M metagenome (GOLD analysis project Ga0207421, IMG submission 187542) | Alkaline sediment microbial communities from Lake Tanatar, Kulunda Steppe, Russia - 8KL_010_SED (SPAdes) (version 2) | ecosystem: Environmental > Aquatic > Non-marine Saline and... | reverse complement strand
GTGGTCGTCGCCGACGAGCCGCTGACCTGTGTCGCCCGTGGCGGTGGCCGGGCCCTGGAGCTCATGGACGAACGGGGCGCCGATCTGTTCGTCAGCGAATAGACGAACCACCGCAGCTGCAAACCCGGGTGGGGCCTGCGTTAGACTGGCAGGCTCCGCAAGCTGACGCTGCGAGGCTCGGTGAACCATTAAGCCGTTATTCACACAGGGTCCGTCGGCCACCGTGCGCCTGGTGCTGCTGGCCACGGTCTCGATCCTGCTCATGAGCCTGGACCACCGCGAGCACCTCGTCGAGCCGGTCCGCGAGACCGTCTCCGGGGTGGTGTATCCGCTGCGGTTCGTCGTCGACGCCCCCTTCTCCATCGCGGAACGGGTCTCCGAGCGGCTGGCCACACGCCATCAGATCATGGAGGAAAACCGCCAGCTGCGCGACCGGCACCTGGCGTACCAGGAGCGGCTCCAGCGCATGCAGGCCCTGGAGCGGGAGAACGAGCGCCTGCGCGAGCTGCTCGGCTCCTCGGAACGGCTCGAGACCGAGGTGGCCATCGCCGAGCTGATGCGCGTCGAGCTCGACCCCCACACCCACCTGGTCGAGATCGACCGCGGTGCCAGTCAGGGGGTGTTCGTCGGCCAGCCGGTCCTGGATGCCAACGGGGTCATGGGCCAGGTGGACCGGGTCGGACCCCGCTCGGCCAGCGTGCGGCTGATCTCCGACCCAAGCCACGCCATCCCGGTGGAGAACCATCGCAACGGGCTGCGCACCGTGGCTCTGGGCAGCGGCGACCCGCAGCGACTGGAGCTGGCCAACGTGCCGGGCAACGCCGACATCCGCGAGGGTGATCTGCTCACCGCCTCCGGGCTTGGCGGCGCCTTCCCACGCGGCTACCCGGTCGCCGAGGTCACCTCGGTGGAGGTGGAGGCCGGCGAGCCCTTCGCGCGGGTGACCGCCCGGCCGGCCGCGGAACTCGACCGCAGCCGCAAGCTGCTGCTGGTCTCCGTGGCCGACGACCCGGATACGCCCGGCGCCGAGGACGACGCCGGGGCCGCCGACGACAAGAGCGAGGACGAGTCTTGACGGGTCATCGGCCACGCAATGGGGGCGGGGTGATCCTGCTCAGCTTCATCATCGCCCTGATGCTGACCATCGTACCCATGCCGGGCTGGGCGCAGGAGTTCCGCCCGGAGTGGACGGCGCTGATCCTGCTCTACTGGAGCCTGGCGTTGCCCGAGCGCGTGGGCGTCGGCGTCGGGTGGCTGGCCGGGCTGTTCCAGGACGCCCTGCTCGGGACCCTGCTCGGGCAGCACGCCCTGGCCTTCGCCCTGATCGCCTTCCTGGCGCTGCGGCTGCACCAGCACCTGCGCCTGGTGCCGGTCTGGCAGCAGGCGCTGGTCGTGCTCGGGCTGCTGCTGGTGGCGCAGTTGGTGATCCTCTGGATCAACGGCATCATCGGACGGCCGGCACCGGACTGGCAGGCGTGGGCTGCGATCCTGGTTGGCGCTGCCATCTGGCCGATGGTCTTTCACATCATGAGGGGGGTGCGGCGCCGCTTCCAGGTGCAGTGACACCGGCGGGAACGGCGGGCAATGAGGTAGCTGGTGAGCCTTTCCATTCGCGATCAGCAACAGGACGCCTCCAGGATCCGGCGACGGATCGTGGTGGCCGGCGTGTTGTGCATCCTCGTGGTCGCCGGGCTGATGACCCAGATGGTGCGCCTGCAGGTGGTCGATCACCATCACTACGCCACCCTCTCCCAGGAGAACCGCATCAAGGTCAACGCGATCCCGCCGAGTCGCGGCCAGATCCTCGATCGCAATGGCGCCATCCTTGCGGAAAACCGCCCCTCTTACCAGCTGGTGGCGACCCCGGAGCGCGTCCCGGACATCGACACCATGCTCGACGAGGTCGGCGAGATCATCGAGATCACTGAGGCCCAGCGCGAGCGCTTCCTCAACCGCCTGAACAACTCCCGTCACTTCGAGGCCCTGCCGCTGCGCACCCGACTGGACGAGGAGGAAGTGGCCAAGCTCGCCGTCCACCGCCACCGCTTCCCCGGCCTGGAGGTGGATGCCCGGCTGGTACGCCACTACCCGCAGGGCCAGACCGGGAGTCACGCCGTGGGCTACGTCGGGCGCATCACCGCCCGGGACCTGCGCCGCATCGACCGCACTGCCTACCGCGGGACCAATCACATCGGTAAGAGCGGGATCGAGCACGCCTACGAACAGGTCCTCCACGGTGAGGTGGGCGTCGAGCGTGTGGAGACCAACGCCGCCGGCCGCGTGCTACGCACCCTCGACCGCCACCCGCCGCGATCCGGCGACGACCTCATCCTGACCCTAGACATCGATCTGCAGGACGCCGCAGAGCGCGCCCTGGGCGATCAGCGCGGGGCGGTGGTGGCCCTGGACCCGGACAGCGGCGACATCCTGGCCATGGCCAGCCGTCCGCACTACGACCCCAACAAGTTCGTCCGCGGCATGAGCCGGGAGCGCTTCCAGGAGCTGGAGGACACTGGCTGGCAACCGCTGATCAACCGCCCGATCCGCGGGCTCTATCCGCCGGCCTCCACCATCAAGCCCTTCGTCGGCCTGGCCGCCCTGGAACATGACGTCATCCGCCCGGATACCGAGATCCACTGCGACGGCAGCTATCACGTGGAGGGCCGCGACGAACCGTTCCGCTGCTGGCGGGACTGGGGGCACGGGGATACCGACTTTGTCCGGGCGGTGGCCGAGTCGTGCAACGTCTTCTTCTACGACACCGCCTTCCGCCTCGGGATCGATCGGATGTCCGCGTTCCTCGAGCCGTTCGGCTTCGGCACGCCGACCCGGGTGGACACCTCCGGCGAACGCAGCGGGATCCTCCCCAACCGCGACTGGAAGCGCCGTGCCCTGGGCGGCGGCTGGTACCACGGCGAGACCGTGATTACCGGCATCGGCCTGGGCTACTTCAGCACCACGCCCATGCAGCTGGCCCGGGCCACCGCCATCCTGGCGAACCAGGGACGCATCGTCGAACCGCGCCTGGTCCAGACGATCCGCGATGGCGAAGCGGGACACGAGTCGCGAACCGCCGCCAGCACCCCCCAGGAACGCATCGAGCTGAACGACCCGGAGCACTGGGAGCTCACTACCGAGGCCATGCGAGCCGCCGTCGAGCACCCCCGCGGCACGGCGCGGCTGATCGGCGACGATCTGGACTACAGCCTGGCCGGCAAGACCGGTACCGCGCAGGTCACCGAGAGCCGCGAGGACGACGACGAGGAGGAGATCCCCGAGCATCTGCGCAGTCACGCCCTGTTCATCGGTTTCGCGCCAGCGGAGGATCCGGAGATCGCCGTGGTCGTGGTGGTCGAGAACGCCGAGGGCGGCGGCGGTGCCGCAGCGGCCCCGGTGGCCCGCGCCGTTACCGATGTCTGGCTGACCGAAGATTACGCCTTCCTCGAGGACCTGGAGGCCGGCCGCATCGACGAGAGCGAGGTCGAGGACGAGGAAGAGGCCCCGATGGAGCTGATGCCATGAGCACAAGCGCCCTGCCCGGCAGCCAGGGGGTCGGTGTCCGGCTCTCGTTCCTGCAGTCGCGACTACACCTCGACGGGGTGCTGCTGACCGCGTTGGCCGCTGTCGCCGCCTTCGGCGTGGCAGTCCTATACAGCGCCTTCGGCGAGGACTGGGACCAGACCCGGAACCAGGTCATCCGCGTCTCCTTCGGCTTCCTGGCGCTATTCGCCTGCGCGCAGATTCCGCCGCGCACCCTGCGCCGCTGGGCACCTTGGGTCTTCGGCGTGGGCATGGCGCTGCTGGCCGCGGTGATGGTCATGGGCGTCATCGGTCAGGGGGCGCAGCGCTGGATCGACCTCGGCTTCATGCGCTTCCAGCCGGCCGAGCTGATGAAACTGGCCCTGCCGCTGATGCTCGCCTGGCTGCTGGCCGATCACGACATCCCGCCCCGCCCGCGGCGCGTGATGCTGGCGCTGGTGCTGATCGCCGCGCCGGTCGGGATGATCGCCGTCCAGCCGGACCTGGGCACCGCCGTGCTGGTGGCGGCCTCAGGCTTCTTCATCCTCTTCCTGGCCGGCCTGGGGTGGCGGTGGATCCTGGGCGGCGTCGCCGGAGCCGGCGCCGCGGCACCGCTGCTGTGGTTCTTCGTCATGCACGACTACCAGCGCGCCCGGGTACTGACCTTCCTCAACCCCGAGAACGACCCCCTCGGCGCGGGCTACCACATCATCCAGTCGAAGATCGCCATCGGCTCCGGCGGGCTGTTCGGCAAGGGCTGGCTCAACGGCTCCCAGGCGCACCTGGAGTTCATTCCTGAACGCCACACCGACTTCGTGCTGGCGGTGGTGGCCGAGGAGTTCGGCCTGATGGGCGTGGCGCAGCTGCTCGCCGTCTATCTGATCATCGTCGGCCGCGGCCTCTACATCGCCGCCCGCGCTCAGGACAACTTCAGCCGCCTGCTCGCCGGCAGCATCTCGCTGACGTTCTTTATCTACGTACTGGTCAACGCCGGGATGGTCTCGGGGCTGCTGCCTGTGGTCGGTCTGCCGTTGCCGCTGGTCAGCTACGGCGGCTCGTCACTGGTGACCATCATGGCGGCTTTCGGTATTCTCATGGCCATTCACACCCACCGTCGTCTCTGGTCGTGAGGGCCTGCAGCCGGTCATGAACCAACGCCTCCGTCACGCCACCGTGGCACTGCTGTGCGCCAGTGCGCTGCTCGGCACTGCCACCGCCACCACCACCGAGCGCGAGCGTTTCGCCGATCAAGTGGCCGAGCGCCACGACCTGGACGCCGAGCACCTGCGCGCGGTGCTCGCCGCCGCCGAGCACGATGAGCGGGTGCTCGAGCGCATCGCCGCCCCGGCCGAAGGACTCCCCTGGCACGAGTACCGCGGGATCTTCCTCACCGAAGAGCGCATTGCTGCCGGCCGCGACTACGGATCCGAGCACCGCCGAATGCTTGCCGAGGTCAGCGACGAGCACGGCGTGCCCGAGCCGGTGATCCTGGCCATCCTCGGCGTGGAGAGCTACTACGGCCAACGCCGCGGCGACCACCGGGTCCTCGACGCCCTGAGCACGCTGGGCTTCTCCGACCACCCGCGTGCCGGCTTCTTCCGGGACGAGCTGGAGGCCTACCTACTGCTCAGCCACGAGAACGAGTGGGACCCCACGGAGCCCACCGGCTCCTACGCCGGCGCCCTGGGTAAGGCGCAGTTCATCCCGTCGAGCTACCGCGCCTACGCCGTGGATCAGGACGGCGACGGGCGCCGCGACCTGATCGACAACCCGGCGGATGCCGCCGGCAGCGCCGCCCACTACCTGGCCCGGCACGGCTGGGAGCCCGGCGCGCCGGTAGCCCGCCGGGTGGAGGCCGAGGGCGCAGACTGGCAGCAGGCGCTGGCCGACACCAACCGCCCCGTGCCCGCCCGAAAGACCGTCGCCGAGCTGGAGGCGCTGGGGGTCGAGGTGCCGGAGTCGCTCGACGGCGACACCCCGGCGGCGCTCATCGAACTCGAGGGCGAAAGCGGCCCGCAGCTGTGGCTGACGCTGCAGAACTTCTACGTCCTGACCCGTTACAACCACAGCGCCCTCTACGCCATGGCCGTCTACCAGCTGGCCGAGGCCATTGCCGGGGGGCAACCCGAGTGAGGCCGCTTACCACGGTGCTGCTCACTACGGCCAGCGGCGTAGCACTGATCGCCGGCTGCGCCGCCCCGGAGCGCGACCTGCCACCGCCCCGTCCGGATGAGGACCCGGCCGAACGGGTTGCCACCGACGGGCCCTCGGATCGCGACCCCGAGGAACTCGCCCGCCTGCCCGACGCCGTACCGCAGGACGTGCCGCCGAGCCGCTACGGCAATCCCGACCAGTACGAGGTCTTCGGCGAGACCTACCACACCATGAGCCGGGAAGAGGCCGAGGGCTTCACCCAGCGCGGGCGCGCCTCCTGGTACGGGACCAAGTTCCACGGCCGGCGCACCTCCAGCGGCACCCCCTACGACATGTACGCCATGACCGCCGCCCACCGCGAGCTTCCGCTGCCCACTTGGGTGGAGGTCACCAACCTGGAAAACGACCGCCGGGCGGTGGTCAAGGTCAACGACCGGGGCCCCTTCGTCGACCCCGACGAGCGCATCCTGGATCTGTCTTATGCCGCCGCGGTGCGCCTGGACGTGGCCGATCAAGGCACGGCCCCGGTGAAGATCCGCGTGGTGACCCCGGACGATCCGCCGCGGGACAAGGCCGACAACACGGATGCCGAGGTCGGCGATGCGCCGGCGGTGGAGACCTTCGGCGTCGACGATGAACGCGAGCCCGATCCCATCGAGGAGCTGATCACTGCACGGGAGGAGCGCGAGGACGAAAACGACTCCGGCGACACGCCCGCCTCCGCCGGCATCCCGGCAACGGTCCAGGTGCGCACCGCCGACCGCCTGCTGGACGAGGCCGGGGCGATCCAGCCGATCGCCATCCATCTGCAGACCGGCGTGTTCGGCCAGCGCGAGAACGCCGAGCGAATGCGGACCCGGATTCGCGAACTGGACCCGGAAGCCGAAGTGGCCGTCGAGGAGATCGATGGGGCCGAGGGGCCGCTGCACCGCGTTCGCCTGGGGCCGCTGGAGAACCTCGCCGACGTGGACCGCCTAGAACGGACCCTGGAGGAGGCGGGGATCGATCACTACCGCATCACCCCGTAACCCCCCCGCCCCCACCCGCAAACGCGTTACAATGAGAGCTCGTTGTGCCATCCGTCGAGACCGCCGCCATTCCGATGATGAGACGAACCCTCCTACGACTGCTCGTCCCCGCCCTGCTGACCGCCGGGCTCCTTCCCATTGCCACCGCCGACGACCGCTGGGGTACGCCCATCGTCGAATCGGTCCCCACGCCATCGCCGCCGAGCATCGGCGCACCGAGCCACCTGCTCGTCGACATGCACAGCGGCTACATCCTCGCCCACCGCGACCCCGAGGAGAGCTGGGAGCCGGCCAGTCTGGCCAAGATCATGACCGCCTACGTGGTCTTCGAGGAGCTCGCTGACGGGCACATCGGACTCGAGGACAAGGTTACCGTCAGCGAGAACGCCTGGCGCTCCAGCGGATCGCGGATGTTCCTGGAGGTCGGCAACGAAGTCACCGTGGCCGAGCTGCTGCAGGGGCTGATCGTGCAATCCGGCAACGACGCCGCCGTGGCGCTGGCCGAGCACGTGGCCGGGGACGAGGACACCTTCGCCCAGGTCATGAACCAGTACGCCAGCCGCCTGGGCATGGAGAACACCCGTTACACCAACGCCACGGGCATGCCCCATGAGCAGATGCGCACCACGGCCAGGGACACGGCGCGCCTGGCCCGGGCCATGATCGACGACTTCCCCGAGTTCTACGACTGGTACTCGCAGCGCTCCTTCGAGTACGCGGGGATCAACCAGCACAACCGCAACCGCCTGCTCTGGCGCGACGAGACCGTCGACGGGCTGAAGACCGGCTACACCAGCTCCGCCGGCTACAACCTGGTCACCTCCGCCGAGCGCGGGGGCATGCGCCTGATCTCCGTGGTCCTCGGTACCGAAAGCGAGGATGCGCGGGCCCAGCAGAGCCTGCAGCTACTCAACTACGGCTTCCGCTTCTTCGAGACCCACCGCCTCTACAGCGCCGGCGAGCAGCTGACCGAGGCGCGCGCCTGGATGGGCGAGGTCGACTCCGTGGCCCTGGGCATCCCGGACGATCTCTACGTGACCATCCCCCGCCAAGAGTACGACAACCTCACCGCCTCGGTAAGCGTCGACGGCCAGATCCGCGCCCCGGTGGCGGCTGGCACGGAGATTGGCACGCTGAAGATCGAGCTTGCCGGCAGCGTGATCCACGAGGAGCCGCTGATCGCCATGGAGGACGTCGAAGAGGGGGGCCTCTGGCGCCGCATGATCGACCAGGTCTGGCTGCAGTTCGAGTAGCCGATGGGCAATCCGGCGACCTGCTACCTCAACGGCGAGCTGATGGCGCTCGCCTCGGCGCGGATCTCGCCCCTGGATCGCGGCTTTCTTTTCGGCGACGGGGTCTACGAGGTGATCCCCTGCTACGGTGGCGTGCCCTTCCGGCTCGATGCGCACCTGCGGCGGCTGGCCAACTCACTGGCGGCCATCGACTTGGCCGATCCGCTCTCCCCAAGGGGCTGGACGGAGGTCTTCGAGCAGGTCTGCCGGGCTAACGGCGGCGGCGATCAGTCGCTCTACCTCCAGGTCACCCGGGGCTGCCCCGAGCGGCGCACCCACGAGTTCCCCGGGCGCAGCGAGCCGACCGTCTTTGTCATGAGCTCACCGCTGCCGGCGGCCGGTGCCTTTGCCGACGGGCTGCACGCCACCCTGCGCGAGGACCTGCGCTGGGCCCGCTGCGACATCAAGGCGGTAGCCCTACTGCCCAATGTGCTGCTGCGCCAGGAGGCCATCGCCGCCGGCGCCGACGAGGCCATCCTGCACCGCGATGGACAGATCACCGAGGGTGCGGCGAGCACGGTCTTCCTCGTCCGCGACGGCGAGCTGGCGACACCGGCGCTTCACCCCGGCCTGCTCCCCGGGATCACGCGGGAAGTAATCCTCGAGCTGGCCGAGCAGCACGGGCTACCCTTTCGGTGTCGCCCGATCGGCCTGGACGAACTGCGGTCGGCGGACGAAGTCTGGCTGTCGAGCGCCACCAAGGAGGTCGCCCCGGTGCTGCGCATCGACGGAGACCCGGTGGGCAACGGCAGCCCCGGGCCGGTGTTCGCGGCCATGCGGGGCTGGTTCACCCGACTGCGTGAGGCAACCGCCCGCGGGAGGCAGCCATGAGCGAATTCAACGCCGACAATACGCCCCTGGAGTTCCCCTGCCGGATCGGGGTCAAGGCCATGGGACACGCGGGCGCCGACCTGGCCACGCGCGTCGAGCGCATCGCCGCCGGCCACGCTACGATCCTCGAGGTGCGCACCACCGGCAGCCGCACCGGCCGCTATGTGTCGGTAACGGTGACCATCGAGGCCCACAGCCGCGACCAGCTCGAGGGGCTCTACCGCGAGCTCAATGCCGATGACGCCATCATGGTGACCCTCTAGGAGGCCGCCCTTTTGCCCTGCGCCCTCGAACACATCCATACCCGCTACCTGGGTGAGCAGCCTTACGAGGCCACCTGGTCCGCCATGCGCACCTTCACCGACGAGCGCAGCGCCGCGACGGCCGATGAGCTCTGGCTGCTCCAGCACCCGCCGGTCTACACCCTGGGCCAGGCGGGCCGCGCGGAGCACATCCTCGATGCCGGCGAGACGCCGGTGGTGCGCACCGACCGCGGCGGCCAGGTCACCTGGCACGGTCCGGGGCAACTGGTTGCCTACCCCCTACTCGACCTGCGGCGCTGGAACCTGGGGGTACGCACCCTGGTCCACGCCCTGGAGCAGGCGGTCATCTCGCTGCTCGCCGCCTACGGGGTCCCCTCAGGCCGCCGTGAGGACGCCCCGGGGGTCTACGTGGAGGGGGCTAAGGTAGCCGCGCTGGGGATCCGGGTCCGCCGGGGCTGCAGCTATCACGGGCTGTCGCTGAACGTCAGCAACGACCTAAACCCCTTCCAGCGCATCAACCCCTGCGGCCATGCCGGTCTGCCCACGACGCGGCTGCGTGACCTGGGCATCACCACGTCGCTGGACCGGCTCGAGGTGGAACTGGGCATCTATCTGCTGCAGGCCATCGACGCCGCCTCCCGCGAACCCCGCCAAGAGCCCGCCTGAGGATACAGCGGCGCGCCCCCCTGGGGCGGGCGCTAACGAGCACACCCCTGCGGGGTACCCTGCGCTGCTCCCCCGCTCGGGGCCGCTCGCTTAACTCGCGGCGCTGTCGCGCCGCTCGGACAAAACCTCGCTGATCAGCGCGAACCTTCCCCGGTTCGCGCTGATCCCCCGAGCGGGGTGCGCTGCTCGGTGCGCTCAATGCGCCCGCCCCAGGGGGGCGCGCCGCTGCACCCTCAGGCGGGCTCAGCCGCCGGCGGTGTGCCCAGGCGGACCGGCTCCATCAGGTAGCAGAGTACATCCTGACGGATGGCCGTCGTATTGCAGGCGAGCATGGCCGGCATCGCCGGACGGCGCAGGCGGATCGTCTCACCATCGCGCTGGAAAAACTCCGCCGCCGCCTCGCGCCCGTCATTGTCCTCCACCGTGAAGAACGCCCGGGACTCCGGCGACACCCGAGCGAACACGGTCCCCTCGGGCAGATCACGGAAATTGCACCGCTCCAGATCGTCCATCAGCTGTAGATCCGCCCCGCGCGCCTCGCCGAAACCGAAGCTGCACTGCTCCGGAATCCGCACCGCAGCCACCGTGTGATAGACCGAGATATCCGCGGGCACCCCCTGGGGCAGGCGGGAGAGGTGTAGCGCGCTGGAGATCAGTTCGGCGGCGTGATCCGCCGCCCCGGGGCTGCCCGGCTGCCCGCACTCCACGGTGACCGCCGGCGCCAGCCGGGCCATGGCCAGCGACTGTACCCCTTGAGGCCGCGTGAAGTAGACCACCGTGCGCGAGAACAGCGCAGCGAGCTGAAGATACGGCCCCTCGAGGCGATTAACGCAGCCGTAGTGCGGGTTCAGCCCGGTGTTGTTGTGCACATCGATGCTGGCGAAACAGCCCCGCGAGCGTACGCGGGCCACCACCTCGGCGGCGAGGTGCTGTTCCGGGCTGTCGGGCAGGCTCGTCCCCGGCCACACCCGATTGTAGTCGGGCTGTTCGGGCAGACGGCGGACGCCGTGCCGGGCTGCACGCACATTGCCGATGAACAGCAGCAGGGTCCGCGGCAGCGGACGCCCCTGGAAATCGGCCAGGACCTGCCGCACCGCCTCCCAGCCGGTGGTCTCGTTGCCGTGGAGCAGGACGGTGACGAAAAGCGGCGGTTCACGGCGCCCGGGCACCTCGATCAGGCTCGGCCCGCCGAGGCGCTCCTCCAACTCGGCGGGCCCTGCGCGGAGCAGTCCTTCCGGCAGTCCCTGGTAGGTCTTCAGCATGGGCCGATCGCCCTCCTGTCTGGTTTCTAAAGCGGCCAGCGATGAACCGGTTCACCGTCGGCAGCTCGATCCAGGTAGGCCCGCGTCAGGGCCTGGTTGTCGTCGCCGTGGCGCTCCATCCAGGCGAGCTGCCAATCGGCGCCGGTGCGCCCGCTGGCCACCCGCTCCTCCACCACGCGCAGGTGCGCGGTGGCCTCGGCCTCGGCCACGCCGGCCCGTACCAGCCCGCGGCGGGCCTTGGGCAGCAAGCGCTCGGCGACCAGGTCGCCCAGCCGGCCGAACCAGCCGTCCAGCCACTCCACCTCGGCGTCCAGGCCGTAACGGGCGGCAGCATAGAAGTTCTGCTCAGCGATGTGGAACGGCAGCTCCTCCACCAGCCCTGGGCGGGATTCGGCCAGCTCGGCCACCGCACCGTAGAAAAAGGCGGCGTTGGCCAGCACGTCGGCCAGGGTCGGGCCGGCGGCCATCACCCGATGCTCAAGACGCAGCTGGCACCGGCCGTCGACCACGTCCACCAGCGGCCGGTTCCAGCGCCAGATGGTGCCGTTGTGCAGGCGCAGATGGGCCAGCGCTTCCACCGGGGTGTCCTGGAGCACCGGCAGCAGCACGGGGTGGTGCTGCCGATTCTCGACAAAGAAGCCATAGAGGGCGTCGCGTGCATAGCCACTACCGAACCCCACCCGCGCCAGGGTACCGGCGCCGCGCGGCTCCAGGCGAGTGCACGCCACAGCCTGCTCGAACAGCGGGATGCGGCTCTCCTGCCAGAGGCGGCGCCCGAAGAGCAGCGGCGAATTGGCGGCCACCGCCACCGATGCCGCCGACAGCGCCACCGCCGCATTGAAGAACGCCGCGATGCGCTGCGGCGGTACCCGCAGGTGCAGCTGCAGCGAGGTGGTGGCCGCCTCCAGCATGACGTCGTGACGCTCGGTGCGGAAGCGCTCCGCCCCCTCGATATCGAGAGTCAGCGGCTGGCGCCCGCGCAGCGCCAGCACCTGCTCGTTCAGCGCGGCGTAGCGCGGCGACGGGGTCATGTTGCTCAGGCACAGGTCCGCTTCCCGCACCGAAGGCAGGATACCCACTAGGGCGACCCGGCAGCCGGCCTCCGACGCCGCCTGCTGCGCTCGCGCCCAGCGCCCGGCCAGCTCCGCCTGCAGGGCCTGCAGCGAGGAGCCGGCCAGCGCATGCACGTCCGTGTTGATCTCCAGGTTGAAGCGCGCGAGCTCATTCTCGACGCGCTCATCCTCGACCCGGCTTAGCACCCGATCGCTGACCGGCGCCGGGCGCCCCTGCGCATCCACCAGCCACGCCTCGAGCTCGAGACCGATGCTCGGCGCCCCCTGCGCGACCCGTCCGGCCCGCAGCCACTCGCCCAGCAGCCGGGTCTCGTCCCGGAGCCTCTGGCGAAAGACCGAGAAGTCGTCGCTCCCGAAGCGTGCCCGACCGATCTCCTGTCCCACGTCCGTCGCTCCCTCGCTACTCCGGCGCCGGACCGGCCTCCGCCAGCACCTGGCGGCGCAGCTGCTCGAGCCGTTCCGGCGTGCCGATATCGGACCAGATCCCGGGCCAGTAGGTCCCGGTGAGTTCCCCGCGCTGCGCAGCACTGCGCAGCAACGGCGCCAGCGGGAAACACCCGCGCCGGCAGTCCCGTAAGAGGCGGGGGTGGAAGGCGCCGATCCCGGCAAAGGTCAGCCGCTGTCCGCTCCCGGTGGTCACCCGTCCCTGACCGTCGAGGGCGAAATCGCCGTCGGGGTTATGGGCCGGGTTGTCCACCAGCACCAAGTGCGCAGCGACCGAGAGCGAGCGGGGCAGGCGCTGCAGCGGGTAGTCGCTCCAGACGTCGCCGTTGACGACCCAGAACGGGCTGTCGCCGAGTAGAGGCAGCGCCTGGCGGATGCCGCCGCCGGTGTCCAAGGCGCCTTCCGGCTCGCGGCTGTAGTGCACGCGCACCCCCCAGGCGCGCCCATCGCCGACCGCCGTCTCGATCTGCTCACCCAGCCAGGCGGTATTGATCACCACCGTCTCGACCCCGGCCGCGCTCAGGCGCTGCAGCTGCCAGCCAATCAGCGGCATCCCCGCAACCTCCAGCAGCGGCTTCGGGGTGGTGTCGGTCAGCGGGCGCATCCGCTCGCCGCGCCCGGCGGCCAAGATCATGGCACGCATCTCAGTCCACCTTGGCGTCCGGGACCCGCCCCGGCGCCTCCGCCAGGGCCCGCACCTCGTCCACCAGCGCGCGTAGCGCCGGCTCCTCCTCCGCTGCTGCGCGCAGATAGTTGAAGAACCGCGGCGCGTCGGCCAGGTAATGCGGCTTGCCGTCACGGTAGGCCAACCGGGCGAAGATACCGAGCACCTTGAGGTGACGCTGCACCCCCATCCACTGGCAGTCCGCCCAGAACAGCTCGAACGCCCACGGCACGGGTACGCCGGCCTCGAGCGCCAGGCGGTGATAGCGCTGAAGGGTGGCCACTTCGCGTTCGCGCGGCCAGCTGATGAAGGCATCGCGCACGAGGGAGACAGCATCATAGGAAACCGGCCCGTCCACCGCGTCCTGGAAGTCCAGCACACCAGGCAGCGTCGCACAGTCCATCAGATTGCGCGGCATGTAGTCCCGGTGACAGAACGCCCGGCTCTGGGCGGCAAGCCGTTCGAGCAGATCGTCCAGACCGCCGCCAAGGCGCCGCCGGGCTTCCGCGGCAGCCACCCCGCAGCAGTGCGGCAGGTACCAGTCGGTGAACAGCTCCAGCTCCCGGCGCAGCCGCGGGGTATCGTAGGCGGGCAGACCGGCCACCGGCACGGCAGCCTGGGCGCGGACCAGGGCGTTGACGGCAGCGTCGAGCAGCGGCTGGGGGTCGGCCCCATCCTGGAATGCCTGCAGGTAGGTGCGGCGGCCCAGGTCGGTGAGCAGCAACAGGCCCCGCTCCTGGTCGGCGGCCTCCACTCGCGGTGCGTGGACCCCCGCAGCAGTCAGCAATCCGGCGACGTGTACAAAGGCCGCCACGGACTCGGGCTGCCCCGGGGCGTCCATGATGATCCGGCTACCCCCGTCGGGCAGCTCGATCCGGAAGTAGCGGCGGCTGCTGGCGTCGGCCGCCGCCGGCGTCAGCGCCGGCGGCTGCGCGGCATCGAGCTGCCACCGAGCCCACTCGCGCGCCTCGGCGGCGCGGGCATCATCCCAGGCCAGTGCGTTCATCCCTCCATTGCGCGCCACGGCGGCGCCGATTGCAAGCCGTCGTGCGTTGCCACGCGCCCCCCCGTGTGCCAAGGTAGCGGCGCTCGCCGCCGGATCGCAACGAACCGTGAACCGTTCACTCCCACTCACCGCCGTCCTTGCGGCAGGCCTGGCCGCCTCCGTGGTTGCAGCCGCCGATGCGGACAACGTCGAAGAGGCCCGTGTCCCCCCCGGCCACATCCCCAGCGACCCTGGCGCACTCCGGCAGATCCAGCTTTGCGGCCCCCCACTGGCGCCATCCCCCGACGCCGTGGACCGCACACGGCGCAACCACCCCGACACACCCCTGATCCTGGATGCCGAAGCCATCGACGCCGATGGCCTGCGCGCCCTCTACCGCCTGCGCGGCGACGCTGAACTGCGCCGGCTCGATCAGCACCTGCGCGCGGAGAACCTCGATCTCGACGAGGCGGCGGGTCGCGCGCGCGTGCCTGGGGCCTTCGCGTACTCGGAGTCCGGCCTGCACCTGTGGGGCACGGCGGGGCGCTTCGACCTCGACGAAGACCGCATCGAGGTGGACGGCGCGGAATTCCGGATCCATCCGCACATGCACGGCGCCGCCCGGCACCTGGTCTCCACCGGAGCGGAGCAGACCCGGCTAACCGACCTGCGCTACTCCACCTGCCCGCCGGGGGATGAGTTGTGGTGGCTGCACGCCGGGTCGCTGGACCTGGATCACGACGCCGGCCTGGGCGAGGCGCGCCACGCGCGGGTGGAGCTCGGCGGCATCCCCTGGTTCTACACCCCGTATCTGCAGTTCCCCATCGACGACCGGCCACGCACCGGGATCCTGCCGCCGAGCTTCGGCCAGTCCGATACCGACGGTGGCTATTTCACGCTGCCGGTCTACGTGCGCCTGGCGCCGAATTACGACCTGACCCTGCAGCCGACCTACTACTCGCGACGGGGGGTTCAGCTCGGTGGGGAGTTCCGCTATCTGCGCCCGAGCTTCGATGGCGAGCTGTCCGCGGAGTACCTGCCCGACGACGACGTCTACGCCGATCAGCTGCGCGAAGACGGCGAGCCGGAGATCGATGCCGAACGCTGGGCCGTGGACTGGTCCCACCGCGGGGATCTACCCTACGGCGTCGACTACCAGGTAGACGTCGAGCGCGTCGGCGACGTGGACTACCTGAGGGACTTCTCATCGGATCTGGTAGGCAGCAGCGATGCCGAGCTCGAGAGTCGCGCCCTGGCGCGGCAGTCCCGCGGCGATCACGAGTGGGAGGCCGAGCTGCAGCACTGGCAGAACCTGCGCCCGGACGACCGCGACGACCCGTACCGGCGCTGGCCCGCGATCGGCTACCAGCACACGCCCGGGGTGCTGCCCGGTGGCGTGGAGTACCGCCTGGAGGGCGAGGCGGTGCGCTTCGAGCTGCCCGAGGGTCCCGAGGCAGAGAATGACGAACAGCGCCCGGTGGGACGACGCTACCACGTCAACCCGCGGATCTCCTGGCCCCTGCAGCGCCAGGCCTTCTTCATCGAGCCGGGGCTGAGCCTGCACCACACCCGCTACGACCTAGATCGGGCCGGCGACGCCCCCGGTGACGAGCAGCTCAGCCGCACCGTGCCCATCGCCAGCCTCGATGCCGGCATCTTCCTCGAGCGGCCGTTCCAGCTCGGCAACCGCCCTTTCCTGCAAACGCTGGAACCCCGGGTGTACTATCTTTACGCCCCCTACCGCGACCAGGGGGACTACCCGGACTTCGACACCAGCGAGCGCGGCAACACCGTGGCGCAGCTCTTCCAGGAGAACCGCTTCTCCGGCATCGACCGCATCGGTGACGCAGACCAGATCACCGCCGCGGTGACCACCCGTTTCCTCGACATCGTCGATGGCCGCGAACCGTTACGCGCGAGCATCGGCCAGGTCTACTACCGGGAGGATCGGCGGGTGACCCTGGACACCGACCCGGACGACCCGGCCCTGACCCGCAGCAGTTCGGACATCTTCGCCGACGCCGAGCTGCGCCTGCCCGGCGGGCTTTCGGTCCGCGGCGAATACCGCTACGACCCGGAGCGGGAAGTGGCTGCAGCCACCAGCCTCGCCGCCGACTGGCAGTACCAGCCCACCCCGGGCGCCCTGGTGAATCTCGGCTACCGGGTCCGCCAGGAAGCCAAGGACGACGAGGACGATGAACCGGTGCTGGAGACCACGCAGGACCTGATCGAGGCCTCGGCGGTGGTGCCCATCGACGCCCGTTGGCGCGGCGTTGGCGGCTGGCAGTACTCGCGGCTGGAACGGACGAACCTGGAAGTGGTCGGAGGAGTGGAGTACCGCCAGTGCTGCTGGGCGGTGCGCGGTGTCGCCCGGCGCTTCCGCCGCGGCGCGGCCCGGGAAGTGGAAAACACCTTCATGCTCGAATTCGAGCTCACCGGCCTGGGCCGACTGGGCCAGGACACGGCATCCTTCCTTGAAGACGTGGTGCCCGACTACGACGAAACGGTATTCTAGACCCCATGAAGATTCGAGCCTTTCTCTGCGCCGCAACCCTGCTCGCCGGGCTGCCGGCCCTGGCCGCCAGTGAGACCCTGGACCGCATCGTGGCCGTCGCCGACCAGGAGGTCGTGCTCGCCTCGGAGCTGGAACAGGAGATCGAGCAGATCCGTGCCCAGTTCTTCCAGCGCGGTCAGCAGCCGCCACCGGCGGACCAGCTGCGCGAGCAGGTTCTCGAGCGCCTGGTGATGCAGCGCTTGCAGATGGGCCATGCGCAGCGCGCCGGCATCCAGGTAGACGACGCCACCCTGGACGCCGCCATGCAGCGCATCGCCGCGCAGAACAACATGACCCTCGCTCAGCTGCGCGACGCCCTCGCCCAGGAGGGGATGGACATGGCCGGTTTCCGTGAGGACCTGCGCGAGCAGATCACCGTCGAGCGACTCCAGCAGGCCGTGGTCCAGCAGGAGGTCGAGGTCTCGCCGCAGGAGATCGACGAGGCCGTCGAGGCGGCGGCGGCTCGGGATAACATGGAGTACCGGGTGGCGCACATCCGCATCGGCACGCCTGAGGGCGCCTCCTCGGATGACCTGCGCGCCGCCGAAGAGCGGGCCGGCGAGATCCGCGCCCGTGCGGTGGACAGCGACAGCGACTTCGCCACCCTGGCCGAGACCTTCTCGGATGCGGCCACTGCCGGCGAAGGCGGCGAGATCGGCTGGCGACTGCCCGGCCAGTTGCCCTCGGCCTTTGCCGACGTCGTCGAAGGCATGGAGCCGGGCGAGGTCAGCGAGCCGGTCCAGGCGGCCGACGGTTTCCATATCGTCAAGCTCATCGACCGGCGCAGTGAAGATGCCCAGATTGTCGAGGAGACCCGCGCCCGCCACATCCTCCTGCGCCCCGGCGACGGCATCGAGGTGGAGGACGTCCGGCAACGGCTGAACAGCTTCCGCGAGCGCATCGACGAGGGCGAGAGCTTGGAGTTCCTCGCCCGGCAGTACTCGCAGGAGCCGGGCGCCGAGGCCAGCGGCGGGGACATCGGCTGGACCCGCAGTGGCCAGCTGGTCGCCTCCTTCCAGGAGCAGCTGGATGAGCTCGAAGTGGGTGAGGTCAGCGAGCCGTTCCGCACCGAATACGGCTGGCACATCGTCCGCGTGGAGGATCGGCGCGAGCGCGACGTCACGGACGATCGCCGCCGCGAGCGCATCGCCCAGCAGATCCACGAGCGCAAGAGCCAGGAGGCCCTGGAGCAGTGGCTGCGGGAGCTGCGCGAGGAGGCCTACGTCGACTACCG
>Ga0207421_10003731_pt1 | contig 17970 bp, 15 predicted proteins | sample SodLakKL_010_SED_4_FD_187542 | JGI IMG/M metagenome (GOLD analysis project Ga0207421, IMG submission 187542) | Alkaline sediment microbial communities from Lake Tanatar, Kulunda Steppe, Russia - 8KL_010_SED (SPAdes) (version 2) | ecosystem: Environmental > Aquatic > Non-marine Saline and... | reverse complement strand
AATAATTAATTTACGCAGACATAAATGAAAATACTATAAAGGAAAAAGTTTTCCATAATATGGATTATATGTCAATGTCAAGGCCTGACACCTTTTATTTGTTGTGGCCGTGGCCGTGTCTATGCCTACCTGCATCGTTTATATAAGAATATATTCCTCCCTCAACTCTGATGGCTTTGCCGTAAACCAATGCTTCGGCAATTTTGGCACGGGCGGAAACTAGTACTTGCTGAAAAGTTGCTCTGGAAACATTCATTCTGTCAGCTCCACCCTGTTGATCAAGCCCTTCAACATCTTTTAAACGTATAGCTTCTAACTCTTCGATATTAAGTATTTTTTCCTCTAACTCACGTAAGGGGACACCTGCCGGTTTAAAATAAGTAACCTCAGGCATAAATTCCACTCTGCGCCTTTTTGTGGGTCTGGGCATTTTATACCTCCTGTATTTTATAAAAAATTTTTGCTAATATATCACTTCTTTATTGTTACATTTTATAGTATATTTGACAAAATTACTATCAATATTTGAGTAATTATTGCCCTAACTACCACTTATATTTTTTACAAATATTTTATCGTTATTATTGGTATATGTCAATAAACACTGCCGCGCCTCAGAAATAAACATTTTGAAAAGCCCCACTACAAGAACAGTGGGGCTTTGAGTTTGTATAGGAATTGCCTGTAAAGCAATCTTAAAATTCCTAACAAAGTAAATTATAAAAAACTTCTCAGTTTATGGACTATGCTTTGCCCTAAAAATTATTAAAATTATTTTCTTTAACTTTTATTCCTTCGCCGTACTTCTCTTTCTTATTTTTATCAATACAAAAATAAGAATGCCAATAATAATAATGAAAGGAAGACCCCAAATAATAGCAGATACTATAGAAACAACTACCGCGGAAAAAAATTGCCACCCTTCCGATAGTGAAAATGCAAACTCTTCCCACACGTTATCAGGAGTCTGAGCAGCCGCCACAGCTTTTTTCTCTTCCACCGTAACATCAATGTAGGAGTAGTCGGTAATACTGTCAAAATAATTTAGCCTGCCCTCATAACTTTCAATTTCCAATCTTATTCTTTCTAGTTCTCCCTCTACTTCCAGCATTTCTTCAATGTTTTCCGCTTCTTCTAGCATTTCCAGGTAACGTTCTTCCTGTGCTTCGTATACTTCTAACCTACGTTGAAGATCCACATATTCCATAGTGATATCTTCGGTAGTACTTTCTATTTCTACCAAATCTTCTATTTCTCCCAGAGCTCCATAAACAGATTCAAACAGATTGCTTTCAATTTTTATTTTTAATCTGGCTTTCTCGCGATCATTTATTTTTCTGAAGAAAGATTCTTGGATATGACCTTCGTATTCTTCTACTATTTGTTCAACTTCGTCCACTTTTGCTTCCACATCGCCGGTAATATATTCCACCCATCCTTCTTTAATAATTTTTTCCTCAATACCTGCTTCGGCATCTTCGTTTTCAACAGCATTAATTTCACCGGCAAAATCGGCTACATCTTCTTCCGCCCGCATTGGTTCATGTTCCATCAATTCTACATCCGGAGCTACAGCAACGTCTTCACTAACCTCCTCCCACAAACCACAGCCGGTAAATATTATCCCACCCAGCCCCATCACCATTAGCAAAATCAGGAAAAATACTAATAAACGCTTCATGGAAAATTCCCCCTTTTAAAAAACAATTTTCATACCACATATTCCATCATTATAATTGCCAATATTATTTGATCTTTAATGCCTTAGCTAACGCGCCCCGCAGATGAAATATGAAAAATGCTTGTTTACTCTTACGACTAAAATAATATAAATAAGGTTCCTTATAAATAATATTTTTACCTGCCGGAAAATTTCATAATATGATCATCTTTGTTGTCAAGGCTGTCCGGCTCAATACTTTAACAACTTTTAATTCTATCTCAAATAATATTGATGAGAAAACCAAAATGTTGCCTAATCACTGCTCCTTGCTCCATCATTATTCTAAACTGCTTTGTATTTCTTCACTGGCTTGCATTACTTCTTGTTCGGGATAACGTAAAAAGAAAATGGCTCCGAGCAAAATTATTAAAGCTGCTGCCGGTCCGGTCAGTTGAACGCCTAAAGGCCTGCCAAAAAATTCTACCAAACCTCCGGTAACAATGGTCGATATTCCGATAGTTAATTTGAGAAAAAAACCCTGGACACCATAGTACATGGCCTCTCTTCTCTGTCCTGTAATCTTTTCTTCCATATCCGATATTGTAGCCACTATAGCATCGGGTACTATGAGAACTCCGGCAATGGAAAAACCGGCCAACCCCATAGAAAAGAACCAGAGAACAGTAGGTGGTATATTCCAAAAGGGTTCTACCATGAAGTAAAGTAAAGGCAAACTTACTACAAAAACTATCATGGCAATAAGCATAACAAATTTTAACCCCCATTTTTTAGCCAGGAGATTGATGAGGAAAAAAGCAACCACTGCTGTTCCCCAAGCAGCAAACATCACAGCCATGTCTTCTTCCGGCCTGCCAAGCAATTCGGTCACATAAAGAGGCAAATTAAGGCTAATAATATTAAACCCAAACCACAAGGCCATACTACCCACCAAATAAATCCTAAAAGGCCTGTTTTGAAAGGTAGTTTTTACCGCATCCAAAAGGCCCATGTCAGCCGGCTGGGCTTCAGCATAATCTTTTTCCTTAATTAATGCGGGGATATAAAGAAAAATTAGGGCAATTAACGCCATGATCCAAATCATGGTATGAAAGTCTGTATATCCCAACAAGATACTGGAACCCAACATCGCTACGCCTGCTCCCAACATAGTAAAAACAGCCTTGGAAGTAGATAAATCTACCCGGTCAGATTTGGTTCGGGCTAATTCAGGAAGCAAGGCCAGGTAAGGACACACATAAGCAGTAAACATGAAGTAAAAGAGCCCCAGGAAAAAAACCAGGTGAACACTGTTCCAGGCAGACTGCTCGGCCACGGGTGGATAAAATAAAGCCAAAAATGCTGCGGCATAAATTATCCCCCCCACAAGCATGAATGGCATTCTTCGCCCCAATCTGCTGCTGAAATTATCTGAAAAACGGGCCACCAGGGGATCAGCAATGGCATCAACCACTCTTCCCCCAAACATGATGAAACCAAACGCCATGGGACCCAATAAGGCCTCTACACCTTCTATGGGGCTGGTAATATAGAAATAAAAAAGCCAGGTAAGAATCACCCTTTCTAAAAGGGTCCATCCGGCTGCACCGCCGCCATAAGCAATTTTACCCCAAAAAGGCAGCGACTTTAGCAATTTTATCCTTCCCCCTTCTTAAATTCTCTTCCCCACAAAAAAATTTTTTGTTGATGAATCTTAAAAAGAAATATAATCTGTAATTTGCAAAACAAAATAAATTATATTGCAGCATTTATGTTTTGTTCATGATGGGAAGTATTTAAAAAATATACTATGGAGACTACCAACACCATCGCACCCACTGTCATTAGAATGCCTACATCAGTTGGAGTTTTTTCTATTTCGATTACTTGCTCCATAAGCACGGAAGAAGAATTAAAAGTAAAATGGGCAACAATCGGGGCCCAGATAGAGCCCGTCCACAAGTATAAAAAGCCAATAAGCAAGCCCAGAATAAAAGCATAACTCGACTGAAGGACATTAAAATGAATAAAACCAAAAAATACCGCTTGAAGGAACACCGCCGCCATTACGGGGATATCTTCAAACATCCGGTTAAAAATAATGCCCCGGAATCCTATTTCTTCTACAAAGGAAGCTATCAGTCCCAAACCAATTAGGGAAACCAAAAAATGCTGGGCAAACATGGGTTCTAGCAATTGCTGGTGTTCCGGGAAGTACCGGGGTAGCTCTGTGAAAAACATAACTCCCGCTAAAATGAAATAGAAAGATATGCCCATGAGAGCAGTCATTACCAACTGGGGGAAAGATAGTTTTTTAAATTTGCAGTATTCCAGCAAACCTTCCTTATTGATGGTTACTAACCTTCTAATGAGGAAAAGCAACCAGAAAAATAACAGGGACAAAACCCCGCTTAGAATAGCAATATAGATCATATTTTCTTCAATTAATTCCCGGTATTCCCCCATTGTCAGTTCTATGCCTTCCAAAGCATGGGTAAAATTGACATAAAAAGCAAACAATGAACCACTGATAATTTGGGCTAAAATAAACAACCCCGCTATTAAAACTATAAACCCTACCATGCGAAGATATCTTTTAATTTTTTTTCTCTCCTCTTTTAAATCTAATTCTTCAGCTTGCTATCATTATACTTGCTGTGAGTAAACTCATCAACAACACTACCCTTATAATAATAAACATGAACCACAATCTATAAGCTATGCAGAGCGACTTTTTTCCTTAAGTAGAAATATAGAGGCACCTGCCCCCATCAGGGCAACTGCGGCGGCAAGCAAAAATGCCGGTTCAAATGAACTCATGCCATCTGCAATGGCACCGCCTGCTACCGGCCCCAAAGCCTGTCCGATACCGAAAAAGAGGGTAATAAAACCGAGTGCTGCCGGGGCAAATTTCGATCCCAGCATGTCACCGCATGCAGCAGCCATGACCGCAGGTATGCTCCATGCAGAAAGCCCGAAAAGGATCGCCGAAACAGTAAAATATACCGGGGCACCGCCGGCGCCAAATAGAAAAAACGCCACCCCATGAAGAAGAAATAAAATTGTCAACGTGTTCCTGCGGCCGATAAAATCGGACATGCTTCCCCAGATAACACCGCAAAGCAAGCTAAGCCAGCCCATTATCATAAACAAATTTCCTGCTTCCGCTGCCGTATAAGCATATTCTTGAACCAGGAAATTTACAAAATAGGTCATGTAGATAACATAAGAAAAACCAAAAGCAGTGTAAACAAGCCCCAGATACCAAACCGGTGGAGAAAGGTAAACATGCTTCCATGAATATATCTTACCCGCACCATTTTTAAAAGAACGGGTCTTTTTTCCTTGCACAGATAATTTCAAGCCAATTTCAGCAGGTTCATTTCGCAGCACCAAGTATGAAGTTATAGATAGGGCCACGGTTATAAGGCCAAAAACATACCAGGATATACGCCAGGCCGGGTCGCCATATTCTGCTATGATCCAGGGTACCAGCAAACCGGTAAAAATCAGCCCCATTGATGAGCCGGCTACGGCAATACCGGCAGCCAATCCTCGCATTCTTTGAGAAAACCAGGCCGCCCATAACCCCATGATGGCTACATTAGCAGCGCCGCTTCCCAAACCGGTCATCCCTCTCCAAATTGATACAGGCACAAAACCTTCCGCCATTCCGGTAAGAAACATGCCCACTCCGGCAAAAAAAAGCCCTAAAGATGCCACCAGCCTAACTCCAAAACGTGAAGCCAGCGCGCCTCCAACAAGGGCAAAAGCCAGATATCCTCCCAAATTAAACGCCGCTAAAAGGCCGGCCTGGGTATTATCCATTTTCAACGCCGGCTGCATTTCGGGTAAAACCATAGAATAGCCATAGCGAGCCAATCCCAGCGCCCCAAAAACCACCAGTGTACCCATTACCAGGACAACCCACGAGTAATTAGTTTTCCCAAAATTGTTTTTAGGCATCAAATACCACCATGACTGATAACCACAATTATTTTTAAGACAAAAAACCGCTAATTATTTTTTCTTCAGCTTCTTCGGAAGTTAAACCTAATGCCATAAGCTTCATCAGTTGTTCCCCTGCAATTTTTCCTATTGCAGCTTCGTGAGCCAACTCAGCCTCGGCATGTTCTGCCGCAATTTCCGGAATGGAGCGAATAGACGCTTCACCCATAATTATAGAGTCACATTCTACGCGTCCTCTACCTCGTCCATAAGCAATCAGTCGCGGGCGGAATATTTGGCGTGACTTGTCTTGCGCTACTGAACGGGATACAGCACGTGCCACGCATTCATCCCCATATAATTTCACCTCTATGTCAGATTCCGCCGACTGTTCTCCATCCGTTAACATGCGTTCAAACATAACCAGCTGACCTGTGGGCTTAACCTGTGCTACCGTAGAACGCACAGTATGGTCTACCCCGCGAATCTGAACCAACTCCAACTCCACATAAGCTCCTTCCTCTACTATAATTTCAGTTTTGGGGTTTAAGATACGTTCTCCTTTGCCCTCACCTTCTCCAAAATGTTTTTCCACATAACGTAAGCGAGCACCTTTACGCACGGTGATAGTATGCAGGCCATCATGCTGAGCCGTTCCTCCCCCCGGATTATGAATGCCACAGCCTGCAACCAAAAGAATATCTGCTTCCGCTCCAATATCGATGGTATTGTACACCAGATCACTTTGGTCAGATTCGGTTAATAATACCGGAATATGAACGGTTCCTTCTTTGCCGGGTTCTACGATTACCTCTATCCCGGGTTCCCCTGTTTTGGGTTTAACCTCTATCCCAGGTAATGAGTGACGATCTATGCCCTGCCCGTCTTTTCGAATATTATAAGCCCCGGGGGGATCCCGATGAAGATCCGCTACTTCTTTTAACAAACGCTTATCGAGGGCAGTCAGCATAGATTTCCCCCTCCTTTGTACAACTATTAAAGCAAGCACAACCGCTGTAATCACGAACCTGCGGCCAAACTGATTCACTGGAACCTTTCATCTCTATATGCCCGTCTACAACCAATATAATTTCATCTACCATAGTAAGGATTTTTTCCTGGTGCGAAATGATAACCGTTATTTTATCTTCGTAGTGACTTTCTTTAACTACATTTATCAACTGAGTAAAACTCCAAAGATCAATACCTGCTTCCGGCTCGTCAAAAAGCCTTACGGTAGGATCTTGAGCTAAAAGAGTGGCTATTTCAATTCTTTTCATTTCTCCTCCTGACAAGCTACTATCCAGAGGACGCTCGAGATAATCATCAGGACAAAGCCCCATATTACGAAGGTATTTACAATCGGTAATATCGTCATCATGCATAGCTACCTCTAATAAGTCTTTCACTTTTAACCCTTTAAACCTTGCCGGTTGTTGAAAAGCATACCCTATTCCCATACGGGCTCTTTCGGTAACAGAAAGGTTGGTAATATCTTGCCCCTGGAACTCCACTTTCCCTTCCGTAGGTAAAAATATCCCCATAATTGTTTTGAGCACAGAAGACTTTCCACTACCATTAGGACCGGTAATAGCATACATCTTTCCTGCTTCCAATTGCAGGTTCACTCCTTTAAGAATATGAACTTTTTGTTCATCTTCTTCCAAGGCAAAGCCTACATTGTCCAAAGTTAACATAATATTCCCTCCTTCATTTATGTAGAAATAAAATATATTAATCCCAAACTCATTAAATCAATACATAAAGGTAATTTGGCTCCTACTGCGAAAAATGATGGCAATGAACAGTGCAAGTCAGAAATAATAGCCATTAAATACACCTGAAAGTCATTTATAAGTTAGCCGGGAGGGCATCTTCTGCCGGGAGCCTCGCAAAGCTGAAGGCTGAAGAAGATGATTAATTCCCGCAAAAATTTAAAAATCTAACCAACCATCTTCCCGATTCTTAAGCAGATATATAAAGAGAGACATAAAGACAAGAAAAACAAAAGAGAAAGGAAAATAATTTGTTACCAAAGCCATCCACCGACACAAAGAATCCTGGTTTTTCCCTAAAAAAACCAGGCTCATTCGTTAAAAAATGAGAGCTATTCTACTTTTTCTCCGTGTTCCCATTCACCTTCATAATAGATAGTGCCGTCCTCATTATATACAACACCGTGGCCGTGGGATCTTCCTTCTTTAAAGCCACCTTCATAATATTTTATTTCATCAAAATATATTGTGCCTTCACCATGTTTTTCTCCTTCTTTCCATTCCCCTTCATAACCTACTGTGCCTTCTTCTTCCCAATATTCCTTGCCGTAACCATGCCTCTCGCCTTCTCTCCACTCGCCTGCGTAAACTTTCTGACCCTCCGCGTTATATTTTGTCCCTTCACCATGTTTTTCCCCATTTTTCCACTCACCTTCGTATTTTCTACCATCTTGCCAGGTATATGTGCCCTCACCATGAATTTCTCCCTCATAAACTTCACCCACATATTCGGAGTCATCCCAAAATACCATAATGCCTTCACCGTGCGGTTCACCATTTTTGTAGTCGCCTTCATAATCGTATTCTTGTATGGCTCCACATCCTGCAATTACTCCTAATAAAAATAATATAAATATAAAAGCTACAGCTTTCACTGCTCCACCTTCCTTTCTCATAATAAAATATTTAAAGCTTTTCTTCATAATTTATTACATAATATTTGTGTTTTACTTCGACAATTCATCCACTTTTCCTCCAAGCATATACAATTTTAAATCAAAGATCATTTGAGTTAACCTTAACTTATGAATAGTTATCCTCATCTGCATTTATTGATTTTCCAACACGTTTTTTTCTTCCAAAATAGAGAAGAACAATTGCACTACCTGGGGGTCAAAATAACAACCTGCATATTCCTGCAGTTCAGCTACAGCCTCTTCGTGGGTCATTGCCTTACGGTAAGGACGATCATTGGTCATAGCATCATAAGCATCAACAACAGCCAAGATACGGCATTCTATGGGAATTTCCTCTCCTTTTAATCCCAAAGGATAACCTGTTCCATCCCATCTTTCATGATGTTTTAAAATCAAATCCGCTATTTCTGCCAGACCAACTGAAGATAAGGCAATGCGGTAGCCTTTTTCCGCATGCTGCTGCATAACTTCCCACTCTTCAGCAGTAAGGGTGCCTTCCTTAAACAATATCCGATCCGGAATGCCCACTTTACCTAAATCATGCATTTGGGCAAGAAAAATCAGGTTGGAAAGTTGCTTGTTTGACAAATTTAATCTCTTTCCTATTTCCGAACAGATATCTTCTAATCTTTGGGTATGCCCTTTGGTAAAATAATCTTTTTCTCCCAGCATAGTTATAAGGGCCTGAATCATTTGCGACCTGGCTTTAATGCCTTTATGCGATTGATCTTGATACATGATATTATCTGCTTCTTTATAAGTTTCCTCCAGCGACTTATTTTGGTCATCCGCCGTAGCTGAGCCGACAGAAATATGAAGGGGCAATTTATGCTTCTGTTCCTCATTGAAATTTTCTATGGTTGAATTTATTCGATGGACTATCTTTGTTCTCGCTTCATCGCTCGTCCGGGGAAGTATAACTGCAAATTCATCACTGCCTACCCGGGAAATAATATCTGAAGTACGAAATATATCTTGCAAAACTACCGCACAAGACTTAAGAAGTTCATCACCTCGAAAATGGCCCAAAGTATCGTTAACCAATTTTAAGTCGTCTAAATCAATAGTAATAATGGTAATGGGGTATTCTCTACTACCCTCTAAACGCTCTAGTTCATTTTCGAAGTACGCCCGATTATAAAGCCCGGTAAGTTGATCGCGAAAACTCAAGTACCTCAATTGCTCTTCATAATGCCAGCGTTCGGTGATATCATGGATTATGACCCGGTAAGAAGTAATATTATTTTCATTATCTTTAACCGGGGTGATGGAAAATTCCCCATAACCCAAAGAACCATCTTTACGTATCATTTCCATAGTTAGGGCATATTCCGGTCTCCCGGATTTTAAAACTCGGCTGAAATAATAAAATACTGCTTCAGGATCATTACATACTTCTTTAAAATTTATTTCCATTAATTTATTGGTATCATATCCCAACATACTGGCCGCCGAGTGGTTACAAAAAATAATATTGCCGGAGCAGTCAATTTCGTAACAACCTTCTTTTATAATAGCAAGGACTTCCCGATACTTTATTTCCGATTCTTTTAATGCTTCTTTAACTTGCTTATGCTCGGTTTCATCTTCTAATATTGTAATAACCGAAACATTTCCATCAGGCTTAATATGTTGGAGTGCATTTCCCTTCAAATTCCTATTAAAAACTTCTATATAGTAAGCGGCTGAACCGGAAGATGATTGTAAAAGATGTGGAAGAGGGCATTGGGAGCAGGGCTCTTCCTTTCCAATTTGTTGGTAACATAATTCGCCTACCTGAAAGCTAAATTTTTCTTGAGCTGAGGGATTAATGTATTCAATGCGGTAATCAGGGCTCAATTGGAGCACATACTGCTCCATATTATCAAAAACATGGAGCATATATTCAGGTTTTTGAACTGCCGACAAATGATCATTTCCTTCACTTTTGGATAAATGAGATCGGGATTTTATAAGCCCGAAACGACTTCCCAAAAAATAGAGGGTCAGCCCAATAATTAAACCCAATAGAAAAACAAATAATATTCCCCATGGCCAAATTATATCTAATAACTCCAAGAAAACTCTCCTTTTGCCCGGCAATATGCAATTATTTGTAATAATTTTGCAAAGGGTAAAATAAAAATCATCATTTTACCATATATTTTAATCATTTATTATTCATTTATCTTTGACTATTATGCAAATAAAAAAATAGTATATTTCTAAATAATTAACCCGGGCGCTCTCTTATTTAGTAAAAGAGCTCCCATTATGTTAAAAACATTCTATCATTTATGGCAATTATCCTGCAAAAACTTTTTCATCAGAGACTCTCATCAACTAGAGGCCTTGATTTCAATAGGAGCACCCCAGTTTACAAATGTTTCCTCATGAGACATAATAATAAACTGCCGCTGGCCGGATTGTTCCTGTAATATTTGCCATATGTTATGCAAACGATTGGTATCAGTACTGGTAAAAGGATCATCAAATATTAAAGGTAATTTAATTTCTTCTGCCAGCAAATCAGCAACAGCAAAACGAATGGACAGATAAAGTTGATCCCTGGCTCCCTTGCTTAAATGTTCCACAGAAAAGGCACGTCCATTTTCCCACACGCTGATGTTAAAATTTTCATCCAGCACCACAAAGCGCCGATCCACTCCGGAAATATTCCGGCAATATGAAGATGCCAAATTTTCCAGGCGTTCTTTATAGGTATGCCGATATTCATTAATTGCTTGCTCCAGTTCTTGATAAGCTATCACCAGAGCATCCGTTTCAATTTCCAACCATTCTTTTTGCTTTTTTAATTCTGCCAGTTCAATTTCCGCAGCTGCGATGTTTAAGGGCGACTCTCCTTCTATAGTAGCCAAGCGTTTAGTAAGCTCGTTGCGTTTGTTTTCCAGTTCGTTTGTTTCTGCATTAAAGCTATCTATTTCCTGTTCCAGGGTTTCCAAATAGTTGCTCACCAGCTCATAATCATCAGCCTGTTCAGTTCCCGGCAACCCCGGATTTTGCTCGATATGTTCCCGCCATCTGAGCAAGCAAGTGGTAACATTATCTTCTGTTTTAGATAGCAAGCTTTCCAATGCAGATATATCTTCTACTTGATAATTCTGCAAAATTGCATTCAACTGCACTTCCGCAGATTCCTTGGCTTTCACATTCACCTGCAACTCTTTCCAACGGTTCAATGCTGCTGCGGCATCATGATTATTTTTTTCCATTACTCCCCTGATGTTTGCCACAAGTTCATCTTTTTCCGCCTGGATGTTTTGCCTTTTTTCCGCCAACTCATTAAGTTGAGCTTTTTGGGAATCTATTTTATAGTTGAGGCTCTCTTTTTGTTTTTGGAGTTCAGTCAACCGGGCAGCTTTTTCAACCTGTTTCTGCCACCATGTTTCCGTCAGATCTTCTAACTGTTCTGCCACATCGGAGACACTCTTATTAGACATTTCATGAATTTCTTGACCCAAGAAATAGGCAACTTCCTGCCATTGTTCCGATGTTTGTTCCGATAAAGGGCTGGCTGCAGTTACTTGCGAAACGCTGCATCCCCAATTTTCACCGGCAAAATCGGCTAATTGTGTTTGCAACCTTTGCTTTTTCTCGCACAAGGAACGCCACTGATCAAAAGCAGCGTTAACATCGTCAAAAGTTTCCCGGAAAGGAGCCATTTTTTTATTAAATTCTTGCAACTCTTCCCTGGCTCGATTTAGTTCTTGCTGCAATTCCTGAAGTGTTTCCGGAAAAATTTCATTCTCCATTTTTTCAAGATATTTTTTTTCCTCATTATATTGACTAAACCGCTGAGCAAGGCGCCCTAATTCTGCTTCCCCCACCTGGGAAAACCGGCCTAATTTGTCTTCAAATGAAGCAACCTTCTGCCGGAAATTATTCAGTTCTTCGCGAATTTCATGGCGTTTCCGGCGCCAAGAAGAAAAAGCAAGAGTATAAATATAACTGCTTGCACCATAGCCAACCACCGCAGATATCAAGACAGCAGTAATTAAAACCGGTAAATTCTCGACTCCTGTCAGAAATCCCACCAACCCTACCAAAAGTGCGGCTCCACTTATCCGCAACCACAGGGGAGTAGTTACTTTTTTGGTGGCTTCTGCCAATTGTTTTTCAAGCTCCCGCTTCTTTTGTAAAAGAGAAAGTTTTCCATCTACCGCCTCTGCGGCCCCCTCAGGTAGCTCAAGAAGATCACTGTATTTATTATTAAAAGCATCTTTATATTCCCGGTATTCCTTCATCTTGTTTTCCGCTGTCTTGTAAGCTTGTAAAGCTTTTTCTTCGGCGCTGTTTAATTCCGCATAGCGCCGGTCAAAATTTGCAACCAAATCTAATGTATGGGGGGAGGCCTCCGTTAAAGGAGCATACTTCTCCGTTAAATCACGGTTAATAATTCCCAAATCACTTTCAAGCTGTTTAAAGTGCTTCCAATCCTGAAAGCACTTTTCAGCTTTACGTTTTATAGATTGAAGCCTGGTTACCGGATCCGCCCCCAGCCACTCCCATCCGGAAAATTTATTTAGCTCTTCATTTATTTGATCATAATTTTTTTCTTCTACTTTTAGAGATTCCCTTTGTTTATAAATACTACTATCCAAATCTCGAAGCTGCCTATCTATTTGCACCAATGATTCCAGTCTATCACCGGTTTCCGGCAGCATGTCATTGAATTCATCATAATTCCTCTCCATTTCCTCCTGCATTCTTCTTATTTTGTCCGATAGACCGGAGGCATCTTTTGCTGATTGTTTTAACTTGTCCCTTTCCCGGGTAGTTCCAAGGTATTCTTGTTGGAAAAGCTGCCATTTTTCCCAGGCCTGCCGGCTTTTTTCCTTCTTACTTAATTGTTCTTTTTTATGATGAAGTTCTTTTTCTACTGTCTGCAAACTATGTTGAATATCTACCAGAGAATCTGCTGTTTGTTTGCCTTCCTCAATGTGTTTTTCCAACTCATTAATTTTGTTATTGATTATTTCCAATTTACCGTCTTTACTCATATTTTTCCTGGTAATACCGCGATTATTAGGGCCCGTATATTTGGTCAAGTTCTTCAAGTTTTCTATTAAGTTATCCAGGGCATTATGAAATGAAGCGCCCTTGCCTCCGGAAAGCAAACCCTGGAGTTCAGCACTGATGTGCTGCGGTTCCGGTAACGGTTGTTCCAAACAAAAAGTATCGCTGAACAGCTCCTGGCTGCTTACCCCCAAAAGGGAATGCAGCATATCAGTATATTTTTGAAGAGGCTTGCGCGCTTCCGGATTATGACTGCCTTCAACTAAAAGCTGCTGTCTGTTCAAAGCTTCATCCAGCTCCCACAGCTCTACCCGGTGCGTTTCAAAATCACGCCAAACCCGGTAATAATGATTATTTACTGCAAAAAAAACATCCCCGCAAAAATGAGCCGGGTTTTCCCAATTGCGAAACCTTTCCGCGGTAAAACCGGAACTACTCCTAGAACTACGGGAAAGACCAAAGATAGTAGCAATCAACCCTGCTAACATGGTAGTTTTCCCGGTTTCATTACCGGAAATATAGCAGTTAGCTCCCGGATTAAAAACGAATTCCGTTTTTTCCCGGTAAGGGCCAAACCCTTCCAGAGTGAGCTTAAGCAAAGTAATTTTAGGAGCCGTCATTTCAAGTCACTCCCTTCCAAGGCTGCCAACCCTTTTAAAAGAGCTTGCTTGAGCAACTTTTGCTCCTGTTCCGTAGCTGCTTCTTTTTGCCTATGGTGCATACGACGGACATATTCTCCCCTGACAGTGGGTTCTTGAGCAATACTGTCTAAAAAGCTTTCTGCAAAAAATTGAGCAGAATTTTCAATTTCCAGGTAAAAGAAATGCGAATCCAGTAGATCTATTAATTTTTCCGTCCTGACGGCAAACAAAGGAGTTCCGATGAGGTTTAGGTGAAGCATAGCTTCTTCATCTGCAAATTGAAGACAATATGTGTAAAGTTCTTCCTCAGTGGCAAATCCGGAAATATCCACTTCCCGAAAAAAATGCCTGCGAACTTCCATGGTAATATTTTCTATTTTAAATGCACTGCCTGTATACTCTATTACGGTGATATAGCCGGTACCCGGATCATTAAAGCTTTTAAATTCCACCGCGCCCGGATATACTGCCTTGCCGGGGCCTACACTCTTTTCACTATAGCGGTGGTAATGCCCTAAAGCAATGTAATCATACCCGGCTTTAGCCAGATGGTTAGAATTAAGGGGCAGACTTCGATCATTTACACCTTCCCAGTCCAAAGAACCATGAAATGCTCCTAAATGGAGCCCAGACGTCTCCCTGCGGGGATATTCATCCAAAGACTTGATGGAAGTTACCCCCCCGGTATAAGCCAGAGAATAGATATAAATACTCATTCCATTTATCTCTTGCGAGACAACTAATTCCGGCAAAGCATTTTTTACAAGCTCACCGGGCCATTCTTCACTGTGGCGGCGATAAACCGATTCCCGATAAGTTATTTCATCATGGTTCCCGGGTACTGTTACTACCAGCAAACCGGCAGTGACCAAACGGCTAAGTTGCTCCTTAATTTGCCTCACAAGATAATCCGGAGGAGAATAATTTTCAAACAGATCGCCAACAATTAGCACTGCCTGAATATTGTTTTTCGGGGCTAATGCATAATCCACCGCTTTTTTTAAAAGTTGATCGCGTTCCTCCCGACGAATTATTCTTTTTTCATCCGGCAAATAAGCGGGTTCCCACCCCAGATGAAGATCCGCCAAATGCATCATCCTTAACATCTGAACACCCCGGGCAACACAAATTTATTATTTATGTTCACCGTAATTGTATTGGGGAAAAACCATTTCCCTTTTATCACTCTAAAAACCTCTTCCGCCCTTAGTATTACTCATTTTTCGAAATATCGATTAACGCCCCCGCCACTCCGTTAATTACCTCTTTCATGCGTTCAAAGTCCAAAGTATCGATAGTGTCAGTAACCTGGTGGTAATGAGGATTTCTCAAAAAACTGGTGTCTGTTAACATAACTGCGGGGTAATCGCAATCCCAGTAACATTTGTGATCCGAGAGACTCACAAGCCCACCAGGAGCGGGGAAATCTACAGATTCCACCCGAATTTGAGCATGCTTCTGCATAAGAGAAGCCAGTCTTTCAGCAAGGCCGGCATATCTTTCTATGCCCACGACAATAATGAAATCACCCTTATCAGTATAAGCTACATCTAAATCAATCCCCGGATAAGATTGTGAGCCCACTTCATCGTTAAAAAAACCGATCATTTCGTAACAAATCATAAACTCCACTTCCACACTTTCTTGCTGCAGGCTTTCTGCATGCACAGCACTTCCCATGGTGGCAGAACCAAAAAAGGGTGGCTCTTCCAGGCAATATGCCACAAAATCTATGCGCTTTTTTATTTTTTTATCCCAGGGCATAAGCAGGCGCGCCGTCTCTAACAAACCCGCCACGGCACTGGCATTATCATCGGCGCCTGGTTGATCCCCGGCAACATCGTAATGCGCTCCCAAAATAATCCGCGGGGCATGGCGAGGACCGACACTACCAATAATATTTCTATATGTTTGGCCACTTGCCTGAAAAGGCTGCTCCTGTATGAAACAACCTATATCATACATTTCTTCCCTGATATAGTCAGCTACATTATTTAATGAATCTATGTTCCGGTAATTACGCGGCGGTTTAATACCGGTAAGAAAATCTACATGTGCATATAGTTTTTCTTTATCTGCATTCATGGTCACTGTTCCTCCCTATTTCATACTTTGATACCTATTTTATCAAAAATAAGACGGGAAAAACATGAATCCGGTGGAGAAAATAATAAAGATTATCCCTCTGCTAAATTATTTGTTTAACCCGGAGACGTCTATTCCTTACTCAGCAGGGGCTTATATAAGCAAATTAAGCATAGCATCTAATAGCGGGCACCAAAATAGCGTTCATCTATAAGCAGGCTAATTATAAAGCTGAGTATGCTCAATACGATAGCACTCAATATCGCCCACCAGAAGGATAAAAGATCAAATCCCTGGATAGTTACCGAAGTAAGCCATAACATCAGACCATTAATAACAAAAGTAAAAAGCCCCAGGGACAAAATATTTAGAGGAAGGGTCAAAAAAAGCAGCAGCGGCCTAATAATGGCATTTACTACTCCCAGAAAAACTGAGCCGACAATAGCTCCCCAGAGGGTAACCTCAAACCCGGCAAGTAAAGCCGAAGTGATAATTATGGCAACTATGTTTAATATCCACCTGAGAATCCAGCCCTGCATCAAATTTTCACCTCGTTCCCATATATTTATGAGTATGTATGATTAAGTACCCTCTCACTAATAATAACATACCCTTTAGTCGTACTTAATAGGATTCTTCTTTACATACATTTTTTATATTTTAAGTTCTTCTCTAATTTGGAGTCAACTAAAACGAAGATGAATTTTTTTAATAAAATATCTATATGCTCAGTAAATCCCTATATATTGTGGCAAATGCTTCTCAGCAAAACACACTATTTGACTTACATTTTCTCTACCAAAAACTTTTTCCATAATTTTAGTTTATATTCCTTCCCAAATATATAGGAAATTCATCTGTTAGTATAATCCTGTCAAAAAAGTTATTGTAAATTTTAGTAATATGGTAGATAATCAAAAAAAGAGGGGGGAGCTAAATGGTAGCAAAAAAGAGCAAAACACTAAAAGCAGGTTATGTAATTGGCATATTGTTGTTATTGCTGATTGTGGTTCTTTTACTGCAGTTTAGGTCAGATATTCCTTTAGAAAAGCTGATGGAAAAGTACGCCGGTGAACAATCCTATTTTGTGGAAATTGATGGTCAGGATGTACACTATAGAGATGAAGGCGAGGGAGAACCTTTAGTTTTATTACACGGATGGGCATCTTCTCTGCATACCTGGGACGGTTGGGCTGAAGAACTTAAAGAAGATTTCCGGGTGATCAGGCTGGATCTGCCCGCATTTGGGTTGACCGGTCCCCGGGAAAAGCAAAAATACACCACCGACTTTTACATAGATTTTTTAGAAGACTTTTTAGATGAACTGGAACTGGAACAAATCCACCTGGCGGGCAATTCCCTTGGAGGAGGAATAACCTGGGCATTCGCCTCCCATAATCCGGATAGGGTGGGAAAAATAATATTATTGAACGCTGCCGGATATCAAAATATAGATACAGAAAATGAAGGAAGACCATTTATAATGGAATTAGCAGCCCATGATTTAATGCAACCGTTTCTCAGGCACATCACCCCCCGTTTTGCTATCCGCATCCTGGTAAAGCAAGTTTACGGGGATGAAGATAAGGTGGAAGAAGAAGTAGTTCAGCGCTACCATCACATGGTTTTGAGGGAAGGAAACCGGGAAGTATTATTTAAAATTACAGAAGACCTGCACGAACGGGATCCCCATGAAGACTTGCAATCCTTGAAAGAATTAAATATTCCGGCCCTCATAATGTGGGGAGACCTTGACACCTGGATTCCACCGGCACATGCTTATAGATTCAAGGAAGATATTCCGGATGCCCGGTTGATCATGTACGAGGGGGCGGGTCATATACCCATGGAAGAAATTCCGGAAAAAACAGCTAAAGATGCTCGAAAGTTTTTACGCGAATAGCATCTGTTCTTGAAACATATATCTA
>Ga0207421_10003730_pt1 | contig 17971 bp, 15 predicted proteins | sample SodLakKL_010_SED_4_FD_187542 | JGI IMG/M metagenome (GOLD analysis project Ga0207421, IMG submission 187542) | Alkaline sediment microbial communities from Lake Tanatar, Kulunda Steppe, Russia - 8KL_010_SED (SPAdes) (version 2) | ecosystem: Environmental > Aquatic > Non-marine Saline and... | reverse complement strand
AATGAGAATATCATCAGGTATTCTGCCCCTGAACTGATGACCGCTTCCCGGCCGGGTACTATGAATCCTATGAGTAACTCTCTTGACAGGAATATCATCGTTGCTATGATCCCCATAAGCACAACAATTGTCAAGAGACCTGTCTTCGCGACTTTTTCACTCCTCTCGATCATATCCGCACCAAGACTTTGTCCTATCATGGTACTCATAGCCATAGTTACCCCGCCCATGACAAGAAAAGTAATGTTTAGAATCCTGCTTCCTGCGCCGTATGCCGCTCCAGCGGTCGCCGGATCAGGCAGCCTATATATCACGGCCCACAATATGAGAAATCCTAATGCACTCCCAAATCTTCCCGCCGAAGCTGGAAGCCCAACTTTTAGGAACTTTTTTATCTTTTCTATATCCGGGTAAAGATACGCTAGTTTGATCTTGAGTCCCACTTTACCGGAGAACATCAGGTAGAATGAGTATATAGCTCCTAAAGCTCTCGTACCTATGGTAGCATAAGCCGCCCCCTCGAGTTCCATCATCGGTATGGAATAGCCGAAGATAGTGGGTATCGTAAAACTCAAAGGGCCTAGACTTACTGTTGAACCAGACCCGAAGATGAGTATGGGATCGATGATCATGTTAAGTACTGCGGTAACCGCAACTATCTTCATCGGCGTTACATTATCTCCCCAACCTCTTAAGATGAACATGAACGCGAAAAATAGAAACATAAAAGGCATACCCATGAATATTATCTGTAGATATCTGGTTCCATAATCTGCAAGTTCTGCTCCTTCTGGACCGTGACCGGTCAGTAGTTCAAGTAGGTAAGGACTAGAAAAATAACCGATTATAGCTAAAGCGATAGATAGAACTATTACTATAAAATATAGTTGTCCCGCGTATTTTTCTGCTTTCTCAAAATCTTTTCTACCTGTATATTGTGATACTAAAGCCAAGCCAGCTACGCCTAAACCGATCTCCAAAGACATTATGATGAAGACTACGGACCATGCTTGACTAGCTGCCGCTACAGAATAATCTGCAACTTCTCCTGGTAGTCGTCCAAGCCAGATAGTATCTACAAGATTATAGAGAGTTCTTAAAAAAGTAGCGACCATTATAGGCCAACCGAGTTTAAATATGACCGCGAGTATATTTCCTTCTAGTATCTCGTCTTTTTCCGGACGACCCATCTTCTTCTTTAGTTTATTGTAGATACTAGTATCGCTAGCCATGGGATATCTCAATTTAGTATGAAGATAAGATATATAATAGTTTCTCGTGAAACTAAAATTTGATCATCTCTCTCTTTCTCTTCGAGGTTTATCTTCGTCTAATCTTACATTGGACTTCGGCGTGGGTTTATCTTTGATAACTTTTTCTTTCCATCTACCCGTTTTATATACGCCTAGCGCCAGACCAAAAGCGATGACGTTGCTCAATGCCATCCCCAACCATACACCTGTAGAATTCATTGAAAGGAAAACAGCAAAAAGAAAAACGAACGGCAACCTAAGACCCCATAGTCTTACTAGGCTCAATCCCATCTGCAGTCTAGTGTGCCCAGATCCGCTCAAAAGTGAAGTTACGCCTCTGAAAACCCCGAAGAATGGCATCGCGAGAGAGAATATCATCAGAAAGTTAGCACCCTCAGCTATGACTTCTGGGGAATCGGGTATGAATATCATTATCAAATTATTTCTCAATGCGAATAAGATTGCAGTAAAGAGAAGCATCAACCCCGCTACAGCTAAGAAACCTTTTTTTGCAACTTCTTCAGACCTATCTATATCATCTGCACCTAGACTTTGTCCAACCATGGTACTTATAGCCATGGCAAAACCACCCATGATTAAAAAGGTTATATTCAAAATACGGTTTCCTACACTGTAAGCTGCTCCAGCGACTTCGGGATTTGGAAGTCGATAGATAACAGCCCATAGTATTATGAAACCTATCGAAGTTCCGAATCTACCGATGCCTGCAGGTACGCCGATGCTCAAGAAGCTTTTTATTCTCGAAATATCCGGTTTGAGATAGGATAGATTTAATTTGATACCTACCTTTCCGGCGAAAAGTAGATACGTAGCATATATGGAGCCGATCCCTCTGCTCATTATAGTACCTATGGCGGCACCTCTAACACCTAATGCAGGTATCGGACCGATCAAAGGCAGTTCTGGTATGGTAACGCCGATAAAAGGTATTGTTCCTGAGCCGAAGATCAGCACAGGATTTATGAACATATTCAAAGTTACTGAGACTGCAGTTATCTTCATCGGTGTAATGGTGTCTCCCCATCCTCGAAGGGTGAACATGAACGCGAAAAAGAGAAACATGAATGGAAGCCCGATAAATATTATCTGGATATATTGAGTACCGTAATAAGCTAATGCTGCCGAGTCCTCCCCACTTCCTACAAGTAGATCCATAAAAGCGGGAGTCATAAAGTATCCAAATATACCTATTATTATAGATGCTGTGATCGCGAGAAAGTAAAGTTGTCCAGCTGTTCTATCGGCTTCTTCAAAGTTTTTTGAACCTGTATATTGAGATATAAGCGCTAATGCAGCGATACCGAAACCCATCTCGATGGACATCATCATGAACACAACGGTCCATCCCTGACCTACGGCCGTGACTGAATACTCAGCGACCTGAGGATCCGGAATTCTACCGAGCCAAAAAGTATCGATGAGGTTGTAAAGAGTTCTTAAAAAAGTGGCTATCATCATCGGCCATCCTAGTTTGAACATGACCGCTAGAACATTACCTTCGAGTATCTCGTTCTTAGTTGGTTTCTTCATCCTGTCTTTCAGGAAAGCATAAACTCCTTCTTCCCGCATTCCTTCGAAGATCTCCCCGGGTTTTTTGATAATGCTATTTAGGATGGAGATTAACCAACGAAAAATATTGAAGTTGTCTTTGTCCATCACTTTTCGATAACCGATTTAGGAAAGGGTATTAAAAACTTTGCATCACTGTACAAACATTAAGATGACGTAATAACGATTAAAAAGTAAATTTAGTTCACTGGGCATGAAAAAATCATCTGTCAGATTGTCGTTTCTGCAGGTAAAAAGCAGGTCTCGTGTCCAAACTCGTCCTCTATTAACTCCATCATCTTTTTAACTCCTAGAGTCTCAGTAGCATAGTGCCCTGCTAAGATCAGAGGCATCTCTAGATCTACAGCCTCGTTATAGGTCATGTAGGTGTGCTCCCCAGTGATGAAAAGGTCAGCTCCGTTTTCCTTGGCTGATTTTAGAGCTTGCCCGCCTTTACCGGTCAAAATCCCCACCTTACTGATCTTCTTTTCATCTTTCAATGTGTAAGTCTTAGTATTCAATTTTCCCTCTAGTTCTCTAGCTATTTCTTCGACCGTTCTTTCTTCTTCGAGGACAGCCATCCTAGCTATCTTAGTAGCTTTGTATTCCAGGAAAGGTTCCTGGGGTTCAGCACCGATTGCTTTAGCCAATTCCACGTTATTACCAACCTCTGGATGCACATCTAGAGGAAGATGAGCTCCATAAAGTCCAGTGTTATTTTGAATCAGATCGCGAACTATATCGTAATCTTTGCCAGTTAGAGGTCCAAGACCGTTGTTCCATATGAGACCGTGATGGACGAACAAAAGATCTACTTTGGCATCGATCGCTCTTTTCACAATGTCCTTTCTAACATCTACGGCGAAAGCGATCTTTTCTACTCCGGTAGGGGCATCGACCTGAACTCCATTCTCGCTTTCGTCTTCGATATCATCGATGTTAAGAAAATCATCTAGAAATTCTACCAAGTCTGAATCACTTATCATTTTTAGCCACGAGAGCAAAATAAAAACAAGCTAAATATTACTTTCGGTGTTCAATTAAGAAAAATAATATATGTTGTTATTCTGTTCTTCTTGGTGGAAAACATGACGTATTTATTTTCAGTCGATATCGAAGGTATCTCGGGAGTAGTCGCTGGACCACAATGTAAGATGGATTCTAAGGAATATGATAGAGCTCAGGAACTTATGACTAAAGAAACGAACGCCGCTGCGAAAGGGGCGTTTGAAGCCGGAGCAGAGAACGTTTACGTGACAGATGGTCACGGAAAGATGAGGAACATAGTTATTGAGGATTTAGATGAGAGAGTGGAATTATTCAGCGGAAGGCCAAAACTACTCTCTCAGATGGAGGGTCTCAGCGAAGAGATCGACGGCGTTGGCTATATAGGATATCATAGCTCGGCACACAGCCAAGGTACACTTTCGCACACTTATTCCGGCGCTGTCGTAGACAAACTCATGATAGGAGACGTGATGGCTAGCGAATTCGCTATGAATTCATTCCTCGCGGCCCAATATGACGTACCAGTCTTCTTTTTAGCTGGAGATGATGAGATAATACGAGAGGCTAAACAACTCTATCCGGATATACCTCACGTACTCACAAAAAAAGCTACGGGGAGATACAGCGCCAAGTGCAGGCATCCTAAAGTAGTTAGAGAAGAGATACAGGAGAAGGTGAAGGAAGCTATTAAAAACGATAGGGGTAAGATCATAGAGCCGGATGATACTCGTTACCATGTTTGGTTCAAAGATGCCGGAAAACTGGACAATCTAGAACTTCTCCCATCTGTGGAGAGAACCGGACCAAAAGAGTTCGTAATAGATACAGGGGAAATCGAGACGAATTACAAGGTCTTCCGGGCCTGTACCATGTTAGCTACAGTAGATTCTCAATGACCTTATCAATAACAAAACAAAATCTTTATATATTTATTTAAAATATATTTGGTCGATGGAAACTACAGAAAACAAAGGAATGAATGAAACAGAAAAAGCTGAAATCTTAGAGAAAATTGGAAAGGGAACAGGATCTACGTTACGGAGAGCGGGAGCTTACATACTCGATGTAAGTATAATATCGGTTTTATTCATTTTTACAGTGGCATTTTTACGATATATAGGATTAGAGTTTGTGGGGATCCCATCTGAAGTGACCTTTATAGCCGGAGGGTTCCTTCCAGCGACTCCTTCCTATATCATTATTCTATCTCTATTCTCATTAATTCATCTAATTTATTTCCTGATTTTTGAGTGGGATAAAATCTTGGGTTCTTCTCCAGGAAAAAAAGCAGCTGGGTTGAAAGTCGTTAATCTATGTGGTCAGGAAATAGGTTTCACACTTTCCTTAACCCGGAATGTGTTCAGATTATTGTGGCCGATACCTTTTATCTTTTTGCAGTTTTTACCGCTCATGGACCAGCTATCTGTTCCATACATCGCTTATGTATTTGGAGTAATAATGGTTACTGACCTCGTTCTCATAATAAAAACCGACCAGAGGATAGGCGATAGAGTGGCAGATACTTATATTGTATATGAAAAGACATATGAAGAGATCCTTGATGACTATTGGAAAGATAATGGCACCCAAGATACAATAGAGCCGGCCTCTAATTGTTAAAATCTTCTATAGCTAGTTATTTTGTCAGATTAAAAGAACCTTACTAGATTCAGAAAACGATTAAATATATAATGTCGTTTTATCATCTCTTATATCGATTGTAATATGGACCTAAGGCCTAGTTATCAACGTGGTTACGGTTTACCCAGAAGACCCCGCTTCAATCACGCATCAGCTCTTAGACGGATAGGAGCATACATCCTAGATATGATATTCTTGTTAATATTTACTTTACTGCCTTTTTTATTTTTTTTCTTTTTGGGGTTTGTTTCTTTAGAGATATTCGTCGAAGAACATACTTACTTGTTTCCCGGATTTTTCTTCCCTTTTTATCTTATTGGGATTAGCGCTATCATAGATCTGATATATTTTACCATCCTTGAATCTAAAAAGGGTTGGGGAGCCACTATCGGCAAAAGAATACTAAATATCAAGGTTATAGACGAATATGGCAGAAAAATTGATCTAGGAACTTCCTTCGTCCGAAACATTGCTAGATTGTTATGGCAGATCCCTTGTATCGGTTTTATAATACTGATAATAGATGTTGTCCTTGTAGCTGATAGCAATCAAAGGATAGGAGATAGGTTAGCTTCCACTTATGTAGTTAAAGAAAGCCAGGTTTCTCGTAATTATTCTGATCATGGAACTTTTGAAGATTATCCTCAACAGCCTCAGTGGGATAGAGGTTATTCTTCAAAGCAAACACCTCCTCCTTCCCGAGGCGGAGAAAATAGAAAGTAGTAGTCCCATCCTTAGAAGATAAAAATCCGATATCCGTCACTCTAGAAATTCCAGTTGTGTAGAAGTGTTAGTTGGTGAAAAATGATGATTGCATGAATTAAGGGCATAATAGCTGATTTTAGCAAAGACCGATAAAAACTTTATATCCTTTATACCAATATGCGTAACGAGGATAAAATCATGACCTATGATTCAGATAGATGTCATTTTTGTAGGAATTGGACTAAGCAGTATAAGAGAGTGGGAGATAAGAGCATCTGCAAGGACTGCTTTGAAGAACTGGTCAAGATTATAAAGGAAGAGATCGAGTCATAACTCGATCTTAATTCCATAAACCTCTTCTGGATTTTTCTTGTGGATATTCCATATATCCTCTTCTTTTAAGATACCTTTTTCATGCAATTTGAAAGTCTTCTTAGGAACATTTTTGATACCGAGGACTGCACCGGGCCTGTTCGGATCGTCCAGATAGTCAGTTTCTAACATAAATCGGTTTCCTTTGGAGATCGCTTCTCTTATATTCTCTTCGTTAGCCAAAATCGAGGGAAACAGGCCGTGATTCTCCTCTTTATCGACAAGTGGGGGAGAATAGTGTTTTACGATCTTTCCTCTTGAAAGGCCCACTTCATCTGCCATCTCCCCTATTTCCTTGCACACTGTAGGCGTTGTACTCTCAGTGTGAAGAACAACAGGATAATCATCATCCGCTGCCAATTTCATTCCATATCTCATTATTCTATTCGACGCTTCTAATACATCTTCAGAAACGTCAAAATGCGGTCTACCGATTTCCCCCAGTGCAATGGCTTTACCATCTTCTACGTACTCAGCGGCGAGTTCCATACCCCTTTTCAGGATTTTTTCTCCTTTTTCGAGGCCTACTTTATCTTTCAATTCAATCAGATCGACGGGATAAGGTCCCAAAGTAACGAAAATCTCTACCGAAGTCTCTTCTCTGCTTCTCTCGGCCAATCTGATAGTTCTATCATAAATGGGTTCGTATCCCTTCTCATCCCATTCTCTAAGATCATGATAAGGCAGATGAGATAATATCAGGTGAGTGCCTCCAGCTCTCTCGAACTTTTTCACAGCTTTGAGATTTTCTCCTCTTTCCTGCAGATGTATATGATTGTCTAAGATTGGAAAATCAGTGTCTTTCATTTTCATAGTTTCGGTATTCGCTCTTACTTTAAATTATTTATCAGCATCATGGAATCCATATCAGGGAGAAACGTTAAAAAGATGTGAATGTTCTCAGGAACTGTCTTGAATGAAGTCGTAGTTGTAGGAGCGGGCCCTATCGGTCTGAGAGTTGCAAAGAACACTGCTAGGGCAGGATATGAAACTGTTGTTTTAGAAAAAGATGCGGTTATAGGGAAGCCTGTCCAGTGCGCCGGACTAGTTAGTCCTCGTGTTGTCGAACTCACAGGCACTAATAGCGTCATCGAAAAGCCGAAGAAGGCAGTTATCAATCCGCCCTCAGGCGAAAGCCTGTCCATAAAAGCGAAGAGTGAAAAAGCGGTGGTGATCGACCGATATAAATTTGACAGGGAGATGGCTATGAAAGCCGCAAAAGCTGGTGCCGATATAAGACTTAAATCAGCGGTGAAAAAGACAACTTATGACGGGAAGAGAGAGATTGAATATATGCGGGAAGGGAGGAAAAAAACGATGAAGGCAGACGTGGTGATAGGTGCAGATGGACCCGCATCTATAGTAAGAAGAACCGCCGGTCTTCCGTCTCCAGAGGAGATTCTTCCTGCAGTTCAGGCGGTTGTACCGTCAGATGACAATTCAGTCCAGATTCATATCAGCAGTGAAATAGCACCAGGTTTTTTTCTTTATGAAGTGCCTTTCTCTACTGGGAAACTGATCGGACTAGCTTCAGACGACGGTGCCACATATAAACATCTGATGGACTTTCTCAAATACAAAGATCTTGATAAAAAAGTTATCACCTTTCTATCTGGATCCATACCCCTCGGTAATATCATGAAAAGTGTGGATGATGGGTTGTGCCTTGTTGGTGATTCAGCTTGTCAAGTAAAGCCTCTCTCGGGAGGCGGTATATATCTTGGTTTGAATGCAGCCGACATCTGCTCAGAAGTGGTCATAAATGCTCTTGAAGAAGATGACCTGTCGGAAGGGAGGTTAAAAGAGTACCATGAAACATGGCAGCGAGATATAGGAAAACAGATCTCTAGAGGTATGAAGATAAGGAAAGTTTTCAAGAACTTATCAGACAAGGAAATAGATGAATTGATAAATATATTGAGGAAGGACAAGGCTAAGCACGTGATAGAAGAAGAGGGAGATATCGATTTTCATTCAGCGCTTCTTAAACCTCTTATAAAGACAGCTCCTGAAATCCTTAAATTTGCTAGTCCAGTTATCAAAAGTCTTTTCTAGTTTAGGGAATGAATTGTATTTCTCCTGCATGTAAAACATCACAGCTAAGACTCCCGATACTGTAGTGATGATACCGAGCAGGTACTGAGGCCATCGTGGAACAGGATTTCTCACTTCAAAGGTACTTTCAGGTAAAATTCCGCTAACATTAAGCTTCGTTACATTGATTCTTTCACTAGGACCCTTAGCATCATCCCACTCTTCTCTGCTAAAGTGACCTCTTGATTTCATAACTTCTGTTTCATTATTCATCGAAAATTCGAGTTTTAATCTTAAGGAATAAACACCCTCTTCTGTATACTCAAAAGCTCGTATCTGATATTCTAGATGGTGGGTTTCTCCTTCTGAAAGACTTTCTATCTCCTCTTTTGAATAAGTTTCTCCACTATCGAATACAGGCGGTTCATCAACTTCAGAAATACTTTTGTCAACATCAATGTAACTATACCAATAAATGTTGACACTGAAATTTATGTTTTCCATTTTCTCTGGATAGGGATTTTTTAGGGTGAGGGTCAACTCCCCTTCACTGTCTGGTTCTATTCTTGGGGTGTCTATTTCGTCTATCAGTTGGTTAGTGAAATATGGATCGGAGATATCATAATCAGATCCCTCATTAGATTTAACTGAGAAAGAGGATAAAGAAATAAAGATTATAATGACTAATATCACGACCAGATGTTTCTCATACATCAGCATGGTATTAACTAGTGTGACTATAAAATACTTATGTGACCGCTCCGCATAGGATTAATGTATGAGCAGAGAAGGTCATCCTGTGTTGAAAGTTTCAAAGGAAAAAGGGGAACAGACTCTCCAAAAGTTAAAAGAGCAAGGGAAACTTGACCCCCGAAGATCCATAAGGAGAGAGGGTGACGAGTTGATATTTCCTGTAAAAGAGGATGGTAACTGTTTTGAGATCGATCCTAAATTCAGAGAAGAAAAAGTGAGTCCTTATCAACGCATAAAAGATAGGATCGACCTTCCTGGATTTGAAGTAAATCTACTTCCCGATAACTGGGAGATGATTGGCGATATCCTCTTAATAAAGCTTCCTGATGAATTATTGGAACACAAAGAAAAAGTCGCGGAGGTATATTCGAATATTTTGAACGCTAAGACAGTGATGCTACAGGGTTCTATCGAAGGTAAGGAAAGAGAACCTGTGGTGGAGAAGATATACGGAGATGAGACTGAAACGGTCCATATCGAAAACGGAGTAAAATTCAAGATTGATACTTCCAAACTCATGTTCTCCAGCGGCAATATAGACGAAAGGATCAGGATGGCAGAAGAAGTTGAAGAAGGAGAAGTGGTTGTAGACATGTTTGCAGGTATAGGCTATTTCTCTCTTCCCATGGCAGTACACGGCGATCCCGAGAAAGTTTACTCTCTTGAAATCAACCCGACGGCTTTCCGATACTTGGAACACAACATTAGTTTGAACGAGGTCGAAGACGTCGTTGAGGCATGGCACGGCGACAATAGAGATTTCTCTTTCGTTGGAGCGGATAGAGTCGTGATGGGTTATTTAAACGACACTTGGAAGTTTTTGGGAAAGGCAGTTGAATTTTTAGATGGTGAAGGTATAATCCATTATCATACCAACTGCAGTGATTCTAGTTATCCCGAGCAGGTGGAAAAGGAATTGGAAAATAATATTGATTTAAACTTTGAGATAATAAAGATAAAGAAAATAAAATCTTATGCCCCTCATGTTTTTCATGTAGTTGTAGATCTAGAGGTCTACAGTTAACCAATGGAAATATATTTGTATATATTGGCCTATAATATGATATCATGAAGGAAGCGATGTTCTGGGAGGAAAAAGAAGGAGGTAAAGTGAAGTGTCATCTCTGTCCTCATAACTGTTTGATATCAAAGGGGAAGAGAGGGCTGTGCAACGTTAGAGAAAATCAGAGCGGCACCCTATATTCTATTATATATGGTAAAGCTGCCTCTTTAGCTGTTGATCCCATAGAGAAGAAACCACTATATCACTTCTATCCAGGGTCTAAAGTTCTGTCCTTTGGTACCATGGGTTGCAACCTTTCGTGTAGCTTCTGTCAGAACGCTTCGCTATCTTGTGGTGATCCTGAAAGCCACTATCTCAAAGAACGCTCTGTGGAAGATATTGTCAAACAGACGTTGAGATATGACGGCATAGCTTGGACCTACAATGAACCTACTATATCATACGAATTCAGCTACGACGTGTTCAAAGAATTGAAAACCAATCATGAAAAGTATACGGTCTATGTCACTAATGGGTATATCGAAGATGAGCCACTAGAGAAGATAATACCTTACCTCGACGCGATGAATATAGACATCAAAGCTTTCAATGAAGAATTTTATAGAGAAATAGTTGGAGGCAAATTAAGACCAGTTCTTGATACCGCAGAAAAAGCGGTGGAGAATGACGTTCATGTAGAAGTCACTTACCTGATCATACCAGGTCACAACGATTCTAAGGAGGAACTGAAGAGCTTCTCTAAGTGGATCAAAGAAAACTTGGGAGAAGATAATGTCGTCCACTTTTCGCGTTTTCATCCTGATCATGAGATGAGAGATACTCCCGCGACTTCCCCTGAGAAGATGAAAGAGGCAAGAAAGATAGCTAAAAAAGTTGGACTCAACTTCATTTACTTGGGTAATATGAGAGCGGATAACGACACCAGATGTCCGAACTGTGATACAACCATCCTTTCCCGCTCCTATTTCTCTTCAGGAAGTTTAAATCTGAAGAAAGGAAAATGTCCTAACTGCGGTCGGGATATACCTATTGTGACTTAAAGCACGATATAATCTATTCTGTATTCTTCATCTAGATCTCTGTTCCTATCCTTGAGTTTTTCTAGTACCTCATCTAGATCTTTCTTTGATAACATCAAAAGTACATCAAGTCCTTTTTCTGCCGCATTTATAGCTGATTCTATCGGAGCAAACCGTATATCAGGCTCTAAACCGATCATTTTGCACAGACCGTGCTGCATCTCTCCCATTATCGCAAGCTTATCATAGTCGATATTTTCTATATCAGTGTCTAAAGAGTCAGCTTTTTCTTCCGTAGCTCCATCGATATCTGCTTCCAAAAGATAGATGTCGCCGAGCTCCATCTTTGTTATTCCCTGAAGCCCTCCCACCCTTAAAGGCTGGCCAACTTTTGCGTTATTTAAAGCTGTACCCATACTGGTGGATTCCTCTAATGAAGCGTGAAGAAATCCGTCTTTCATTTCAAGCCCGACTCTTTCACCCTCCTTAATATTTTCAGAAGCCACAGCGGTACAGGTAGAAATAAAATTTATTTTATCACTTGCCTCGTCTAGAAAAGAGCCTAGTTCTGCAACGATCTCTCTAACAAGTTCCATGCCTTCTGAGGTTGGACGATAAAAAGTACCTGACCTATCGATGAATCCCTCTTCTTCCATTTTGGAGATGTAGTTGGATACAGCCTGTTCGCTCATATCCAGTTCAGAAGCTAGATCTGCTAGTCTGTTCGGTCTTTCTACCGCTGACTTGTAAAGTATGAGGAATTTCGTCATTTTAGATTTTTCACGCAGGACCTTCATAGAGATTCATACACTGTAATGAAGAGGGGATATAATTGTATTTTCTTCTGTCAGGGAAAAACATTTATTATCACACAAAGACTCTCAAACATATGGGATTAAAGTCCGAGATAAAGAAATATCATCGAGAAGCTTCGAGAAGCGATAGGAATGACCTTATCGCCTACTGGGAGGAGGAAGAATTCTATAAAGATGAGATAAAAGATGTTTTTTCTCTAATATTTCGCACAAGAGGCTGTCATAGGTCCTACAGCTCCGGCTGTTCCATGTGCGGTTACTACACAGATACCAATCCTGATATCAAGAGTGAAGATATAAAGGAACAACTGGACGAAGCTCTCTCACATTACGATGAACAAAAAATTGTCAAGATCTACACTTCTGGTAGTTTTTTAGATAAAAAAGAAATAGAAGATGAGATGGCTTTCAAGATACTCGAGAGCTTCGATGCTGAGAAGATAGTTATAGAGAGTAGACCTGAATTCGTGTATAGAGAGCGTGTTACAAAACTCTCTGAAACTGTTGATGATTTGGAACTAGCCCTCGGACTCGAATCCGCTAACGATTTCGTTTTAGAAAAATGTATCAACAAAGGTTTCGCTTTCAAAGATTATAAAAAGAGTGTTGAACAAATATCAGATCTAGTTTCTATCAGAACTTATCTATTGCTAAAGCCACCGTTCCTTACGGAAAAGGAGGCGATAGGAGATCTGATTAATTCTATACAGAGCATTTCAGACTTTACTGATATAATCTCGGTCAATCCGGTCAATGTGCAAAATGGTACTCTACTGGAAGAATTATGGCATAGGGGCCTTTACAGCCCGCCTTGGCTGTGGTCGATATTTGAGGTTCTTAAATCTACAGAGAAAATTAATAAACCAATCTTCGTGTCCAAAGCTGGATTGGGATCGGAGAGAGGCGCTAATAACTGTGAAGATTGCAACGACCTGTTCTTAAAACTGATAGAGCGATTCAATAAGAGTCAGAAAACAGCTTCTTTAGAAAAGCTACCTGAATGCGATTGTAAGAGCAGATGGAAGGCCGAAAAAGAGATAGCACCATACCTTCATTTCAGAGGCTCGCCAAAGATACTACGCGACAGATACGCTGGATATGTCTGAGTGTCTCATCATTATCTTCCTTGCGATAGAAAGATTTCTGCCTTCTTTTCCTATCGCACGGGCTTTGTTCTCCTGAGCTACTTCTACAGTTCCATGCTTCACGCCGTTCTTGTCTTCGATCTCTACATCCTTTACGTCGTAACTGTAAAATATATTTTTAAGCAGTTCCTCCTCATCCTCACTGTACTCTATAACGTGCACGTTCCTATCGATTGCGTCACTGATCTTTGTGACGTTTTTCCCTCCCTTGCCGATTGCCTTTTGAATAGATCCTTTTTCCACAATAAATATGACTTTTTCAGGTATATCTATACAGTCAACGACTTCAACGTCTGTGATCTTCTCGAAAACGGAGATGTACCGCAACGTTTTTTCATTGAAAGTGATATCTTCCATGCTTTCCGACATCTTTATTCCGCCCTCAAAGAAAGTATATTTGAATTGCCAGCATCTTTTATCGAGATGGCGGAAACGGCAAAAGGTTTTCCCGCTGCTGATCCCAGCTGTTGGTTGTTGCCTCTGTAAACGTATATGGGAACACCGTTGTATTCTTTGCCCTCCATCAAACTATCGTCGGGACAGTTTGACGCCACTATCAGAAGTTCACATTCTTCATCCTCGACGTTCTCTTTTGCTTCTTTGATACCGAAATCGACCGTTCCTGTGTTAACGGCCATCCTGATTTCTCTATTTACATCCATTCTAGCACCACCTTTCTGTAGTAATCATTTCCTCCATCAAAATGATGGTATTTATGATTTTTTAAAGAAGTTTACTCCTCTTTTTCCTTTTTTGGACTCATGCCTGCCGGAAAACCGGTATATTTGACATCTACGTCTCCGGTCCCCTGAGTGATCGGCTGCCCCACTATCACGTTCTCGGCGACACCGCTGAGTTCATCTTCTTCACCTATTATAGCCGCTCTCAAAAGATGCTGACTTGTGATCTCGAAGGCAGCTCTCGCCAACACACTTGTCTTTTTACCGGAAACTCCGTGTCTACCGATAGCTTTCAGATCACCTTCGTTAGTCATTATGTCCGCCACCAGCATAACGTGTCGAATGTCAACTTCCAAACCCTGTTCATCCAGTGTATTCTTAGCTTCGTGGATAACTGAATTCCTTGCAGCTTCGATACCCAATACGTTGTAAATCTCGAATGGGCTATTAGTTCTTGTCTTTTTGATATCGACTCCGTCCATCTTCAGGACTTCCTCGAGATTGGAACCTTCTGTATATATAACGAATTCTCCTCCATCTCTGCGGATTACACCTCTTTCAATACCTTTAATCCCTTTAATCTTCATATCTTTAGCATTTTCTACAGCCTCGTGAAGTAGGCTGAATTTACCTTCTTCGACCGTTATGTTTATTTCATCTCCCGAAACGGTAACTTTCCCTTCGATACCTCTTGACTTACTCAATTTTTTGACTATCTCATCCAATTCTATATTTTTGTCTTCTAGACTATCCATGTCAGGTTTTATCACTATATTCGTCTCTGCCATGTCTATCTCGACATCAGCTACATCCTTCAATCTAGTTATCTCTAGTCTAGAAGCGATCCTTTTTGCTTCGTCTCTATCATCTTTAAGTTCATCTTCGAGGTGCACTTCCATGGAAGGTGTGCTCGGAACTTTCCTTGCGTCAACTATCTCGATCATCCTGGGAAGTCCTTGAGTCACGCCTATTTCTGCAACACCTGCATGGTGGAATGTTCTCATAGTCATCTGTGTACCTGGCTCTCCTATCGATTGAGCGCCTACAATACCTACTGATTCTTTTGGATCAACTTTCCTATTATAGTACCTTTCATTTATAATCTCTAGTATATCCTCATAATCCTCTTCAGGAATATCGTGTTCTTTCATACCTTCTGCAGTCTTTGTGATGATCGACCTTGGAAGTTCGTAACCTTTAGAGTCCGCTAATTCTTTTATTTTTTTCGCAGCACCCTCCAATTCTTCGAATTTGTCAGGTAGGAAATCAGCCGGTTTTTTAATTTCGGCCTTCTCTTCACTCTTCTCTTCTTTTTTCTTCTTTTTCTTTTTACTCTTTTTACCCATGAGTTCTTTAACTTCTTCTGCTTTATCTTCCTCTAGAACTTTTTCTAAGTCTCCCTTCGAGGCTGATTTCACGTCGCCGAGTAGAAAATCTTCGTCAGCAAGTTTTTTTGCGGTTTCTTCATCTAAGCCTCTTCGAATCAAGGCGTTTATGGTGTCTTTCTTAGCCATCAATCATCCCTCCTCGTCTTGAAATCACGGATAACGTCGTCGATATCTATGGCGTCGCCTCTCTTGCTCTTCATCGGATCTACACCGTCTTCTCCATAGTTGAATTGGACCACAGTATCTGCTGAATTCCTGACAGTCCCGTCGTTCTCAACCATCAGGTCTTCGAGTGCGTTGATCAAACGTCTCTGCATGTATCCAGACCTGCTCGTACGGACTGCGGTATCGACCAGACCTTCTCTACCGCCCATGCTGTGGAAGAAGTACTCTACAGGATTTAGACCCTCTTTGTAAGACGACTTGACGAAACCTTTAGACTCGGCACCAAGTTCTCCTCTCTTGAAATGTGAGAGAGTTCTCTCCTCGAAACCTCTACTAGGTCTCTCTCCTCTAATCGCCTGCTGGCCTAGGGCTCCTGCCATCTGGGTCAGGTTGAGCATACTCGCTCGTGCACCTGTTCTAGCCATCACAACAGCATTGTTTCCTAATCCGAGATGTTTGCTAGCTATCTGTCCTGCATTATCTCTAGCCTTTCCGAGTTCTTTCATTATCTTTAATTCGAGCGTCTCTTCGAGACCTCTACCGGGGAGTTCTTCTAAATTCCCCTCTCTGTATGCCTCTATTAGTTCCCTCACTTTATTCTCTGATTTGTCAAGTAAAGAGTTGATCTGCCTTTTTGCCTCTTCTGGAATTTCCTCATCATCTATACTCGTGGTGAAACCCCTAAGGGTGATAACTCCCACTGCTATCGTAGTGATCTGATCGATGAATTTCCTTGCTATGCTCGTATCATAATCCCTAGCCAACTTATCGACTATCTCGCCGGCAAAGGGGCTCACTGCATTTTCGTCTATGGTTCCATTGACGAGTTCTCCATCTCTGATCTTCACGTAAGCGTCTAGATCACATTCTTCTTCATCGCAGGTGTCACATTTCTCACAGATAGAAGCCTGAAACTCTATATTCAACCCCTCAGGTAAGAAATGGCTGAAGATGTCTTTACCTTTCCAGACTTTTTCTCCGTCTTCTTCTATCGGTTCTGGAAAACTTTCGGTCTTCAGATTAGAGAATATACTGACAACGTCTTCCCGAGTAAAAGAAGGGTTATTATGCGTAAGGAAGAACAGACCGCTGATATGGTCCTGTATCGCTCCTATTATAGGCCCACCGAATCTAGGGGAAAGTATGTGCTCCTGTACCTTCATCAGTACTTTAGCCTCAGCCCTAGCTTCTTCACTCTGAAGAACGTGTAGATTCATCTCGTCGCCGTCGAAATCCGCATTGTAAGGGGGACATACCGCAAGATTCAACCTGAATGTTTTTCCAGGAACGACTTTTACCTCATGTGCCATCATCGACATCCGATGGAGTGAAGGTTGTCTATTGAAAAGCACTATGTCTCCATCTTTTAACTCTCTCTCCACAGTAAAGCCGGGCTCCACTTTCTCTGCCACGGTCTCAGAATTTTTCTCAGTGACCTTTATCCTTCTGCCGTCGGGCCTTATCATGTAGTTCGCTCCAGCGACGTAATCTCCGTCTTTTGTAGGTGACGGTCCTCTTGCCACAATCTCTCTAGAATATTCTAAGTTCATGGGAGTGACCTTCAAGGGAACTGTGAGTTCTCGGGCAGCTTTTTCAGGGACACCGACTTCATTTATCGAAAGCCACGGATCAGGCGATATCACGCTACGAGCGGAGAAATTGACTCTTTTTCCGCTTAGATTCTGTCTGAATCGCCCCTCTTTACCTTTCAGTCTCTGGATAAGGGTCTTTAAAGTTCTTCCGCTCCTATGACGGGCTGGAGGTATACCTGAAGTCTGATTGTCAAAATAAGTAGTAACGTGATACTGCAGTAAGTCCCATAAATCCTCGACGATGAGTTGAGGAGAACCTACATCTCTATTTTCCCTCAATCTTTGGTTGATCCTCAATATATCTACCAATTTGTGAGTTAGATCGTCTTCCGATCTATCGCCGGATTCTAAAGTGATAGAGGGTCTAACTGTAACTGGCGGAACGAGAAGGACCTTCAGTACCATATATTCTGGTCGAGTCACCTCTGGATTTATCCCGAGTGGCCATAGGTCGTCGTCAGGGATCCTTTCCAATCTAGCTCTTACTTCCTTAGCCGTCAACTTAGTATTCTCTTCGCGGAAAGTAGTCGGCTTATCTAATTTTATCTTCCGCTGTTCCGTCTTGCAGTGAGGACAAACATTGTTCTTCCTAGCCTCTTTCGAGACGTCCTTGGCTAACGAGCGTATATCTAATAGGTCCGCTCCCATGTTCTTCATCTCTTCCATCCGTTCTATATACTGGTTACTTTCCTCTTCAGGAAGAAGTATTCTTCCGCACTCGCTGCAGGTCGATCTAAGCAACTTTTTGATCTCTTTAACGTAACCTATGTGGATCACAGGCATAGCTAATTCTATATGACCGAAATGG
>Ga0207421_10003729_pt1 | contig 17972 bp, 15 predicted proteins | sample SodLakKL_010_SED_4_FD_187542 | JGI IMG/M metagenome (GOLD analysis project Ga0207421, IMG submission 187542) | Alkaline sediment microbial communities from Lake Tanatar, Kulunda Steppe, Russia - 8KL_010_SED (SPAdes) (version 2) | ecosystem: Environmental > Aquatic > Non-marine Saline and... | reverse complement strand
CGCAATCGGACACGAAAAGCTGACCAATGCTGAGCTCGCACGACTTCTGCACCACCGCTTAGACAATCAACAAAAGGAGTAAACCGCATGACAGCGTGGTATTACTGTATTATTACCGTAATTTGTGTTTGAGGCGGTGCGAACGCGATTAAACCCCAGAAGTAGTGCTAGAGGACGCCCATCTCGCTGAGCCGTTCTGGGAGATACGTCTCCGTCACGAAATCCAACCCTCGGGCCGCAAGCGACTGCTGTTCGGACTTCTTGCCGATCTCGAGTTGCAGTTCGATCTGTTCTTCCCAGTAGTCGGTCTGGAACCGTGGATCGTCGAGTTCGCTCTCCAAGGCGTTGATATCCGAGTCGCTCAACGGATCGGTCGGCAGATCGTACTCGACGATATCGGCCGGCTGGATGCCAATATACTGGGCGGCCGGCGTTGCGAGATACTCCGAGAGGTGGGCGGACTTGATCGAGCCGTAGGCCACCGAACCGTAGATGCGGTAGGACCACGGATCGCCGTCGGCGAAGACCGTTACTGGCAGATCGAGTTCGTCGTGGAGTCGTTTGATGATCCGGCGGGTCGCCCGCGCTGGCTGTCCTTTTAAGTGGACGACCAAGGCATTGTACTCGTCGTCGAACCCGTTCTCGACGAGTCGATCGCGCATCCCACCGGTCTCGACGGCCAGGATGAAGTCGGCGTCGCTGTCGAGAAACTCGATCGTGTCCGGGTTGTTCGGAATCTGGTAGCCACCCTCCCCGACGTCTTCCTGACAGTGGATCTCCCGTTCGCCGCGGCGAGTCTGCTCGCGGAGGAAGAGCGGCCCCATAATCGTCGCGCCGGATTCCTCGGGGCGCATGTGGAAGTCCTCCCGGGTGACCCCGGAGACGATCTCCAAGTCCTCGATCAGCTGGTTCGATTCGTCCTGGTCGGAAAACTGGGCCTCCGTGTTGTCCCAGCTTTCGGAGAGATAGTACAACTCACGCAGGGTCGACGACCGACCCTGATCGAGTTGTTCCGAGAGGAACTCGATCGTATAGACCGCTTTCAGGAGCTTCCGGGCCCCACGAACGGAGTTGGCCGATCGCTTCGACTCGCGATCGCCGTACACCCAGACGTCTTTATCCTCGTCGTACTCGATGTTGGCTTTCGTCCGCGTCGGAACGGACATGTGTGGGATCTCGCCCAGCTCGAACTGGTCGTAAAACTGTGCGGCGAGATCGATCAGCTGCTCTCTGGCGTCCGCGTCGGTATCTGCGCTCATTGGGAATCAGTGACAGTGAGTTTCTCGCTCTCGACGCCTTTGACGTCGAGATCGAACGATGCGTCGGTGGCAACCTCGTACTCGAGTGTGGCCTCGTCGTCGCTCGAGACGTCGGGCTCCCACGTGACGAACCACTCGCCGTCCATCTCGATGACGGAGGCGCCATCGGAGAGGTTTCGTGGCTCTGTGGAGACGATGTCAGTCACTTCGAGTGACTCGGTGGTTCCGGAGTGGTTCTCGACGACGACCGAAACCGCCTGCCCGTCACCGTTGGCCTCGATGTGGCGTTCGACGAGGACGTTGTTCATGATACGGGCGATCGCATCGTCGATCTCCGGTTCCTCGCGGCCGGTGACTTCGGCGACCTTCTGGGCCATCTCCGGGAGGATCGTGCCGAGCACGTTCTGTTTCTTGCGACGTTTTTGCATCGAGCGGCGCTTGTTGAGGTAGCTTTTGAGCTCGCGGGCGGCCTCCCGGATAGCGAGTTCGATCTCGTCTTCGATCTCGGGGACGTTCGCAACGGCGTCTTTGGATTCGCTCGTGAAGGGCACGTTCGTCGAGGCGACGTGGACCATGATCACGGCCGGACCGTTTGGCAGCCCCGAGCCCCCTGGCTGATCGAGACCGTAGTTGCGCCAGCCGATCGATTTGACGACGTCTGTCGTTGCACACGCACCGCGCTGGTAGACAAGCGGGACCCGGTTTGCAAACCGCAGTACATCTGCACTCCCCTCGGCCGAAATCTCGCCGCCGTAGGCGATCCCGGCTTCGACGATGAACGGATCGCCGCCCGACACCTCGGCGTCGCGGGTCGCCGCCGAGTAGAAGTCGGCGTCGAACTCCTTTTCGAGTCCGGCCCGAATGAGGTCGTCGGTGATCGGTGCGAGACACCGCGTCGGCGGGGCCATGATATCGGTCTCACGCATCCCATCGACGAGGTTGCTCGTGGCGTCGCGATCGCCATCGAGTTCACGAACCAGCGGCGGATCGTCAGGCACAGTCGCCATCACGTCCCAGATTGCTTCGGTGACGTTCTCGCGAGCCGTCTCGCCGAAGGCGACGTCGTCGTACTCTTCGGTGAGATCTGCGGCTCGGTCGACGGCCTCTCGGAGCCGATCGTGGGTGAGCCGATGCCGGAGATCGTCCGCGGCTTCGTCTACGAACCGGCCGGCGAGCCGATCGGCGAAGGCCCGGATCACTGCGTCGTCTTTGCGCGTGCTCGTCGCTGCATCCGTGAGTTCATAGAGGTCGGCGACGAGCCGCGACTCGCCGTTGTCGCCCTCGTCGCTGCCACCAGCAGCGTCGGCTTCGGCAGCATCGATTAGCGCCTGCCAGACGACGGTGACGGCGTTCTCACGGACCGTGTCGCCGAAAGTCGTCCCGTGATCGGCTGCGACGTCATCGGCGGCTGTATCGACGACGTCTAGCAGTTCGTGGTGGGCGATCCGATCGAACTCGTTGACCGCGTTGGCGATCGCCGTCGCGAACGCGTCGGTTGCGTCGGCCCCCTTGTTCGCGGTTGCCGCCGTCACCGCGGCGGCGATGTCGATCCCCTCGTGGGGCTGGGGCGGCCGCCAGCGCATCTCCCGGCCATCGTAGCGATCGCGGAACGCGTCGATGATCGACTCCGCCGTCTTCTTGCCGACGCGGGTGAACTCCTCCTGGAGGAACCCCGAGACGGTCTGGGAATCCGTCGCCGTCAGCATCTTCATCACGGTGCCGAGTTCGACACCGTGGGGGTGCGGGCGGATCTCCTCTGTCTCCTCGGGGAGCTGATCGGTCGCCCGCTCGAATTTGAAATGGTCCTGGGGTTCGCGCAACTCGAGACGGGCGTGGGGGTTGACTACTGCCGTGTGCTTGATGTAGTTGTGAAGCTGCTGGCGGGCGCGCATGTTCCCTTCCATCTCGATTTCGATGCGCGTCCCGTGGGGGCGGTCCCAGGAGGTGGTTTCCTCGACGCTGATCTCGGGCTCGTTCGAGTCGGTGTCAACGATTAGCTCGAAATACTCCGCCTCGCTCGACCCCTGTGTTCGACTCGTAATCTTGGCGGGCTTTCCGCTGGTCAGCTGAGAGTAGAGCACTGCAGCGGAGATACCGATCCCCTGCTGGCCACGTGACTGTTCGCGGGCGTGAAACCGCGATCCGTACAGCAGTTTCCCGAAGACTTTCGGAAGCGATTCTTTCGTAATTCCCGGCCCGTTGTCCTCGACGATCAGACGGTAGTAATCACCGTCTTCCTGAATCTCGACGTAGATGTCCGGGAGAATTCCGGCCTCTTCGGCGGCGTCCAAGGCGTTGTCGACGGCCTCCTTGACGGCCGTGACGAGACCCCGGGCTCCGCTGTCGAAGCCGAGCATATGCTTGTTTTTCTCGAAGAACTCGGCGATCGAAATCGCCTGCTGGCTCTCGGCCAGCTCCTCGGCGATCCCTGCCTCCTCACCGAGTGTCGACTGAAACGTCATCACTCACTGTCTACTAACGGTGGGGCTAAAAGTCGTGTGCTACCGGAGTGAAAGTGAATGAGGCCTGGTAACAGTACGCTCTGGGGCGGCGTTCGGACAGTTCGGTCGTCCCAGAGAGACTGGTCTTCTCGACCACCGGCGATCGACGGAACATCGGTACACCGATCAGATCACTCATTTGCGGGCGGCCACTCCCATGCGTCGGCGTGGACGACGCCGCGGAGTTTCCGCCGCCGATCGCGGAGCTCGGCGACCGCGTCGTCGAACGATTCGTCCTCGACAGTCGGAATTCCTTCCGCCCGGAGTCGATCGAGCTCCGGTGGGGGTGGCGCGTCGTCGGCAGGAGAGATGAAGGCCGTTTCGAGCGTCTCGAGATAGCTTTCGGTCGCCGAACGGGCCGCTTCGACGAGTGTGGGATTTAGCTGTTCCTGCTCGGGGATTCCGTACCGAAAGAGCATGGTGGCTTCATCGAAGATCGGAACGGCGACTGCAGCGGCACGCGAGGCCTGTTCGCTGTGATAGTAGTGGAGGATCGGGTAGGCTTTGTGTTTGTCAGCAAGCAGCGACAGCTGCTCGGCGAGCGTTTCGATCGGGAGCTCCAGCCCCTCGAACTCCTCGTTGGTCCACCCGGTTCGGACGAACGACTCGCTGCGATCGCCCAGACCGGTGACGCTGTTGGCAAACGATCGTTTCTCAGAGACTGCCCCGAGGACGGTCAGGATGTATGAGACCCCAAGCGTGACGAAGGCCATTCCCGTCGCGGTGGTAACCGAGCTGGCGATCTCCCACCGGCTTCCGGTCGGGGTGTAATCGCCGTTCCCGTTCGTGAACATCGTGTACGCGACGTAGTAAACGTACCCCGACCAGTCGGCCGGCGCACCGGTGTGGGTGCTGACGATCGCTTCCTCTCCACCGGCAAAAAGCAGGGTCCAGCCGATCCACAACAGTGCGATCCACATCGCGAGGGTCAGTGTCAGGATGAGCGGGCCGGCGATGCTGAGGGCACGCGAGCCGTCCCCGAAACCGACACGGAGGCTGCGCCAGACGCCCGTCGTGAGTCGGCCCGAAAGCGGTCCCGAACCGCCGTCGACCCAGAGGGTCGTCCAGAGGATGTCGACGATAACGGTGACGAGCACGACGAGGCCGGCAAGGAGGTACAGTGGTTGCATCGTGGGGCCTACGCCACCGAGTGTCGTCAACAGTGGCCCGGTCACTGACACGTATTTTTCAACGCCGATCGCGTCCGGTCGGCGATCGAGACAGCGGCTGCAGGCGGGGTCGATATCGGTTCGAGTCCGGGAGCGGGCTGCAACGGCGACCCTGCCGCCGTTCTCGTCGCAACCGACACAGGGGAGACGGAGGCCTGTCGAGTCTCACTGGCAGATGACGACGGGGTTATATCCACCGGCAGCGTCTGCCCCGTCTGGAAATAAGCGCTCGCGTCGGTGGGCGCCCCACGTGAGTACAAATGGGTCCCAGTGATTCACCACAAAACGCAGACCCGACTGCCGAATTCGAACGCGAGCTGTCGGAGTTGATCGCGAGCGCGTTCGCTCGCGGTGCGACCGTCGAACAGTTATGGGAGATTACAGTCCCCGCAACCGCTGCGCCCAACTGGACGGTCGAGATTACCAAAACGTACTCTGACGACGAGCCGACGTACGATCCCGAGTGTATCGACGACTGAGACGGACCGGTGTACCAATGTAGCGCTGATCGCCGGCGCTGGTCGGCAATCCCGGCACGTGAACACGACAGTCCTGATACCGGGGTGGCAACCGAACGCCTCCGGCACGGTCGAGCAGGGAATCGAACGTATCCGTACTCATGACTGTGTTGGGAACCGTCCCGGTACGTACAACGGAAAGCCTATGAGTAGATACTCCGTTCCGTCGGGCGTACTCGGCCACCCTGTCACGGAACGTAGATATTGGTATCCGTTCCGATCGGCCGAGACAGAGTGTCGATATGAAATCCAATCCCAGCGACCCAATAGCAGAGACTTCCGGTACCGGAGACGTCCCGCCGAGGTCGATTTTTGCTGCCCTATCGAACGAACGCCGCCAGTTTGCCCTGGAGTATCTCGTCGTGAGACCAGGTGGTGTCGAACTCGGAGACCTCGCCGAGTACGTGACCATCGAAGACGGACCCAGAACGCGCGACCAGTACGAGCGGGTCCTTACTGGACTCGTCCACAGCCACATCCCACACCTGGTCGACGCCGGACTCGTCGCCTACGACCCCGACCACGAAACGGTGACGTTGCTGGTCGACGCCGAGGTGTTGTACCCCTATCTGGAGCTTGCAACACCGGTGATCGAGTAGTTCGGTGACGAGGTCAGTCCACCCCATTTTGCCCTGTCGACGGCGATCGCGACAGCAACAACTGAAACTGTGTACACACCGATCGCACAGCTGTCGTGCGATCAGGTGTACATCGATTTGCGGTGGCTACGATCGCCACACTCTACACTCTCCTCCTGGCCGTGTCCGCGGCCCACTCTTCGCGCGCGTACACGTGACTTTTATTAGGACCGGGGCGCTACCCGAAAACAGGTTTTACATGTCCAAGGAAAGCGAGTACGGCGCCGGACAGATTCAGGTCCTCGAGGGCCTGGAGGCCGTCCGAAAGCGGCCGGCGATGTATATCGGCTCTACCGATTCTCGAGGGCTCCACCATCTGGTCTACGAAGTGGTGGACAACTCGATCGACGAAGCGTTGGCAGGCCACTGTGATGAAATCGAGGTGACGATTCACGACGATGGCTCCGTCAGCGTGTCTGACGACGGGCGTGGCATCCCTGTCGACACCCACGAGGAGTACGATCGGCCCGCACTCGAGGTCATTCTCACTGTCCTCCACGCTGGCGGGAAGTTCGATAACAAGTCCTACCAGGTGTCTGGAGGACTCCACGGCGTTGGCGTAAGCGTCGTCAACGCCCTCTCCAAGCGACTCGAGACTGAGGTCAAACGCGACGGGGCGGTGTTTCGCCACGTCTTCGAGGCCGGTGAACCCGTCGGCGATATGGAGCGGGTTCGCGAGATGGAACCCGACGAGGAAACGGGGACCGAGATCCGGTTCTGGTCCGACGACGACATTTTCGAGGCGAACGACTTCAGTTTCTCGACGCTGTCGAACCGGCTTCGGGAACTCGCCTTTCTCAACTCCGGCGTTCGTATCACGCTTCGTGACGAACGCGACACCGACGAAGAGGGCGAGGCGGTTGCGGAGACCTACCAGTATCAGGGCGGGATCCGCGAGTTCGTCGAGTATCTCAACGAGACTCGCTCGGCGATGCACGACGACATCATCTACTTTTCCGACGACGAACAGAACATCCAGGTCGAGGTGGCGATGCAGGCCACCGAGGACCTCCAGGGCTCGATCCACGCCTTCGCGAACAATATTAACACACGCGAAGGTGGGACCCACCTGACGGGGTTCAAGACCGCGCTGACGCGTGTGGTCAACGACTACGCCGACACGAACGACCTGCTCGCCGATCTCGACGAGAACCTCAAAGGCGAAGACATCCGCGAGGGACTCACCGCCGTCGTCTCGATCAAACATCCCGATCCCCAGTTCGAGGGCCAGACGAAGACCAAACTCGGCAACTCTGAAGTCCGCGGAATCGTCGAAAGTGCCATGCACGAGGGAGTTGGCACCTACTTCGAGGAACACCCCGACACCGCCGAGGCGATCGTCACCAAAGCCGAAGAGGCGGCCAAAGCTCGCAAGGCGGCCCGGAAAGCCGAGGAGTTGACCCGCCGGAAGTCCGCCCTCGAGTCGACCTCGCTGCCGGGAAAGCTGGCTGACTGTCAGACGAAAGATCCCGACGAGGCCGAACTGTTCATCGCGGAGGGTGACTCCGCGGGCGGCAGCGCAAAACAGGCCCGGAACCCCGAGTTCCAGGCAGTGCTCCCCATCAAAGGAAAGATCTTAAACGTCGAAAAACATCGGCTCGATCGGATCCTAGAAAACAACGAGATCCGGAACATGATCACCGCGATCGGTGCGGGGATCGGCGATGAGTTCGACGTCGAGGACGTCCGCTACAAGAAGATCATCATGGCGACGGACGCCGACGTTGATGGAGCACACATCCGGACGCTCATGCTCACGTTCTTCTATCGGCATATGCGGCCGCTGCTTGAGGGTGGCTACGTCTATGCGACCCAGCCGCCACTGTACCGGATCCGCTACCGTGGCGAGACCTACGACGCGATGACCGACGCCGAACGCGACGAGATCGTCGCCGAGAAATGCGACGGGAACCCGACGCAGGTCCAGCGGTTCAAAGGGCTCGGCGAGATGAACCCAGAACAGCTCTGGGAGACGACGATGAACCCCGAAAATCGTATTTTGAAACAGATCACAATCGAGGACGCGGCGGCAGCCGACAAGATGTTCTCGGTCCTGATGGGCGATGCGGTCGAACCGCGCAAACAGTTTATCAAAGAGCACGCGCCGGAGGCCGAATGGATCGACATCTAGACGACGAGGTGAGGCAAGTATGAGCTCAGACGTACCCGGACCGACCGACGTAGAGGCACGGGCGATCGAAAACGTCCGCATCGAAGACGAGATGGAACAGTCGTATATCGACTACGCGATGAGCGTCATCGCGGGGCGAGCGCTGCCCGATGTCCGTGATGGGCTGAAACCAGTCCACCGGCGCATCCTGTATGCGATGTACGAGATGGGCATCACGTCCGGAAGCAGCCACCGCAAGTCCTCCTCGATCGTCGGGGAGACGATGGGTGATTACCACCCACACGGCGATAGCGCGATCTACGACACGCTGGTCCGGATGGCACAGGACTTCTCGATGCGGTATCCCCTCGTGGACGGCCAGGGGAACTTCGGCTCGATGGACGGCGATCCGGCTGCTGCGCCCCGGTATACAGAGGCACGGATGGCGGCCGTTTCCGAGGAGTTGCTCGAGGACATCGATAAGGACACCGTCGACTTCTCGGCGAACTACGACGATCGCCTCCAGGAACCGGACGTCCTGCCGTCGGCGTTCCCGAATCTCCTCGTCAACGGCTCCTCGGGGATCGCCGTCGGGATGTCGACGAACATCCCGCCACACAACTTGGGCGAGGTGATCGACGCCACGATCGAGTTGATCGACAACCCGGAGGCGACGGTGGAAGACTTGATGGACCACGTGAAGGGGCCGGACTTTCCGACCGGTGCGAACATCGTCGGCCGGGATGCGATCTACTCGGCGTACAAGACCGGACGCGGGCGCATCCGCGTCCGAGCCGAGTTCGAGGTCGAGGAGTGGAAAAACGGGCGTGAACGCATCGTCATCACCGAACTCCCATACCAGGCGAACAAGGCACGCTTAGTCGAGCGTATCGCCGAGGACGTCACCGATGGCGATATTGAGGGCATCTCCGATCTTCGTGACGAGTCCGATCGGGAGGGCGTCCGCATCGTCGTCGAGTGCAAGCGGGGTGCAAACGTCGAGGTCGTCAAGAACAAACTGCTCGAGAACCATCTCGAACGAACGTTTGGCGTCATCAACCTCGCACTGGTCGACGGCCAGCCACGGGTTCTCTCGCTCAAGGAGACGCTCGCGGAGTATATCTCTCACCGACGTGAGGTCGTCCGCCGGCGCAGCGAATACGATCTTACGGAGGCCCAGGATCGCGCACACATCCTCGAAGGCCGGCTGACGGCCGTCGAGAACGCCGATGACGTCGTCGAACTGATCCGCAACAGCGAGGACCGATCGGCCGCAAAAGAGGCCTTACGCGAGGCCTACGACTTCTCGACGGATCAGGCCGAGCACATCGTCCGGATGCAACTTGGCAGCCTCACCTCGATGGAGACCGCCGAGATCGAGGACGAGTACGAGGATGTCCAGGCCGAAATCGAACGGCTGAGTGCGATTCTCGAAAGCGAAGCGGAGCTACTCGGCGTCATCAAAGACGAACTGCGAGCGATCCGCGAGGAGTACGCCGACGATCGCCGAACCTCGATCGTCGAAGACCAGGGGACGGTTACCCACGAAGATCTCATCCCGGAAGAGGAGGTGTTCGTCGTCATGACCGAAGACGACTACGTCAAGCGGATGCCGATCGAGAACTTCGATCCCCAGGGTCGGGGCGGCAAGGGAATCATCGGCGCGGACGTCAAAGAGGACGATCGCGTCGCGACGGTGTTCCGGGCGAACACCCACGACTACCTGCTGTGTTTCACCAACCATGGGAAAGTCTATCAGCTCAAGACCTACGAGATTCCGGAGATGGGTCGGACTGCTCGTGGCAAATCGGCAGTCAACATCCTCGAGCTAGCCCAGGGTGAGGATATCACCGCGATCGTCGACACCGACGCCTTCGGAGACGGCGAGTACGTGACGATGGCCACACGCGACGGCTACGTCAAACGAACCGCGGGCGAGGAGTTCGACAACATCCGATCGACCGGGATCATCGCTGCCGATCTCGAAGACGGTGACGAGCTCGTCGACGTCGAGGTCACCGATGGCGCACAGGATCTGGTTATCGCGACCGAAGGTGGCATGACGATTCGGTTCGACGAAAGCGAGGTCCGTTCGATGGGACGGAACGCACGCGGAGTCAACGGAATCAAACTGCAATCCGGCGACGCTGTCGCCGGATTGGTCGCGACTGACGAGGGAGATGGGCAGACACTCCTCACCGTCACCCGGAACGGGTACGGGAAACGGACCCGCCTCTCCGAGTACCGAACCCAGTCTCGGTACGGCAAGGGGTTGATCGACATCAAAACGGGCGACCGAAACGGCCCAGTCACGGCCGTAAAGGCCGTCGACGACGACGACGAACTCGTCATGATGAGCGAACGTGGCCAGATCGTCCGCACTCGCGTCGACGATATCTCCCTGGTCGGACGCAACACGATGGGCGTGATCGTGATGGACGTCGACGCCGGTGACGCGGTCGCGAGCGTCGACGAGATTCCGGCACACACGGCGGATGGCGACGAGACAGTGAGTGACGACGCTGACCGTACGGCCGACGCGGACGACGAACTCGCTGTGAACTAATCGCCGCCGCGGTCGCTTTGGGCCGACGCAGTTTTTTGTGGCAGCCAGAACGGTTGACTGTGAGTGGAGGCGACGGTGACGGAAACTCGGCCGGAGACCTGTCAGTCGAGACCTCCGTGGCCGGAGTCCAATCAGTTGGGTCCCTCGATCGAGGCCCAGTCGACGATAGGCGGCGGTGTCACTGATTATCGGACGACTGTGCTCAGTTACCGCGATCGGCCGGGATAGGTTCGTCGATCAACGCGGCGCAATGCGCCACGAGCAGTCGGGCGCAGCCCGACGACAGGGCGGCGCAACGCGCCGCGAGCAACCGGACGTAGTCCGGTGACAGCGGTACCGACGGACACGAATCCGTATCACGGGACGACGGTTCCGCTCAGTGCTCGGGTTCTTCGGCCGGCGCAACCATATCGTCGATACGGAGAATAAGGATGTTGTTCGTATCGTCTTTCCCGTCGAGGCGCCCCTCGACGACGAGTTTCGAGAGCGGCGTCGGCCCGACGACGACCGAGTCGTCTTCGGACAGCCCATCGATCGTTCCCTGGATATGAATCTCGGCCCGGCAGAGTTCGGGGTGGTGGACGGACGAGAGGTCGATCTCTTCGACGATGATATCCTCGACAGGATCGCCCTCGTGGGTGAGTGGGACCGAGGCCGGATCGTCCATCTGCTGGATCTCGAGGGCCTCGAAGGCTGCAGCAGTGGGCTTGTATCCACCTTTAGGGCCCGGTACTCCCTCTACCAGTTGCAAGGCTTTGAGACTCTGCATCTGGTTGCGGATCGTCCCGGGGTTGCGATCGACCTGTTCGGCGATATCTTCGCCTTTGATCGCGTCTTCGGACTGTTTGTGGAGGTTCGTCAGTGCGCGGAGGATTTTCTTCTGGCTCGGGGTGAGTTCGATTGATGACATAGTTAATTGTTCGCAATTGACTCCCTTAAACCCGACGGGTGGCGGCGAGAGTTTCAGTGCCGACCGTGTGTTGCGACCGCGGGTAGTAAGGAGTTTCTGTTTGCTGTATCCAAAGAGCGTCGTAGCCACCGTAGCGAGACCGTTCAAATGACCGGAATCCACCCTTCGAGGACGAGATCACCCACTACATCCTCGAGGAGGAACATGAGCGCGAAGCCGACACCGAACGTGGCGGCGTTGATACGGGTGAGCACTGCCTCTGCATCGAACCGAATGAGTTCTGCGACCTCGATGAGCACCTGCAAGATCGCGCCAACGGCGATCGCAAAGAACAACACTGCAAGCAGCGGGGATTGGGCGAAGCTTCCGATCCAGCCGCCAAGGATTACGGGTCCACCGGCGATGACGCCCATGGCTGCGAAGTGCCGAAGCGGCGGTGTCTCCCTGTCTCTGGCAACGGCGGCGACGACGGTCGGCCCCTCCATGACATTGTGAAGCACGAACGCGAGGACGAGCAACATGACGAGCGTCGAGTCGCCCTGGATGTAGGCGACGCCGATGCCGAGTCCCTCACCAATACTGTGCAAGCCGAGTGCAAGTGCAACGAGATAGGCGATCTGGAGCCCGCTTTTGTGGGTCGTTGCCATCTTGCGCTGGCGCCACTTGCTCGCCACGTACATCACGGCGAAGGTTCCACCGACACCGACGACTGCGAAGACGGCAGCGAGAACCGTACTCTCGGCTTCGGCCCCGTTTTCGAAAATGTCTTCAGTCATCTCGATAGCGATAAACGCCATCACGCCCGCGGCGAGAGCGAGAAACGCGTGCAGATAGCGCGGATCGAGATCTCTGATGAACGGAAACCAGAGCATCCCGATCGCGACCGGGATGATGCCCGCGAACGCACCGATGATCGTCAACATCCAGAGGATTTCGAGCGTGCTCGCGTCCTCGACGGCAGCAAGATTGCCAAACGGCGACGTCAAAGCAAGCAGACCGAAGACAGCACCCAGAACGATGACAGGCCCGATCGCAAGGAGCCAGCGGGGAAGGTCGGGTATCGATCGACTACGCATCGAGTATCTCACCGCCTCGAACAGCAATTCGTTGGATCATTACTCGTTGTTTAGACGCCCCTAATAATATATCTTATCCACCTGACCGCCGTTAGATTGAATCTAATCCACCAAGCTGAGAACATTCGCAGTCATTTGCGAAAGAATACTAGCTATAATTTGACGTGTGCGGTTTCCGATACCCGAACCTGATTGGCGACAGTCTCCGGAAGCGAGACGGGTTCGTCGTGGCTGCTCGATCGGGCGGTCACCATTCCGAAGGGTGCGATTTCGACGAGTTCGAGTTCAACACCCGGTTCGACGCCGTGGTCGGCGAGATACGAGAGCATCTCCGGATCCTGATCGGCGACCTCTTCGACGATCACCGTCTCGCCCTCGTCGAACTCCGTGATAGGGTCGCCACTGGACCGTTCGGGCGGTTCGAGATCGGCTCCGGGGATGGGTGAGCCGTGGGGGTCGACCTCGGGTTCCCCGAGAACGTCCGCAACGCGGGCCTCAAAGTTCTCGCTGATGTGATGTTCGAGCCGATCGGCTTCCTCGTGGACTTCAGACCAGTCGTAATCTAAGTGTTCGGTCAGGTAGGCCTCAAGGAGCCGATGGTGGCGAATCACCTCCAGTGCGACCGTCTCGCCCTCGTCGGTGAGCGTGACACCGCGGTACTTTTCACGATCGACGAGGCCGCGGTCTTCGAGTTTCTCGATCATGCTGGTGACTGTCGGCGACGTGACGTCGAGTTCGTCGGCGATCGCGGAGGTTTTGATCCGATCGTCAGTGGTGCCCTGGAGTTGGTAAATGGCCTTGAGGTAGTCTTCCATCACGTCGCTCAGCATCATAACAGTCTAGTTTAGACGGATCGAACCCTAAATCTGTCGCCACCGATCTCCAAAACCAGTACCATCAAACGTCGCGTCGACGTAGAACCGCTATGGGAGCGACCGTTCGCATCATCGGCGCACCGATGGACTACGGCGCGAACCGCCGCGGTGTCGATATGGGGCCGTCAGCGATCCGGTATGGACAGCTGGACACACAGCTCAGGGATGCGGGCGTCGAGCCGGTCGACAGCGGCGATCTACTGATCCCGCGTGCCGAGGAGCGCGACCCCGACGCCGACCCGCCGAGCCGTGGCAATGCGAAGTTTCTTCGGGAGGTGGCTGACGTCTGTCGCCGGCTGAGCGAGGAGGTCGCGGACACCCTCGCCGACGGCGCCGTGCCGCTCGTCCTCGGTGGTGACCACTCCGTCGCGATCGGCTCGATGCACGGGTCCTCGCGTGAGGCCGATATCGGTGCCATCTGGTTCGACGCCCACGCCGATCTCAACACGCCGGAGACCTCTCCGAGCGGCAATGTCCACGGGATGCCCCTCGCTGCGGCACTCGGTCGTGGCAGCTTTGACGACATGGAATGGGCTTGCGCGCCGGGGCTCGACGAAGGAGCGATCGCCTACGTTGGCTTACGAAGCATCGACGAGCGCGAACGCCAGCTCGTTCGGGAAAGCGAGATGACGGCGTTTACCATGGCCGACATCGACAGGCGTGGAATGACCGCCGTCGTGGAGGACGCACTCTCGGTCGCGACCAGCGGGACAGATGGCGTCCACGTCAGCCTCGACCTCGACTGGCTCGATCCGAAAGCCGCACCCGGTGTCGGGACGCCAGTTCGCGGGGGTGTTACCTACCGAGAGGCCCACGCCGCACTCGAAACCGTCTCCAGGCGCCACGAACGAGACGACGTGGTTCGATCGATGGACGTCGTCGAGGTGAACCCGATTCTAGACGAAGGAAACGAGACCGCCACACTCGCTGCAGAGCTGACGGCGAGTACGTTCGGCAAGCGGATTCTGTAGCCGGCCGGCTGCATCAGTGTGAACGTCTCACACGGTGGGTCGTCTTTCAACAGCTTTGTATCGGAGTGTTGCTGACTTTCGGGTATGACTGAAAACGTCGTCGTACTCGGGGCCGGTTACGCCGGTGCCGGTGCAGTCAAACAGCTTCAGTCGGAGCTCGGGCCCGACACACAGTTGACCTGGATCGCTGACGTCGACTATCACCTGGTACTCCACGAGTCCCACCGCGTGATCCGTGATCCGGACGTCCGATCGGACGTTACGTTCCCCGTCGAGGAGATCGCCGATCCGTCGACACAGTTCATTCAGGCCGAAGTGACCGGCCTCGACACTGAAGAACGCGTCGTCGAACTCGCGGACGGAGAGTCCGTCGAGTACGACTACGTGATGGTCGGTCTCGGGACGAAAACCGCCTACTACGGGATCCCCGGTCTCGAGGCACACTCGCTGACGCTCAAGAGCCTCGACGATGCACTCGCGATCAACGAGGCCATCACGGAAGCCAGCGAGGCGGCCACCCGCGGCGACCCAGCCCAGGTCGTCATCGGTGGAGCCGGTCTCTCGGGGATCCAGACGGCAGGTGAGATCGCCGAATTCCGCGACATCCACCGCGCGCCGATCGAGATCCACCTCGTCGAGGCTCTCGAAGAGATCTTCCCCGGCAACGATCCGGAGATCCAGCAGGCACTGCGCGAGCTGCTTGAGGAAGCCGGCGTCCGAATCCACACGGACGACCCCATCACCGAGGCGACCGAAGACGTCATCGAGTTCGACGAAGGCGAGCCACTCGACCACGACGTGCTCGTCTGGACCGGCGGCATCACGGGCCGTGACGCCCTCGATGACGCCGACCTCGAAAAAGAGCACAACCGCGTCCACGCCGATGCGACGTTCCAGACCTCCGACGAGCGCGTGTTCGCGATCGGCGACTCGGCGATCCTCGACCAGGGCGACCAGCCCGCACCGCCGACGGCACAGGCTGCCTGGCAGGCCGCAGAGCTCGTCGGGGAGAACATCTCCCGCGCGATCGAGGGCCGACCGCTCAAAAGCTGGGAGTACGACAACAAGGGAACCGTCGTCTCGGTCGGCGAGAAGGCTGTCGCCCACGAGATCAAGCCAGCGTTCGGAATCGGCCTCCCCGTCGATACCTTCGGCGGTGTTCCGGCAAAGAATTTAAAGAAGATGATTGCCGCCCGCTGGATCGCCGACATGACGTCCTGGAACACGGCACGGAAGTGCTGGTCGTCGCTGTAGTGGCCACCTCAGACGACGAACGCCGGCCGTCAGCCGCCGTCGGTGGGTTGATCACCGCTCCCGTCACCGAACGTGTCAGCGCCCATCGGTCGGGCCGGGACACCTGCGACCGTCGTTCCGGGAGCGACATCCCGCGTGACAAGCGAGTTTGCCGCCACGCTCGCGTCTGCCCCGATTTCGACGCCGGGGAGGACGATCGCGCCCGCCCCGATCATCGCCCGTTCGCCGACGACGACGGCTCCGGTCCGGTACTCGTCCTGGAGAAACTCATGACAGAGGATCGTCGCGTCGTAGCCGACGATCGCCTCCGCTTTGACGGTGATCAGGTCGGGCCAGAAGACGTCTGGCGTCGCCTCAAGTCCCCAGGAGACGCCCGAGCCGACGGTCACTCCGATCCGGCGCATGAGCCAACGTTTGAGCCGGAGACTCGGGGAGATCCTGACCAGCCAGATAACAACGTAGTTGATCATGACCCGCAATGGGTTTCGTGCCCGTGTCCACTCCGCGAGGGAGTTTCCCGGGCCGGGCGTCCGATGGGCGGTGACACGATCGTGTCGGCGGGTCGTATCGTCCGTCACTGAACGAGACGTATGCGCTATCGACTTATCAAATCGATCGATCCGGCAGCGGCCGACATCGCCAGAGCCGGTGGGCACTCCTAGTGCTCTGTCTCGATCACCGCGTGCTTGCTCGTCCGATCGCCGAGGGGCCCGACGAGGGTCCGAAACGCCGACCCTGACAGCTCACAACGGTAGGCAGGTTTGTACATCATGTTCCGGCCGCCAGCCACCACGGAACACGCCTCGGCGATCGAGTCACGGAGATAGTACTGTGCACGTTCGTTCCCGTCTTTGACGTAATAGTCGCTGAGCCTGATCGGATGGCGATCGAAGAGTCCACCCGGCTCGCGGCCGTCGACGATGACCACCGGTTTGTCGAGATAGAGGTTGCCGTCCCGGGCGCGTTTCGCGTGGGCGTTCTCGGGATGAGCCCCAACCTGCCGCCGCCGGTCGTCGATCGGATCGGACGGATCGAGTACCGTCACCCCGGCGACGGTCATGTAGCCGATGAGATAGCGATGGGCACGGTCGCCGTCGGGTCGTCGCAGGCCGGCATAAAACCCCACGGCGTCGCCGGGTTCGAGCGCAGAAAGGCGCGACACGTAGCCGCTGGTGCGGTGTTCGCCGTACGTTAACGCTTCGAGATTGGGGTCGTGGTGAAGTGGCCACTCCGAGAGTGCGTCGCCACTGACGGATTCTGCCCCGCCCCGAACGGGCTGGGGGTCGATCCGGGTCGTCAGCTCGGCTGCGGTCCCCTCCTGGCATCGTAACTGCCACGAGCCCAGCGTCGCGGTCTCGTCAGTCTCCCGGGTCTTCTCCGGGATCGGAACGTACTCGAAGCAGCCATCGTCGTACAGCGGCCCCAGCGCACCGAGGTTGGTACTATCAGCACCGACACCTGCGAGAACGACCGTCATACACCCTGCTTTCGGCCGGTGGAAAAAAACCCTCCCGATCGATGGCGAGCTGGCGACCGGGAACGCGCAGCTACATGGTCGTGACAACGCCGATCGATCCGTCCTCGCTGAGTGCGACTACCGACTCCCCGTCGCACGGAAACGTCGCATCCGATCTGGTGGCGCCGTTTTCACCGTTGTCGATATCCTCGGTCGAATCGATCGCCGCGTCACTACAGAAGACGGCGACTGCACTCCCCATGTTCGTGACGCGGACTTCGGTGCTGTGAAGCGTTACCGCCGGTTCCGGCGAGTCCTCGTACGGGCCGGCATCGGCGTGGGGTTCGTCGTCGCCGTCGTCGAATCCGAGACAGCCGGCCACACCCAGCGGTCCGGCACCACCGATCGCGAGCAGACAGCGACGTCTGGTCGGCGTGTTCGTACACATATTACATCTGTAATAACCGCGAATAAAATATCTGCTGGTTTCTACCGTGGCCTGAGCCGATCGGTGGCGGCCGTCTCCACGCTGCTCCCGGACGACAGTCCGTGACTACTCCTACGGCCGAAGTCCTGTCTCTTACCCACAAGTTCTAACTCTGCGGCTGACGTATTGAGACGGAAAATGGGACGGGGTTCGCGGAGTTGGCGGCCTGACTTGGACGATGA
>Ga0207421_10003728_pt1 | contig 17974 bp, 16 predicted proteins | sample SodLakKL_010_SED_4_FD_187542 | JGI IMG/M metagenome (GOLD analysis project Ga0207421, IMG submission 187542) | Alkaline sediment microbial communities from Lake Tanatar, Kulunda Steppe, Russia - 8KL_010_SED (SPAdes) (version 2) | ecosystem: Environmental > Aquatic > Non-marine Saline and... | reverse complement strand
CGATTACTTCCTCGAAGACGAAGCGCCTACTGCCGAATGCAACATGCACGATGGCCGGTTTTACCGGCGCCCCGCCTATATTGAAACGGACGAAAGGTGGTCTTCAAGGGGCGGGCCGGGAAGAAAACCGCAGGATGTAGAGGATATGCCTACCCGGACCCTGGTCAGCGATATGACCGAGCAAGCGGGCGAAACCACAAGTGAAATAACAGAATTTACAGCTTTTGTTGTATCAGACGGCGTCACCCTGCAGTGGGATTACGACGGACAGGCAGTTTCAGCCTTTGAAGTAGCCAGGATCTATGAAGAAGAGGACGAAACCACGGTAACCGAGCTGGGACCCAATGCCCGCCAGTACCTGGATAATGATATTGAGCTTGACAGGGAGTACACATATTATCTTACTCCTATTTTAGAGGACGACACGGCTTCTGATTCCGCCAGGGTCAGGGTAAGTACCGAGGCAACAGAAGACGGGGATTTAATTGGCCCCCCAGATGAAGATTCGGTAGTGGTGCCTGATGTTACCGGCAGTTTCCAGCCCCTGGCCGAATCGGCCCTTACCCGGGAAGGTTTAAAAATTGGGCCCATAGAACGCGTATACAGCGACGAGGTCCAGAATAACCGGGTCATATCACAGCGCCCTGAAGCCGGTTCGGTTGTAGCCGAAGGACGCGAAGTGCGCCTGGTTGTTTCCAGGGGCTCTGAATAAACCAATTCATGCCGCAAGCCCTATAATAACCCTGAGTTACAATACCCGCACGGTCAGAAAAGAAGGAGTTACAGGTCGAGTTCGACCACCGTAACTCCTTCTCCGCCTTCTCCGGGCTGACCGGCTCTAAAACTGCGGACAAGCTTATGGCCCTTGAGGTAATCCCGCAAGCCATGCTTTAATTTTCCGGTCCCCTTGCCGTGAATCAAATCCACCTGTTTTAACCCCGTCCAAATAGAATTATCGAAGTGCTTATCGACCAGGGGTATGGCTTCTTCGAGGGTCAGGCCCCTGAGGTCAATCGAGCTGCCGGAAGCCGGTTCTTTCCGGACACTGTAACCGGCTCCCCCGGCTATTTTCTGATCATCTTGCTCGCGATCTTTTTCCTTGCTTTCCCGGACCGGCCTCAATTCGCGAACGGGGAGATTAACTTTAATAGATCCCACCTGGACGGTGGCTTCATCGCGGGAAAAAGATATAACCTCACCCTGTTGTTTTAAACTGCTGATATATACTGTCTGCCCGGCAGACAAATCTTTTTCGCTTAAAGCCGGGCCTTCCGGCTCTTCTTCCTCCGGCTCCGGTTCAATCTCCCGGCGCAGCTCGCTGATCCGCCCCCGGAGTTGTTCGGCCCTGGCCTGCGGCTGTTCAGCACCGGTTTTTTTCAGCTCCTGCAGTTCCTTGATCAAATGATCGGCAGAGCTTTTAGTCTGCCTGACAATTTGCCGGGCCTCCTCACGGGCCTGCTTTAGGATATCATCCCGCCTGGCCCGCAGCAAACTTTTCTCCCTTTCCAGCTCGGCCATTAATGACTCAGCCCTGCTTCGTTCCAGTTCCGCCTGGCGGCTGTCCCGTGAGTAGCGCTGCTGATCTTCCACCAGGCTGGCAATGATTGATTCTACCTGGTCGTGGGAGCGGTGCATGTAACCTTTCGCTTTCTCCAGCACATCCGCAGGCAGGCCCAGCTCTCCGGCAATATGAAAAGCGTTGCTCTGTCCGGGAATGCCCTGCAAAAGGCGGTATGTCGGGGCCAGGGTATCAAGGTCAAACTCCATGGCCGCGTTTTGCATATTCTCCTGAGCCTGGGCAAACAGCTTCAGTTCATTGATATGAGTGGTTGCTACTGTCAGGGCGCCCTTGCGGGTTAGCTCTTCCAGGATCGCCATGGCCAGGGCGGCTCCTTCCGTCGGATCCGTTCCGGCGCCCAGCTCGTCAAATAAAACCAGTGATCCGGGCTTCGCTTCTTCCACGATAGCAATGATGTTTTTCATATGCCCGGAAAAAGTGCTTAAAGACTGGGTTATGCTCTGTTCATCGCCGATATCGGCCCGGATCTGTTTAAAAACCGTCATCCGGGTATCTTTGCCCGCTGGTAAATGGAGGCCGCTCTGGGCCATGATGGCCAGAAGGCCTATTGTCTTAAGCGACACTGTTTTCCCGCCGGTATTGGGGCCGGTAACGACCAGGGTTTGAACCTGGCCGCCCAGTTCCATTTCGAGAGGCACTTTACGGCCGCTTAACAGCGGATGAACGGCGTTGTGGAGGTAAAAGTATGTTTCCTCCCAGTCAAGCAGGCGCGGCTCGCTCCCCTCCATTTCCAGGCTCAGGCGGCCCCTGGCAACAATAAAATCAAGTTCTGCATAAAGATCCCGGTTGCGGAGCAGTTCGCCCTCCGCATCGGCCACCCTGCCGCTCAACCGGTAGAGAATCCTTTCTATTTCTTCCTCTTCTTGTTTTTGAAGGGAAGTAAGCGTATTTTGCATCTCCACCACCGGCAGGGGCTCTATGAACACCGTGGCTCCGCTGGAAGACTGATCATGGACCACTCCTTCCAGGTTCTGGCGATACTCCTGTTTCACGGGCAGGACATAACGCCCGCCCCGGATCGTGATCAGGGCATCCTGCAGGTAACGCCTGTAATTGGCACTCCGGAGATAGTGGTCAAGTTTTCCCCTGATTTTATCCTGGTAAGATAGCTTTTTCCGGCGCAGTGAGGAGAGCGTTGAAGAAGCGCTGTCAAGAACCGTTCCTTCATGGTCAATGGATTGCTCCAGGTCGCTGAACAAATTGGGACAGGTGCTGATTGCCGACTCCAGCTCCGCCATGAGGGGATAAAGTTCGCAGTGGTCCCTGTTTTTAAAAAAGCTTTTCCAGCGCCGGGCTGCTTGCAGGAAGGTCATGATTGCCGCCAGTTCGGCCCCGGAAAGCACAGCCCCTTTCAAAGCCCGGTTCAGGTAAGGCCTGAGATCCTCAACTGCCGCAGGATTAAAGGCATTTTTAGAACAAAGCAGGCGTCCTTCACCGGCTTCCCGCTGCCTCCTGGCCACCGCAGCATAATCGGCGGCAGGTTTTAAGGTCTCAGCCCACTCTCCGGCCATGGGACTGACCGTCAGTTCAACCAGCATCGAGCGGATCCGGTCAAATTCAAGGACCTTTATTTCTCTTTCTGTAACTACTTCGGGCAAAATAATTTCACCTCGATAAGTACTTATTTCCGGTTACTATAAAGCGCAGGCATTTATCCTGTGCCGAGGATATGCCAATGCGTGGTGTACTTTGAATGGTCAGCATATCCGGCCGTGCCAGGTTCTCTGCCAGGTATAACGGTTTTTGGCTCAAATCATGGCCGTCCAGGCTCCTGTCAATGGCAAACGCCTGGCATAGCTTGCCCGGACCGCTGGCCAGGTTTTTATCCGGGCAGCCTTCACCCCGGCGTTTGCGCATCAGTTCCAGGCCTCCGGCCGGTTCCACCGCCCTGACCAAAACTGCCTCGCCTTTGCCTTCCGGTCCGGCAACCACGTTGAAACAGTAATAGTTGCCGTAGATAAAGTAAACATAAGCAATACCGGGCGCTCCAAACATGGTTGCATTGCGCCTGGTCCTGCCCCGGGAAGCATGACAGGCCGGGTCATTGTTGCTCAGGTAAGCTTCAGTTTCAACAATGATCCCGGAAACCAGGCCTTCTCCTGTCACCCGGCACAGGTACATGCCCAGCAGTTTGCGTGCTGCTTCAACTGTGTCATGTTCAAGAAATCTTTTTTCCACCGGCGTTTATTAGCACCTTTCTCCAATCTGGCAGGTAGCTTTGCCAGTTACTTTTCCCGGGCAGGATAACAAACTCTGTTTTCCCTATTAACCTTTAAATTTATGTTTGATCAAATCTTCCGCCTGCACATAAAAAGCCGGTTTACCCCGGGAACAGCCTGCCGGCCAAATGGCAGCAGCCCAACAGAAACCGGTAAAACCAGCTTAAATCAACTGTTAAAGTTAAGGTAGTAATCAACAGCCAGCTCTTTTACTTTTTCAAACAGGGGAGTGAAGTAGTGGTCGGTAAAGAAAGCAACTTCCGAATTTTCGATGGCCTCCATGAAAAACTGGAGGGGGATAATCGAAACAACCGCCACGATAATATAAGCAAAGACAGCCCCGACTACCACTCCCAGGATTGCGCCCCCGATCCGGTTGAAAAAGCCGATTACCGGGATGCGGTTAATCCACTGGAAACCGCTGGAAAAAAGCCGGAAAACAATGCTTAAGATCAGGAACAGGGCCAAAAAGGCCAGAACCCCTCCGATAAACTGGGGCACTTGTTCCAGGGCAACTTCCAGGCCCATGTTTTCAATCAGCTCATGATGGGGAATAATATTTTCCGGGTTTATGTATTCGGCCAGTGACTCGCTGAACAGCCTGCCCCCCCAGAAAGAAAGGATAATCACCACGATAAAACCGAAAATATCAAACAGCTGCTTAACCATACCCCGCGAAAAACCGCTGGCCAGGTGCAGGAAAAAAACAATCAGCAATAAGATGTCAAGCCAGTTCATTGTCCATCACCATTCTCCCGTTGATGTCCAAATTGAGCGGGGTTATCTTTCCGGTTTTCTTTAAGCCTGAGCAGTTCATCGGCCAGGTTGACGGCAGCCAGGACGGCGATCTTTTGCTTGTTCATCTGAACGTTTTTTTCAGCCAGTGATTTCATCAACTGGTCCACGTAACGCCCCACTCTGTACATGTCTTCAGTTGAGGAAGAACCTTTCAAGATATATTCTTCCCCCATGATATTGACCGTGACCTTGTTTTTACTCTGATCTTCCATTAGATTAGCCCGCTTTCGTGTAAAAAGTCGGAATTTCCCTTCTTTTTGTATTCGAGATAAGGTTACGGATTTCCTGCCTGTTAACTGCGCAGTACTGCACCCAGTTCAAAAAGGGCATTTTGAATCTTTTCCTGAGTCCGGTTAATTTCAGCCTCGGTCAGAGTTCCCTCGTCCCTCCTGAAAGTTATTGAATAAGCCAGGCTCCGTTTGCCCTCCGGGATCTGCTTGCCTTCATAAAGGTCGAACAGCTTAACCTGGCTGACCAGAACGCCCCCGGCTTCCCTGATCGCCTTTTCAAGTTTATCGGCCGGAATCTCTTTTGGCACCACTATGGCCAGATCCCTCTTTGCGGCGGGATAACGGGGCAAAGGTGCCACCCGGGGAACCAGGTTTGCCTTTTCGCAAAGCAGGGCTAAATCAATTTCAGACACCGTTACCGGCTGGTCAATCTCCCAGGCTTCTGCCACATCCGGGTGAACCTGGCCCAGATAACCAACTACCCTGCCTTCGATCTTGATCAAAGCACACCGGGCTGGATGGCCGAAAGGCATCGTTTGGGGGACAAAACTGACTTCTTCCACCTGAAGCCGTTTGAACAGTGCTTCCAGGGCTCCCTTAATGGCAAAGAAATCCGCTTCCCGGGAAGGATCGACCCAGTTTGGCTCCGGGATTTGCCCGGTGACGGCAATGCCCAGCTTCATTCTTTCTTCGGGTAAACCTTCCAGGGGCAGCGACTGTGCTTCAAAGACCGCTCCCATTTCAAAGAGCATCTGGTTAAGCTCACGGTGGCTGTAATTATGCTGGACCGTCTTCAGCAATCCGGGCAATAATGTGGTGCGCATTACGGCCTGTTCTTCCGAAAAAGGATTCTGGACCGGGATCGGTTTCATCCTCGGGTCGTCGTCCGGGAACCTCAGCCTGACCAGGGTGGAAGGATTAATAAAGGAATAGGTTATACATTCATGGTAGCCACAGGCGGTGAGGACGTCCCGGGTCAAATCCTGCACTCTTTCATCATAAGATTTAACGTTGCCCAGCAGTTCTCCCCGGGGCAGAGTAACCGGGATCTTGTCATAACCGTACAGCCGGGCCACTTCCTCTATGATATCTTCTTCTATGGCCACATCGCCGCGCCGCAGAGGAACGGTTATATCTAGGGTTCCTTCTTGATTATCATTTACGGCAAAGCCAAGTTTCGACAGCAGATCCACAACCATATCTTTGTCTAACTCCAGGCCCAGCACCCGGTTGATTTTTTCTGGATTAATCCTGATCTCTGTTTCCTGGACGGGGGCTTCGTTTTGATCAATTAGGCCGCGCAGCACCGTTCCTCCAGTCAGCTCATGCATCAACAGGGCGGCCCGGTCCTGTGACCAGGTTACGGCTTCCGGGTTTACCCCTTTTTCAAAGCGCTGCGAGGCCTCAGACGGCAGGTTGTAGCGGCGGGCGGTGCGTCTGATGCTGGTCGGGTTAAAGGCAGCCGCCTCGATCAGCACCATCTTCGTGGAATCATTAATCTCGGTGTCCTCCCCGCCCATCACACCGGCCAGGGCTACCGGACGGGTGCCGTCGGTTATGACCAGGGCTTCAGGGGTAAGTTTACGCTCAACGCCATCTAAGGTAACCACATTTTCCCCTTCCTGCGCCCTCCTGACCAGGATTTCGCCGCTTTTAAGCAGGTCCAGGTCAAAAGCGTGCAGGGGCTGGCCAAATTCCCACATGACGTAGTTGGTTATATCAACCACATTGTTGATAGGCCGGATCCCGGCTTTTAACAGCCTCAGCTGCATCCAGAGCGGTGATCTGCCGATGGTAATCTCATCTACAGCCCGGGCCGTATAGCGGGGACAGAGTTCGCTGTCCACTATAGCCACCTTTAAAGACTCCTCCAGGGACGGCCCCGTTGCAGGGGGAGTTAGGCGGGGCATCTTTACTTCTTTTCCGGTCAGGGCCGCAATCTCATGGGCAACCCCGATCATGCTCAGGCAGTCGGGACGATCGGGGGTCAGCTCAAGGACAAGAATTTTGTCCCCAAAACCCAGGAGCTCATCCACCGGATCGCCGATTTTTGAAGCCCGGTCCAGGATCAATATTTCCTCCTCCGAGCCCAGCTCCAGCCCCAGTTCCTGGGCCGAACAAATCATCCCCGGTGAAGTAACGCCGTGAATATCAGTTGCTTCGATAATGCGCCCGCCGGGCAGCTCCGCCCCGGGCCTGGCCGTGGGAACCTTGTCCCCAACCTGCATATTCTTGGCCCCGCAAACTATTTTCAAAGTTTCCTCCCCGATATCGGTATCGACCAGGGTTAAATTGCTCCGTCCAGGGTGTGATTCCAGGCCCTTTACTTCACCGACCACCACGGACGGCAGAGAGGGGCCAAAGGTTTCTACAGCCTCCACCTCTACGCCGGACAGGGTCAATAGATCGGCCACCTCTTCGGCAGATTTGCCCGGGTCGATATACTCTTTAAGCCACTCATATGATACGCGCATCTGGATCTCTCCTCCAATCAAAGATCGTTGTACCGGTTTAGCTGAATTGTTTTAAGAACCGCAGGTCATTGGAAAAAAAGAGGCGCAGGTCGCCGATGCCATATTTCAGCATGGCAATACGCTCCACACCCATCCCGAAAGCAAAGCCGGTTACCTCCCGCGGGTTATAACCGGACCCTTCCAGGACCCGCGGATGGACCATTCCCGAACCAAGGATTTCCAGCCACCCGGTGTAGCTGCAGGTCCGGCAGCCTTTGCCTCCGCACATGATGCAGGAAATGTCCACCTCGGCGCTGGGTTCGGTAAAGGGAAAAAAGCTGGGCCGGAACCGCACTCTTTGTTCCGGGCCAAACATCTCCCTGGCAAATGAATCCAGGGTCCCCTTCAGGTCGGCAAAAGTAATATCGGTATCGACCACCAGCCCCTCGCACTGATGAAACATCGGTGAATGGGTGGCATCGTCATCCCGGCGGTACACTTTGCCCAGGCAAATGATGCGCACCGGCAGCTTCGGGGCCTGCCTTTCCATGGAGCGGATCTGCACCGGCGAGGTATGCGTGCGCAACAGGTATTGATCGGTGATGTAAAAAGAATCCTGCATATCCCGGGCCGGGTGATCAGCCGGTATGTTCAGGGCCTCGAAATTATAGTAATCAGTTTCAATATCAGGGCCGTAAGCAAGCTGGAAACCCAGCCCCGTAAATATTTCCTTAATCTCATCGATGATCATGGTCAGGGGATGCCTCTGGCCAACAGTGACCGGGCGCCCGGGCAGGGTCACATCGACCCTTTCCTTCTCCCACCTTTCCCGGCGCTGGGCATCCTGCAAAACCTGTTCCCTGCGTTCAATGGCCCGTTCCAATTCTTCCCGCAGGGCATTGGCTTTTTTGCCGATCACCGGTCTTTCCTCGGAAGGAACACTGCCCAGGCTGCGCAAAAGTTTGGTCAGCTCGCCTTTTTTGCCCAGGAAGCGTACTTTTACAGTTTTTAGTTCCTCCAGGTCATTTGCCTCTTCGATCTTGCCCCGCGCTTCGTCTTCCAGTTCTTTTAATTTTTCCAGCACTTGTCGACACCTCCTGATAATAAAAAATCCCTCCAAAAGAGGGACGAAAGATAATCTTCCGCGGTACCACCCAGTTTAGCTACCGCCTAGCTCGCTTCAAGTCGATAACGGGATTAACCGTATCCAGCCTAACAGGCCCAAAAGCCCTTCGGTGGAAAGCTCCGGAGCGAATTTCAGCCGGGAACGCCGGGCCGGCTCACAGTCGAGGCCAGTCCTCCCTTGGCGGCGCCTGTTTCCCTGGTTTACTGCACTCCTTCATCACTGCAGCTATTAAAATATAATAGCATTATAGCACTAAGCCCCCGGCTCATCAAGGCTCAGATGAAGATCCAGGCTTATACACTGCGCTGGCGGACAATTTCGTACAAAATTACAGCAGAGGCAACGGCCGCATTGAGCGATTCCACCGGGCCGCGCAGGGGAATTGCCACGCTGAGATCGACCCTGGAAAGCAGTTCCTCTGCGACGCCTCCCGCTTCATTACCCACAACCAGGACAGAAGGCGGCTTGAAATCGGCCTGCCAGTATAACTTTTCCGCCCCCGCCGCAGCCGCAGCCACCTGCACCCCCTTTTGCTGGAGGTCAAAGATTAACTGAAACGGGTCCGCAACCTGTTCCAATCGGAGGTGAAAAACAGCCCCGGCCGTGGCCCGCAGAACCTTGGGGCCGTACGGATCCGTGCTCCCGGAGGTATAATAAACAGTATCTGTCCCCACCGCTGCCGCGGTCCGTATCATGGTCCCCATATTACCGGGATCTTGAATCCGGTCAAGGAGAACAGCCAGGCCGGGAACAGGATCTAAAATTCCCCCATACCCGGGCCGTTCGAACTTAAAAATGGCGGCAACCGGCTGGGGGGTTTCGGTATCGGAAATCTTTTTAAATAGATTGATCGGCATTACGTAAAGGCCCGCCCCGGCGGACAGCCTGGACGTTATAAACTTGCTTTCATATGTATAATACTCATCGTTAAAAAAAACAGCCTCCGCTTCCAATCCCGCACTAAGCGCTTCATCGACCAGGTTTGGCCCCTCCAGGGCAATCTTCCCGGCTTTTTGCCTGAGGCGCCTGCTGGTTTGCAGCTTGACAAATTCTTTTAACAAAGGATTGCTGGGGCTGTTTAAAGGAACAGGTTCCACCTGCGTTCACTCCATTCAGATTTAGATCCGGCATAAAAATATCTCCCCTCGGAGATTGATTAAGGATGCCGGATCCATATCCTTTTTAGAACGCCTGTCATTTTGCTAATTGTTTTCCCTGGCCATCTCGACCAGGCGGGCAAAGGTTTCTTTATCGTTTACAGCCAGCTCGGCCAGGACTTTCCGGTTGATCTGGACATCAGCTTTTTTTAGGCCGTTGATGAAACGGCTGTACGAAAGACCGCCGGCCCTGGCAGCGGCATTAATCCGGGCAATCCAGAGTTTGCGGAAATCCCTTTTCCGCTGTTTGCGGTCCCGGTAAGCATAAGCAAGCGATCTCATCACCTGCTGATTGGCTACCTTGAACGCCTTGCTTTTTACTCCGTAGTAACCCTTGGCCAGTTTTAATACTTTTTTACGCCTTTTTCTGGCGACATTTCCTCTCTTAGTGCGAGGCATCACCAATCATCCTCTCATTTTAAGCTGTTCAATTATTAAACTGCAAATATAAGGGCATCCGTGAAGATGCCTTACCTGATTAACTGTTTGACCCGCTTTACATCGGCGGGCTTTACCATACTCGACTTTCTCAGCCTTCTTTTGCGGGCGGGATTCTTCTTTCCGAGGAGGTGGCTGGCATAAGCCTGGCTGCGCTTGTAATTTCCCCCTCCTGTTTTTTTAAACCGTTTCGCCGCTCCGCTGTGAATTTTCATTTTAGGCATTGGAACAACAACCTTCCTCTTTTTTTGCTATGATTTAGGAGCTAAAATCATGATCATATTGCGCCCTTCCTGTTTGGCCTGCTTTTCGATCACGCTGTAATCGGCAAGCTGGTTCGCCAGGTCCTTGCACAGTTGCTGGGCAATTTCAGGGTGAGTTATTTCCCGGCCCCGAAACATAACGGTTACCTTGATTTTGTCACCCTTCTGCAAAAATTTCTGGCCTCTTTTTGCCTTAACATCAAAATCATGTTTGTCTATATTAGGACGTAATTTTATTTCTTTGATCGATGTCGTTCTTTGCTTTTTTTTCGCTTCGCGTTCTTTTTTGCTTTGCTCATACTTATGTTTTCCATAATCCATCATTCGGCAGACGGGCGGTTTCGCATTGGGGGCAACATTAACCAGGTCCATTTTCTTTTCCTGGGCCAGCTTTAAAGCTTCATCCGTTTTCAACACCCCAAGTTGATTCCCTTCGGCATCAACAACCCGCACTTCCCGGGCTTTAATTTGTTCATTCACGAACAAATTTTTACTAATATCGTTTCACCTCCTGAAAAGTTAAAGAGCAGGGATCACCGCCTGCTCTAAATATCCGCAAATCATATGGATAAACCCTGCTAACAGTATCGTATACGTTTCAGGGTGAGAAGCGGTTACTTCTACTTTGGCTGCACTTTTTTATGCCTATTTGACTATATCAAATTAATTGTTTAAGGTCAAATACTTTTTTCATTTATTTCCGTTTTTAGCTTTTCTATGAACACCGGCAGGTCTTCAGCTCCCAGATCACCCTGGTCGCGGCGGCGCACTGCTACCTGGCCGCTTTCCTCCTCTTTATCGCCCACGATCAGCATGTAGGGGACTTTTTTCACCTGCGCTTCCCGGATCTTGTACCCCACCTTTTCATTGCGATCATCAAGGGTAACTCTGAACGAGGCCTCTTTCAGCTGCTCGTAAACTTTGCGGGCATAGTCGTGGGTCCTATCGGTCACCGGTATAACGCTGACCTGGGCCGGGGCCATCCACACCGGGAACGCCCCGCCATAATGTTCAATCAAAAGAGCCAGCAGCCTTTCCATGGATCCGTAAATAACCCGGTGGATAACTGCCGGACGGTGTCTATCTCCGTCTTCGCCCACATAGGTCAGATCGAACTTCTCCGGCATCTGGAAATCAAGCTGGATAGTGCCGCACTGCCAGCTGCGGCCCAGGCAGTCTTCCAAGTGAAAGTCAATTTTAGGGCCGTAAAAAGCACCGTCACCTTCATTCAACTTGTAATCTATACTGCGGGAATCAAGGACCCTTTCCAGGATGGAAGTGGCTTTATCCCACATTTCCTGGGTGCCCATCGCTTTTTCCGGCTTAGTGCTCAACTCAACCCGGTAATTGAAACCAAAAACGCTATAAAACCGGTCCATCAAGTCGATTACCTCCCCCACCTCGTCTTCGACCTGCGAGGGAAGCATAAAAATATGGGCATCGTCCTGGGTGAATGAGCGCACCCGCAGCAGTCCGTGCAGGGTGCCGGAAAGCTCGTGCCGGTGGACTATACCCATCTCGGCGATGCGGCGCGGCAGGTCACGGTAGCTGTGCATTTTGGAACGAAATACCAGTATCGCTCCGGGGCAGTTCATCGGTTTCACCGCATAATCCTGTTCGTCGATCCGGGTAAAGTACATATTTTCACGAAAGTGATCCCAGTGCCCCGACTGTTCCCACAAACTGCGGTTTAAAATCAGAGGGGTCTTGATTTCTTCGTAACCGGCCTGGCGGTGTTCCTGGCGCCAGTAGTCGGTCAGTTCCTGCCAGACAATAGCGCCGTTATTGTGGAGAAACGGAAACCCGGGCGCTTCTTCGTGCAGGCTGAAAAGCTCCAGCTCCCGGCCCAGTTTGCGGTGGTCCCTTTTCCTGGCTTCTTCCAGCATGTTCAGGTATTCATTGAGGCGATCTTTGCCGGGGAAAGCTGTTCCGTAGATCCGCTGAAGCATGGGGTTGTGCTCATCGCCGCGCCAGTATGCCCCGGCCAACCCGGTCAGCTTAAATGCTTTAACTTTGCCGGTGTGGGGCAAATGAGGACCGGTGCACAGGTCAATAAAGTCGCCCTGTTCGTAACAGCTGATTATCTCACCTTCGGGCAGTTCGGAAATCAATTCCAGCTTGTAGGGTTCGCCCCTTTTCCGGAAAAGTTGTTCCGCTTCTTCCCTGCTCATCTCCCTGCGCCGGATGGGCAGTTTTTCCTTGATAATTTTTTTCATCTCTTTTTCGATTGTCTTTAAGTCATCTGAAGAGATGGGCTCTTCGAACTCAAAGTCATAATAAAAGCCGTTTTCAATGGCCGGCCCGATCCCCAGCTTAACCCCGGGGTAGAGTTTCTTAACGGCATGGGCCAGGACGTGGCTGGCCGTATGCCGGTAAATACGAGCTCCCTGAAGTGAGTCAAAATCCACAAAAGCAATTTCGCTGTTCTCCGGTAGAGGAGCATTAAGGTCACACTCCTCGCCGTCTATCAGCACGGCCAGTAGTTCTTTATTTTCAGCGGTCTTTTCCCGGTATAAATCCATGCAGGTAGTCCCCTGGGGGTAGACAGCTTCTTTTCCGTTTTCCAGTTTAACTTTTATCTGCAAGCGCGGTCGCCTCCTTTATCTTTTCCTCTTATCGCCAGTATTGTAACGCTGCTGTTTGAATAAAATCATAAAACTTAGGGCTTTTCCTGTCAAGGCTGTCACCCCGGTTCTTAGCGCCCGGAAGCACCGTTTGAGTTTTATGGGCGCTTTAGCTCTTGATCTTAATAGCCCTGTGCAGCAGTTCAATTTCAACCGGGGTCCGGCCGGGCTGATCCCCGTCCAGGTTTAAGAGGGCTTTCTCCGGGGATGTCACCGCTATATTCTTACCCCGCATGAAAATGATCTTCGGGTTGCTCATATGTTTACCTTTGTAGACCCCGGGCAGGTTAATGAGTAAATCTTTCTTGCTCAACCCTTTTAAGATAATAATATCAAATAGGCCATCATCCATGCGCGATTCAGGGGCTATTTTCATACCGCCGCCAAAATAAGCGCCGTTGCCTATAACAACCGTGGTAATATCACCCTCACATACCAGATCACCGTCAAGGGTAACAGCCATTTCTTTATTTCGGTAAATTAGTAAACTGATCACGGTGCCCCATAAAAAAGAAATGAAGCCGCCCAAAGCCTTACTGGTCCGGTTTACCCGTCCTACAATGTCTCCGTCCAGCCCCAGGCCGGCAATATTTATAAAATACCTGCTTTCTTTGATCCCCCGGTTATTGACAAATGAAACCCGGCCAACATCGACAGGGCGCACAGGGCTGGTCATGAGGTGCCTGGCCGCGCCGTTGAAATCCTTGGGAATGCCCAGGGTCCTGCTCAGATCGCTGCCCGTGCCGGTTGATATAAAGCCAATTGCAGCCCTTTCGCGGACGACCCTGTTCTCATGAAAAAACCCGTTTACGACTTCATTGTTGGTTCCGTCTCCGCCGACCGAAACAACCAGTTCGCAGCCCTCCTGCAGGTAGCGGCGGGTAATTTCGGTCGCGTCTCCGGCCTTTTCAGTAAAACTGTATTTAAAAGTAAATCCTTCTTCTTTAAGGGCCGCAGCTATCTTCGGCCACCGTTTGGCGCCCAGGCCGCCTCCCGAAGCGGGGTTGACCACCACTGCGGCTTCTTTTAACTGCAAGGACTGCACCTCTTTTCATCTTCTGGTTGTTATAAAGCTGTATTGATTGCTATTACGGCAGGCTTACAGCAATGCCTTTATCCCAAACAGTGTGCACCTTCGTCATTATATCACAACCGGGCCAAAAACCCTTAATAGAAACTGGCTTTATTCTGCAATTAAACCTTCCACATACTGCTTAACCAGGTCCCGGGTTTTCCTAAACCGCGCCAGCATTTCTTCTTCCGTCCCTTCACCATGCGAGGGATCTTCCAGCGGCCAGTGCCTCTTTTCCACTCCCGGTGGCACTACGGGACAGTTGTCGCGGGCATCACCGCAGAGAGTAATCAACAGATCAGCCCATTCCAGCATTTGCCGCTCAAGGCGCTCGGAAGACTGGCCGCTGATATCAATCCCCGCTTCTTTCATGACTGCAATCGAATTGGGGTTAACCCCGGCCGGAGCAGTGCCGGCGCTTTTAACTTCGAACCGGTCGCCGCCGAAGGCCCTCAGGAACCCTTCCGCCATCTGGCTGCGGACCGAATTGCCCGTACACAGGAACAACACTTTTTTCTTTTCTTCTTGAGCGCTCATTACCATCCCTCCATAACTAAAAGCCAGGTTTAATAGCCACAAACGGTTTTACTTTTATGCTTTATAATTTATCATATTCTATCCGTTATAGCCTGTTATAGCAATCAATATAAAACAAAACTCAATCATAAACGGGTCTAACGTGAGGGGCATACTTAATGTTAAATCTAAGCAATAGCTTCAATCCCTGCTCTAACTTGACAGCGTTAGTTATATATTCGCAATCCTTGCCAAGCGCTATTTAATTAAGATGCAACGAAGCATTTTGGAGCGTTTTTTTCTTAAACAATTCGGCCTATTGTCAGGAAGGATGCTTTATGTTACTATATGATTGATTTTATATATAGTAACATATGCTTTAACCCTGAAAGGAGGTGAACCGGATGACTGAAACAAGATACCAGTACCAGGCCGAAATGCTAAAAGCCCTGGCCCATCCTACCAGGCTGCAGATCGTCGATCTATTGAAAGACGGCGAGGAATGCGTGTGCAAGATCGTTCCTGAACTGCAGATGGAGCAATCCAATGTGTCCCGGCACCTTAATATCCTGAAAAAAGAAGGCCTGGTTTCATCCCGGAAAGAGGGGCTGAAGGTTTTTTACCGGGTTACTGATCCAAAGGTATTTGAGCTAATTAATGCCAGCTCCGAGCTGCTGAAAAATTACTGGGAGCGAAGGCAAAAAATGCTGGTTTAAAAGCTTCGACTTGTTATCACTGCAATAGCCGTACAGCTTATTCATAGGCAGCCCTGTTTTAACATCAGCAGGCTGTACCGGCATTATGTAATTTCACCGAAATATTTGTTTAATAAAACTTTGAAAGGAGTTGTTATTGATGAAGATCAAGATTCTTGGACCCGGATGCAAAAACTGCGAAAAAATGGAACAGGAAGTAAAAAATGCATTGGCTGAATTGAATATACCTGCCGATGTCGAAAAAGTGGAAGATACAAACAAGATCATGGAATATGATGTCTTTATGACCCCTGGCCTGGTTATTAACGATAAAGTCAAAGCTTCCGGTAAAGTGCCAAAACTCGACCAGATCAAAAAGTGGATCGAGGAAGAACAATAACCACTGATCCACTAATAACAGGCATATGTAATGTTTTCAGCCCGAACATTCCGGGCTGCAGAGGGAGTGTTTAATCAATGGAAAACATGCGAAAACCAATCATCCTGGTCTTAGTTTTTATAGCCGCATATTTTATCCCCTTTCAGCATCCTAATATCCAGGCTTCCATTATGGAAGCTTTTTTCCTGCTGCAGTATTATGTCCGCGAGCATGTTTTGCAAACCCTGATTCCGGCTTTCTTCATTGCCGGGGCAATCGCCAACTTCCTATCCCAGGGAGCGGTGATTAAGTACTTCGGGGGCGGGGCGCACAAAGTGCTTGCTTACTCGGTCGCCTCCGTATCCGGAAGCGTGCTGGCCGTTTGCTCCTGCACGGTACTGCCTCTCTTTGCCGGTATTTATAAAAAAGGAGCCGGCCTTGGCCCTGCTCTCGCTTTCCTTTATTCCGGGCCGGCCATTAACATCCTGGCCATCATCCTCACCGCCAGGGTCCTGGGCTGGGAGCTAGGTTTGGCCCGGGCCATAGGCGCCGTGATTTTCGCTATAGTTATCGGCTTGATTATGGCCCTGCTCTACAGGAAAGAAGACCGGGGCAGGACTGAATCACCTATGCAGGGTTTGGAAGACGAAGCTCCTGAAAAACGCAGCCAGCTGCAAAACCTGGCTTATTTCCTGGTCCTGATTTTAATCCTGGTCCTTGCCGCTTTGGGCAGGCCCGAGGAAGCCGCCGGGTTATGGTATGCAGTTTACCAGGCTAAATGGTACCTGGTGGCGGCTCTTTTAGTTTTACTCGGTTTTATGGTCTGGCGCTGGTTTGACCGGGAAGAACGGGTTTCCTGGGTCGAGTCTACGCGGGATTTTGCCCTCCAAATCCTTCCCCTGCTTTTCGCGGGAGTTGTGGCCGCCGGTTTTCTGATGGGCCGCCCGGAAAGCGACGCCGGTTTGATCCCCGTCCAATACATCGAAGCCCTGGTCGGGGGCAACAGTTTCCGGGCCAACCTGGTTGCCTCTTTTATCGGGGCGTTCATGTATTTTGCCACTTTAACAGAAGTCCCGATCCTGCAGGGCCTGCTTGGCTCCGGAATGGGACAGGGACCGGCCCTGGCCCTGCTGCTGGCCGGACCGGCCCTGAGCCTGCCTAACATGCTGGTTATCAGGAGCGTCCTCGGCACCCAAAAAACCATTATCTTTGTAGTCCTGGTGGCTATAATGGCTACCATTTCGGGGATGATTTTTGGTTCCATTATGTCCTAGCCCTCTCAATATCTATGCAGTACAGATAAAGGCCCTCCCCATTGAAGGCGGGGAGGGCCTTTTTGTCTTAAGATTTCTATATCGATTGGTTGACTCGACCATTCATCTTAAAAGAACATTACCTTTCGTCCCCGGTCATCTTGTTAGTGTAGGCAGACAGTTTAGGGAACCAGCGGGCAGTTCTCAAGCAAATGGTCACCAGCGTTAACATGATCGGCACTTCAATCAGAACGCCCACTACTGTAGAGAGAGCAGCTCCTGAACCCAATCCGAATACGGTGACCGCCGTAGCAATCGCCACTTCGAAGTGATTGCTGGCCCCGATCATGGAAGCTGGAGCCGCCTCTTCGTAGGTGAGCCCGATCAGCTTCGACAGCAGGTAACCAATACTGAAAATGAAAAGGATCTGGACAATCAAAGGTATTGCAATCATAACCACGCCCAGCGGATTCTGTATAATAACCTCACCCTGGAGCATGAAAAGATATATCAAAGTAGCCAGAAGGGCTACAACAGAAATAGTGCCCATATGCTTTAAGAAAACCCGCTCATACCAGTCAATGCCCCGGGTTGCGATCAGCCTCTTGCGGGTAATGTATCCAGCAACCAGGGAAACCCCCACATAAAGCATAATGCTTAAGAAAATAGTCCAAAAAGGTATGGGCATTTCGGCAACATCCAAGAGAAAGTTGCCCAGTGGAGCATACAGGACCAGCATGGTCAGCGAGTTAATGGCCACCAGTACCAGGGTCAGGCCCATAAACCCCTTGGCCAGGTAACTGAAAACCAGGACCATGGCAGTACAGGGCGCGATGCCGAGAAGGATCATCCCGGCCATGTACTCGCCAGCCAATTCGTAACCAATATAAGGAGCCCAGATAACGCGCATGAACAACCAGGCAAAAAAGAACATGCTGAAAGGTTTGATCAGCCAGTTAACGATCAGGGTTAAGACAACCGCCCGCGGGGCCTTCACCGCATTTACAACTTCGCTGAAATCTATCTGCAGCATGATCGGGTACATCATGGCAAACAAGAAGATGGCAATTGGGATGTTTACCTGCGCTATCTGGATCTCACTTAAAGTCTCAGCCACACCAGGTATAACGCGGCCAAGTCCGACACCTACCAGTATGCATAATGCCACCCAA
>Ga0207421_10003726_pt1 | contig 17984 bp, 18 predicted proteins | sample SodLakKL_010_SED_4_FD_187542 | JGI IMG/M metagenome (GOLD analysis project Ga0207421, IMG submission 187542) | Alkaline sediment microbial communities from Lake Tanatar, Kulunda Steppe, Russia - 8KL_010_SED (SPAdes) (version 2) | ecosystem: Environmental > Aquatic > Non-marine Saline and... | reverse complement strand
GCCCCGTACAGTACTTTGCAGGAAGTGGTGAACCTGTGCGCTGAGCTGCCGGTTAAGATCAAGACGGTGCCCGGTATTTTTGAAATTGTCAAGGGCCAGGTCAGCATCAGCGCCTTGAAAGAGGTGGAAATTGAGGACCTTTTGCAGAGAAAGCCGGTGGAGGTCGATGTGAAAAGTATTGCCGACTACCTGGCCGGGCAGACGGTGCTGGTAACCGGGGCGGGCGGCTCGATTGGCTCGGAACTGTGCCGCCAGATCGCCGTGTTGAACCCGGCCCGGCTGGTGATGCTAGATCATGACGAAAACGGCACCTTCTACATCGAGCTGGAAATCAGGGAAAAGAACCCTGAAATGGAGGTGACCGCCCTGGTGCGCGATATCCAGGGCCGGGATTCGATCGAACAGGTTTTTGACCAGCACCGTCCGGCAGTGGTCTTTCATGCTGCCGCCTACAAACATGTGCCGCTGATGGAAACAAACGTCGAAGAAGCGGTGCGCAACAATATCGAGGGGAGCAGAAATTTAATAGATCTGGCTTCCGAGTACGGGGTAAAGCACTTTGTCTTCGTTTCCACCGACAAGGCGGTTAACCCGAGCAGCGTTATGGGAGCAACCAAGCGGGCGGTGGAAATATACCTGCAGGACAAGGCCCGCAGCTGCAACAGCTGCGTCTACTGCGCGGTGCGCTTCGGCAATGTCCTGGGCAGCCAGGGCAGCGTGGTCCACCTGTTCAGGCGCCAGATTACCGCCGGCGGCCCGGTGACGGTAACCCACCGGGACATGAAGCGCTACTTCATGACCATCCCGGAGGCGGTCCAGCTGGTGATCCAGGCCGGGGCGCTGGGTAAAGGCGGGGAGATTTTTGTGCTGGACATGGGCGAACCGATCCGGATCGTCGATCTGGCCCGGGATATGATTATTTTATCTGGTTTAAGGCCGGATGAAGATATTGAAATCAAGTTTACCGGTTTGCGGCCGGGAGAAAAACTGAACGAGGAACTGTTCAGCGACCGGGAAAACTTTGCCCTGACCCGGCATGAACGGATCTTCATTGCTCCCGACACCGAGATTGATCAGGCAGAAATTTTTGCCGAGCTGGAACGGCTGGGGGGAAAACTGGGCCTGGGAAAGGAGCTGTTTAAGATAATCGAAGCCAACAGCTTGCCCGAATTCTTTCACAACAATAACTCAGAATTATAATGTCAATGCGGTCAGCTTTTCTATTATAAAAAAAATGGAGACGATATTGCTTTTACCTGCAATAAAACCTTTTTAACTGCGGACTTTGTCATGGTTGAGCAAATTAAGACCTGATTTGAGCTTGCTTAGAAGGAGGAAAATATGTACTTAGTAACCGGTGGGGCGGGATTTATCGGCAACAACATTGTGAGGACACTTGTTGAAGGCGGGGAGAAGGTGCGGGTGTTTGATGATTTTTCAACCGGCAGGTGGGAGAACCTGGCCGGTTTGGAAAAAGTGGGGGTAGTGGAGGGCAGCCTGCTTGATCGGGAGAGGCTGGAAAAAGCGCTGATCGGAGTCAGGTACGTGCTGCACCAGGCGGCGATCCCTTCCGTGCCCCGCTCGGTGGCAGATCCGTTGTCAAGCAACGAAGCTAATGTTACCGGGACCCTGAACCTGCTGGAAGCAGCAAAAAAAGCAGGGGTGGAGCGCTTTGTCTATGCCGCTTCTTCGTCCGCCTACGGTGATACAGAAGTGCTGCCCAAAAAAGAAAGTATGCCCGCAGACCCGCTTTCGCCGTACGCGGTGGGCAAGTATACAGGGGAGCTTTATACAAAAATTTATGCTCATATTTACGGCCTGCAGACGGTATCTTTGCGTTATTTCAATATATTCGGCCCCTGCCAGGATCCGGCCTCGGAATACGCGGCGGTGATCCCGAAATTTATCTTGAGTATGTTGAAGGGTAAAGCTCCGGTAATTTACGGTGACGGGGAGCAGTCCCGTGATTTCACCTATATTGACAATGCCGTGCAGGCGAATTTACTGGCCTGCAAGTCGCAGCAGGTGGGACGGGGCGAAGTAATTAATGTGGCCTGCGGGGAAAGGTATACTTTAAATGAGCTGGTCGGGGCCTTAAACGAAATCCTCGGGACTGAAATTGAGCCGGTTTACAGCGATCCCCGGCCGGGTGATGTCAGACACTCCCAGGCCGATATCGCGAGGGCGAGGCAGTTGTTGGGCTATGAGGTCAAGGTCGGTTTCAAAGAAGGATTAAAATTAACCGCGGACTGGTTTCGTTGAGAGCAGCTTCGCACATAGTAAATTTTTTTATCCTCACCTGAACATATGTGTGGCATAAGTGTAATAAAAAATATAGCTTATGCTGAAACTTGCACTCATATTTTAAAAATTTAATAGATATATGGTATCAAATATGGTATTATACTAAGTGAAAGGATTATATATGGCTCAAATTAAGAAACTGTATGATAAGTTAAACAGGCGACCAACACCTTCGGACGTTCGTTATGATGAAGTAGATAAGTTGTTAAGATATTTTGGCTTTGAATGCCGACAGCCTTCAGGTGGGAGTAGTCATTATCTATATACTCATCCAGATTTAAAAGACTTCCAGGCATCAATAAAAAAAAGCAATCCTATGAATGAAGGCGGTCTATGTTAGGAACGCTGTGAAAGCTGTTGATTTGCTTGCTGCTCTCAAGGGGGAAGGTGATTTTAGTGAAAGATGATCTGAAAGACAGATATAAAAGAGAAATGAATAAGGATTTCAGAATTAAGCTATATCCAATTGAAAACGAAGATAGCTCGATAGAGTGGGCAGCAGAAATTCCAGAGTTGCCTGGTTGTGTTGGAGGTGGTGATACCCCACAAGAAGCGCTTGCAGAAGTTGAAGATGCGAAAAAAGCATGGATAGAAGTAGCATTAGGTGATGGTAAAAAGGTTCCGGAACCAAAGAGTTTTGGTGATAATGCTTTAAGTGGTAAATTCACTCTTCGTTTACCAAAAAGTTTACATAGAGATCTTGCCGAAGAAGCAGATGAAGAGAATATCAGTTTGAACCAATATATTCTGTTCCTAATTGCTAAACATCATTATGAAGTGAGGTGAAGGACCATGGCTGGTAAAATGCTAAGCCCGGAAGAGGTTGCCGAACGCCTTTCTGTAAAACCGAACACGGTAAGAGCATGGTTAAGAGGGGGGACGCTCAGAGGGGTTAAGCTTGGCAACAAGATCTGGTGGATAAGTGAAGAAGAATTGCAGGCCCATATCTGCCGGAAACAATGCGCCAACTATGAGCGTGATAATCAGGAAGAGGAACTGTCGCCGGAAGACTTGAAAGCAGTTCAACGGGGCATTGAAGATATTAAATCCGGCCAATTCGTTACTCTGGAAGAGTACTATAAATCCTTGTAGGCTTCGTCCGGGTCGAAGACGATGTCGAAGTCTTTTTCTTTTCGTCGGTTCTTCCGGCGAAATTTTTTAATGCCAACAGGTAAAAATTGCTTATTTTTGCAGAAAAGCTTGCCAAGATATTGTATAATATTAATCGAAGCCGTTAACACAGATTGCGTCACAGGAAAGGTTTATCGACTACATGAATATATTTATCATTTCCCAGTCCCTGGATTCAAAGGGGAAGGGAGACGATCGGCTGTTCAAGCTGGGCCGGGAAATGGCCTCCCGGGGCCATGCTGTCACAACCTTAACCAGCAACAAAGCCGTGGATATGGACCTGGGCCGAAAAAAGATCGGCCTGTTCCAAAAAAACGGCCTGACCGTGATCGCTTTTAACGTGCCGTACGAGCGCGAGATGAGCGGCATCAAGAAGGCGCTGGCCAACTTTAGATTTGCCCGCATGGCCGGAAAGCAGGGCAAAAACCTGCCCAAACCGGATTTGATTATCGTCAAATCGCCGCCTCTGACGGCGGCTGTGCCGGCCATGAAGCTGAGCGAATACTACCGGGCCCCGCTGGTGGCGGAATTCAGGGAACTGTGGCCGGATGCGTTGATCGAACAGGGAAATTTGAAAAACGGGCTCGTTATCAAGGCCCTGCAGCGGCTGGAGCAGAAAATCTATGAAAAGGCGAACCGGATTATCGCCCTCGATGAAAAGGTTGCCGGGGCGATCAAAAAGCGCTTGATTGAGCGGGCCAAGGTCAGCGTGATTGAGGATACTGAAGACGAAGAACTGTTGATCGAAAGTTACAACCGGGTCTTGAAGGGACTCGGCCTGGAAAAAGGATCAGGCATCAGGAAATAAATAAAGAAAACTCACCACACAGGGAGGAAAAGAATATGAGCGATTCGCGTAAGATTTACAGCAGCGGCTCGCGCAGTGAAAACAGGAAAAGAAAGAAAGTATCAGGAGTGAATAAATTGTACCGGATCCTGGCCGCGGTCCTGATCGTGGCCGGCCTGGGCGTGCTCGGCTATACCGGGTATGAACGCCTGATGGTCAGCCACCGGCAGGAGCAGCTGCAGGAAGAGTTTGAACGCACGGCCGGGTTCAAGAACATGTTCGAGGAGCCGCCGGATGTAATTGAAATCACCGAATGGCAGCCGATGAAACTGATTATCCCGGCCATCGACGTGGAGTTGGCCGCGGTGGGCGGCGGGGACGTCTTTGACGAAGAGCTGCTCGACCAGGGGCCGACCCACTTCCAGATGAGCGACCTGCCGAACACCGAAATGGGCAATGTGGCCTTTGCCGGCCACCGGGCCGGACGCTGGAATTTCTTCCTGAATATCGATAAGCTGGAAGAAGGCGACAAGATTTACCTGGACGTGGAAGACGGCTACCGTTTTATCTACGAAGTGGAATGGGTGGAAGTGTTCGGCAAGTACGACTGGGAACCGATCCACAGCACCGAATACCCGGCCATCACCCTGCAGACCTGTGAACCGCCGCATGTATCCAATCCCGATTACCGGCTCATGGCCCGGGGCAGGTTGGTCGAGGTTAAGGAAATACCGGCCAGTGCGCCGGAAGTGAATTAATATGAATTGATTCCCATCAAGGGAGAGCATGGCCATTGAAACCAGCGGGTAGCAGGGGGGAGTCCCCGGTAACTGAAGAAACAGGAGAGCGGCGCTGCCGGTTTTGCCGGACGCCGCTTATGTATACCTTTGTCGACCTGGGGGTATCGCCCCTGTCCAACTCCTACCTGGAGCCGGAAGACCTGGTTAAAATGGAGCCCTTTTACCCGCTTCATGTTTATGTCTGCCACGAGTGTTTCCTGGTCCAGCTCGAGGAGATGAGCAGCCCGCAGGATATTTTCAGCGATTACGCCTACTTTTCTTCATTTTCAGAAAGCTGGCTGGAGCATGCCCGCAGCTACGCCAAGATGGCTACGGATCGTTTTAACCTGGATCAAAGCAGCAGGGTGGTCGAGATCGGCAGTAACGACGGCTACCTGCTGCGTTTTTTTAAAGAAATGGGGATCCCCGTGTTAGGAATCGAGCCCGCTGCCAACGTGGCCGAGGCGGCCCGGGAAGAAGAGATCGAAACCATAGCCCGTTTTTTTGACTCCACTTTGGCCGAAGAACTGGCCGGCGCGGGCAGGCAGGCCGACCTGGTGGTGGGAAACAACGTTCTGGCCCACATTCCGGATACCAACGACCTGATGCAGAGCTTAAAGTCCCTGCTCAAACCAAGCGGAGTAGTGAGCATGGAGTTCCCGCACCTGCTCAGCCTGATCGAAGAATACCAGTTTGATACCATCTACCACGAACACTATTCCTACTTTTCACTGGCCACCGCCGAACGTATTTTCAGGGCCCACGACTTGCTGCTTTACGATGCCGAGCTGCTCCGGACCCACGGGGGATCGCTGCGCATCTATGCCTGCCGGGATGAAGACCGGGTTTTAATGCAGACCGACCGGTTGAAGGAACTGCTGGACAAGGAGGAGAAGAAGGGCCTAAAAGAGCTCAATACTTACCTGGATTTTGAAAAGAAGGTCCGCCAGAGCAAGTGCGAGATCCTGAAATTTATGATCAGGGCCAAAGAAGAGGGCCGGAGCATCTGCGCTTATGGGGCCCCGGCCAAGGGAAACACCCTTCTCAACTACTGCGGGATCGGGCCGGAATTTATCGATTATACGGTGGATATAAGCCCGCACAAGCAGGGGCGTTATTTGCCGGGGAGCCGGATCCCGATTTATGAACCGGAGCGTATTTTTGAAACCAGGCCCGACTACCTGCTGATCCTGCCCTGGAACCTGAAACAGGAAATCATGGGCCAGATGGAGGGGATCAGGAAGTGGGGCGGCCGGTTCGTGACCCTGATCCCGGAGGTTGAGATAGTTTGATGTTATGAGAATAGAAACAGACCGTGAGGGGATGCGCTGTTGTTCAAAAAACTAACCCTGGCAGCGGCACTGGCTGCGGGGCTGGTGGTTTTTAGCCTGACTGCAGCCGGCTGCGAGCCGGAAGAAGAAGAACCGGAAGTCGACGAAGAGGCCCTGGTGGCCATCAACGACTACGTGGAAGAGATGACCGCGCTGTTGCCCGAGGTCAAAATCGACCTGCAGGGCTGGAGCAAGGACCCGCATTCGGAAGACGACATGCCCTTTGAGTACGACGAAGAAAGGCGGCAGTGGCTGCGGGAGCACAGGGAAGATATTGAAGCGGTCAGGGACAGGCACCTCGATACTGAATTCCCCACGGCGGAAGAAATCGAAGCCTGGGACGTGATCATCGTCCGCGGTGACCGGGAATGGGAGCTGGACGGTGAAAAATGGTTGGCCGCCCTGGACCGGCTGGAAGATCTGGTCGGTGAGGTAACCGGTGTGATAACCATGATCCTGGAAGAAGACGGGGAACTGGACATGGAGCAGTCGGAGCGGATCCTGGAGCTGATCGAGGAGATCGAACCGGAGATCGAGGCAGTGCGCCCGGTAATCTTCAGCCCCTAGCTCTTGCCGGAAAGGAGGCGGTCCGGAGATGCAGTTTATAGAGACCGACCTGGCCGGCGTTTACCTGATTAAACCGGAACCGAAAGAAGACGAGCGCGGATTTTTAGCCCGCACCTTTTGCGGCCGGGAATTTGCAAGTCAGGGCCTGCGCTCTGAAATAGCCCAGGTCAACCTCTCCTATAACGCCCGCCGGGGCACCCTGCGGGGGATGCATTTCCAGGATCCCCCTTATGACGAGGCCAAGCTGGTCCAGTGCCTGCAGGGCTCTATTTATGATGTGATCATCGATCTGCGCAAAAACTCGGAAACCCACCGCCGGTGGCTGGGAGTGGAGCTTAAAGCCGGCAGCAGTCAGATGCTGTATGTGCCGGAAGGATTTGCGCACGGGTTCCAGACCCTGGAAGACAAGACCCTGATTAATTACCTGATGTTTGAGTTTTTTGCTCCACAATACGCCCGGGGAGTGAGGTGGAACGATCCGGCTTTCGGCATTAAATGGCCGTTTCCAGATCCGGTACTTTCGGATAAGGACCGCCAGTGGCCGGATTACGAAGGATGAAAAAAGTACTGATTACCGGAGCCAGCGGCTTTATCGGCAGGCACTGCCTGGGGCCTCTGGTAGAAAGAGGCTTTGAAGTCCATGCGGTTAGCTCCCGGGAGCAGAGCAATTATTCCCGGGAACGGGTGCATTGGCATACCGCCGACCTGCACAACGCCGAGCACGTGCTGCGGTTGATGGCAGAAGTCAGGCCCAACCATCTCCTGCACCTGGCCTGGGACGTGACGCCCGGCTTTTACTGGAGCTCCATGGAGAACCTGCGCTGGGTTAGGACCAGCCTGGGCCTGCTGCAGGCTTTTATCGACACCGGCGGTGAGCGGGTGGTGATGGCCGGAAGCTGTGCCGAGTACGACTGGGAGTACGGCTTCTGCAAGGAAACGCTGACTCCCCTGCACCCGGGAACCCTCTACGGGGTCTGCAAAAACGCCTTGCACAGCATGGCCTGTGCTGCGGCTGAGGGAGCCCAGATCAGCTGCGCCTGGGGAAGGCTGTTCTTTTTGTTCGGCCCCGGTGAAAACCCGGACCGGTTAATCCCCTCGGTGCTTGCTTCCCTGCTGCGCGGCGAAGAGGTGCTCTGCACCCACGGCGAGCAGGTCCGCGACTACATTTACGTCAAGGATGCGGCGGATGCTTTCTGTGCCCTGCTGGACAGTGATATCAGCGGCCCGGTCAACATCGCCTCCGGGCGCCCGATTTTGCTCAAGGATTTAATTTATAAAGCAGCAAAAGCGGCCGGGCGGCCGAAACTGGTCAGGTTGAGCGCCCTGACCGCGGCGGCAGACGACCCGCCCCTGCTGTTAGCTGAGACCCGCCGCCTGAAAGACGTGATTGGCTGGCGGGAAAACTGGAGCCTGGAAGAAGGCCTGGAAGAGACCCTGGACTGGTGGAAAAAGAAGCTGGGCCAGCAGTAAAGGCCGGGCAGGATTTGGGGGAGTTTTTTAGAAGATCGGACCCGGGCGCTGTTATTGAAGGTGCCTGGAGATAAGAAGGAGATATTAACCGGAACGGGAACCGGTATGCTAGATCAGAAACCAGGTTAAAGGGGTGCTTGGAGCGTTGAAAACAGCTGAAAAACTGAACATCATCATTGTCGGCACCGGTTACGTGGGCCTGACTACCGGCATGGCCCTGGGTTACCTGGGCCACCGGGTCACCTGCGTCGACAAGGACCAATCGATCGTGGACAAGCTGGAGCGGGGGATTTCCACCATCTATGAGCCCGGGCTTGACGAACTGCTCCGGGATAATTCAGAGACGGTTAATTTTACCGGGGTCCTGCTCAAGGACCTGCCGGAGGCGGATATCGTCATTATCGCCGTGGGCACGCCGTCCAAGAGCAACGGCGATACCGACCTGAGTTTCGTGGAGGCGGTGGCTAAAGAGATCGGCGGGGCCATGGACCCGGACAACCCGCCCGTGATTGTCAATAAATCCACCGTGCCGATCGGGACCGCCCGGCGGGTGGAGACGGTGATCCGGGAGGAACTCGACAAAAGGGGCGTGAGCTGTTCTTTCAGCGTCGCTTCCAACCCCGAATTCTTAAGGGAGGGGGCGGCCCTGCACGATACCCTCTACCCGGACCGGATCGTGGTCGGTACTGAAGACGTGCAAGCCCTGAACCTGCTCCGCCAGATGTATGCCCCGATCCTGGAGCAGACCTTCACCCCGCCGCAGTCGGTGCCGCGGCCGGAAGGCTACGGCCTGCCCGCCTTCGTTTCCACCAGCCCCACCAGCGCGGAGCTGATCAAATATACGGCCAACGCTTTCCTGGCCATGAAAATCTCCTTTATCAATGAATTTGCTTCCATCGCCGACAAGGTGGGCGCCGATATCGTGGAGGTGGCCAAGGGGATCGGCCTGGACAAGCGGATTGGGCCCTGGTTTTTAAATGCCGGCCCTGGCTGGGGCGGCAGCTGCTTCCCCAAGGACGTGCGCTCGATCCTTTTTACCGGCAGCCAGTACAACTGCGACATGGACCTGGTCCAGGCAGCTTTGGAGGTCAACCGCAAGCAGCGCAAGAAGGTGATCGAAAAGCTGCAGCAGAGCCTGAAGGTGATCCGGGGCAGCACGGTCGGGGTGCTCGGGCTGTCTTTCAAGCCGAACACCGACGATATCAGGGAATCGCCGTCCATCGACATTATCCGGGAGCTGCTCGACATGGGAGCCCGGGTTAAGGCCTATGACCCGGTGGCCCAGGAACGCTACCGGCAGACTTATCCGGAGCAGAACGTGGTCTACTGCGGCTCGGCCGCAGAGGCGGCCCGGGAAAGCGATGCGGTCCTGATCCTGACCGACTGGGACGAATTCCGCCACCTGCCCTGGGACGAGCTGTGCGAAACCATGAAGAGCAAGATCATGGTCGACGGCAGGAACATGCTCGACAGCGACGAGCTGATCAAATACGGGTTTACCTACAGCGGCATCGGCCGCTAACCGGCTGCATCAAGCCGGGCAAGAGGGGTATAAAGCGGTGAAGGAAGAACACAGGACCGGGGTTGACGAAAAAATTCAAAGAAACCCGGCCGGAACCGGGCCTGGACAGGAACAGGGTGAAGCGGCGCGGCTGGCGGAGGCGGGGCGGCCCCGGCTGTCCCGAATCGTGTTCGTAATCACCCGGGCCGACGACCTGGGCGGGGCCCAGGTCCATGTTTTAGAAATGGCTTCGGCCCTTAAAGAACGGGGTTTCGAGGTGGAAGTCCTGGCCGGCGGAGACGGGGTCCTTTTTGAAGCTTTAAGCGAGCGGGGTGTTTCCTGCCGGAAGCTGGAAAAGATGATCCACCCGATTAGGCCTGCAACAGATCTGGCCGCTTTGAGAGAACTGCGGGGCCTGCTGCAGGAACTTAAGCCTGACCTGGTCACCACCCACTCCAACAAGGCCGGTTTTTTGGGGCGCCTGGCGGCCCGGTCGCTCAATATCCCGGTCCTTCATACTTCGCACGGGTTTTTGTTTAACCGGGGGAAAAGGTCCCTGTCCGGCCGTTTTTACCGGTTCATGGAAAAAAACGCCGCCCGGGCGGGCGACAAGGTGATCGCCGTATCGAGAAGCGAATTTGAAGCAGCCCGGGAGCTGAAGGTGATCCCGGCTCAAAAAATGGCGGTGGTTCACAACGGCCTGCCGGATGTAGGGGAAGGGTTGAGGGCTGATCCCTCACTGGAGCCCCCAAACCTGGTAATGGTGGCCCGGTTTGCCGCCCCCAAGGACCACGGCACCCTCCTGAAAGCCTTAGGGGGGCTGAAGGACAAACAGTGGAGCCTGGACCTGGTCGGTGACGGCCCGGGAGCCGGGGCGGCCCGGGAGCTGGTCCGCAAGCTGGGCCTGGAGGAACGGGTCAATTTTTTGGGCTCCCGCGGTGACGTGCCGCAGCTTTTAGCGTCGGCTCAAGTTTTTGTCTTAAGCTCCAGGCGGGAAGGTTTTCCCTTAAGCATCCTGGAAGCGATGCGGGCCGGCCTGCCGGTAGCGGCATCAAGAGTGGGCGGCGTCGGCGAAGCGGTGGTAGATGGAAAAAGCGGGCTGCTGTTTGCCCCGGGGGATGTTAAGGGGCTAAGGGAACAACTGAAAACCTTGATCGATGATCCAGGCCTGCGGGAGGCCATGGGCGAGGCGGGAAGAAGACGTTTTACAGAGCTTTTCAGCCTGGATCAGATGGTTGAAAAAACGATTCAAGTTTATGAAAGCCTGATCTGAGCAAAAAAAGGAATTTGTCCCCGGATAGTGAATAATAGGGGGAAGAGATAAGACAGGGAGAAAACAAGTTTTAGGAGGCAGCCTGATGAAAGTGGTGATCCTGGCCGGGGGAATGGGCACCCGCCTGGCCGAAGAAACAGTCACCCGCCCCAAACCGCTGGTGGAAGTGGGCGGACGGCCCATTATCTGGCATATCATGAAGCATTATGCCCACCACGGGTTCAAAGAATTTATCGTCGCCCTGGGTTACAAGGGCGAGATGCTTAAGCGCTATTTCCAGGATTACTTTTCCATGAACGGCAGTATCTCCATTTCCCTGGCCGACGGGGGAACCCGGGTCCATGACGAAGTCAAGGAAGACTGGCTGGTCCACCTGGTTGAAACCGGACTCTACACTAACACCGGCGGCCGGATCAAAAAGCTTGAGCCGTGGCTCGATGAAGACACCTTTATGCTGACCTACGGCGACGGGGTCTGCAATGTCGATATCAGAAACCTGGTCGATTATCACCGCAAAAACGGCAAGTTGGTGACGGTCACGGCGGTGCGCCCGCCGGCCCGCTTCGGCAGCCTCAACTTTACGGACGGCGACCTGATCACCGAGTTTGTGGAAAAGCCGCTGACCGGCGAAGGCTGGATCAACGGCGGTTTTTTTGTGGTCGAAAAAAAGGCGCTGGAATACATCGAGGCCGATGTGCCCTGGGAAAGCGAGCCTCTGCGCAATATTGCCGCAGACGGCCAGCTGGTGGCCTACCGGCATGATGATTTCTGGCAGTGCATGGATACTTACCGGGAGCTGAAGATCCTGGAAACCTACTGGAAGAGCGGGGAAGCCCCCTGGAAGGTCTGGTAGGCGGTTAAGTTCTCTCCCCTTTGAGACGGAAGCTTCCTTCTTGACAGGAAGAGGGGAGCTTCCGCTTAAAGGTTAAGCAGAGGCAGCAGGGGCCCGAACGGGAGGTGAAATAGTGACCGGTCACAATTCATTCTGGCTCGACCGCCCGGTCCTGGTAACCGGGGCCACCGGTTTTTTAGGAGGCTGGCTGGTCAAAAGGCTGCTTGCGGCCGGGGCCGATCTGATCTGCCCGGTCCGAGACTGGGTGCCCGCTTCGATCTTGATCGGCGAGAACCTGGCGGATAAAGTCAACCTGGCCAGCGGCGATATAACCGACCAGCTGTTCCTGGAACGGTGCCTGGGCGAGTACGAGGTAAGCACGGTTTTCCACCTGGCTGCCCAGAGCATTGTGCCAATTGCCAACCGCAACCCCGGTTCCACCTTCGAGAGCAATATCAGGGGCACCTGGTCTTTACTGGAAGCCTGCCGCCGCAGCCCCGAGGTGGAGCAGGTGGTGGTGGCTTCTTCCGACAAAGCCTACGGGCGGCAGGAAACCCTGCCCTACCATGAAGGACTCCCCCTGCAGGGGGAATTCCCCTATGATGTCAGCAAGTCGTGCGCCGATCTGCTGGCCCGCAGTTACTATAAGACTTACGAGCTGCCGGTGGCCGTGACCCGCTGCGGTAATTTTTTCGGGGGCGGCGACCTGAACTGGAACCGGATCATCCCGGGCACGATCCGCTCCGTTTTGCGCGGCAGCCGGCCGATCATCCGCTCCGACGGCAGCTACATCCGCGACTATTTTTACATTGAGGACGGGGCGGCCGCTTACATGCTTCTGGCCGAAAAGCTGGCCGAAAAGCCGGAACTGGCCGGGGAAGCCTTTAATTTTTCCAATGAAATCCAGCTCACCGTGCTGGAGCTGGTCCAAAAGATCCTGGATTTGATGGAGTCCGACCTGAAGCCGGATGTGCGCGGTGAGGCGGACCATGAAATAATTCACCAGTACTTAAGCGCCGAAAAAGCCCGCAAACTGCTGGGCTGGGCGCCTTTATTCAGCCTGGAGGAGGCGCTTTTGCGCACGGTTGACTGGTACAGAGAGTATCTAAACCAATGAAAATTAATATTTTAATCGCCACCATCGATCAGGGCCTGGAAAAGATCACCGATATTTTGCTCGCGGAACAGGAAGGTGTTAGCTACATCGTCTCGCACCAGGTGAACGACGAGAAATACCGCCCGATCCCGCCGGCCCTTAAGCGCCAGGACGTGGTTGTCGCCCAGCTTTCGGGGCGGGGCATTGCCCGGAACCGGAACAACGCCCTTGATCTGGCCGGCGGCGATGTCGCCCTCCTGGCCGACGATGACGTGCGTTTTACTCCCGAAAACATGGAAGTAATCCGGGAAACTTTTGCCGGTGACGACAGCCTCGATGTGGCCTGCTTCAAGATCTCCACTCCGGCCGGGGAAGAAGAGTACAAGGACTATGCGACAGAGGAATTTGTCCTGAACAAAACCAACGGCCACTACATCTCTTCCCTGGAAATCGCTTTCCGCCTGGATAAAATCAAAAAAAAAGGGATCTGCTTTGACGAACGCTTTGGGCTCGGCAGCGGTTTGATCCAGTACGGCGAGGAGGCGGTCTTTATCCACGACTGCATCAGGGCCGGCCTGGTGGTCAGGTATATCCCCCGCTACGTGGTCGAACACCCCTTCATGAGCATGACCAAGGACATGGAAGAATACGGCCCGGCCAAGAATATCTTCAAGGGCGGTTATGATGCCCGCCGCTACGGCTGGCGAGCCGTACCGGCCGCCCTGTACGATGCCCTCAGCCTCCGGAAGGAACTGTCCCGCCACAGCAAGGGCATGGGCGAATACCTGCGCGAGCGCCTGCGGGGAGCGGGCTATATATTATACAGCCGAAACAATCGAAGCCGAACATGAAAGGTGCTGGATAGCGATTGAACTTTTCTTCAACTCCACAGGTCAGTGTGATCCTGCCCGTTTACAACGGGCAGGCTTATGTGCGCGACGCCATCGAAAGCGTCCTGGGCCAGGATTACCGCCACTTTGAATTTATCATTGTGGACAACGCCTCCACCGACAACACCCCGGCCATCATCGGCGAATATTCGGTGGACCGGCGGATCAAGGTTTTCCGCAATGACAGGACCCTGCCCCGCCTGGAGAATTTCGTCAGTGCTTTTAACCTGGCGGCGGGGAAAAGCCGCTGGTTAAAATTTATTGGGGACGACGACCGCTTTCTGCCGAACTGCCTTACCGAAATGATCCGGGCAGGTGAGCGGTCTGAAAACGTAGGAATGGTTTCTTCCCACTACTACGACGGCGAGCGCCTGGTCAAGGGCATCCTGCCCCCGGGGCAGGAATGGGTCGAAGGGCCGGAGTTCCTGCGGCGCCTTTTACTCGAACCGGGGGCCCGCTCGACGGTTTATTCGCCGGCCTCCCTGGTGGTCTCCCACCGGGCCTACCGGGAAATGGGTGGCTTCAGGACCGATCTGCTCCATGCCGACAGCGAACTGTTTTACCGCATCCTGAACCGTTTTGATCTGGCCTATGTCCACAAGCCGCTGACCATTACCGGCTTCCACAGCGGTTCCGGGCAGGCCGGCAGCACCAGGAGCGGGCATACCTTTGCCGAAGCCTACCTGATCCGCTACCACAACCTGAAGTATTACGACCGGGTCCGCTTGAGCGCCCTGGACAAAGAGCGGATCAAATTCAACCTGGTCACCGATTCAGCCGGGTTTATGCTGGCCCGCCTGGCCGGAGGCGATTTTAAGATCGCTTTTTCCCACCTGAAAAAGATCCCCGCCGGGGGCCTCTACCACCTGCCTTTGAGCCTGGGCTACTTCCTGGGCCTGGGGATCAAAAAAGTGATCCGGGGCGAACCGATCCGCTTGTTGAAAAAAGAGAGCCGGGACGCAGGAAGCTGAGCTTGCCCAGGGGATTGACAGCAGCTCGCAACAGGCGGGCGCAGGCCGCCTGCTTGCTGTCAGGCCGGGGTTAGCATTTACCTGAAAACGCCGGGGCCGGGTTAAAGTTTATAAAGCGGGGCTTAAATTAAAACAAATGGGGTATAAAGGGTTAAAAAAGGGGACGCAGCAATGGCCGAATGGGAAGGAAAAACGGGGGAAGGACAGGAGCCCGCCCGGGAAGGGCCGGGGTTTAGCTTCAAGAAACTGTTTTCCGATATTGCCGTTTACAGCTCGGGCAGCCTGCTGATCAAGGGGATGTCCTTAATATCTGCGCCGATTTATACCCGCATTTTTGATCCTTCCCAGTACGGGGCCTGGAGCTTTATCAATGTTATAGCTACCTTCCTGACGGGAATCCTGATCCTGGGCGGTGACAATGCCTACACCCGCTTTTTTTTCCAGTGCCGGAGCGAAGAGGAAAAAAGGACCCTGAGCGCGACCTGGTTTTCCTTCCTGGCCCTCTGGAGCGTGCTGGTCCTGGCCGTGGTGCTGCCCTTCAGCGGGCCCCTGGCCGACTGGTTGCTGGGGACGCCCGGCTACCGGGGCGCCCTGGCGGTGGGCTTCATCAGCAGCCCCCTGCTGATGATGAACCTGATCTTGTCCCAGGCCCTGCGTAACCGCTTCAGAGCCAGGGCTTTTGCCGCCCTGAACGTAACCACCGCCGCCTTGACCTTAAGCCTGGCGGTCACCTTTGTGCTCGTTTTCGGCCTGGGGGTGGCCGGGGCCCTGCTTGGGGCGGCCGCGGCGGCCTTGCTCATGATCCCGGTCCGGCTCTGGTTTATCCGCGATCTGCTGGAGTGGCGCTTTTCACTGGAGTTCTTAAAAAAGCTGCTTGCCTTCGGGTTGCCTTTGGTGCCGATGAACGTCGCCTTCTGGCTGTTCAGCAACGCCGACCGGCTGATGCTGTCCCGCCTGGCCACATTGGAGGATGTGGGCCTTTATTCCATCGCTGCCGCCATGGCGGCGGCACTGATGCTGCTGCAGACCTCGGTCGGGCAGTCGTGGCTGCCGCACGCGATCAAAATCTATGAAGAAGACCGGGTCCAGGCGGCAGAAGTGTTCAAAAAGACGATGGTTTTTCTGCTGGCCGCCTCCGGTTTCGTAGTGACCGGGTTCGTGGCCCTGGCCCAGGAAGTGATCTTTGTCCTGGTGCCGCCCGCCTACTATGCCTCTTTTGCAGCCATCCCCTTCCTGGCCGGCGGCTTCTTATTTTTCACCTCCGCCCAGGTGTCCTCGGTGGGGATCATGGTCAAAAACAAGACCGTCTACATCATGCTCGCCTGCTGGGCGGTGGCCATAATCAATATCGGTTTAAATTTCCTCCTCATTCCCCGCTTCGGTATCGCCGGGGCGGGTGCTGCTACGGGCCTTTCATACGTCCTCTTTGCCGCCAGCTACGCCTTTATTTCACGGCGCCTCTGGCCGGTCGATTACCCCTTTAAAACCATAGCCGCCCTTTTAGCGGTGCCGGTGGGGGCGGTAACAGCTATCGCCCTGGTTGCCTTTTACGGGCCTTCAACCGGGATTAATTTTGGTTTGAAGCTGGTGGTTTTAGCCGTTACCGGGGCGGCAATCCTTTTAATCACCTGCCGGGCCGAACAGATCAGCCTGGCCGACTTGAAGCGGGAAGCGAAAAAACTGCTTAAGCTGGGTTGATAGAAATTAAAAAAAAGAGTGTTCTGGCCTAAACCTTATTCGATCTGCTTAAGGTAAGAGTTGATTTGCCTGGTGAATTCGCTCAGATCGGCAATATTGTTTTGAACTATAGTGTACAGTTCCTCTTCAGTGACTTGATGATACAAATGCACCAGGCGGTTCCTGTAACCGGCCATTTCAAAAAGGGTGTCAGCCAGTTGATCAGATATGATATTTTGCTTGGCCAGCCCTGTGGCAATACTTTTATATTCGCCCGCCAGATCAAGATGCCCGCTTTTGGCCAGGATGTGGCGCCCGATATCAAAAACTGCTTCAAGGGAGCGGCGAAGGAAGCTTTCTGCGGCTGCAGTATTTCTTTTTTCCAGGAACTGTTCCTTGGGCATTTTTTGGAGCAGCTCCAGTTCCTGACAGAAATCATCGATCATGCTCAGCCTTTGTTGAATCAGCAGCTTGTTAAGCATCACTAAATTTCCTCTAATCTTTCTTCGAAGAATTTTTCCAGGAAAGGTTTGAAATCGGCCGCCCGGCGCATTACATTTTCTTCATACTCACTCTTAAAGTTTTCATCTTCTGCATAAATGCAGATACCGGTAACGGCCTGGGCCTGAAAAACTGAATGCTGCTCTTGCAAAAATACAAGGTCAAGGGAAAAGGGAAGAAATAGGTCCGCTAACTGGTTGTAGAGGCCTGCATAAAATCCCGGCATCTGATCGGATGAAGGCAGGTTGGTGTTAAAAACAACTGCCAGGTCCAGGTCGGCCAGGGGATCAGCGGGCTTGAGTTCTTCATCGTTAAGCAGTTTTAACCCTTCTTCAGCCTGGGAGCCAAACAGGTAGGCCAGGGCGATCGAGTTTTTTTTGCATATTGCACTGAACGCTTCTTTCTTTGACATTTTAGGACCCGCCTTTTAACCCATAAATATTTTTTCAAAGAAACTCAAGTTTAATTATATAGCCTAATTCCATATTTTACAAGCAATACAATTGTCGTAACTAAACCTGAAAATAATATTGGGCCTATGAAAATGCCGGTCAGGGCAAGGCCGGTTTTTTCTTGTTCTTGACGAAAGAGCGGTAGATATCCACCGCCTCGGTGGGGTCGCCGTCGAAGATGATCCGGCCCCGGTCTAAGCGCAGGACCCGGGTGCAGACTTTTTTTACGATCTTCATGCTGTGGGTAACGAGCAGGACGGCCTTGGCTTCCTCCAGCATTTCCTGCATTTTAGCATTATGGGCCAAGGGTGTAATTTCTTTTCGTGACCCATTAAATGGTAATTGCTTTAAGGACTGGACAAATCATTTCTGATAAAATAGAATGTGATCAGAGCCATATCTTTGAGAGGAGCTGATCATAT
>Ga0207421_10003724_pt1 | contig 17988 bp, 16 predicted proteins | sample SodLakKL_010_SED_4_FD_187542 | JGI IMG/M metagenome (GOLD analysis project Ga0207421, IMG submission 187542) | Alkaline sediment microbial communities from Lake Tanatar, Kulunda Steppe, Russia - 8KL_010_SED (SPAdes) (version 2) | ecosystem: Environmental > Aquatic > Non-marine Saline and... | reverse complement strand
CCGCGCTACCTGGGGATCTTTCGTTCCTTCATCGGTGCGCGAATGTACCTGGTATTCGCGCTTGCCATCGCCGCGGCGCTTGCCGAGGGAATCGGGATCGCGATGCTGCTCCCCCTTCTGCAGACCATGGACGGCTTTGCCGGCGAAGAGTTGACCGGTGCCGGAGCGTGGCTGGCGGATGTGCTCGATTGGGTTGGTCTGGGGGGGTCGGCGCTCGGGATTCTTCTGCTGATCGCGGGCTTCTTTCTGCTGAAAGGGGTCTTTCTCTTTGGCGCCGAGGGTTATACCGCTTATTTGAAAGGTCGCCTCACGCGAGAACTCAAGGGCCGTCTCTACGATGAATACTCGCGGATGCGCCTGCAGTACTACGTCTCTCGTGACACGGGTTATTTTGTCAATGTCATCAATGCGCAGATCGGGGGGTTTATCGCGACCTTCAAGGCGATGATCAGCCTGGGTAAGGACGTCGTGATGCTGATGGTTTATTTCGGCGCCGCATTGGCTATTGCTTGGCAGTTCGGTGTGATGGCCATCGTCCTGGGGTTGTTGCTCTTTGCCGCGTTTCGCTGGCTGAACATTTATGTCCGCAAGCTCTCGAGGAAGAATGCGGCGGAGGCCAGCACCCTGGCCAAGCTGTTCATCCAGTCTCTGCACTCCTTCAAATACCTGGCAGCGACGGCGCAGGGCGCGCAGCTGCGCTCGGAAACCATGGCATCCATCCGGCGGTTCAGCCGCCGGACGATCCGGATGGGGCTGGCGCAGGCATTCACAAGCGCGGTCAGGGAACCTATCGCGGTGATTTCGGTTCTGGTCATCGTGATCGTTCAGCTTTTCTGGCTGGAACAGCCCCTGGCGCCTATCCTTGTCTCCATACTGCTGTTCTACCGGGGGCTGAACGGTGTGATGTCTTTGCAGAAGCACTGGCAGGGAGCTTTGTCGAAGATGGGGGCGGTGGAAATGGTGAACGAAGAGTTCGCGAGCCAGGCGCGGGAACGCGAGCCGGACGGCACCAGGGAAATCGGCCCGCTGACGCGGAACATTGAGTTGCGCGATGTGCATTTCGCCTATGACGACCAGCAGGATGACGTACTGGCAGGCATTTCGCTCGTGATCCCAGCCCGAACGTCGGTTGCGTTGGTCGGCGAGTCCGGATCGGGCAAGTCCACACTGGTGGACGTGCTGACGTTGATGCTCAAGCCGCGCGCTGGCGAGGTTTTGATTGACGGTGTCCCGGGTGAGACGATCCGTTTGTCCTCCTGGCGCAAGCAGATTGGGTTCGTCTCTCAGGAAACCGTGGTGTTTGACGATACCGTCGCCAACAACATCAGCCTCTGGCGGGGCGACATCGATGCGGATCCGTTCCTGTTCGAGCGCGTTCGGGAAGCGGCCCGCCAGGCCCACGTGGCACATGTGATCGAATCCTTGCCCGATGGCTACCATACTCTGGTTGGGGATCGCGGTGTGCGGCTGTCGGGTGGACAGCGACAGCGCCTGTTTCTTGCGCGGGAACTCTTCAAACGCCCCAATCTCCTGATTCTGGACGAGGCGACCAGTGCGCTGGATTCCGAGTCGGAGCAGGCGATCCAGAAAAGTATCGATGCCCTGAAGGGCCAAATGACGATTGTGATGATCGCCCATCGCCTGGCCACGATCCGAAACGTCGACAAGGTGTTCGTCATCGAGAGGGGCCGCGTAGTGGAGGAGGGATCCTATGAAAACCTCAAGGACGCTGGCCAGACAAGATTTTCTCAACTGGTCGCTATGCAAAAGCTGTGAGGCGGTTAGACGGTTTCGAGCTTTCCGAGCGAGACTCTCCGGTCAAACCGTTATCGCGACGGGCGCGGTGCCGGGCGATCCTGCTGCTGTCGATCTGGCCTGCCCGTCTGGATTTGCGCGCTGCACTATCGGCTATTGTGCGAAAGAATTCGGGGATGCAGGGTCAGGGGGGCATCTTCCAATTCCGGTTGTAGTAAAAACGTGAAACAGTCACGCAGAATTCGACAATACATCTACGACCTGACCACCAAAATAAGGTACGGGCGGTATGCGCCCCTGAAGTACCAGACGCTGTACGTGAATCCGGCAGGCATTGCAGGTATCGCAAGAGAGTCATTCATCAGGCAGACCGGCTCCACGCCCGAATCTTATCCAGCCATAATGGTCGATGGCGACTGGGATCTGGAAGTGTCTGAACTTTGGCCCTCTGATTTTCTTGAGAGCTCAGAGCGTGTTTTCCGGCGCGTGAGGTTTGGCCAAACCTGGGAAGAGCTCGGTGTGTACGACTTCTTTATGGGAGAGATCCAAAGAACCGGGAAGGTAGACCGTTGCCAGTCCTTGGGCGATCTTGAACACAGATACCAAACCCTTGACAAGCTTATAGAAGAAGTAAAAAGGGTCGGGTTTATGAGGCGACAACAAGAGGTCCATCCAACTCCTTTTCGGGAAAAAGGTGGGGTCGGTGTCTTTATAACGAGAACCGGCCGCGTGGTGTTCGCGGGTAGCGGGCATCACCGGCTTGGAATAGCGTTGGGGCTAGGGCTTTCTGTGATCCCGGTCTGCGTACTGGCTGTCCATAGCAAGGCGATGACCAATCGACGATGGCATGCAAGAAAAAGACTATCAAATAAATTAAAGAATCAATATTACCAGACGCGGCTCGCCTATACTGGCGTGGCTAATTGTGTTTAGAAAGGAATCAGGTCCTCTTGATTTGGTGCTCCCCAATTCGCGAAACTGGTTCCGCGGTCGCTCAAGCGCGCAGGTACTTGCGGCGTCGGGCCGCCGTGACGGGGGGGCAGTTTGCCCGGCAGCTTGCAAAGCACTCTGTTCTCGCGCAGTCGGCTCAGGAGCCGAAAGCGCGGGCCCAGCGCCTCGCCGCGGACTTTGCGCGGTTCGTTGCACCGTGATGGCGCGCAGGAAGAGGGCAACCGCCAGCGGCAGGCACGGCCAGCGCTGATGGATGACCCGGAGCGGCGCAGCCGCGACGACGGTGTGCACCCAGGGGTAGCAGGCGTGATTCGTGTTCGCGGCATGGTCGAGGTTGTGCTTGCAGAGGCGAACCCGTTCTTCCCGGTCTTCGGGTTCAGGGGATCGTCCATGGCTGGTAGGAACCACTGGCCTTGCGCGTTGGTAGGAAACAGGCGGTGGAAGTGAGTGCCTACGCGCGGTAGGATAGTCGTCGGGTGTAGGCTGTTTTTGTTGTCAATCATTAGGACAACGCCTATCATTATTAGTCGAACGGTTTCCGCAATCGCGTCAGATCGTCGTTTTTTATTTTATTTCTTCATCTTCCGCGCTCGGCACGACTTCAAATACGATATATTGGGGTTTAAGAGCATGAACACCTACCGGCAAACACCTGCATACCAATCTCGCTGCATTGGTGAACAGCGGAATTAGGACACTTGAGTATGAAGATGAGCGTGATCATTCCTTGCTACAATGCCGCGGGAACGATTTCGGAGCAGCTCGAGGCGTTGGTCCGGCAGGATTGGGAGCAGCCGTGGGAAGTGATCGTGGCTGACAACGGGTCGACTGACGGGACTGCCCACATCGTCGCCGATTACCAGGCAAAGCACCCGAACATTCGGCTGGTCGATGCCTCCGGCACGCAGGGCCCGTCTTTTGCGCGGAATGCGGGCGTGGAGGCGGCAAAGGGCGAGCTCGTGGCATTTTGCGATGCAGACGATCTGATCTCCAAGAACTGGGTGCGGAAAATCGCTGAAGCAATCGAAGAGCACGGTTTCGTTGCGTCGCGAATGGGTGTTCATCCGTCCAGCGATCCGCAGGCAGCTGAACTTAAGAAGCACCGCCAAACCACTGGCCTCATCAAGTACACCTATGTGCCTTATTTGTCTCATGCCGGAGCATCCGGTCTGGGCATCCGCAAATGCATTCACGAGGAGGCAGGTGGCTTCGATGAACGTTTCGTGTATTGCGAGGACTGTGACTATTGCTGGAAGGTGCAGTTGCTGGGCCACCCGCTGCAATTTGCATCAGAGGCGGTCATCTATGTGCGCCACCGCGAAACTTCCGCAGGGCAGTTCAGGCAGGGCCGGAACTGGGGCGAATACAGTGTGCTCCTGGTCAAGAGCTATGTACCTAGAGGGATGCCGAAGCCGCGCTTGAGAGACGGATTAAAGCAATGGAGGGGCTTGTTGAAGAAAATACCAAAGCTGCGTCAGCCGTTGCACCGGCAAAAATTCCTTTGGGGGCTGGGCTATCGTGTCGGTCACCTAATCGGTACGGTCCGCTTCCGGATCGTGGCCCTGTGATCAGCGGACGCGAGTCGCTGGATCCTCTCATTCTGGTCTACATGAGTTCTCTCTGGTCGAAACCTGTCGTCTTTTGCAAATGGGGCGTTTCCTATGTCTGCCGAGTTTGAACCGCTAGTAAGCATTGGGATGCCCACTTACAACAGGGCGGATGGCTATCTGCCGCTGGCGCTCGACAGTGCGTTGGCACAGGACTATGCCAATCTGGAAATCGTCGTATCTGACAATGCCTCGACCGACGGAACAGAGGAGTTTATCCGGTCGAAAGGCGATTCCCGGATTCGCTACTTTCGGCATCCGGAGAGCATTGGAGGCACGAACAATTTTAATTTCTGTGTGGAGCAGTCGAAGGGGGCATATTTTCTTCTGTTGCACGATGATGACCTGATTGATCCGGATTTCGTAAATTCCTGTGTGGGTGCACTACAGGGCAGGGAGGACGTCGGTATTGTTCGGACCGGCATCCGTCTCATAGACGGCGAGGGCCGCATCCTTTCTGAGAAGGAGAACCCGGCCGCGGGATTGTCATTCGAAGATTTCGTGAGAGCCTGGTTCAATGGTGATACGCAGCACTATCTTCCGAATACGCTTTACCACACACAAGGCCTCAAGAGGCTAGGTGGATTCCACTCGAAAAGGTACCTCTTTCAGGATGCGATCGCGCTCGTGCGCCTGGCATCCGAGCTGGGGCGTGTTGATGTACGGGAGGTCAAGGCGAGTTTCCGGCGGCACGGCGAGAACTATGGTGCGCATCCGAGTCGGGCGCTGGCGTGGGCAGAGGATTGCCTGTACCTGAGGGATGTGTTGATGGAACTCGTGGCAGAGTCGGAACGAGACGCGGTGTACCGGGACGCCACAAGGTTTCTTTGCAGGAAGGCATACCGCCAGGCCTCTGGAATTCCTGGCGTCGTGGACAGAGGTAAGATTTACGCGCAGATCTATGCGATGTTCGGTTACCGGCAACTGCCTCCATCAATGCAGCCGGGGGTTTGGGTTCGGGGAGTGAAAAAGGGCCTTAGAGGGGCCTTGCGGTGACTCCGCCTGTTCTAAGGCGCAGGACGGTTCGCGATCGCATGGTGAAAAGTGACTTTAGGAGGTTCGGGGAAGATCCGTTTTGGCAATGCTGAGATACAAAGACGGGGCCCGCATTCGCTCGTTTCGCGAGTTGAGAGCGTTCTGGCGCGAGGATGTAAAAGTCAATCAGGGCTTTTGGCGCCCGGGGGCGCAGGCTTTGATGATGTATCGTCTGGGAGTCTGGCAGATGGGTTTGCGGGGCCGCGTGGTGCGGGTTATTGCGCTCAGGCTGTACCGGTTCCTGCACGTCGTGGTTCGTAACTACTATGGTATCGAGTTGTCCGCGACGGCCCAGATCGGACGGCGCCTGCACATCGTGCATCAAAGCGGGATCGTGCTTCACCCTCAGCTCGTTACGGGCGACGATTGCGTGATCCGGCAAGGGGTCACATTGGGATTTACTGGCTCGTCACGGGGGCGGCGGATGGTGGGGCGGCGCGGTCCGGTCATGGGCAACCGGGTCGAGGTCGGAGCGGGAGCCGTGATTGTTGGGCCGATAACCATCGGCGACGACGTAAGGATCGGTCCGAACGCCGTTGTGATGCGCAGTGTGCCTAGCGGTTCAGTGGTGACGGCACCGCCAGCGCGGGTGATGAGCGCCCCCCCGGCAGCGGGGGTCCGAAGGGGGGCTGGTGCGAGCGAGGAAGGGAATCAGGTAGAGGAAATGCCGCGTGCCGGAAATGACTGAGTTGCTGGATCGGGCCCGAAAGGCCTTGAAGGCCGGGTTTCCCGAAGAAGCTGTCCGAAGTTACGAAGGGGCCCAGGATGCAGGGGCGGTGCTCTCGGCCACCGAACATGTAAATGTGGCAAAGGCGTATGTGGCCGCTGGTCGTGAAGCGTTGGCGCTGAGGCATCTGGTTCGGATCGTCGACCGTGCTGACGGCAACTACGCATCGTGGCTGTCGGCAACCCGCGCGCTTGGCAGATTGTCGGGGCCTGCGTTCGAGTCTCTGCCGCGCCAACAGCGTATCCTGGTTCTCAGCACATGGAATACCAGCGAATTCGGCCGCTTCCTTCGTCTGGCCGCTGCGCGGTGCGGTATAGGCGCATCGATCCTGGAGACGCCATACGGCCAGTACTTCAATGTTCCGCTCGACCCGTCTTCGAAGCTCGAAAAGCTTGCGCCGGATGTGGTGGTGCTGTGCCCCGATTATCGAGCCACCGGACTTGCGGTTTCGGCAGAGGCCCCTGAGCAGGCGCTAACCGAGCAGGTGCAGCGCTGGCAGCTGGTGTGGGATGCGATCCGCCGCCAGAGCGGAGCTACGATCATCCAGCTGGGGTTTGCGATCCCCGCGTTCGACGAGTTCGGGCATTTGGGTGGGGGTATTGCGGGCAGCCGAGCCCGTTTGCTGCGCGATCTGAACCTGGCACTGGCAAGCGAGGCCCGGGAGCGCGATATCGGATTTGTCGACACGGATGCCATCGCCGCGCAGTTTGGCAAGGAGGCGTGGTTTGATGACCGCAACTGGTATTGGGCCAAGATCGCGTTGTCGTCACGCGCCCTGCCAACTCTCGCGCGGCATTGCGCGGCTGTGCTCGCGGCAAGGGCCGGTCTGTCGCGCCGGTGCCTGGTGCTCGACCTCGACAATACCCTTTGGGGCGGGGTCATTGGTGACGATGGGCTGACCGGGATCCGGATTGGCAGTGGGCCGGACGGTGAGGCCTACCAGGAATTTCAGCGCCGCATAAAGGCCATGGCCGAGCGCGGGGTGATACTCGCGGTGTGCTCGAAGAACGAACCCGCGATCGCGCGCGAACCATTCCTCCAGCATCCTGAGATGGTGCTCCAGCTGGACGACTTCGCGGTCTTCGAAGCCTCGTGGGAGTCTAAGTCAGCGGGGATTCAGCGCGTTGCACAGCTTCTGGATATCGGCCTCTCTTCACTGACCTTCGTGGATGACAACCCCTACGAGCGCGAACAGGTGCGGGCCGCCCTTCCCGATGTCGATGTCCTGGACTTGCCCGACGATCCTGCTGGATACGCGGCCGCGCTATCCGCCTACCCGTATCTGGAACTGCCGTCATTCACGGCCGAGGATCGTGATCGCGGTCGGCAGTATCGGGCCCGCAGTGCTGCGCGTGAGCTCAAGGATGAGGCCACTTCCCTTGCCGACTATCAATCGCGGCTGAACATGGTGGCGACGATAAGTCCCGTGGATCAGATCAGCCTCGACCGGGTGGTGCAGTTGATCAACAAGACCAACCAGTTCAACCTGACGACCCGTCGGCGCAATCGGGAAGAAGTGATCCACTTGCTCGCTCGTGACGATGTCGAAGTGTTTCTTGCACGCTTGCGTGACTGCTTTGCCGACCACGGCGTCGTGGTCGTCGCCATCGGCATTCAGGTTGAGGGAACGCTCGAGATCGATACCCTGCTGATGAGCTGCCGTGTGATCGGGAGGGACCTGGAACGTGTGATCATCGACGAGCTCGCCGAGCGTGCGCGCAAACGGGGATGTTCAGAGATCAGAGGCTGGTATCTGCCGAGCGAGCGCAATGCGCTGGTGGCTGATCTGTATGCGCGTTCCGGCTTCGAGTTGGTGAAATCGGACGTGACCGGCGCCACGCTCTGGCGGCGGGCCCTGGCCACGAGGAATGAGGATACCACCTGTATAACCGTCGAGAAATCTTGATATCCGATCAGATGAGTCGGTTTGGGAATAGATCATGAATCAAGTGAAGGTAGACGACAGGCTGAAAGAGGTTTTCCGCGCGGTCTTCGAAGACGAAGAATTGCAGGTGGCTGGGTCCACGACAGCTGCGGATGTCGAGGGCTGGGACTCAGTTGCACACATCAACCTGATCTTTGCCATTGAAGAGGAATTCGGAATTCAGTTCAGCTCCAGAGAGCTCGAAGAGATCCGAAATGTTGGTGACCTTCAGGCCATCATCTCTCAACGGGCCCCGTAGTTGCGCGTGCACAAATCTCTGTGTTCGCCCCGCACGGGATGACAAATCGAGCGTTTCAGATTCCCGATCAGGCGGCGTTCGCCTCTTGTCGGGAGACTTCAACCCAATTCATTTCGACGAGCGTGCACCCAGGTCCTCGCTTTTTTGCAAGCCCGTTATCCATGGCATGCATGTCTTTTTGTGCTCACTGAACCAATGGCGCCAGTCGCGCGACAAGTCCGTCGCCCTGCGTATTAGCCATGGCATAACTCTTCGCATGTTACATCATATGCACATTAGCAAAATGGCCCTGCGCAATCAGAACTGCCGTGACGTGGTGGCGGCGATCGTGAACCGGCAAGAGCCCACTCACGATGTGGCCCGGATCTTCAACGTTCCCCAGTCCACCGTCTTCGACTGGCTGGCGTGGTTTCGGACCGAGGGCTGGGACGGATTCAACGAGGAGAGAGTGGCAGCAAGGGCAAATCCAGTTGGATTACCTGCCGCCCTAATCGCCCCAACTGAACCTGGGTGAGCAGGTGTGGAATCATGCCAAACGCGAAATCGGCAAGCGGGCCATCCTGAACAAGGCAACTCTGTAACGAGCGGTTCTGGGGGTCATGCGCTCACTCCAGAAGAAGACGGACCTGATCCGCAGTTTCTTCCAACTTGCCGGAATCCGCTACATTGTCGAGACCATGAACTAACATCCGAGCACTCTTGCCAGAATTAATACCGAACGAAAACGGCTCCGAGATTTGGTGAGCGCTTTATGCCCCGACTGTAGCAGCACAGGCTACATCCTCAAATCCACGGGAAACGACGAAGAACCGGAACAGATTCCGCAGGAATCTCGGGAGTGACATTGACCGTTTTTATCCGCAGCGTTGCGAACCATTTTAGTCGTCTACTTCCCAGGGAGTGCGCATGCAACATCCAGTCGTAATCATCGGAACGGGCATGGCGGGGCTCGGAGCCGCCCACGTCATGCGCCACTCGGGAGTGCCCTACGAGCTGGTCGATAAGCGCGGCCACCCGGGTGGTCACACGAGTTCATGGGAAAACCCGCAAGGCTTCATATTCGATGAAGGTCCGCATATTTCGTTTACGACGAACGACCACGTAAAAGAGGTCCTCGAAAAGGCATTGGACGGTGACTTCGTGGAGCGCAAGGTCGCGGTCAATAATTACTGGAAAGGGCAGTGGATAAAGCACCCGGCACAGGTGAACCTCGGGGGCTTGCCGAAGGACCTTCTTGTGCAAATCCTTTGTGATTATGCCGAAACGCTCAACCGTCCAGGCAGGCCAATCAGCAACTACGAAGACTGGCTGGTTGAGGCGTTCGGGCGGACGTTCTCCGAGACGTTCCCGATGGAGTACACCAAGAAGTACCACACCACGACCGCAGCCAACATGTCCACCGACTGGCTCGGGCCAAGGCTCTATAAGCCGTCTCCTGAAGAGGTGTTCCGGGGTGCGATTAGCAATGTGACGGACGATGTTCATTATGTAAAGAGCTTTCGCTATCCCAGACGAGGAGGCTTCGTAAGGTTCATAGAGCCTCTGTGGCAAGGCCTGCCGATCCGGCTCAACCATAAGGCCGTCTCCATCGATCCGCGCAGCAGGGTCATCCGGTTCGAGGGGCAGGATGAGATGCGATATTCCCACCTCATTTCGTCCATGCCCCTGCCTGAGCTGATCGCTTGTTTGGCCGGCGTGCCCCGGGAGGTACAGGAGGCGGCAGAGAAACTCGCCTGCACGGAATGTGTGGCGGTCAACCTCGGGATCAGCCGAGACGATCTGTCGGATCATCATTGGACGTACTTCTATGATCAAGAGATCGTTTTCACGCGAGTGTCATTTCCGTATATGTTCTCCCCAGGCAATGCGCCTCCAGGCTGTGGGAGCATACAGGCAGAAGTATATTTCTCGCCAAAATACAAGCCGCGCACAGTGGCCCCTCGAAGCCTTATAGAACCAGTAAAGCGCGACTTGGTCGCTTGCGGGATTCTCCAGGAAAATGACGAGATCCTCTCTGAGGAAGCAATGGTCCTGCCCTATGCCAACATTATATTTGATCATGATCGGGCGACCGCAGTTGAGACTGTGCACGGCTATCTACGTGAGGAGAGTATTGAGTACTGTGGTCGCTATGCAGATTGGGGCTACGCCTGGACGGACGAGTCCTTCGTGAGCGGGGAAAAGGCAGCGAGCCGGGTGCTGGGAGGTTAGCAGGGGTGTAGCGCGTCGGGCTGAACATGGCAGTAGGTCTGCGTATTCTTTGATGGTGAGCGGTGCCGCCCTGGGATGCCTGCGATCGTCATGCACCCCAGGGCCGCTAGCGGCGCAGTCGATTTCCGGTCTTGGGCTGCCGGGGTCCGAGGCCGCGTTGTTCTGTCATTCGGGTCCCGGGTCCAGGAAAAGGGATATGGCGAGAAAGGATATGGCGAGATTTGAAATAAGTGACCTCCCGCTCGGGGGGCTGAAACGGATTGAGCGCTCGGTTCTTGAAGACGACAGGGGATCCCTGTCGCGTCTGTTTTGCGCGGACGAGCTGAGGGAAGCCGGTTGGGGAAAGCCGGTGGCACAGTTGAATCACACGCGCACCGTTGCCCGGGGAACCGTGCGAGGTCTGCACTTTCAGCGGCCACCACATATGGAAATGAAGCTGGTGAGCTGTATTCGGGGCGCCGTCTGGGACGTGGCAGTGGATCTGCGCGAGGGTTCTCCAACGCTGTTGCACTGGCACGCGGAGGAACTGTCATCCAACAATCATCGGGCGCTGCTTATCCCGGAGGGATTCGCTCACGGGTTTCAGGCTTTGACAGACGACGCCGAGCTGATCTACGTGCATTCGTCGGCGTACAACCCTGGATCGGAGGCCGGGCTGCACCCGGAGGATCCCCGACTCGAAATCGCCTGGCCGCAACCGGTTCGGGCGTTATCCGGCCGGGATGCCTCGCATCCCTATATCACGCATTCTTTTCGAGGGTTACCCAAGTGACTTGTCGCAGCTGCAACAGCCAATCGCTCTTCCCCTTCCTCGATCTGGGCAGTGCGCCGCCATCGAATGCCTATCTTTCCGAGAACGATCTTCGCGCGCCGGAGCTCTGGTTTCCTCTGCGTGTGAAGGTGTGTGCGTCATGCTGGCTCGTGCAGACTGATGATTACGCGGGACGCGAAGCACTCTTCTCGGACGACTATGCCTATTTCAGTTCCTACTCGGAGTCCTGGCTCCGCCATGCCGAGGAGTATGTAGCAAAGGTTGCGCAGCGATTTCATCTCAACGACGCCTCTCTCGTCGTTGAGGTCGCGGCCAATGATGGTTACCTACTCAAGTACGTAAAAGAACGTGGGATTCCTTGCTATGGTATCGAGCCCACCGCGAGTACAGCTGCGGTCGCGCGAGAGCAGGGAATCGATATTGTTGAGCAGTTCTTCGGCATCGCGTTAGCAAGGGAGCTTGCCGATGCTGACAGGCAGGCCGACCTCCTCGTTGCTAACAATGTTCTCGCACACGTTCCCGACATCAATGATTTCGTATCTGGCTTCGCGGCACTACTGAAGCCAGCCGGTGTTGTCACGTTTGAATTCCCGCACCTCCTGAATCTGATTCAGGAGAAGCAGTTTGACACCGTTTATCACGAACACTATTCGTATCTCTCGCTTCTGGCCGTTCAGGGAATTCTTGAGAGACATGGTCTTGCGGTTTTTGATGTCGAGACTCTGCCAACCCATGGAGGGAGCCTCCGTGTGTATGCGCAGCTCGCGACCACGGGGGTACACCGTTGCGAGCCGTCGGTGGACCGGTTGTTGGCTCGCGAAAAGGCTGCGGGCGTTGATACCCGGGCCTTCTATGACGGCTTCCAGTCTGAATGTGAGGGGATCAAGAACGGTTTGCTTGCTTTCCTCCTGGAATCCCACCGCGAGGGACTCACCGTCGCGGGGTATGGTGCAGCAGCCAAGGCGAACACACTTCTCAACTTCGCGGGCGTGCGGCCCGATCTGGTCTCTTTCATCGTGGACAGGAGCCCCTGGAAGCAAGGGAAATTCATGCCTGGTAGTCACATACCCGTGGTTGGCGAAGGCACGCTTGAGACTATGCGTCCCGACCGGATCATTGTGTTTCCGTGGAACCTTGCGGATGAAATAGCTCGCCAACTGGAATACACAAGAAGTTGGGGGGCTGAACTGTACCGGCTTGTTCCGGACTGCCGGCGCCTATAAGTCGCGTTGCCAGAGGCGAAGTGGCGCTGCGGCCGGGCCAGGCGCCCATTCGATCTGAGGTTGGGGAGTGGGGGGCGGCTTTTTTTGTGGAATGCTTTGCCCGCATTAGTGCCGCGCTTGGCTCTCATTGACTTAATCCTGGGATTTTGCACAACAGGGATTCGTTATGCTGCTCAGGTCTGTTCTTGCTTATTGCGATTGCGTATCGAAGGGGGTGCGATATGAAAGTTGTTATACTGGCGGGGGGGCTCGGCACTCGATTGGCCGAGGAGACAGCCCTTCGCCCCAAGCCGATGGTCGAGATCGGTGGGAAGCCGATCCTCTGGCATATCATGAAGATCTACTCGACATACGGATTTAACGAGTTCGTGATTTGTCTGGGCTATCGTGGTTACATGATAAAGGAGTATTTTGCTAATTACTCCCTCCATAACTCTGACGTGACAATCGACACCCTTGGCAATGAGGTAAAAGTACATCAGCGAAGGGCGGAGCCTTGGGAGGTAACGCTGGTGGATACGGGAAGCAGCTCTGGCACTGGCGGAAGGCTTCGGCGGGTCCGCGAGTATTTGAATGGGGAACGGTTTTGCTTTACCTATGGGGATGCGGTCAGCAATTTGAATATCCCGGCCGTGGTTGACCTGCACAGGGCCGAGAAATCGATGGTCACGGTCACCGCGATTCAGCCGACGTCGAAATATGGCATCTTAAGCTTTGACGGGCCTCGGGTAACGGATTTCAGGGAGAAGCCGCCAGAGGTTGGGAGTTGGATTAACGGGGGGTTCTTCGTGGTTTCACCGGAGGCCATTGACTATATTGAATCGGACGAAACGCATTGGGAGCATGCGCCGCTGACGCAACTGGTGAAAGAGGGGAGCGTAACAGCGTACCAGCATGGTGGATTCTGGCAATGTATGGACACCTTGCGGGACAAGCGCCTTCTCGAAGAACTCTGGTCGACCCGCGAAGCGCCCTGGAAAATTTGGGAGGACGGTGATCTCGAGCGTGGACTCGGTTGACGCAAGGGAGACGCACGTGATGGGCAGGGTGTGGCGGAAGATCCGGCGAACGGGGTTGCCGAGTTGGGCTTGGGTAGCCGGAGACTCGACGGGAGATGTATGCCATTGAAAAGGGTTCTGGTTACCGGCGCGAGCGGTTTCATAGGGCGGGCCTGTCTTCCAGGACTTGTCGCACGCGGTTTCGAAGTGCACGGCTTAGGACGACGTAGCGGCTCTGCGCCGTGCTCCGGCGTCCATTGGCACCAAGCGGATTTGCTGGAGCCGCAACAGGCAGCGTCGGTCCTTCAGGAGGTATTGCCGACGCACCTGCTGCATCTGGCCTGGGTCGCTACGCCAGGGGTCTACACAACGTCTCCGGCGAATCTGGAGTGGCTGCGAGCGAGTCTGGAGCTATTCCAGGCATTTACGGAAGCGGGGGGCGCGCGGATCGTCGGTGCCGGAAGCTGCCTGGAGTATCGCCTCGATCATGGATACTTGCGTGAGTTCGGGACACCCCTGGAGCCGTCCAACCTCTACGGGTCCTGCAAACACGCGTTGCAAATCAGCCTCGACGCTTGGTCGAAGGAGGTCGACGTGACGGCTGCGTGGGGTCGCGTCTTCTTTCTGTATGGACCCCGCGAACATCCGGCGCGTCTCGTTTCATCCGTAATCCGCTCACTGCTGAATGGCAGCGAGGCAGCCTGCTCGTCTGGGACCCAGCTCCTGGACTTTCTCCATGTCGCTGATGTCGGCGAAGCGTTCGCGTGTTTGCTTGACAGTGAGGTGACTGGCCCCGTAAACATTGCCTCCGGCAAACCGTTGGCCGTCAGGGATTTGGTTGATCTCATCGGTCAACAACTGCAACGGCCCGATTTAATCCGGCGTGGGGCGATACCAAGACGGGAGGGTGAACCCCCTGTCCTGTTGGCGGATGTAACACGCCTCAAGAGCGAGGCAGGGTTCTCGCCTGTATTCGATCTTGAGCGTGGTATTGCGGACACCATACGTTGGTGGAGATCACAAACATAAATGAGCGCCCTGGCAAATACACCCTTGCGCCTCTCTTGCGCCGGCACGAGGAGGGTTTTGGCTCCCGAGAGAGAAGGGGGCAGCCAAATTCGGGACAACGCGGTCGGAGCGAGTGGCGCGGGTTGGTCGCCGGCGTGCCGCAGAGCGGTCGGACCCGGCTCCCCATTGGCCCCAGCCGGGGGTCTTTTGGCAAACCCGTCTCCGGCGCTGGAAGCCCAGAAACCTCGGATCCTGAACGCATAGGATCATTATAAAAAAAGGCAAAGATGCGGAATCCTTTGAGACACAACCGGGCCTACAAGGCAGTGCGACGGCACCTTCTTGGCACCATTACACATGTTCGCACGGATGAGAACGTTGCAGCACTGACCTTCGACGACGGGCCCGATCCTGAGTACACTCCGGAATTGCTTGAGGTCTTGCGAAAAGCCGGGGCGCATGCCACTTTCTTTGTGGTGGGAAAACGGGCCGCGCAGCATCCCGAATTGATTGACGAAATCGTGCGTGATGGCCATCTACTGGGGAACCATTCCTGGAGCCACACTGCCCTTCCGCTGATGTCCAGGGCCGACCGGATAAAGGATCTTCGGCGCTGTCACAGCGTTTTGCCAAAGCAATCAAGGCGCCTCCTACGACCACCCTTCGGCTATCAAACTACACAAACCCGTATCGATGCCCGGTTGCTCGGATATGATGTGGTCACGTGGAATGCTGCTGGCTACGACTGGCTGGATGAGAACGCCGATTCAATCAGGGATCATCTTCTGCAGGAGATCCAGCCCGGTAGTGTGATATTGATGCACGATTCCCTTTACAAGATGCTCGACGTGACCTACCGGGATCGTCGGCCGATGCTCGAAGCGCTCGAGCGTGTTCTCCACGAACTCGCTGATTCCTATCGATTTGTGACGGTCTCGGAACTGCTAGACAAAGGGGAGCCCCAAAAAACCTATTGGGTGCGCAAACCCAAAAGGGACATGTTGGATCGACTCATTACCGTGGACTAGATGGAAAGCCGATCCGGAATAGGGCGTTTCTTGAGGCCAGGTGCAGTAAACAACAGAGCCCCTGGGCGGACAGGCCGCTACATTTAGCGCGCGCCCTCGGCAACCTAGAATGTGTGAGATACTGAACTGCAGGGAATGGATGCTGTGAGACTTGGCGAGATTTATCAAAACAAAAAAGTCCTGGTTACGGGGCATACTGGGTTCAAAGGGAGTTGGCTCTCCCAGTGGCTGCTGATGCTGGGCGCCAAAGTCTACGGTTATGCCTTGGCCCCCCCAACCCAGCCGGCCATGTTCGAGCAACTGGGGTTGAGCGGGGACATGGCAGATCGGCGGGCTGACATACGGCACTTTGACCAGTTACTTGGTTACCTCAAAGATGTCAAGCCCGACATTATCTTTCATATGGCTGCGCAACCGCTGGTTCGAGATTCCTATGATCGGCCTCTGGAAACCGTCGAGGTCAATACCCTCGGAACGGCCAACCTTTTGGAGGCGATCCGACAGGCCGGCGAGCCGGTGGTGGCGATCATGGTTACTTCGGATAAATGCTATAGGAACCGCGAGTGGATCTTGGGTTATCGAGAAGACGACCCCATGGGCGGGCATGATGTTTACTCTGCCAGCAAGGGAACCGCGGAGCTTCTCATCGATTCCTGGAGAATGGCGTTTTTCCCGCCAGCTTCACTCGCCAGGCATGGGGTCGGGATTGCCAGTGTGCGGGCCGGCAACGTGATCGGGGGTGGTGATTGGGCCAAGGACCGAATTGTACCCGACACTATTCGCGCATTGCGCTTGGGCAAGGCCGTAGATCTTCGCAATCCCACGGCCACCCGACCATGGCAGCACGTACTTGAGCCATTGAGCGGCTACCTGGAACTCGGAGGGATTCTGCTGGATGAGAACACGTCCGCTGACCGGAAGGAGACGCTTTGTACGGGCCTGAATTTTGGGCCGGCCGTATCCTCGAACCGCTCAACAAAGGTCCTTGTCGAACGAATTATAGGGGCCTGGGGAGAGGGCACATGGGAGGACAAGTCCGACCCTGAAGCGGCCCATGAGGCGCAGTTGCTCCAACTGTCCATCGAAAAGGCTTACCATCTTCTGGGTTGGCAACCCATCTGGGATCTCGGCACCGCCGTCGAGCGCACGGTGGAGTGGTATCGATATGCGATGGCAGACTCAGCACGCGCAAGGCAGGCAACCATGGACCAGATCGCGGCATACGAAGAGGACCGCGTGGCCGAAGGAAGCGCCAGGCCCTGAGTTAGGGGCATGGCCGGCTCCGTGCCCTTGCGTCGATAGCGTATGGTGTCAGCGCCCCTGACCTCGTTGATTTTGGGTCATTTTCGCAGCGTGCCAAAGGACGAGGCTCTTTCTCGCAAACGTGCCTCGGCTAGGGCTGGAAGTTCGATTCTCGGCAAGCTATTGGTTGGAATCAGGGAGACAGGAATCCATTCGCTGGTGCCGCGCGCGCCAGCCGCGCCAGCGATGAGGGTGCCGCGGCGCTTTTTCTGATCAGGTGCCCAATGCCCTTGCGGCAGCATAAAGAAAGTTGACCAAGTCCCGCGACGAATCGAACATGGATGCGGTTTGAAACGTGATGAAAAAAAGCACCGGATAAAAGATGTGCGCATGTCGTTCTGCGATCGATAGGGCATTGAGGCGATAAGCCAAGGTCTTGAAAAAAGAGAAGGCAAGCAGCGTCACCACCACACCAATTAGTGCGCCGAACAGGATATCGCCGGGGAAGTGCAAACCGGAATAGATTCTGGGCAGAGAGATAATCGTGACTGCGTGGAAAAGCAAGATCCCGCCCATGATGCGGTTGACCAGAAAAATGCCGGTAGCCAGAGAGAAGAACAGGACAGCGTGGTCGCTCGGGAACGAACTCCAACCCATCAATGTCTCTGCCCTGGCGCCCACGGGAACGATCACCTCCATCGCTGCATCGTGAATAGGGCGGTCTCGGAAAGGGAGGGTGAGGGCGAGCAAGCGGCCAACGAAAATGGCGACAATGGACACTGCTAACGCCGCCAGCAGCCCCTCCCGTGTCTGTCTGGCTCCTGGTCTTTGGTCAAACCAAAGTCCCCACCAGATCATCATTACCGGGATTCCTTTCGCGATGTAGCTGTCGCGAATGAAGACGATAACGCGATCCAGGCCACGGAATTCGCCGGCAACCCCATTGATTGCCGAGAAGACATGGTGGTCAAGCTGGTTCAGTGATTCGAGCATTCCAATGCTCCGAGGACGTTACCCTTGGGGAAGCGCTAAAAAAGCCATCCTGGTTTTCTCAGCGCACGCTTCGCTGCGAATGTGATTTGCAGCTTGGTTCAGAATCAATCACCGATGGAGGTCGATTCTGGCGGCGCTTCCGTCTGCCGCCAGGGAACCGGCGATAAATCAGCGTTTCCCTGGCGGGATGGCCTTGCCGGTTCAATCTTGTTGTGCGTATTGGACGGGCTTTCCGTGTTGACCAGTTCGTCAGTA
>Ga0207421_10003723_pt1 | contig 17990 bp, 8 predicted proteins | sample SodLakKL_010_SED_4_FD_187542 | JGI IMG/M metagenome (GOLD analysis project Ga0207421, IMG submission 187542) | Alkaline sediment microbial communities from Lake Tanatar, Kulunda Steppe, Russia - 8KL_010_SED (SPAdes) (version 2) | ecosystem: Environmental > Aquatic > Non-marine Saline and... | reverse complement strand
CACTCCAGTTCGGCACTGTAGTGTCCGGGATTTACAACAAAATTTCTTGCCCGATTCGGGGCGTCCATGTCATGCCAGGGCATCGGCGGAACAATGGCCTCTGTTCCATACCGGTCATAACCGCCGCTTGTGAATATATCCCAGTCTGCAGAAATACTCTGATACCGGAAAAACATCTGCCCTTCGGCGCCACGGGTACGGGTGGTATCGATTTGGCGGTGTATCTCGCGCCGGACATCACTGCTTGCCGGATTGGTACCGATATACAGATGCCGGTCGTTTTTGCGATTCTGAACCCAGTCGCTGACAATAAATTCAAACCGTGGCGCATCACCTATGGTCCAGTAAATTTGCGGTGCGATATAATCGATATGTCCTTCTTCAGCCCAGTGGCGACTGTCCTGATAGACACTGCTGTAACCCCACAGAGCACCCCATCCGTCAGCACTGCCACGGTCATAATGACCCACAGGTGCCGCACCAATTTTCATCCAGGGTTTGATCCGGCTAACCTCATCATGAACTTCCTTTGCGAATTCATTGATGTTATGACGCCGCCAGTTATCCAGCCCGGAAATATCGTCGGGGTTGTGCTCGGACATGGTTTCGGAATCGCTGGTGTATCCCCCCTGATTGTAGCGGATGTAGTCATAATGTATCGCATCGATGTCATAATTCTCGACAAGTTCCACGATATTTCCGACCATCCATTCACGCGCCTCGGGAATACCGGGGTTCAGCCAGACATCATCCTCAATCCATTCGGGATTGCTGTGTCGGACATGCGGCAGATCTTCTTTCTGGCTGTCATTATCATTTCCGTAAGCCACATTGAAAATATTGACCCAGGCATGCAGTTCCATACCCCGTTCATGGGCGGCATCGATCCATTTCTGAAGCGGGTCCCATCCCGGGTCTTCTCCCGGTTCACCGGTCAGGTTGTATGCCCAGGGGAGCCGTTCACTCTGGTACATGGCATCGCCCCGGCCGATTACCTGCAGGACTATCGCGTTGAGGCCCAGTCGCTCGGCGCGATTCAGAATGTTTTCCATCCGCTCTTCGGGCGGAGGCCAGCCCGACCCTCCCCAGTCCAGGCCGCTGTAAACCGTTGCCACCCATACTCCGCGGAATTCATGTTTTGGTGCTTCATGTGCGCCTGCCTCTGCAGACTTAGCCCCGGCCGATACAAGCAGAAGGGCAGCAATAAAAAAGATCGGTAACCTTGTCATTCTTTATTTTATAGTCGATTGTTTTTTCGTTTTTTTTTGAATGTTGCTGCGTGACAGGCCGCACTCAGAAACATCACATAATATACCTATTTCATCAATATCATGGATCTGGATTCCGTGGTATTTCCGGCCCGAAGTCTGTAGAGATAGACACCGGAGGCGTTTCCGCTTGCATCCCAGGTGATGGAATGTGAACCTGCGGATTTTTGCTCGTCAACCACTGTCTCTACCAAACGTCCCGTCACATCAAAAATTTCAATGGTGACGTGCGATTGCTGAGGCAGTGAGAAGGAAATGCTGGTCGTCGGGTTGAACGGATTCGGATAGTTCTGATCCAGAGAAACCTCTTCTGCAACCAGCCTCTCATCTTCGGAAGAAACAGGGGTGACTTCCACCTTCACAAAATCGCCTTCAACATTGTTCCGGCTTGCTGTCGTCACATAATAGGTAAACTCGTCGCCGTCTTCGTCCGGATTGATCTGATCAGTGAATGTCGGTTCTCCGGTGATTGCGACAATATTTCCGGCGTCCTCAATCACCCCGCTGTCGTCAAGAACGTTCACCCTGTCCACACGATAAACAAGATAGCGGTAGAGCGGGTCCTCTTCCCCGCGGGGAGGCTCCGGCTTGTCCCATGAGAGTGTGATTTCACTGCCTGCATTATCGTAGGCCAGATCACGCACGCGATTGGGTTCGGTCATGTTCCTCCATGGCATGGGAGGCACCAGCGCCTTGCTGTCATAGCGGCCGCTGAATCCGGAAGTTGCGATGTTGTCATTGCGGAAATAGAGCTGGCCGTCAGCTCCGGCTGTGCGGCTTGTATCTATCTGAGCGCCCAGCTCAGATCTTATATTACTTTTATATGGTGCCAGACCAACGTAAATATGCCGGTCGTTTCGCTTGTTTTGCACCCAGTCATTGACGATGTGGGTATAATCCGGATCATCTTCACCTACATCGGGCCCTCCGATATCCCAATATACCTGAGGAGCGATGTAGTCAATATATCCCTGCTCGGCCCAGTAGCGGCTGTCCTGATATACGGAGTTGTACCCAAGCTGTGCCCCCCAGCTGTCCGTGCTGCCGGCATCATAGTGACCAATTGGTGTGACCCCAACCTTCACGGGCACACCCAGGTCCTGAATACCCTCATGGACCTTTCTTACAAACTCGGTGACATTGTATCGCCGCCAGTTGTCAATTCCTGAAATATCTTCGGGGTTGTGGACTGACATCAGGGAATCATCACGATCATAAGCCCCTCCCGGGTACCGGATTCGATCGAAATGCACTGCATCGATATCATAGTTTTCAACCATTTCCAGCACATTTTCCACGTGCCATTCGCGGGCTTCCGGGAAACCGGGATTCATCCAGCCTTCGTGCTCCATCCATTCCGGATTGGTAAAGCGTACATTGGGAATATCCGCACTTTCCGTAGCGTCGTTTCCCGACGCGTAGGCGGTTGTAAATGCGTTGAACCAGGCATGCACTTCCATACCCCGCTTGCGCGCCTCGTCAATGACAAACTGCAACGGATCCCATCCGGGGTCTTCTCCGGGAGTGCCGGTCAGGTTGTAGGCCCACGGAAGGCGTTCGCTCTGATAGTAGGCGTCACCGCGCGCCGAAGCCTGGAAAACAATGGCATTCATGTTCTGATCCTGCAGCTGATCCAGAATATTGATCATTTGCTGCTGCTGGGATGACGGATCGTTGCCTGACGGCCAGTCGAGTCCCCACGCAGTGGTTACCCAGGAACTCCGGAATTCGTATTTGGGGTGTTCCGTCTCACCGGGGTTGGCATAGGCGGCAGAGAAAGAAAGCAGTGCAATGAGTGCACCAGTCAGTGAAAAAGAGATGGCTGGACGCAGTGATTTCATAACGTGGGTTTGTGTAGATGCTGGTAATATGGAAACTGCGGAGAAGTCATTGCTCCTCCGCAGTTCGATATTGCATCCGGCCGAAACCGGATACATGTCCCTGTAAGTGAATTTTTGCCGATACTATTTGACAAGCATCATTTTGCGGGTCATTTGCAGAGACCCCGATTCAAGACGGTAGATATACATGCCGGACGACAGCCCGGTACCGTCAAAGGTTACCTCGTGTGAACCGGAAGGCAGCTCTTCGTTGACCAGTGTGGTGATCTGCCGGCCAAGCGGATCGTATACTGTCAGACGGACATGATCGTTCGACGGAACTTCAAACCGGATCTCTGTGGTAGGGTTGAACGGATTCGGATAGTTTTGGTCCAACTCTAACTGGTGAGCTACCATTCCGTCATCTTCTGCCGAAACCAGAGTGATGTCAGCCTTTTCGAAATCACCCTCCACATTATTACGACTGATGGCGGTAACGTAGTAGACATAGTCTTCATCAGATGCCCCGACTTCAGGTTCATCCGTAAATTCGCGTTCACCTGTGATTTCTACGATTCGGGCAGCGTCATCAATGATTGCCTGATCGGAAATAACCTCGCCGGCCTTGGCCCGGTAAACGACATACCGGAAAAACGGATGGTCTTCTCCTCTACCGGGATCGGGTTCCTCCCAGGAAAGCGTCACGCTGTTGCCTTCTGTATCATACGAAAGGTTGTTGACTCTTCCGGGAGTGCGCATGGACATCCATGGCATGGGCGGTACTATCGCCTTTGACCGGTAACGATCACCAAACGGATTGTCAGAAATGTCCTTATAACTGAAATGCATGTGTCCGGGGGCCGGTGAGTTGCGGACGGTGTCAATTTGAGCCTGTAATTCTGGTTTGATTTCGGCCCGGTAAGGTCCGGTACCGATATAATAATGCCTTCCCCTCATGTCATTGCTCCAGTCATCGACAAGCCACTCAAAACGAGGGGCATGTTCTCCACCGTCTCCCGGCGCTCCGATGTCCCAGTAAAGCTGAGGTGCAACATAATCATGCACCTCTTCTTCAACCCATCTTCGGCTATCCTGATAGTACTGGGAATAGCCGTAGCCGGCCGCCCAACCGCCTGATTGACGATAGTGGCCTACTGGGGTGGAGCCTACTTTTACCCAGGGTTTGACATCTTTTACTGCAGCATATACATCACGGGCGAAGATGTTGATATTCTCACGCCGCCAATCACTGATATTGTCTTTGCCGGACGGATTGTGTTCCTGCATCAGACTGTCATCCCGGTCGTAGTTTTGCCCATAGCGTATAAAATCGAAATGAATGCCGTCCACATCATAGTTTTCGACAATTTCGACTACGTTACCGACGATCCATTCTCTTGCATCGGGAAAGGCCGGGTTGATCCAGCTCCAGGTTTGATCATATGTTGGCACCTTCTCAATCCATTCCGGATTGGAATAGTATACGTGCGGGGGATCGCTGTCCGGGCTGCGATCGTATTCTGCCCGGTTAACCATGTAGACATTGTACCAGGCATGGAGTTCCAGCCCCAATTTGTGAGACTCTTCAATTGCAAACGCAAGCGGATCCCATCCGGGGTCTTCCCCGGGAGTGCCCTGGTGCTCCGGACCGGTCAGCCAGCTGGACCAGGGAAGTCGCTCGCTTTCGTAAAAAGCATCGCCTCTGGGCACCACCTGAAAGACGATCGCATTAAGACCCATTTCCTTGGTGTTGTGGATGATGTCACGCAACGCATCTTTCTGCTCGTCCGGATCGGTGGTTCTTGGCGGCCAGTCCATGGCTGCAGCAGTTGCCAGCCAGTACGAGCGAAATTCTTCTTTAGGTGGTTCAGGTGATTCGTTTTGAATTGCATTCTGAGCTGTGACCGTTGATGAGAACATTAAACACAGAATCAGAGCAGCAGTCGGCAGTAGATAGTGTTTCATAGTTTTTCAATTACAACTTTTCTGAATGGAATTGCTTCATTTTATTATTAGTTCTGAAAGGTATGAGATACCCTTCAGGAAGTCCCTGTAGCTTTTGTCATGCAATCTGGAAGGGCTACCAATTGACAGTATAAGAGAATCTGATTTAAAAAAAAGTAAAATCTTGACATAAAAAAATATAAAAAAAGGGGCACCCCGTTTCAAAACAGGATCCCCCTTTAAATCAGGATGCCAGGATTGATCTAACCTTGCAGAATCACCTTATTTTACCAGCATCATTTTGCGTGACATTCTGATGTCGTTGGCTTCAAGGGTATATATATAGGTACCCGAGGAAAGACTGGTTGCATCAAAAGAAGCAGTATGGCTTCCGGCCTGCAGGTTGTCATTTACAAGTGTTGCAACTTCACGGCCAAGCACATCATATACTTTTAGAGTAACCATTCCGGACTGCCCGATCTCAAAATTGATTTGAGTTGCAGGGTTGAACGGATTCGGATAGTTTTGTCCAAGGTCATAACCAGCAGGTACTTCAGAAAGGACTTCGTCCACACTGGTGTCAATCACAAGCAGTTCATCCCGTTCAAAGTACTGGATTCCGGGAAGACCACCCCGGTCAAAAGCACCCAATACCATTCCAAATCCGTCAGATGATATAGCCATTGTTCTGTAAACCGGATTGTAGGGATCTGCATCTCCAAAATGCCACATTACCTCATCAACTACCTGGTATTCACCCTGATCGTCCGGTGCAAACCCATAAACGGTCAGTGCGTCCCATCTGTCGGGATCCGTCAAAGGCGCTCCTCCGGTACCGGAAGCAGCAAAATAAACAACGCCAGTCTGCGGACAGACAGCACTTGCACCGGGATCCATACCGATGAATCTCATGGTATCAATGAGTGCATACCCGCTGAAAACGTCACCTTCATACACTTCGACTCTTCCGCTGACCGTAGTGGTATCGTCACCGTCAACAAATTCAGTGGAAAAATCGGTGGGTTGATACACGCGGGTACCCTCCCGGTTAACGACAATATTTCTGGCAAAGCCTGATCTGTTGTCGGTTACTACAGCAAGCTCATTCATATCAGGATCAAGTATTCCAATAGGATGGCCGGGGAAAACAGCAGAATGGAAAAGATACCCTTGTCCATCGATTGCAATATGTTGTGCCTGGCCACTGGTGACTTCATAGTAGTCAAGCAGTTCACCATTGGTATGATCAATTTTGAGGATATAGGCACTTACTTCACCTACCCAGTCACCGGCAGCATTGCGGTACCGGTGTGAAGAAATCACGATATCACCGTTCTCATCAGCAGCCAGACCGGTTATGGGGGCAAAGTAGAAAGTTGAATCTCCGGCAGCTACACTGTGAACGTAAGGTACGTCCTCGCAAGGCTGGCCTTCCGTATCGTAGCAGTAAACGAAGTTTCTTGGCCCGTCATCGGTTGCACTTGAGTAATACGGAGCTGTCCAGAGATTTCCGGCAGCATCAAATGCCGCTCCGTGTGAGTTGTCGATGGAAGTATCAGGCGGGATTACCGTTTGAAACTCCCAGTCGGAACTCTGAGCTATTGCGTACACTGGCAAAAGCATAGCAATTGCCAGTATTTGTAACACCTTTTTCATAGTTGTCTCCTGTTATTTGTTTGTGATGTTATTTGCAGGCTTAATGCCAACACTCAACTATTGCTTCGCAGGCAATATATATTCTGATAATATGCTGATTATTCAAACTTGGCAACAACAAACATTACATATGTAAAAAAATATCAAAAGGTACCATAAATCTGCGCCATTTCCTGCTCCATTTCGAGGATAATTATTTCTGTCATCTCTGAGCTCACGATATTGACGAGCAGTTGGGTCGGATCAATCGAAGAGACGGCAAAATCTCTGGCACCAGCCGGCACAATTCCCGGATACAGCTCTTCAAGCTGATTGTTCCTGTAAACCAGGACAGATTCTTCGGTATCAGTGGCAAGCACCATGTCACCATCAACGGTGAATACCATGTCTCTGATCAGATATTCCGGGCCCGGGAGTTGTAGATACAATTCTTCGTTTCCGAGCGTATTATCAGCCAAAATTTCAAAGCGGTAAATGTTTGAAGATTCAACGTCATCCGTTTCGCGTATAGCAGCTGCATAAAGATAGCCGTCGTGCACCCTGATTGCATTGATGTCACCTTCAAACCGGAAGCGCTCTACGCTGGCAGGTATATCATCGGGGTCATAGGAATCCAGGTCAATTCGAACAAGATCGGCATTGGGACCGTCGCCATTTCGTCCGCCACTCCACATGAAACCATTCTGGTCAAACTCCAAATCCTGCATTCGTGTACGGTTGCCTCCCAAATCAGGTTGAGGCCCAAGAAAGATCTCCGGTACAGTTTGCCCTGGCTCTGCTTTGTAAATAATGGGAACCGTTGCTCCACGTACACTGTAAAGAGCTCCGTCGGGGCCATGCTGAACCTTGTAATAGGTCCAGTCTTCGCCATCAACAAGGTTTTCGCGCTCTCCATCCCGATCCATGCGCAACATTCCGTCAAAACGATCACTCAGGATGTTTACCGCTATGAGTTCTCCATTGAAATCGGTCGTAATACTTCGTGGCTCGTCGGCACTTTCAAATCCCGGAAATGCGGTAAATACAGATCTGAGACTATAATCTGTTTCCGAGTATTGTTCGGATCCAATCCTGACAACCCTGATCCGCCGTTCATTACCGGGATCATCGGGAGGAGTTACAAGTATTCTGTCGCTTTGTAATTCCAGGATGGTTGCCCTGCTGGTACCGAAATAGACGATGACGTCATCCGGATTGGCACCGAAATCTTCACCCATAATCACTACGGGTTCCAGGCCGTCCGGAGTGATAGATCCGATTCCGGCATAGGCCGTATTTTCGGGAAATGTTTCTGATATGACCGGGTCGGGATCCCCCTGCCATTCCGGATCAAAAATAACATTGCTGTCTTCAGTGCAGGCTTGCAGGGTAGCTGTCATCAGAAAAGCACCTGCCAACAGGCAGATTTGATTTATGGTATTTCTATTAATAAACATTCGTTTGATCCAATATTTTAGAATCCGAATTGAACGGAAAAGGTGTTTACGTTGCTGAACACGTCAAAGTTTGTGTAGGAGTAATCGATAGCAAGATTAATGGATCCGATTGGCTGCCGGATTCCAAATCCCGCTGAAATTTGCTGGGTGTCTGTCGGATATCCGTATCCGGCACGAACGGCTACCCGCTGCAAGAAGGTGTATTCCCCTCCCAGGATAAGTTGTTCATCGAAGTCCCTTGGCCGGTTGGCATCAATGCTGACGAGAAATGAGTGCATATCTCTGTCGACATCAAACAGGTCCATGACATCCATGGAAACACCGATCCGAAAGGTTAAGGGCAGCTCGCTGTCGGTTTCATTGAAAGAAACATCACTGGAAAAGTTGCGGACAGACATCCCCAGCTTCAGGCTTTCAAACCCGGTCAGATAGAGCACACCGAAATCAAAGCCGATAGTTTCTTCTCTGAAATCGTCACGAACCAGACCGCCCCCCGAGGTAAGTGAGCGGGTCGCAGATCCCAGATCCATGGCGATGTACTTAAGATTACCGCCAACGGAAAACCGGCCGGTCAGCGCCCGTGAGTAACTGAAGCCTACTGTATAGGCATGCGGCCGGAAGGTTCCCAGCCTGTAGTACCCCTTTTCACCAGGACCTACAATCGTCTCATCGATATCACCATAATCCACCATGACGAAGTTGAGTCCGAATACCCCATAGCGACCGTCGCCCGGCCGGTAAGCAACCGCACCCATGTTATAGTCGATGCCGTCAATCCAGTTCACCATACCGAACGACATATCCACATTTTGTGGCAGTCGTGATAAAGAAGCAGGATTGTAGAGCATGGAATAGGCCGAATTGGCTTCTACAGAAGTCATGGCCGTTCCCATTCCGGAAGCTCTTGCATTGGTGGATACACTCAGAAACTTCATGGTTGTCTGAGCACGCTTTTCACGCTCCTGTGCAATGGTATCACTAACCAATAGACAGCAAAGGAGCAGCAGGACGGAGGATATAAATAATTGCTTTCGTTTCACGATCAAACCTTGTTGAGTTGTTAAATGAATTTCGTGTTGTTACATGACCACTACGAGCTTGCGGGTCGTCCGCTCGCCGGTTTCCAGATTATCAAATACAACGATGTAAATACCGCTGACAACCAGCTGCCTGGATCTTGTTCTCAGATCCCAGCTGGCATCTCCGCTGCCGTCACGGTGCTCGATGGTCTGCACCAACTCTCCAAGCTCCGTGTATATACTTATATCAGCTTCGCCGGGAACATCAAAGAAGGCAACCTCATCGCGTGTGGTGAAGCGGAGATTGTCATCGTCAGTCCGCACATAGGGATTGGGTGCGATGGCAATTTGCGACATGGCTTCACCAGCCTGACGCTGAAGTCGTGCCGGGTCAAACGTCTGTGTGTAGTACCTGCTGCTTCTCAGCGCTCCTGCCGGTGTACCCGTTGCAGGATCTCCGGTTTGATCCGGCCCCACTGCAGAGATGTAGTAGTAATAATCCCTTCCTCGAATAGCCGTTTCATCCACAAAAGATCGTTCCGAGGCATCGGCAACATGAACCAGGTGCGCTGTACTGTCATAGCGTTGCTGTGCACGGTAGATTTCAAAAGCTTCAAGCTGCCCCTGATCCCCATCATACTGCCAATCCAGGAAAATTCCATCACCTCCGGAGTTAACCTGAAAAATACTCGGTGGTTCCGGCGGCTGCGGAATGGCAAAGTCGTTGTTATAGTTCAGAATAGCCCGCTCGAATGTCTGCAGAAGGGAATCCCGCCCAGTCATTACCCACTCGTTTTTGGCTCTATCATCAATGATCCCCGTGGAGCCATCTATCCTTGGCCCCTGGGCATCAGATGTCCTGTCCTCAACATAAGCCTTGTACTTTTCTCCTATTTCGCGGGCCATTTCCACACTCAAGCCGGATACCCCTTCCACCCAGACAATGCGCACCGACTCTCCGGGTGCCAGTGTATAAGGTCCGTATGCTTTCATGGCAGACATGCCTCCGGACGTACCCAGCCTCGGATCACTTTCCTGATCCGCAAAATCAATAAACTCCGAAGCGCTATGCACCTGATAAGCGTGGCGTGACATTACCCCTCTGTTCATGATATTGTACTCACGCTGCATTCTTGCGCGATTGAACGGATCATTTGAAGACTTCAGATCGTCATCAGAGTTGATGTGGCCAAGCGTATACGGCTGATTCATGTCGTTGGAGGGATCACCCGGTCCGGCATCAGCATGGATAGTGGCATGACCGACAAAATGATGCGCCAGCAGATGCCCCAGTGTATCAGCAAGGCTCATAAACTGGGTGACCGGATCAATTTGCGGTGCTCCAATATTGTTGTAGTCAATTCTGCGTTCCGGCTCGTATCCATGCCAGGCATAGGAGGCGCGCATGGGCGGGCCACCGTCTGAAAACGGTTCGCCACGCTCCTGACCCCGCAGGCCATCACCCCACCTGTCATTCATGGTATTTCGGCCCCATCCGGTGTGGTTTGCCACGAGGTACCGCGACTTTCTGACCGGTGAATAGCGAAATTGAAAGTAGAAAAGCAGGTCTTCCAGTGTCTGTTCAGGAATATCGTTGTACTGGCCTGTTTCATTAGTTATGGTATAATCCATGATATGGTAGTTATCATGGTGCTCCTGACTGAACTGATGGATTTCCCTGGTGAAAGTCACACCCATGGAAGTCCGGACTGTATTCCGCAGCATTCTGTCAGAGGGCAAATCGGGATCGATTTCATCGGGTATCACCTGTTCAAAGAAGGTAGGAACACCATCGACAAACACTTCCGGTGCATCAAAGCGGGAATAGAGGGTAAACTCCTGTGGAAAAAAATGATCCGCTCCCAGTACTCTCGGTCCTGTGTGAATTACCTTGTAGTCGAACGGTGCATTGACCCCATCATCAAAGCCGCGTGAACCGATCCAAAAGGCTTTGGTTGCCTGGGCGTCCTGGAATTCAAAAATGGCAGGCCAGCGCAAACCGTATTGCTGAGAGGTTACCAGCCCGTGCTCCCGTTCATTGCCGATTTCTGAATACCAGTTATGAAGAGATCCTACATTCAGCCAGGTGGCATCCTGGGCAGAAGTCTGACCGCTGAGCAGCCAGAAAAAGGCCACCCAGACACATAATGCGGTCTTGCATATTGAGATGAAATGATTTCTCATAGATACGTTCTCTGATTACAATAATGATTAAGTCTATTTGGATTAAAACCGTACCCGGATTCCCCAGAATACATTTCTCGGGTTCAGGAAGGTGAAGAAAGTATGGTTGGGCATTTCGATGTAAGCCTTGTCATCAAGAACCTGATCTACATGGTTCTGATCCGCCTCGATGAACACTCCGTCCCGGTACTGATAGTACTGCTCATCACGAGTATCAAAATAGAGTGCACGCTCATTCGGACGCTCGACATTATCAAGATTGACGATCGGCTCGATAGGCACAAATTCGACACCGGATTCCCGGTAGTCACCGGGCCGGTCACTGCCGGGAACCGCTGCATAGTCGAGCTCGTCAAGAACCTCCCGGGGCAGATGCAGCGATCTCATGTACCGGTTGTAATCTTCACCATCCGAATAACCGTAGCTGGCCCACTGAGACATGCGGCGTGTATTAAATACGTTGTTCATATCCATGAACAACTGAATGCGGGTTCCGGTCACCTCAAATTCGCGGCTTACACGCATATTAAGATTGTAGTAGTCACGCCACTGCACATTGTTCACAATTCCGCGGGGAGCGGCACCGCCACCGGCCCAGGTGAAGTACCTGCCGGCCTGCCAGGAACCCAGAAAGTTCACCCGCCAGTTTTCGAGTGGATTTAATACACCCCAGTCCGGCCCGAAACCTGCCGGTGTGAAGAAGTCCAGACTGAATCTTGCATAAGGACGTGCTACCGGACGCAGCTGATCATTGGCGGTTGTTGTCCGTTCGTATTGTCGTTGTTGTGCCGGGTTTTCATACTGAGTAGCAAAATCAAACCGTCCTGTTGATGTTACCGTATAGGTATAGTTTACAAATCCCCGGAAAAACCGGCCTCCACGGCGTTCCAGTGTGGCTTCAATCCCCCGGTGATCACGATAACGGTTGGGCTGACTGATGGTATAAGAAACCTGGCGGTCGGAGCTAAGATAACTTACCAGTTCGGCATGATTGGAGATATCCGAATAGAAACCGGCTACACGTATCAAATAGTTCTGGAAGATGTTGTGCTCATACCCCAGCTCATAGGATACGGTTTGCGGAAGCGGCATATTCGGATTAGCGATACGTGCCACCCGGTCATTCAGCATGCTTTCCCTGACCATGTACAGGTTTTCGGGAGTCGGCATGGAACGGAAGTGACCGTAGTTAAAATAGAGCTTGCTCTCCACTGTAATTGGAAACGATACCCCGATTCTCGGACTTAGATAAAATTGATGATCCGTGTCGCTAGTCTGGAGCAATTCCTCCAGATTATCAATATTGCCACTTCCCAGTGCCGGATTGAAAGGATCGAATTCAAACCAATCTGTATTGGCATAGGAGTAATCAAGGCGCAGACCAAGATTGGCAACCATACCCTCAAACTCAAGACGGGTTTGGGCATATGCGCCACCCCTAAGCGGTTTTCTGTCCCAACGCGATACCGTGTTCTGGCTTGGAAGGAATTCGTCAAACCGGGCATAGTTCACTTTGCTGTGTGTGCGGACAAACTCCAGGCCTGACTTCACCTGCAGGTAGCGGTTCAGCTGACTGGTAATGTCGAAATCGACCGTCAAATAACTGACTTCACTGCTGTCGCGGGAGTTGCTCATGCCAACGCCCATCCGCATACCGTCACCGATACCGTCGGACGGTTCCGGCATGAAACCAAACGGAGCTTCGTTGGCTTCATATCCGTTGCCAAAGACCCGCAATGTCTCATCACTCCGGAGAGGCGAAGGATTGGTGTCATAGCTTGAGTGAAAGTTGCTGACCTGCAGTTCATAAAACGTATCCGAACTGATCGAGTGGGTAAATTTGGCACCAAGGACAAACCGATCCACGCTTGTGGGTGCAAAATAATCGGAAGAAAAGACCACTCCGTCCTGATAGGAATGCATACTGGGTGCGGCAGCAATATCACTGGCACCACGGAAAATACCCGGATTACCTGAATTATTATTGTTGGTACCGGTTTGTGTTCCAAACAAGGTTTCAATACTCAGCTTCATACCCCTTCCCGGCAGCAAATCAGAAGTAAGCTTGATATGCGTACTGTGATCTTCATAACGATCCCTGGAAAGAGCATACAGATACATTTCCTGGGTTCGGCGGTGAGATGCCCAGAAACGAAGATTTCCAAGTGAGTTACCTATGATGGGCATGGGGCCTCCAAAACCAATATCCAAATCGTAATCCGGATCGGTAATAGCAAAATCCTTGCGCTTTTGCCACAGGAATACCTGCTGGGCAGCAGCGGGAGAAAGGCCGTAGTATGGACTTTCCGGATCCATGTTATTTTCGGATACAGATATCCATCCTTCAAACTCTGGATATTGGCGCTGTGTATAGCGGTCCCAGGCACCATTCTGGGTACCGGTCCAGGCGACCTCATCATCAAGAAAAGGACGCATGAAGTACGAATTCGGGTCATTCGGGGAAATGCCGTAATTTTTCTTGCCCGGCGGGCGATACCGGAAGATAACATCCGCATTGTATCTGTCACGGCTTCCTTCCCTGGTCACAATATTTACTATACCGGACTGTACGTTTCCATGTTCGGCGTTAAATCCGCCGGTCTGGACCTGTACTTCGGATATAGATGTCAGGCTGACCGCCTGGTAGGGTGTGTTGTCCCGCTCGTCACGCAGACTTACCCCGCTCAGTGTCCACTGGCTGTACTCTTCCCCAAGACCGCGGATGGATCCGCCCTGAATACCGGCCTGAAGATTAACCACGCTTTGAATGTTGGTTACCGGCATACTTTCGATCTGTTCGGAGCTGATATTTGCCCGGCTTGAAGAAACATCCCGCTCAACCACAGGCCTTTCGGCAATCAGCACAACTTCATCCCCGACAAACTCCTGCTCACGAAGCTGGAAGTCAACAATAGTGGTCTGATCGATGTTTACCCGGACGTCTTCCATGACTACCGTGGCAAAGCCGACGGCACTGGCACGAAGCGTATAGGTTCCGGGTGGAACATTTACAATGGAATAGTATCCGTCCAGATTGGTTGCTGCACCGATTTGCAGTCCGTCAATGATGACGTTTACACCCGGAAGGGTTTCGTCCGTGCCGGATACAGTCACATCACCTGCTATTCGACCGGTTTGTGCAATGACACTGCTGCTTATCAAAAGCAGCGCAAAAAATATCCCTGTAAAACGCCTGGAAGCGATTCGAGAGAAGAATGGTTTGATCTGTCCTGACATAATTATCGCGTTGTAGACATGTTGTTTATTTACGTAAAAAAAATTTAAAGCCCTGCTATGCTATAGGGCGCTTCAGTCTGTTCCGGCAGTAAAAACATATTTACGATGCCATAAGGCTGGTTTTGTCATAAAAAAGGGAAGCGTGGCTATACTGCTTTATCATAATGTCCCTGAAACATTACTCTTTCAGTGAATAAAGATTCTCATTTTCGGCTTGTTTGTCAAGAGAAATTTTAAACAAAGATTAACATTCGGCCATATTTTCAAATCCATGAAAAAGCATGTATATGAATGTAAACAAATTACGTAATTTCAGAACTGCGACAAAAAAATAAATCACCAACACGCCTGACTACTCTATTCATTTGTATTTTCCATAATTTTCATGGATTATTACATTTTTCTCATTATTATTGAGAACAACTACACGTACAGGGACAAACTATTTAAAGGATGCGTTGGCACCAGGTGACCGAAGCTGCACGTTATTATTTTATTGTTTCGAAAGATCACTTCCCAACAATCCTGTCACACAGTATGCCCTGATCATACCATCCCACCACCAAAAAACGAATTGTGTGAACGCCTTATGAACACCAGAATACAACGATACCTGCTGCCGGTTCCGGTAGCGCTTTTCTTTGTTTTACTGCTGAATATGCAAAACGGACAAGCGCAACCATTTTCTCCGGGCACTCCCGAAATTCTCATTGAAAGCGAATCCCGCTATTTCATGAGCCCGAAATGGTCACCTGACGGCTCAAAAATCGCATTTACATCCGGTGAATACCGTGGCCTATGGACAGCAACGGCCGACGGCAACGAAATTGAACAGCTCAGCCCGGATGAATCAGCCGGCTACGGCTTCAGTTGGTCTTCGAATGGCTCCTCCATTCTTAGTCGCACGGCAAGTTATGAGGATCGCCACCGCCTTCATGCCATAAAACGGTTTGATGTCGAAACGAAAACAGAGCACGTGCTCAAGGATTACACCAGGGAACGTACCGGAGTTCCACAGTGGACCGACATGGATCAGCGGGTTGCCGTTCCGATGCGTGAATCCATTGAAATGCTTGAATCCGGCATCGAACCGGCCAACAGACAAAAACGACTTCTTGATGAAGCGGTTTTAATTTCACGAGACACCAAAATTGAAAAATCTCCGGTATCCGATGAACAACCCGAAGTTGTTGTGGACCTGGAAGACCGGAGAATCCTTAACATAACCCCATCACCTGACGGAAGTGTTATTGCTTTTCAGGTTATAGGGGAAGGTCTGTTTCTGATCGATGCTGACGGCAGCAACCTTTGCGAGCTTGGAAGAGGAGAAGATCCGACCTGGACACCCGACGGTGAGTATTTGATCGCAGTCATCACCGAAGATGACGGGCATCATATTACGGGTTCCGAGGTATTTGCCATTGAAATTTCTACCGGCGAGCGCCACCATCTCACATCTCATACCGATCTGATTGCACTACAGCCAACGGTTTCTCCGGATGGCAACCGCATTGCTTTCACCGACAGTGAGACCGGACACATCTATTCGATGTCCATTCGGTAGACATTACGCTGAAACCCAGCAGCACCACTATTACCAGACTCTCCTGTCCACACGGCAATATTCCATCGTGGGCACCTCACATAAGTAAGTATTCAAATCAAACGTCAAAAAAAATGAGCCATTTTTTTACAGGGACACACGCTAAAACGGCCATACTGCTGCCTGTTTTACTTGCATTGTTATTGTCGACCATGCCAACTGCCAAGGCCCAGGAAGTGACCGGGCTCAGCGACTGGTCGATTTACATCGATCCCGGCCACAGCCGGACCGAAAACATGGGACTTTTCAACTACTCCGAGGCTGAAAAAGTACTGGAAGTATCTCTGATCTTGCGCGAAATGCTGGAGGAGCAGACCGACATCGGGGAAATATTCCTGGCCCGGACCACCCACCAGCAGCAAGTCAGCCTCTCCGAGAGGACAAGTGACGCCAACGCTACCGGCGCCGACTTTTACTACTCCGTTCATAGTGATGCCGGGTCTCCCTCTGCCAATTCGACACTAATGCTGTACGGCGGATGGAGAGAAAACGGTGAAACCGTTGAAAAAACTCCCAACGGTGGAAAAGACTTCGGTGACATTATGGATGGAATTCTCACCGAATCCATGCGCATAGACCGGCGGGGTAACTATGCCGACCGGACGTTCTATCAGGGCTTTCCCGAAAATCATAACAACAAGTGGCCCTATCTTCATGTGAACAGGGAAACGGTCATGGCCTCTCTTCTCAGTGAGGCGGGATTCCACACCAATCCGACCCAACAGATGCGCAATCTCAACGAGGACTGGCGGCGGCTGGAGGCACAGGCAGCATTCTGGACCATACTTGAATACCATGATCTCGAGCGGCCGGAAGTGGGTATTGTTACCGGTTTTATCACCGACTCCCAAAGCGGTGAAACCATTAATGGTGCCACTGTTACCATCGGTGATCACACCTACACAACCGACACCTACGAATCTCTGTTCCACGAGTATTCCAGCGACCCCGAAGAACTCAGCAACGGCTTTTATTACATCGAGGGACTGGCCCCGGGTGACACCGTGGAAGCCACTATCTCGTCACCCAATCACTATGAAAAAACAGTGACAACTGTTCTCGAAACGCATGACTTCACCTTCCTGGATGTAGAACTGGAATCAAGTGAGGCACCGCGTGTCGTTAACGTTCATTCTTACACTTCGGTCGATGCTCTTACTCCCGGTGATGCGCTTGAACTTACCTTTAGCCGTATTCCGGATCAGGATTCATTCGAAAACGCTGTCAGTTTTGAGCCTGAAGCCGAATTCACACTGGAGTGGAAGAATGACTTCACGCTCTCCATAACTACCGATTCGCTCGACTTTGAAAAAGAGTACACCCTGGTGATTCGCGACACGGTGGTCGATAAATTCAACGGCAACGCCCTTGATGGTAACGGTGACGGCGAGCCGGGAGGAGATTATGTGCTTGAAATAACCACTTCCGAACCCGATACAGATCCCCCTGCTCTGGTACGGTCCTATCCTTCTGCTGAAAGTCCCGCACATGAACTGCGTCCGGTCATCCGTTTGGAGTTCGACGAGCCCATAGAAGTAGGCTCCATCAGCAGAGATGCCGTCAATCTTGAAGGCCCCGGGGGTACCATCAGGGGTACTACGCAACTTAATACGGTGAACAGAAGGAGTATCCTCCACTTCTTTCCCTCCTCCGATCTGGAGGATGATGCCGAGTATACCGTAACGATAGCCGCCGGACTGGCCGACCGGTTCGGAAACACAACCGACGTCAAAGAGTTCCATTTCACTGCTGATATCCCTGAAATTGTTGATGTACAGGTCATTGACGATTTCAACGACGGCGTATCAGGATGGTGGGTGCCC
>Ga0207421_10003720_pt1 | contig 17993 bp, 18 predicted proteins | sample SodLakKL_010_SED_4_FD_187542 | JGI IMG/M metagenome (GOLD analysis project Ga0207421, IMG submission 187542) | Alkaline sediment microbial communities from Lake Tanatar, Kulunda Steppe, Russia - 8KL_010_SED (SPAdes) (version 2) | ecosystem: Environmental > Aquatic > Non-marine Saline and... | reverse complement strand
GCTACTAGACGGCTCGCTTCGCTCGCCGTTTCTGGAGTGTGGTTCCGCTCTGTCCGGGGCACACCACGTGTGTCCCTCTGTAAAGGGATGAGTTTTGCTGGTATGGGAGTCTGTGGGGTCTAGCGGGCGTCTACGTGCTCGCGTGTACTCGAGTGAGCGTCTCCCCCACCCGGTCCCAGTGGCTTCCCTTCCAGAAACACTGCCCACAGTTCCGGCATCGCCAGACCGAAAATTCCTCAGATCCCGGTGCGTACTCCGGCGTCGGCTCACCCGGGTCGATCCGTTCGAGCGGGCCGTTACACGCACCACAGTAGGTCGGTTCGGCCTCGAGGTCGAGTGAGAGCCCCGCCTCGAGTAGCTCTCGAAGCTGATCCTCGGTCTCCCGGCGTTCCAGAAGGACGGCGTCGTCGGCCCGGTTCGCAAGCGCGACGTCACGCGTGAGGACCGTGCGCTCCTCCGAGGTGGCGAATGCGATGATCGCCCCATCGTCTTCGATCCCCTCGTCGCCGACGTAGGCGGTGTCGTGACCACACATCCGCAGGTAGGGGACGATCCCGCCACACATGACGTCGACAGCGAGACGCATCGGTCAGTGGAGAAACGCCCGGAGGTCCTCGAGGCCCCAGGTGTTGATCACGTTCTCGGGCGCTGCCCACCCCCTGCGGGCGGTGTGGACGCCCCAGCGCATGTACTCCAGCGTCGCGGGCCGGTGGGCGTCGGTGTTTATCGCGACGGTCGCACCCTCCTCGAGGGCCGCCTGGACGGCACTCCCCCACAGATCGAGTCGGCGCGGATTGCCGTTTACCTCGAGGGCGGTGTCGGCCGCCGCAGCGACCGCGCCGAGTTCGCGGGGGTCGAAGTCGAGACCCTCGCGCCGATTGAGCATCCGACCGCTCGGATGACCGAGTACGTCGACGGCGGGGTTCTCGATCGCCGCGATTAGTCGGTCGGTCGCCGTCTCGAGGTCCTGATCGAGGGCGCTGTGAGGCGAGGCGACGATCACGTCGAGAGCGTCGATGACCGCCGCCGAGAGGCCGATCTCACCGTCGGCGTCGATGTTGGCCTCGATACCGGCGAACACCTCGATCTCGGACTCCTCGTTTACCCGCCGGATCTCCTCGAGTTGCTCTATGATCTCCTCGTCGCTCAGTCCCATCTCGGAGACGATCCCCGGCCCCTCGGCGTGGTCGGCGACGGCGTAGTACTCGTAGCCCCGTTCCTCGGCCGCGGCGACCATCTCCGCGACCGTGTTGTTGCCGTCGGACCACGTCGTGTGGGTGTGGAGGTCGCCACGGACGTCCTCGAGGGTCAACAGGTCGGGTAACTCGCCGTTTTCGGCGGCGTCGATCTCCCCGCGGTCCTCGCGCAGTTCGGGTGGGATCCAGGGGAGGCCGAGAGCCTCGTACATTTCCTCCTCGAGTACGCCCGCCACACGCTCGCCGACGCGCTGGTCTGTCTCGTGGTCTTCGACATCGGAAATATCGAAGGCCCCGTACTCGTTTAACTTCATCTCGCGGTCGATCGCGTAGTTGCGAAGCCGGACGTTGTGGTCTTTGCTCCCCGTGAAATACTGTAGCGCCGAGCCGAACTCCTCGGGGACGACCACCCGCAGATCCACCCGTACTTCGCCGACGCGGACGCTCGCCTTCGAGGCCCCCGACTCGATCTCGTCGTCGATCGAGTCCCACTCGAGAAAGCCCTCGATCGCTCGTTCGCCCTCTGCGCTCGCCGCCAGCGCGTCGACGTCGCCGACGGTCGCCCGCCACCGTCGGATCGAGCCCGCGACCTCACAGCGTTCGATTTCCTCGAGACCCTCGAGATAGTCGAGCACGTCGTCGGCAAGGGGCCGCGCTTCACCGAGAAGCTGGCGCTGGCCGACCTGGCGGGCGAACTCGAGGTTCTCGACGATGTTCTGTTCGGTCTTCGCACCGAATCCTTTCACGTCCTGGATCTCGCCGGCCTCCGCGGCTTCCTCGAGGTCGTCTACCGTCTGGATCTCGAGAGCGCGATAGAGTTTACCGACGGTTTTGGGGCCGACGCCCTCGACCCGGGTCAGGTCGGCCATCTCGACGGGGAGTTCGGTACGGAGTTCCTCGAGTTCCTCGATCTCACCCGTCTCGACGTACTCGACGAGTTTTGAGGCGATGGCGTCGCCGACGCCGTCGATGTTCTCTACGGCCTCCTCCTCGCCGGCCTCGATCCGGTCGGCGATCGGGACCGGGTGCGCCCGGACGTTCTCGGCGGCCCGTCGGTAGGCCCGTGGCTTGTACTCGACGTCGTCGGCCTCGAGTAAGTCCGCGAACTCCTCGAGGCGGGCCGCGAGTTCGGCGTTAGTCGTCATTACCGTCCTCTCCGTGCCGAGGCGCCGTCTTCGTCACCGAGGGCTTTCTTGAGGAACGACATCCAGCGTTTCCTGTCTGCTGCCTGTTTTGCCCGCTGTTCGCGTTCTAGGTCAGTCGGCCCCAGGTTCTCCAAGGCGTTTAGCGCCCGATCGATCCCAATAATGCTGGCGGCGAGTTCCTCGCCATCCTCGCGGGTGACGTCGCCGTCTTCGATCGCCTCGATGCGCTCGAGACGTTCCCGCCGAAGGTTGCGTTTGGCCCGCTCGACGCGGTCGCGTTCACCCTGGGGAACCGTCTCGCGGCGTTTGATCTCGAAGACGAACTCCCGGAGGTCGATAACCTCGCCCTGGATCTCGATCCGGTCTGGGATGTCCGCGCCGACGGTTGCACCCTCTCGTTCGACGCGCTCGAGCAACGCCTTTCGCTCGTACGGTTTCACGCTCTAGCATGAGGGTCGTGGCGTCAAAAATGTACGCGCCACCGGCCCGGAGGACGTGGAAAACCCCAAACCCCTTAGCGTTCCCACGCATACTCCATGTCAATGGCCACGTGCGACGTGTGTGGGAAGGAAGTAAGCATGCCGTACAACTGTCGCCACTGTGGGGGAACACACTGTTCCGAACACCGCCTGCCGGAGAACCACGGCTGTTCGGGACTCCAGAACTGGAACGACCCACAGGGCGTCTTCGACAGTGGCTTCGACGACGGTGTCAACGGACCCACGTCGGAATCTTCGAGTCTGCTTTCGAAACTCCCGATCGATACGGGCCCGGGGGGTCCGCTGGCGTACTTTCGGGGGAACGCGACCTACACGTTCCTCGCGTTGATCTGGCTCACGATGGCGGCACAGTTTCTCGCGTACCTCGTCGGCGGGATGTCCTTGCACAACGCCCTGTTTACGCTCTCCTCACAGAACCCCGAGTACGTCTGGACGTGGGTCACATCGATCTTCGCCCACTCGCCGTTTTTCATCCCCGGCGGGAGCATCCTCCACATCGTCTTCAACAGCATCGTGATCTTCTTCTTTGGCCCGCTGGTCGAACGATACGTCGGGTCGCGTGACTTCGCGATCCTCTTTATCGTCAGCGGCGTCCTCGCCGGACTCGGCCAACTCGGCATCTCCGCCGCCTTCGGTGCCGGCTCGGCCGTCCTCGGCGCGAGCGGTGCCGCCCTCGCCATCCTGGGCGTCGTGACTGTGTTGAACCCTGACCTCCGGGTGTACCTCTTTTTCATCATCGCAATGCCAATCTGGATCCTCGCGGTCGGAACGGCAGCGATCAGCCTGCTGTTGATCGTCTCGGGCGCACCGGGTGGCGGCGGGATCGCTCACGGCGCTCACCTCGTGGGCCTGCTCGTCGGCGTCGCCTACGGTAAGTACCTCGAACGAACCCGCAACGTCCGGATGCCAAACCAGCTACAGATGGGCGGCGGCCCGGGCGGGCCCGGTGGCCCCGGCGGCCGCGGCCCCTTCTGACCGATGCCGACCCGACCCGACCTCGCTCCCGACGCCGACCTCACGCGGGCGGAGATGGAACGTCTCCAGCGTGAGATCGCCGACGTCGCGATTTTCGAAGACGAGTCGGATCTCGAGACCGCCGCGCTCTCGACTCCCCTCGAGACGGCCGTCCGTGGGGCGGACGCGCCGATCGTCGCCGGCGTCGATCAATCGTTTTTACTCGAGTCCGACCGCGCCCTCAGCGCCGTCGTCGCCGTGCAAGCCGGCGAGGTGATCGAACGGGTCCACGCCGTGACGGACCTCGAGATTCCGTACATCCCCGGGCTGCTCGCCTTCCGGGAAGGCGGGCCGATCCTCGAGGCACTCGAGGAACTGACCGTCGAACCCGATCTGTATCTGTTCGACGGCAGCGGCCGTATCCACTTTCGCCAGGCGGGCATCGCGGCCCACATCGGAGTCGTCCGCGACGTGCCCGCGGTCGGCGTCGCCAAGAGTCTGCTCTGTGGCTCCCCGCGTGAAGACACCGAGGACCTCCCCGCCGGTAGCCGGGTCCCCATCGAGGCGAACTCGAGGGTCGACGCCCCCGACGGCACGCTGCTTGGCTACGCGGTCCAGACGCGACAGTACGACTCCCCCGACCGCCACATCAACCCCCTCTACGTCAGCCCCGGCCACCGCGTCGGCCCGGAAACGGCCGCCGACGTGGTTCTCGAGCTCGCTACCCGGTACAAACTCCCCGAACCCGTCCGACTGGCCGACAGCTACGCCGACGAGGCCAAAAGCGGCCTCGAGAGATACTGACGGACGAAAATCCTGGCGGGTTTTCGCCCGCCAGTATTCGGATCAACGACCGATGTGTTCGGGCCGCTCGTCACCGGACTCTCGTCCGGTTCCTCGCGACCCTCTGTCCTCTCGGACTCGACGTGTTTACAGGCGGTTCGAGGCGAATGCCACGGGGCTTGACCCCGAGGCACTTCACGCACGTTTGTCTGTCAGTACGATATACGAGGGTGGACGGTCGGAGCCGCCGACGGCTCTTTATCCCTTCACACGGTACACGTCGCCATGCTAACGGGACTGTCCTGGCTCGCCCTCGAGGTCAAGTACCTCGAACCAGCCCGCGAGTTTTACGGGGACGTACTCGAGTTGTCGGTTCGGGAGGAAGGCGACGACGAACTCGCGTTCGCCGCGGGCGAGACGGACCTGGTGGTGCGCCGCCCCGACGGCGTCCCTCGCGGGGGACTCCACACCCACTTCGCGTTCTCGATCCCCGCCGCGGAGTACGACGAGTGGTGGGACGCCCTCGAGGACGAGTACGCCCTCGAGGAGTTTTCCTTTGGCTCCGCACGGTCGCTGTACCTCTACGATCCCGACGGTAACTGCGTCGAACTCGGCCAGACGGACGTCGAGGGGCCGGGGATCGACGGAATCTTCGAGGTCGTCCTCGAGGTCGAGTCACTCGAGGTCGCCGAGGACTTCTACGCACGGCTGGGCTTCGAGACGATCGACCGGGGGGAGGGACGGACCCGCGTTCGAATGCGTGGGCCAGTGGACCTCGAACTGTGGGAACCCCAGCTCGGACTCGCCGACGCCCGTGGGGGCGTCCACGTCGATCTGGGCTTTGTGACGTCCGATCCGGTGACTGCCGGCGAGGCGGTCGCGGAGGAGGCGTGTGCCGTTGAGTACGAGAGCGATCGAGTCGTCGTCCGTGATCCCGACGGCCACCACCTGATACTGACGGGGAAAAGTTCGTCGGAATTTTTGTCCGTCAGAGGCGGCTGTTGTCGACCTCGATACCCGGCGGCGTCACGATGAGAAACCCCCGGAAGTGCACGAGCGCGCCGCCGATCTCCTTTATCTCCCTGGCGAAGGCCGCAGCCAGGTCGTTGACGTCGCCGTCGACGTTGAGAACGAGGACGTTGCCGTCGCCGATCAACTCGAGCCACTCCTCGGCGGGAGTCGTCCCGTCGAGGACGTCGAGGACGACGTTGCCCTCGAAGTCGTGATCCTCCGCGGTGTCGATGTGTTCCTCGACCGTCCTGAGATCGAGGCCGAAGTCGCTCATGTCCCGTCGGTCGAAGCGCGACGAGAAAAGCGTTTACCTCCCTTAGCGATCGACGGGGAACTCCTTTTTGAACCCACGGAACTCCGTCCGGTGGGCCTCCTCGTCCGCAAGGATCGTAACCGCGACGTCTTCTGTGACCGGATCGTTCGCCTCCCTGGCGGCCTCGAGCAGGGCCCGATAGGTCTCGTGGGCGTCCGTTTCGGCCTCGAGAACGCCGTCGATGACCGACTCCACGTCGGTCGTGTCCTCGGGCGGCTGGAGACTCGACTGGCCAGCCTCGAACGCCGCCGAGCCGGGCGGGGAGTGGCCGAGCTGTTTCAGCCGGTTGCCGAGCAGTCGGGCGTGCTCGAGTTCCTCTTCCACGTCGGCCTCGAGGCTGTCTTTCACTTCCTCGGCGTGGACGCCGTCTAGAACGATGGCGTTGGTCAGGTAGTTCATCACGGTCTCGAGTTCGTCGAGGTAGGCCGTCTCGAGCAGGTCGGTTACGTCGTCGGAGCTCATACGTCCCCCATTACCGGTCGAATGATGATAAGCGTAGGGAGTACCTACGTGGGCCAGCGGCGGTCCGGATCGCCATGACGTACACGAACGTCCACTCGGGGGCGCGCGCCAGCGGGTCGAATAATACGTTCTCGGTTTCAATGGTGGAAAATACAGCATTTTCGTTCGTGCTTCGGGACACTCGCCGGGTTCGTGGTCGGACGTACCCGCAGTTGATAGCGAACAGGTCGATCACGTCTTCCGATTTCGGGAACTCGCTCGCGTACACAACCCGTACGTGGGTGTCGGCCCCACGCGGACACAGCGCCAGGTTTATATACTGCCTCGAGCTTTGATTCTGATACAATGTCTTCACCAGACACCTCCTCTGACACCCGTCAGGGGGATCGAGTTCTTCCAGGGCACGTTAGACTCCACTAAGGAAATCGAGTCCGCTCGAATCTTCGATACCACGCTGCGGGACGGCGAGCAGTCCCCGGGAACCTCGTTCTCGTACGACGACAAACGCCAGATCGCCGCGATCCTAGACGAAATGGGCACCCACGTCATCGAGGCTGGGTTCCCCGTCAACTCGGACGCGGAGTTCGAGGCCGTCCGCGACATCGCGGCAGCGACGACCTCGACCACGTGTGGTCTGGCCCGCGTCGTCGACGGCGACATCGAGGCCGCGCTGGATTCCGGCGTCGAGATGGTGCACACGTTCGTCAGCACGAGCGACGTCCAGATCGAAGATTCGATGCACGCGACTCGAGAGGAAGTCGTACAGAGCGCAGTCGAGTCGGTCGAGCGTATCACGGAGGCGGGAGCGATCTGTATGTTCTCGCCGATGGACGCGACACGAACCGACGAGGAGTTCCTGATCGAGGTGATCGAGGCAGTCACCGAGGCAGGGACCGACTGGATCAACATTCCGGACACGACGGGCGTCGCCACGCCGGGTCGGTACTACGAGCTGATCGAGAAAGTCTCAGCACACACCGACGCGTACATCGACGTCCACACCCACGACGACTTCGGGCTGGCGACCGCAAACGCCCTCTCGGGGATCGAGGCCGGTGCCCACCAGGCACAGGTGTCGGTCAACTCGATCGGGGAACGTGCAGGAAACGCCGCCTACGAGGAGGTCGTGATGGCCGTCGAGTCGCTGTACCAGACCGATACCGGTATCGACACGACACGAATCATCGAACTCTCCGGGATCGTCGAGGAGAAAAGCGGAATGCCGACCCCGGGCAACAAGCCCGTCGTCGGGGACAACGTGTTCTCCCACGAGAGTGGCATTCACGCCGCGGGCGTCATCGAGAACCCCGACACGTTCGAACCGGGCGTGATGACCCCCGAGATGGTCGGTGCACAGCGCCGACTCGTCCTCGGGAAACACACCGGCACTCACTCCGTCCGCGAACGGCTGATCGAGCAGGGCTTTGACCCCACCGAGGAGGAAGTCCGCTCGGTCACCCGGCGGGTCAAAGACTACGGCGCACAGAAAGAACGCGTCACGGTCGCGGACCTAGAGCGCTTCGCCGAGGAGGAAGGCGTCGTGCGAACACGGGAGGAGGTGCGGGCCTGAACATGCTCCCCCCGGTTTCTCTCGCCGACGAGCGCCTGCTGTCGGGTTCGAGGGGGTCCCGCCGCTCGACGAAGAGTAAAAACTTTATGCGTCGGGGGGTGTATCGAACACGTAATGACGCGACGCACACGCCCGGAAACGCAGGCGGCGGGCAGCGTCGCGTTCCTTCGGTTCGGTATCGTAGGGGCGCTTTAGCCCCTACCAGTATCATCACGAACCGGAGCCGCACCGTTTTCCGAGCGACTACCTATCCAACAATGACAGGACTCCATCGATCGACACGGACGCGCTGGTATCGACCAGCAGGAGGTCACGAATGAGCGAACGCGCAACACCGATTACCCGGACCGAACCACGGGACGAAGCGAGCGAGGAACCGACTGATGACACCGCCCCCGTTACCTCGGGTGCCGAAGCGGTCGTCCGCGCCCTAGAGAACGCCGGCGTCGAGTACGCCTTCGGCGTTCAGGGCGGGGCGATCATGCCCGTCTACGACGCACTCTACGATTCGGACATCACCCACGTGACGATGGCCCACGAACAGGGTGCATCCCACGCGGCGGACGCCTACGGCATCGTCGCCGGCGAACCCGGCGTCTGTCTGGCCACCTCCGGACCCGGCGCGACGAACCTCGTGACGGGGATCGCCGACGCCGACATGGACTCGGATCCGATGCTCGCGCTGACGGGCCAGGTTCCGACGGATTTCGTCGGCAACGACGCCTTCCAGGAGACCGACACCACGGGCGTCACGAAACCGATTACCAAGAACAACACGTTCGCGAGCGGGCCCGACACCGTCGGTACGGACGTCAGCGAGGCGTTCGCACTCGCCGCTGAGGGCCGTCCCGGCCCGACGCTCGTCGACCTGCCCAAAGACGTCACGAACGGCGAAACCGACCGCGAACCGCCCGAACCACGGGTTCCGGACACCTACGACTACCAGGTCGAAGCCGACGAGGAGATCCTCGAGGCCGCGGCCGGACGGATCGAGGAGTCGAACAGACCGGTCATGCTACTCGGCGGCGGCGTGATCAAAGCCGACGCGACCGAACAGTGCCGTGAGTTCGCGATCGAACACGAGATTCCGGTCATCACGACGATGCCCGGCCTCGGCGCGTTCCCCGAAGACCACGAACTGTCCCTCGAGATGGCCGGTATGCACGGAACCGGCTACGCCAACATGGCTATCTCGATGTGTGATACGTTACTCGGCGTTGGCACGCGATTCGACGACCGTCTGACCGGCGGCATCCCGACGTTCGCCCCGGACGCGGAGGTCATCCACGTCGACATCGACCCGGCCGAGGTTTCAAAGAACATCCACGCCGACTACCCGCTCGTCGGTGACGCCGGCGCTGTGATAGAACAACTCTCGGAGGCAGTCGGCAGTTCGCCGAAAGCCACGAAGTGGCGCGCCCAGTGCCAGCAGTGGAAATCGGAGTACCCGATGGAGTACAAGGCACCCGAGGACGACCCGGTCAAACCACAGTTCATCGTCGAGGCGTTAGACGAGGCGACGAGCGACGAGGCGATCGTCACCACGGGCGTCGGCCAACACCAGATGTGGGCCTGCCAGTACTGGACGTACACCGAACCGCGGACGTGGATCTCGAGTCACGGGCTCGGGACGATGGGCTACGGCGTCCCCGCCGCGATCGGTGCCCGACTGGCCGCCGACGACGACCAGGAGATCATCTGTATCGACGGCGACGGCTCGTTCCTGATGACGATGCAGGAGCTGTCGGTCGCCGTTCGCGAGAACATGGACATCACGTTCGTCGTGCTCAACAACGAGTACATCGGGATGGTTCGTCAGTGGCAAGACGCCTTCTTCGAGGGCCGACACGCCGCCTCCGAGTACAACTGGATGCCCGAGTTCGACAAACTCGCCGAGGCCTTCGGCGCGAAGGGCTTCCGCGTCGACGACTACGAGGACGTCTCCGAGGCCATCGACGGCGCACTCGCTTACGACGGCCCCGCGGTGATCGACGCCCACATCGACCCACGGGAGAACGTCTACCCGATGGTTCCAAGCGGCGGGGACAACAGCCAGTTCGCACTCTCGGAGGACCAGCTATGACGGGAGAACTCGAGGGGCCTGCACCCGAGAAACGGCAGGTCCCACAGGGACGACGGAACGCACAGGGTATCCGAATCGATCCGGAAGTCGAGGCCGAACGCGAACCTCGGCGGACGGCGATCTCGGCGCTCGTGAAACACGAACCCGGCGTGCTCGCGGAGGCCTCCGGGCTGTTCTCGAGACGGCAGTTCAACATCGAGAGCCTCTCGGTCGGCCCGACCGAGGACCCAGAACGGGCACGGATCACGATCGTCGTCGAGGAGCCCGATCCGGGAATCGAACAAGCCAAAAAGCAGCTACGAAAACTCATATCCGTGATCTCGGTGACCGAGCTTCCCGCAGACGCAATGCGCCGGGAGCTTGCACTGATCAAGGTGAACGCGACGCGACCGGACCAGGTCGCCGCAGTCGCCGACATGTACGACGGGACGACCGTCGACGCGAGCACGGAAACGGCGACGATCGAGATCACCGGGAGCCGCCAGAAGATCGACGCCGCCGTCGAGACCTTCCGGCAGTTCGGCATCCGCGAGGTTTCACGGACAGGCCTGACGGCACTCGCCCGAGACACCGAGGACACGGCGGCGGAGACGCCGGCGGAGGCACAGTTCGACGAACCACAGACGACACCACCAGAACCTACAGCTGACGATGACTGACGACTTTACGATCGACATCTACTACGACGACGACGCGGACGTATCGACCCTCGAGGACACCACTGTAGCCGTCCTCGGGTACGGCAGCCAGGGCCACGCCCACGCACAGAACCTCGCAGAGAGCGGGGTCGACGTGGTCGTCGGCCTCCGTGAGGACTCCTCGTCCCGGGGTGCGGTGAGAGAGGACGGCCTCGAGGTCACCACGCCCGCCGAGGCGGCCGAACGGGCGGAGTACATCTCGGTTCTCGTTCCCGACACCGTCCAGCCGGCCGTTTTCGAGGAGATCGAACCGGGCCTCGAGGAAGGGGACGTCCTCCAGTTCGCTCACGGGTTGAACATCCACTACAACCAGATCCAGCCCCCGGAGGGCGTCGACGTGACCATGGTCGCGCCAAAATCGCCGGGTCACCTCGTTCGCCGCAACTACGAGAACGACGAGGGGACCCCGGGTCTGATGGCGATCTATCAGGACACGACCGGCGAGGCCGAAGAGCGCGCACTCGCCTACGCGAAGGCTATCGGCTGCACCCGCGCTGGCGTCATCGAGACGACCTTCCGGGAGGAGGTCGAATCGGACCTCTTCGGCGAGCAGGCGGTGCTCTGTGGCGGTGCGGCCGCACTCGTCAAGGCTGGCTACGAGACGCTGGTCGACGCCGGCTACAGTCCCGAAATCGCCTACTTTGAGTGTCTGAACGAGCTCAAACTCATCGTCGATCTGATGTACGAGGGCGGGCTGAGCGAGATGTGGTACTCCGTCTCCGACACTGCCGAGTACGGCGGTCTGACTCGTGGCGAGCGCGTCATCGACGACCACGCCCGCGAGAACATGGAGGAGATCTTAGAAGAGATCCAGGACGGCGAGTTCGCTCGTGAGTGGATCGTAGAGAACCAGGCCGGACGACCGAGTTTCACACAGCTGCACGACGCGGAGGCGAACCACGAGATCGAGGAGGTCGGCGAACGACTGCGTGATCTGTTCGCCTGGGCCGACGAGGAATAACAGAACACGATGACAGGAGATAGCGACAACACGAATCGAAAACGGATGGGCGAGGGCAGCCACACCAACCCCTACACCGGGGAGACGGTCGGCCGACTGTTCCGGCGTGGCTCGACCGTCGCCGCCGACGGTGGGCGACCGGACGCCACAGCCGAGACGAAACGCACGATGAGAGACGTAAGCCACACCCCGCCAAACGGCTCCGAAGGCGTACACCGCGTCTTCGAGCGCGGGGCCGTAGACGAATGAGCGAGCGAACACTGTACGACAACGTCTGGGATCGCCACAAGGTGACGACCCTGCCGACAGGCCAGGACCAGCTGTTCGTCGGTCTCCACCTCATCCACGAGGTCACGAGCCCACAGGCCTTCGGCATGCTCGAGGAACGCGACCTCGAGGTCGCCTACCCCGACCTGACCCACGCGACGGTCGACCACATCGTGCCGACCTCGAGTACCGAACGGCCCTACGGCGACGACGCGGCAGAGGAGATGATGTCCGCCCTCGAGGGGAACGTCCGGGAGGCTGGAATCGACTTCTCACACCCCGAAACGGGCGAGCAAGGCATCGTCCACGTCATCGGCCCGGAGCAGGGACTGACCCAGCCGGGGATGACGATCGTCTGTGGTGACAGCCACACCTCGACCCACGGTGCCTTCGGCGCGCTCGCCTTTGGCATCGGGACGAGCCAGATCCGTGACGTGCTCGCGACGGGCACGATCGCGATGGAAAAACAGAAGGTTCGCCGCATCGAAATAAACGGCGAACTCGGCGAAGGCGTCGAGGCGAAAGACGTCATCTTGGAGATCATCCGTCGGCTCGGTACCGAGGGCGGCGTCGGCTACGTCTACGAGTACGCCGGCGACGTCGTCGAGAACATGGACATGGAAGGTCGCATGTCGATCTGTAACATGTCCATCGAGGGCGGTGCCCGCGCGGGCTACGTCAACCCAGACGAGACCACCTACGAGTGGCTCGAGGGCCGCGATGCCGTCCCCGAGGGCGAGGACTTCGAGGAGCGCAAGGCCTACTGGGAGTCGATCCGCTCGGACGACGACGCGGAGTACGACGACGTCGTCACGATCGACGCGGACGAACTCGAGCCCGTCGTCACCTGGGGGACCACCCCCGGCCAGGGTGTCGGCGTCACAGAACCGATCCCGGCCCCCGAAGAACTCCCCGCGGAGAAACAGGACACGGCCCGACGCGCTCAAGAACACATGCGCGTCGAACCCGGCGAGACGATGGAGGGGTATTCCATCGACGTCGCCTTCGTCGGCTCGTGTACGAACGCGCGCCTGCCGGACCTGCGACGTGCCGCGAGGATCGTCGAGGGCCGAGAAGTCGACCCGGACGTCCGCGCGATGGTCGTCCCCGGCAGCCAGCGGGTCAAAGCCGCAGCCGAGAAGGAAGGGTTAGACGAAATCTTCACCGAGGCCGGCTTCGACTGGCGCGGTGCCGGCTGTTCGATGTGTCTGGGCATGAACGAGGACCAACTCGAGGGCGACGAGGCGTCCGCCTCCTCGTCGAACCGGAACTTCGTCGGCCGCCAGGGGAGCAAGGACGGTCGCACCGTTTTGATGAACCCCCGAATGGTCGCCGCGGCGGCGATCCACGGCGAAGTAACTGACGTCCGCGATATCGAGGAGGTGGCCCGACAATGAGCGAGAACGTCGAGATTCCGAGCGTCGAGGAGGTATCGGGAACCGGTGTCGCGATCCGTGGCAACGACATCGACACCGACCAGATCATCCCGGCGCGCTTTATGAAGGTCGTCACCTTCGACGGGCTGGGCCAGTTCGCCTTCTTCGACCAGCGTTTCGGCGAGGACGACGAGCAAAAAGACCACCCGATGAACGAACCGAAGCACGCGGACGCTTCGGTCATGGTAGTAAACGCCAACTTCGGCTGTGGATCCTCCCGGGAACACGCCCCGCAGGCGCTGATGCGCTGGGGTATCGACGCGCTGATCGGCGAGAGCTTCGCCGAAATCTTCGCGGGTAACTGTCTCGCACTCGGCATCCCGACCCTCGAGGCCGACGCCGAAACCGTCGAGGAACTCCAGACGTGGGTCGAGGCAAACCCCGACGGCGAACTCGAGGTCGACGTCACCGACGAAACCGTCACCTACGACGGCAGGGAAATCGACGTCGAAGTCGACGACGCCCAGCGCAAGGCCTTAGTCGAGGGCGTCTGGGATACGACCGCGCTGATGAAGTCGAACGAGCGGGCGATCGAGGAGACCGCGGAGTCGCTGCCGTACGTCGAGGACGGCAAACGCGTATAACGACTCTCTTCCCGCTCGCTACGCTCGCGGTTTCGTTCGTCGTTTTCGAGGGGCGCACTGACGTGCGCCCCGGACGAATCAGTATGTAGTCACTCGAACGGCGAGCGGAGCGCCAGCGAAGCGAGCCGTATCGATATCCTCTTTTCTACCCGTCAGAGAGGTTTTGCCATGACTCACGAGATCTGCGTCATCCCAGGTGACGGCATCGGTCAGGAAGTTATCCCGGCGACAGTCGAAGTACTCGAGGCCCTCGAGGTCGACTTCGAGTTCGTCGAGGCCGAGGCGGGCGACCACGTCAAAGCCGACACTGGCGAGGCCCTCCCCCAGGAAACGTACGACCTGGCGGCCTCGACGGACGCGACGCTGTTCGGTGCGGCGGGCGAGACGGCCGCGGACGTCATCCTCCCGCTGCGGGAAGCCGTCGAGTCGTTCGTCAACGTCCGGCCCGCGAAGGCCTACCCCGGCGTCGACGCCGTCCGCCCGGAGACGGATCTGGTCTTCCTGCGTGAGAACACCGAGGGCGTCTACTCGGGTCACGAGGATCGCCTCACTCGGGACGTCTCGACGCTCACCCGCGTCGTCACCGAATCCGCCTCCCGACAGCTCGCCGAGTACGCCTGTGAGTTCGTCGACGACCGCGACTACGACGGCTTCAGCGTCGTCCACAAGGCGAACGTCATGCGCGAGACCGACGGACTGTTCCGCGATACCGTTTGTGAGGTCGCCGAAGAACACGGCGTCGAGACCGAGGAGGTGCTGATGGACGCGTTCGCGACCCACGTCTGTCTCGACCCCGAACAGTTCGACGTCGTGGTCTGTCCGAACCTCGCGGGTGACGTCCTCTCGGATCTCGCCGCCGGCCTCGTCGGCGGTCTCGGGCTCCTCCCGAGTGCGAACATCGGTCCCGACGGCGCGCTGTTCGAACCCGTCCACGGCACCGCACCCGACATCGCCGGCGAGGGCAAGGCCAACCCCGCCGCGACGTTCATCTCCGCCGCGTTGATGCTCGAGTACCTCGGCGAAGACGAAGCTGGTGTGGCGATCCGGGAGACAGTCGAGGGCGTCCTCGAGAGCGGCCCGCGGACGGCCGACCTGGGTGGTGACGCCTCCACCGAGGACGTGACGGCAGCCGTGATCGACCGACTCTAGGCGGAGCCGTTCCCTTCACCGGCCGGTTCTCGGTCGAGCGAGGGCGAGTGCCACGAGCAGTCCACCGATCGCGCCGAGGATGGCCGGGTAGACGACGCCCGCGAGGAGTACCGCGCCGGGTGGGTCCGGACGGATCGTCCCCCCACCGACGTCGGCGGCGAAGACCACGATGCCGAGAGCGGAGACTGGGAGATACCCGACGACGACCGCAACTCCACCTATGAGGGCGCCCGTGGCGCTCTGTAGCCGGTCACGGCGTCGCCAGGTGACGAAGCCGCCGGCGGCCACGAGGACGAGTGGCGGAAGCAAGTAGAGGGCCTCGAGGGGGCCGGTCGCGGCGGCGATGAAGTTATACCCCGTCGACCCGGCCCCGGCGTCGGGAACCTCGACGTCGACGCCGTGGGCGTTGTAGAACACCCAGCCGACGAGCGTCGGATCGTCGACCTCGAGGGCGAACTGGAAGACCTGTAAGCCAACGTTTTCCCGGAGTTCGTCGGCGGTGAAGAGGTACGCGAGGAGGTAGCCGGCGACCCAGGCGCCTGCGCCGACGGTCGCACCCAGGGCGATCGGGAATCGTTCGCGTGTTTCCATGGGCCACAGACCACCACGAGGGCGAAAACCGTTGTGTCGGTCACCGATCGACGGTCTTCTCTCTGACTGTCATCCCCTTGCGGCCGAGATGCTGGAGCTGTTTTCGTGCGAAGTCCTCCTCGCGGGTGCCCCGCGTCGCCAGCACGTACATCAACGCCCCGCCCGTGGGGCGCATCGTCCGGCCCGCACGTTGTGTGCCCTGTCGGCGCGAGCCACCGAGCCCGGAGGCGACGATCGCCAGATCCGCAGTTGGAAGGTCGATGCCCTCGTCACCGATTCGGGAGATCACCAGCACGTCGAGTTCGTTCCGTCGGAACTCCTCGAGGAGTCGCCTGCGCTCGCCGTGAGGTGTTTCCCCGGAGAGGAAGGGAACCTCGAGGGCCTCTGCAATCTCCCGGCCCTGCTGTAAGTAGTCGACGAAGACCAGCGCCTTCGATTCGGGGTGAGCGGAGAGCAGGAAGTTGATCTCGTCGATCTTTCCGCGGTTTTCGGCGGCGATCTGGTATTTCTCGTGGCTCTCGGCGGAGGCGTACTCGTTGCGTTGTTCCTCCTCGCCCCACGGGACGTAACGGATCTCGAGTTCGGGTTCGGCGACGAAGCCGGCCTCGAACAGCGCCTCCCAGTCGGTACCGATCGGCGGGCCGACGAGGGTGAAGATCTCTGCCTGGCGGTCGTCCTCCCGGATGGGACTCGCCGACAACCCGAGCCGAGCGCGCGATTGCAGGCGCGTACTCCGCGAGTAGACGTCACTCGGGACGTGGTGGACCTCGTCGAAGACGATCAGCCCCCACTCCCGATCGTCAAAGAGCGACCGGTGGCGGTCCATCCCGGCGATCTGATAGGTGGCGACGGTCACCGGGCGGACCTCCTTGACGCCGCCATGGTACTGGCCGACCTGGTCGGGTTCCAGGGAGGTGTACTCGAGTAAGCTCTCCTCCCACTGGCGGGCGAGCTCCCGGCTTGGGACGAGGATCAACGTCTCGCCTTCGACGTGAGCCATCGCGCCCATGGTCGCGACGGTCTTGCCGCTGCCCGGCGGGCCGACGAAGACGCCCTCGCCCGCCTCGGCGAAGCGGTCGACCCAGGTTCGCTGATAGTCGCGCAGGCGCACGTGGAGGTCGATTTCGAGGGTCTCGCCTGTCTCGAGGTCCCGTTCGTCCCGGACGGGGTAGCCCGCCTCGTAGAGGGCCCGTTTTATCGCGGCCTCCGCGCCCTCCCGGACCCAGTCTTCGGTCTCGGAAATGGGGGCGTGGACGTGTTCTTCGTCTAACTTCCCCCGGGCGACGTTGCCCATCACCTCCGGGCTCGCCGCCTCGAGGACGGTGTAGCCATCGGGATGCGTGCGGAGGGTGAACTGGCGGGCCCGGTCGAACTGGCTCTCGATGAACTCCTCGAGGGCCGGCACGCGCTGTTCGAGCGCCTGACGGATCGTCCGCAAGAGGGCCTCGAGGGAGTCGTGTGGGACACGCCAGACGTCCTCGGGTCGGACGACGTAGCGGTAGCCGCCCTCCCGGTTGGTATCCTCGAGGGTGGCGAACTGGGAGAGTTGTGCCCGCGTGAACTGGTCGGGTCGGTCGACGACGATCTCCCGGCGTTTGGGGAAGACGACGACGCGCTCGCGGTCGCTTAAGTCCTCGAGTTCTTCGGGGTACCAGACGACGGGGTCGGTCGACACCGAAAGTCGGGAGAGGTCACCCTGGTCGTGGAGGGCCTGGAGGGCCACACTCGCCTCCTCGTGGCTGATCTCGAGGGCGCGGGCAACCGAGCCCGCGGTGAGGACGGGACGGCCCTCGCGTTGACAGACGTCGTGGAACGTCGACAGCGAGAGCTCCGGGAGGGGGTCGTCGTCGGCCGACTCGTCGTCGGGGTCGGCCCGTGAGTCCGACTCGGCAGGGTCGGCACTCGAGTGGTCGTCGGTCACTACCCTGTCCGTACCGGGGTCGTGGGTAAACAGGTTACGCTCACAGCCGGGTCAACTACCGGGGAATCCGTCTCGTTCCCATGCTGTCAGCGTGTCATAGAATCAGTCTCAGCCGGTTAGTAGAACTGCGTGCTTCGCGGCAAAGGAACTACTAGATTCGATTGATATCTGAGATGGTATGCAAGATACTGAGGATGTATTCAGCAATCTCGTCGTTTACTCATCCCTGCTGGAATTTGTGAGGCCTAGATGGTTGACTGCGTATGTGGTGGAGACTGAACAGCTAGTGTTCATGAGTCCGCAGCACCCGTTTTCGCTCGCGGCGGTGCTGGAACAGATCGGCACAGGTCTTGAAAAAGATCAGAACGA
>Ga0207421_10003719_pt1 | contig 17999 bp, 22 predicted proteins | sample SodLakKL_010_SED_4_FD_187542 | JGI IMG/M metagenome (GOLD analysis project Ga0207421, IMG submission 187542) | Alkaline sediment microbial communities from Lake Tanatar, Kulunda Steppe, Russia - 8KL_010_SED (SPAdes) (version 2) | ecosystem: Environmental > Aquatic > Non-marine Saline and... | reverse complement strand
TAACTGCTTCATCTTTAAGCACAAAAGGTACCGCAAAGAGTACCAGCGCTGGGCTGTTCTGTCGTTTTATTTCCTCAGCTATGCGCTCCTCGCTGGCGTAGCATACTATACAGCGGTTTCGCCCATTGGAGAGGTGGTGAGTCGGCTGCTTCTAGCCGTACTCTTACTTGTACCCGCGATCCTTTTTCTTCAGCAAGGATCTCGCCTCTACAGCGCTCACCGCTTTATGAGGTTACCAGACCATCGAAGATTCCGTACTTCGTCCATCACGGCATAACAAGGCCATGCACGCGGACCGAGGGCTGGTGCGCGCAGGCTGCCGCTTCGCCATCTTGAAAATCAACCGCTTCGGCTCAGTCGCTGGCGTGCCCTCGGCCGGTGATGGCCCGGACGTTATACATCCTGACCGGGCCGAGGGATCGTATCCTGCGATGGCAGCGTTCCTTTCCCGATCCTGTCTTGCTCAACCCACCGCGCGCGGAGGTGACTCTATGCAGCGTCAACAGATTGTCTCTCGTGACCCCGAAGTCATGAACGGCGCCCTTGTGTTTGCAGGCACCCGTGTCCCTGTTAAAATTCTCGTGCAGCACCTTGCTGCCGGAGATAGCCTCGATAAGTTTCTGGACGACTTCCCGAGCGTTCGCCGCGACCAGGCAGTGGCTTACCTTGAACTGACGCTTCATCAGGTCGAGGCGGATGGATGAAGGCGCTGCTGGACGAGAACATGCCGCAGGCTCTGGTTCGCTTCCTTGCGCCCGAGTTTGAGGTGAGTACGGTGCAGCGCGAGGGCTGGAGTGGAAGGAAGAACGGAGACCTGCTCGAAGCCGCTGCTGCGAAGTTCGACGTGTTCATCACGACGGACCAAGGCATTCCGCATCAGCAAAACCTGAGCCGCTACGCGATTGGCATCGTGCTCCTTGAAGCCTACAGCAATCGTGTCGACGACCTGAGTTCACTGGTGCCGCAACTCAAAGCAAGGCGCGATCAGGTGGCAGTGGGAAAGGTGCTACGCGTAAGTGCATAGCCTCCAGGAGGCATAACCACGCACTGCACCGGACGGTGTCCCTGTGCGCTTTGGATCGATCGCCGCGTCTCACCTGCTCGCCGCGAGGGTCGGTGTGATCACCGCCGGTGAGGGCTATCCGTTATGTAGCTGCGGAAGCTTTCTTCGGATTGATCCGTTCATTTCCGCACGTTCCAGTATCAACCTACTCTCAGCCATGGACTGGAAAGAACGAATTACGACCAATCCGAAGCAGTGCGGCGGGCGGCCCTGCATTCGCGGGATGCGCATTCGCGTCGTTGATGTGCTGGACCTGCTCGCCGCTGGTCTCTCGCGCAAGGAGATTCTGGAAGAACTGCCCGATTTAGAAGAGGGCGACATCGAAGCCGCGCTTCGCTACGCGAGTCGTCGCGTTGATCATCCTGTGTTGGCGGCATGACCGAGATCTGGATCGACGCGCAGCTCTCTCCGGCCCTTGCCGCTTGGGTCAACCGGACCTACGATGATATCAACGCCCAATCCGTTCGGGCCGTTGGCCTGCGTGATGCCAAAGACGAGGAGATATTTCAGGCCGCGCGGGAAGCGAACGTTATCGTGATGAGCAAGGACAGCGACTTTCTGAACCTGCTTGACCGGTATGGGCCGCCGCCGAAGGTGATTTGGGTCACGTGCGGAAACACCTCTAATGAACGCATGCGAACGATTCTGAAGCGGACGCTTCCCTCGGCGGTGCAGATGCTGGAAGCCGACGAGACCATCGTAGAGATCGGGGATCTGTAGGGCTACATAACCCATCGTTGCACCTGACGGTGGGCGTGTCGGCGTCGTTTGCTGCTGTCAGAACGTTTTCCTTCATTTTAGGGGCGCTGCCAGAGATCCCACCGCCGGTGAGCGCCAACCGCTATGTCGCGGGCAGCAACTGCCAGCGTTCGGGTCGGTTGTATTAGATGTTGTCCTGTTCGACACGCCGACCTCTTCTCCCATGGCGACGAAATCTCTCGATCAACGTATCGTGCGGACCCCCGATGTATGCGGGGGCAAACAACGCATCGCTGGGCACCGGATTACGGTGCAAAACATCGCAATCTGGCATGACCGCCTCGGATGGAGCGCTGACGAGATCGCCAGCGAGTACGATCTCGAACTGGCCGACATCTACGCAGCTCTGGCCTACTACTTCGCCCACCGCGAAGAAATCGATCAGTCGATTCGTGAAAGCGAGGCCTTCGTCGAGGAGTTGCGGCGTCAAACGCCCTCGAAGCTTCAGCAGGAGCTGAAAGGCAGAGGATAGATGGCCGACGTTCGCTACTATCTGGACGAGCATATCGCCCGCGCAGTGGCGAAGGGCCTGCGTCGTCGCGGCGTTGATGTACTCACGCTCAGTGCGGCAGGAATGATTGGGGCAAGCGACGAGGACCATTTCGCGTTTGCCCAGGAGGAGAAACGGGTCATTGTGACGCATGACGATGATTTCCTGCGTTTGGCGGCCCAATCGTCGGAGCACGCTGGAGTCGTATACATGCCGCAGAGACGAGGTATTGGCGAGACCGTTCGTGGGCTGACACTCATTGCGGAGGTGCTGGGCCCGGAAGGAATGCGAGGCCATGTCGAATTTCTGTGAGCGGGATTGCCTGTCATGACTGCTGCATAACCCATCGTTGCACCTGACGGTGGGCGTACCGGCTTTCCTTGTTGCTCTACGTTTGTCCGAACGTATTGCTGCGTTCCAGAAGTAGCGCCGACCGAGTCCACCGCAGGGGAACTCGACCGTTATGCAGCCCGATGGAGCGACTTCTATGCGCACCAGTATGATATTAAGAAATGCTCTCCCTTTAACAGCGAGGTCCTTCTTATGTCCGACGAACCTTCCATAGATCGGTCCGCATTTTCGGTCTCCTCTTTTTCGGAAGCCGACGAGGAAGACAAGGTGCATTGGCTGTCGAGAACGTCCCAAGAGCGTCTCACTGCCTTAGAACAGATGCGCCAGATCAATTATGCCTACGATCCAGTTTCCGACCGAATTCAGCGAACTCTTGAGGTTGCTGAACGATCATGATGTGCGGTATCTCGTGGTCGGCGGCTATGCAGTAAGCTACCACGGATATCCCTGAACCACTGGAGATCTGGATCTTTGGATCGAGCAAACGGAAGAGAATGCAGGTCAGGTGGTGAAAGCACTTCGTAGATTTGGATTCGACGTTCCAAAATTGGATTCGACCTTGTTTTTGGATGAGGACCGCCTTGTACGCATGGGCCATCCGCCCCTTCGTGTTGAGATATTCCCGAGCGCAAGCGGGGTTGACTTTTCATCTTGCTATAACGAACGAATTGAGGACGAGTTGGGGGAGGTAAAGGCAGCAATTATCGGGCTGGAATGCCTAAAGAAGAACAAACGGGCCAGCGGTCGTCATAAAGATCTGGATGACTTAGAGAACCTTCCATAGCACAGACCGGGCTGCATAACACACATTGCAGCCGACGACGGCCTCTTGCCACTTTCAAAAGTTCGCGTCTCCTCATTTCTCTCCATACGTTTCGAAGCCCGTCGCGGCTGAAATTCCACGGTTATATGGAGCAGGAAAGCGGCGATTCGAACCAAGCGCAGTTGCTACAAGTCTAACTCGTACTTCCTGTCACAAGGCCCTCCGCTATCATGAGCAAGTCCTACGAAATAGCCAACGAGCAGGGCGACATTGTAGTCCGGTTTAACGGTGAGCTTGTCGATCGTGACGCACTCTCGCGTCTTCTCGACTTTGTCGAGTTCGAATCGATTCGCAAGCGTAGCCAGCTCAGCGAAGAAGACGCGGCCCAGCTGGCAGATGAGATCGACCGGTCGGTGTGGGAGCGCATCAAACACAAGTATTCGACCTCCTGACACGTGGCCGAGCCTGTCGTCGTTGACACCAACGTTCTCTTTTCGGCTCTTCTGCGCAAAGGCGCGCACTTTACGGAGGTGCTACTCACCTCAGACCGGCGCTTTCTGATCAACGAACTTGTCGTAGTCGAGCTATTCAAGCACAAAGAGAAGATCGTGCGACTCAGCCGGCTTGACGACGAGGACGTTGTGCATCTTTTCTACGAGCTGCTGCGCGAGTTGGAGCTGTTCAAGGAAGCGCTCGTACTACCGGCCAACCGGGCCAAAGCCGCCAAGCTGTGCCAGGACGTGGACCCGACCGACGCGCCGCACGTGGCCATCGCGCTCGAAATTGGAGGGCTCCTCTGGACAGGCGATGAGAAGCTCAAGGAAGGACTCCGAGCCAAAGGGTTCGACCGGTTTTTCGAGCCCCTACGCTAACTCCAGGCCCCATATACCCCCGCGCTGCAGGCGACGAGCCTGCCTCCCGCCTCGCACGTTCGGATGGCTGGCGTCTTCTGCGCCTCATTCGTAGCTTAGGAGTGGCTCGCGCCTGAGCTATATCGTTATACTGCCACACAAAACATTATCCGAGCCGGATGGGTTACGACTTTTAAGCGAACCACTTTTATGTTCAGGCTGCACACCATGCTTCGCACCTACGAAGGCATATTGAAAGGTGACCACGTCGAGTGGGCTGGAGAGGCGCCACTTCGCGATCGTGCACTGCGTGTCCACATCACGGTACTCGACGAAGACGCAGACAAAGTAGAGCGTGGGCGACGTATGGCCGAGGCTCTCGCGGCACTTGCTAAAGAAGGTGCGTTCAGCGAAATCAGTGACCCCGTCAAGTGGCAACGCAAACTTCGCCAGGAACGCACCCTTCCCAACCGGCAAGAAGACTAAGGGCTCTTACTTCTCGACAGCAATCTGATCATCTACGCCAGCCAGCCGAAGCATGAATCCTTGCGCGCATTTATCGCGCGTGAGGCACCCCATGTCTCGGTCATCAGCAAGGTGGAAACGCTCGGCTATCACCGGCTCTCCCAGCGCGAGCAGCAGTTTCTCTCCGCGTTTTTTGATGCGGCACAGGTTCTCCCGGTATCACAGTCAGTGGTCGGGGCGGCCATTCGCCTACGTCAGGAACGGTCAGTATCCCTCGGCGATGCACTTGTTGCGGGCACCGCGCTCGCTTACGACCTCCCGTTAGCCACGCACAACACGAGTGATTTTGCGTGGATTGACGAGCTTCGGCTCCTTGATCCGGTTTCCGAGGATCGGTAGCAACGGGCAGTATACCCTCTCACTCTACCGGACGCACCAAGTTTAGCCAGACCGAACAGCTTTGCCGGTGACGAGGGAAGGTGCTATTTTGAAACGCCCTGCCATCAGTGCGCCGGTAAGTGTTCTTGTTGTGGCGCTTTGGGCAAACGTGCCGCGAAGGTGCTGGTTTGCAACAAGCTGTTTCGTTCCATTTCGCAAAAAAGACGCTCAAAGCCATGGATGATCAGCAACTCTTAGCACGTATCACGCGCAGTCCCGAAGTGATGGCGGGAAAACCTGTCATCAAAGGCACGCGCTTGACGGTAGAGTACGTCTTGAACCTGCTCGCCCATGGCGCCACCGAGGACGAAATTCTTGAGGAGTACTCCAGCCTTACCCGCGAGGACATCCGGGCGTGCCTGCTCTTTGGCGCTCGCTCGCTTTCGGAGTCGAGCTTCATGCCGCTGACAGCCGCATAGCACATGCGCTTTCTTGCGGACGAATGTACCAGTCCGGCTGTAGCGCAGTGGCTTGCCCGTCAAGGCTATGATGCCTTTTCGGTGTTCGACGAGTTGCCCGGCATATCCGACGAAGAGGTGATCCGCCGCGCGTACGATGAGCGTTGGATTCTGATTACAAACGACAAGGACTTTGGCGAGAAGGTCTGCCGTCGGGGGCATCCGCATCAGGGTGCCGTTTTGCTTCGCCTTGATAACGAGCGGAGTGCAAATAAGATATCCGTGCTGCGGAATCTGTTGTCGAAGTACGCAGACCGGCTCCACGACCGGTTTGTTGTCGTCACCGAAGAGCAGGTGCGCTTCTCTCGACCGCGCAATAAATAGAGACAATACAGAAAGCGCCTTACGCTGCTGCGGACGAAGGGCGCGGAGCTTCTCGGTGGACCCGAAGCGGGTCGCGCTTCTTCCGCTTTCGCCCTACCTTAGACGTGGCGCATACCTGAGCTTCGTCGTTATCCTTCGGAGGAAGTAGCATGAGCACGTCCCAAGCACGCATCTGCCGCATTAAGGTGTCCCTTCTGTACATGGACCCGCCCATATGGCGCATCATAGAGGTACCCGAAACCTATACCTTTTGGGATCTGCACGTCGCGATTCAGGATGCCATGGGATGGCTTGATTACCATCTTCATGCGTTTATCAGGCTGATTTCCTCCCGCCGATCCGTGGCGCTTCTTCCGCTTTCCCCTACCGTGGACGTGGTCCGCACTGAGCTTCGTCGTTAGATTTCAGAGGAAGTAGCATGTGCGCGGTCCTGTAGACCGGGACCAAGCCGGCAGGTCTTGCATCTGGCGTGGAATGTCGATACCGTCTCTTGTCCGGTTGGCCGTGACGGGTCGGCTGGCTTCTGCGTCCCCGCATCCATTGTGCCCTTGTCTTATGAACCGCGTCGCCCTTCTCGCGCACGATCAGTTTCCCCACTTCGCGAAGACGGCCATGGGGCTCCTTCGCTACAGCACGTTTGAGGTGGCGGCCGTCATTGACCGCGCCCATGCCGGGAAGCGCGTGCGCGACCTGCTGCCGGATGTGCAGGACGCGCCCATCGTGGCGTCCATGGACGACGCGCCGCCAGTGGATGCGCTCATCATCGGTATCGCGAATGTGGGCGGAGGCTTTGCTGAGGACTGGCGGCCGGATGTCCGGACGGCGCTCCAGCGCGGCTGCACGGTGATGGCGGGGTTGCATGATTTCCTGGCCGACGACGAAGAGTTCGCTGCTCTCGCTGCCGCGCACGGCGCTACTCTGCACGACGTCCGTAAGCCGCCCCGCGGCCTGAGCGTGAGCCAGGGCCGCGCCCGTGACGTGCCGGCGAACGTCGTGCTCACGGTCGGCACCGACTGCGCGGTGGGCAAGATGACGGTAGCGCTGGAGCTCACGCGGGCGGCGCAGGCGCGGGGCGAGCGAGCGGCGTTCATCCCCACCGGGCAGACCGGTATCATGATCGCCGGCTGGGGGTTGCCCATCGATGCCATCGTGAGCGATTTTGTGGCCGGCGCTGTGGAGCAAATGATTCTGGAAAAAGGCCACGACCACGACTGGCTGTTTGTGGAAGGCCAGGGCAGCATCATCCATCCAGCCTATTCTGCCGTCACATGTGGCATCCTGCATGGCGCGATGCCGGATGCGCTGGTGCTCTGCCACGAGGCGGGGCGCGTGCACAGCAAAGGCTTCGAGGGTTTCCCGCTGCCGGACCCGTCCGTTTACGTGGACCTCTACGAAGGACTCACCCAACCCCTCCACCCCGCACGCGTCGGTGCTGGGGCCCTCAACACCCGCTCGCTTGACGACACGGCCGACGCGCAGGCGGCGGTCCAGCGCTATGGCGAGACGCTGGGCCTGCCCGCGACCGACCCGGTACGGTTTGGACCGGACGCTATTCTCGACGCGCTGCTGTAATCCCGCTCTATCTTCACCCGACAGCTCCTGCCCATGTTGAAAACCGACTTCGAACGCGTCGCGCTCAGGACCACGTACCCCTTCACCATCGCACGAGAAACGATCCACGAGATCGAGAACATGATCGTGCGGATTGAAGATGATGCGGGTAATGTGGGGATCGGCGGCGCAGCCCCCTCCCGGCATTACGGCGAGACGATCGAGACGGTAGCCGCTGTGCTCCCGGAATTGTTTGCCGTGGTTGAAACCGTCGGGGATCCCCACAACTTGCAGCGGATCGAGCGGATGATGCACCGCGTGGTTCGGGGGCACCCCGCGGCCAAGGTGGCCATCAGCATCGCGCTGAACGACCTGGCGGCCAAGCGTGCGGGCCTGCCGCTCTACCGCCACTGGGGGCTCGATCCATCCCTCACGCTCGTGAGCTCCTTCACCATCGCGATTGATACCACCGAGCGAATGATCGAGAAGACGGAGGAGGCCGTGCAGGCCGGCTATCCGATCCTGAAGATCAAGCTCGGCACCGACCGCGACCGGGAGATCATCGACGCGGTGCGCGCGGCGGCCCCGGAGGCCACCATCCGCGTGGACGCTAACGAGGCGTGGACCCCGCGCCAGGCCATCGCGATGATCCGCGTGCTGGCCGACTACGAGGTGGAGTTCGTGGAGCAGCCCCTACCCGCCGAGCAGTACGACGCGCTGAAGTTCGTGTATGAGCGGTCGGTGCTTCCGATTGCGCTCGACGAGTCGTGCGTGACGCTCACTGACATCCCGCGTATTGCCGACCGCGCTGACATTGCCAACCTCAAGCTTATGAAATGCGGCACGCTGCAGGAGGCCCACCGCATGATCCACGCCGCCCGCGCGCATGGCCTGGAGGTGATGCTCGGCTGCATGATCGAAAGCAACGCATCCATCGCGGCGGCCGCGCACCTGGCGCCGCTGCTCGACTATGCCGACCTCGATGGCTCCCTGCTGCTCGACGATGACCCGTACGAAGGCGTGAACCTGACGCGTGGGCACATCGACCTGAAGACTGCCGATCGGGCGGGGACGGGCGCGCGGGGGCGCTAAGCGGTTGGTTGGCAAACCCTGAGCGTACGTGAAGGGCAGCGCCTTTTGAGGGGCCGGAGGCTCTGTGCTGACAACCGCATGCCAAGACAAAACGAGGAGTTGATTGTACTTTGTACACGTGACTATTTTATAGCTGCGTATCACATTACGCTGTACATTCGTTTTAAAAAGCCGTTGGCCAAACGCTACCAAAACAACTAACGGATTCCGTCTTCCCGCCTGCCGGGGCATGACTATGGCGCACCGGGCTGGTACTTCGTGACAATCTGCACGAAGCACCGGCGGTGGTTCTTCGGCGACGTGGTAGGCGGTGAAATGCGCCATTCGGCGATAGGCCAACGGGCATACGACAACTGGCAGGCCATCCCCGAACCGCTGCGCATTCCCCTAATGTGCTACAATGGGATAGCGATTCTGCAGGGCCTGAAGGCGCATGGTGAGCAACTTGCAGCCGAATCGCGCACTTCTACGCTCACGCCGCTCAAGCGAAATCCCCCGGCCCGTGCGGCACCTTGATGACGATCCGCGTACCTTCCCCCGGAGTGGAGTCGATGATGAACCGGCCACCCACCATTTCAATCCGGTTCCGGATGCTCCTCAGCCCGAGCCCCCCGCGCTTTCCAGTCGTATCCTCAAGGGTGGCAGCGTCGAACCCTGTGCCTTTGTCTTCAACTGTAACCTGTACACAAGCGTCTGTGGATTTTAGTTGGAGGGACGCCTCTTCGACCTCGGCGTGTTTGATTATATTGAAAAGCAACTCCCGCGTGGTACGAAAGAGGAGGGTGTGCACCGTCTTCGCCATCGGCGGATCTGGTTCCTCGGCATCGATGGCAACCGACAGGCCATAAGAGTTTTGCATGTGCAACGCCAGCCAGTCGATGGCATCCCGAAACGATTCCTTCCCTAACGGGGGATTGAGCTCCGTGGAAAGGTTGCGCGTGGTTGTGATGGCCTGGGCCAGGTTCGCCTGGGCTTCCTGAAGTACCTTTTCGGGGTCAGCTGGAGGATCTTCCAGCACCTGATCCAACCGCATCTGGCAGGCAAAGAGCAGCTGTTGTAGATCATCATGCAGAATTAGGCTCAGCCGCTCCCGCTCGCCTTCCTCTGCAAGCGTCAGGGCCGAGGCCAACGCCTCCACCTGCTCCGAGCGTTTCTCAAGCTTGGTACTGGCCGCGCGAAGCTCAAGCTCGGACTCCTTGCGCTCGGTAATGTCTACGAACGTGAAGACGACCCCTTCAACCGTGTTGTCGCCCGAACGGTAGGGGCGTGCGCGCACCAAGAACCACGTATCATTCGCACTGCGCATCTCTTGTTCGAGCGCCTCGTGATCGTTGACTACCTTTCGGGCGTCGTCCTCCAGGTGGTCGTATGCGAGCTCATGCGTGAACGAGCCGATCGGTCGCCCTACGTCTCCTTCCTGAATGTTAAACAGGCCCTTGATACGCGGCGTAAATTTTCGAATGATGAGATCGGTATCGAGAAAGAGCGTGCCAATATCGGTGGCAGCGATGAGGTTTTCCAGATCCTCGTTCGCCGAATGGAGCTCATCGACCTTTGCCTCAAGCTCCTGGTTCACCGTTTTCAGCTCTTCATTCACTGACTGGAGTTCTTCCTTGCTCGTCTCGAGCTCTTCGGTCATCGACTTATATTCTTCATTCATCGACCGCAGTTCTTCATTGGCCGCCCGCATCGCCTGCTTGGACGATTCGTGTTCCTCGATGGTCGCGCGGAGTTGACGCTTGGTTGCCTGAAGTTCGGTCCTGAGGTCCTCGGCGTCGGATTCATCAAGCGCTATCGCAGTCAACGTCTCATCGTCTGGGTTCAGCGGCGCCGTTGCCCACTCTTTGATAAACATCACGAGGGCTGCGCCATTGTTTTCGCCGTCGCGGCCCGAGGAATGAACCATCACACGTACACGTTCTTCGGTACCGTCCATCTTTACGCGGACCGGTGCGGTGTGCGAGCTTTGGCCATTGGCAAAAGCATCCCGAAGCGCAGACTGCAGCTTGATTTGAAGCTCCGGACGGATGATCTCCATGAGATTCGAACTCGGCGCGCCAGCCGGATGGAGTAGATACCGCCCGGCCCCGGCAGACAAGCGGATGATCCCATAATTCTCGTCAACGATCACGTTTGGAGGCGCGTGCTTTTCCAGCATGCGCCGGTGGAGTTCTCCAACGGTTTGGCTTCGCCCCTCGGATACCGAGCGCGTACCACCGAAGTCCGCGCGTGCAAGTGCCAGCGGCATCGTCGGCAGATCCGGGACGGCAACGGTCGCATTCCGGCTACTCTGGTAAATACAATGCTTCTTATGTACAACACGAAATAATTCGGTTAAGCCCTCAGCCGACTCTGAACTCCCAAGAAATAGATACCCCTTGTCCTTCAGGGCGTAATTGAACAACTTAAATACCGACCTCTGGAGATCCCGGCGGAGATAGATCAACAGATTTCTGCACGAGACGAGGTCCAGCCTCGAAAACGGCGGATCTTTGAGGACGTTATGCGGCGTGAAGATGATGCGCTCGCGAATCGATTTGACAACGTTCAGCCATGAATCCCGCCGATGAAAATAGTTCTCCAAGTAGCGTTCGGGTACATCAGCGGCAATCGACGCTGGATATCGCCCTTCCCGCGCTTTTGTGAGGGCCCGTTTGTCGATGTCGGAGGCGAAGATCTGGATCTGATCGGCCGGAACCCGGTGGTTGGATGCCTCCTCCAGGAGTAGAATGGCCAGCGTATAGGCTTCCTCACCTGTGGCACAGCCGGGCACCCAAACCCGAATGGTATCCCCGGCGCCCTTTCCAGCAAAAAGCTCAGGAATCACCTTTTCGCGAAGGGTCGAGAAGGCCTCCGGGTTACGGAAGAAGCTACTTACGCTGATGAGAAACTCCTTTTGCAGATGTTGCGCTTCGGTTGGCTCGTTCTCCAGCAAGGTCACATAGTCCTTCAACGAGGCTTTCTGATGGATCTGCATTCGACGCTGGATTCGCCGAAGCATGGTCGGGTATTTGTACTGGCTGAAGTCGTGACCGGTGTGCATCCGCACATGGTTGAAGATCTCCCGCAGCACATCCTTTTTATCGGGGTCAACGTCGTCACCGTCTGCGAGGGACTGAAGGGACTGGACCATCGAACGGTGCCCACCGATGCGTTTACCCAGCGCTGCTGCTGACAGCACAAGGCCCGTATGCCCCAGCTCAATCGCGGCGTGAGGCATGCTCGGGTGAGCAGCCTCCTCCGGGTCCTGAATAGCCGTGAGGCTCCCTTTTGCCTCAAGCGCACGCAGGCCCGCTGCTCCATCGCTACCCGACCCTGACAGCAGGACGCCCGCAGAACTCACGGGAGCCATAGCAAGCGACCGAAAGAACTGGTCGATAGGTGCACGCGGACCGTTCGCCGCTTCAAACGCCGTGGGCGTGAGCACCGTATTATTCATGACCAGCGCCTTACCCGGCGCTATGATGTACACATGGTTCGCCTCTACCTCAATGGGCTCCGTCACCTGGCGCACCGGAAGGGAAGTCGCATGTTGAAGCACCTCGGCCAACTCACTTTTATGGTCCGGGGAAAGATGCATCACCACCACGAACGCTGCGCCCGAATCGTCGGGCAGCGCTTTGAAGAAGGACTGGAGCGCTTCAATGCCTCCCGCCGATGCTCCCAGGCCTACAACAAGCGGACGGGCCACTTCGACGGACGTATTCTGGGCTTTCAGGCTCATAAATACTTTTTTGGGGGGGGGGTAATTCAAACAAGCGTGGGTAGACGCCGCGCAAGCGAGCAAGCCCAGCGCCATGCCTTACACCCGGGCGGCCATCACCGCCCCAGACTGCACGTGCTGTACATTGGAGATCCACCGGTCAATGTTACATTACTGCCTTCTGCGTTTAATGGACAGTTTTCTCTATTAAACCCATGTTACCACGCGGGACAAAGGTATAGTACAAAAATTCCGAATACAAAGCGCCACGCCTCTTGTGTCTCCACCACGGCGCGGTAGCTGCGCGCTTCCTCCGTCCAGCAGCGCCCCCGTGGCGTGCGGCTACAAGCGTATCCGAGGGATAGCTTAACGCTGGCGGTCTATACAACCCTGCAGGGCTGGAAGAAGCGGCAGGGCGGTCATCAGCCGGTCGTTATCTCCCGATGCACCGCCCGGATGCAGCGTTCCAGCGGCAGGGGCCAGTCAGCGCGGTCATAGGCTTCAAAGCCCGGGATCACGTCGGCGGCCGCGATCTCGTCTATCGGCGTGCCAGCCTGCGTCCCTGCGCGCACAAACGACCGCAGCGCCGTCAGGAAGTCGCGCATCTGGAGCAGATCCTCGCGCCCGCCAGTAATGCCGGCGTCCGGTGCGCCGTGGCCGAAGATGACCACCGTGTCGTCGTCGAAACGCTCGTGAAGCGTCTCCAGCGTATCGATCCATCCTTCGGTGGAGGCGCCGCCGTCGATATCGATAAACGGGTACACCATGTTAAACACGAGATCCCCCACGTGCGCAATGTTTGCCTCTTCAAAGTGAATGACCGTATCGCCGCCTGTATGCGCCGCTCCGTTGTGCGTGAGCCGGAGGGTTTCGTCGGCCCGCTGCAGCGTGAGGGCGGTGTCGAAGGTGAGGTCGGCCACCACCTGCGCATCGGCATCGTCGCCAGCGGCCTGTCGCTGAAGGGCCGGCACGTTGGCGTGGGCCACGATGTGCCCGGCATGCTCAGCCAACGCCGCGTTGCCCGCCGTATGGTCGCCGTGGTGATGCGTGTTGATGAGCACGTTGAGCGGCTGATCCGTGCGCTCCCGAATACCTTCCCAGCACTGCCGGGCCGTCTCCGGAAACTGCGCGTCGACGAGCACCACGGCCTCCTCGCGGAGGAGCCAGCCGATGGTGCCGCCCCGGGCTGTGAAGGTGCCCACGCCGCGCCGGAGCTCGGTGAACCCATCGACGGAAAACGTGGCACGGAGGTGAGGCAATCCAACGAATGGGGCAGCGGCAAGGCCGGTGCCGGCCAGTTGCAAGAACGCGCGGCGGGTAGGCATGGGGAACGGCGGTTGGTCTGAAGGCCATAGCAGTACACCAGCCTTACCCGTAAGCGGGGGCGGGGATGCACAACAACAGCTCGGTTGCGCGTGCAAAAAGCGCACGGCCAGGACACGCGCAAGATAGAGCCTCCTGCTTTCTCGGATGCGGCCCTCAAGAAAAACAAGGGGTAGGCCTCACCACGTCACCCGTAGCGCCAGACCCTGGCCCGTGGCGTCCATATGTGGCTGCAGGGTGGCCTGCGCGCGGGCCTGGGAAGTGCCATCGCACCATTGGTTGGGCGTGGCGTCGAGGGCCCAGCGGATACCCGCAGATAGAATGATAGCGCCAGGCAGTGCATGCATCAGGAAACGGAACGGGGCTGAGATGATGTCGCCGGGGGTTGCATTCGCTGCGTCGTCTGTGCGGACCAGCCGCCACATACCAATCCCAAAGGCACCCACCCCGCCGGTGCGGACGGCCAGGCTCTGCCAGGCTACGCGGCTATTGCCGGTGCACCACAGCCCCAACGATGGGCCCACGGTTAGGCCAAGGGCCGAAAGGCAGATGCCGGCTACATAGGGGGGCGTCCATGAGGATCCGTCAAAGGGATTGGCCGCGGCTGTGAGCGAGGATCCGACGAGCAGGGCCCCAAGGGATGCCACGTTCGCCCGGCCCTGCGCATGGTTCGGATGGTACCGTTGGTCCCACCATGTGGCCGTGGCAGGAACGGGGGAAACCGACGCGGTGGTCGCGGGCAGGGTGGGCGCGTGACCCGAGGGCGTCCCAGCGTCGCTCAATAGCTCCTGCGTTGGACCCGACAGCGCCTGGGTCTGCGCCTCGGCGGGGCCCACCAACAGGGAAGCGACGACCATGCTCGTGGCGAGTAGTAACGACCAATGCAGCGTCATGACAAGACGAGATGACTGACAGGTGCGTAGGGAACGGCAAGGACCGGACCTGAGGGCTACGGCGCAGCGGTCTCAGGCAGCAGATGTTCCGTGAGCTCGTAGTCTACGTCCGCAGACGTCAGCCGCTCGGTGTACAGAAAGAAGCCGCGCGGGGTAGGGCCAAGCAGTGTCATCCGCAGCGCATCTTCACCACCACTAAAGCGCAGCGTCTGGCAGCTCTGCGGGGTGCCATCGGCCGAGATATGATGCACATGGTGCCGAATCGTGTTTTCCACCACAGCGCCCATATCCATGCTGCTGCTGGTTACCGAACCGCCTCGAACGGAGGTCTCCGCGTCGCGGAGGGCTTCTTCCATGGTGCGCTCGTATATCACACGGCCGTGCTTCAGCAGGGCCAGCATGCCGTTCGGGAGGGTGTGCAGCGCATGGAAATGGCTGCTCAGGGTGGCCTGCTGCATAGCTTCCATGGGGTTGCCGATGTCCTCACGGCGGGGGAAGGCATCGACGGGGGAGGTGTCGAATGCGGGATCGGTGATGCGGTAGGCAAGGCGCTCGCCCTGAGCGGCGTCGAAGGCGTAAACGGCAAGGGCCGCCGGGGAAGCGTACCGCACGCCGCCTTCCGGCCCAGGCGCCATCGGGGCAGCTCCGCCGATAAAGCTGAGCGCCGCGTGCCCTTCTGGATGCGCCCCGACGCGCGTCAGCGCCTCCCCTCGATGGTCATGGGTGTACACCCCCACGTACGGGTCCGTGGAAGCACCGCTGTGGTGCAGGTAGAGGGTGTCGCCCTGTAGCACGAGGTTGCTTACTGCCCGCCCAAAGCCCGTCCATTCGTCCTCAGGGGTCCCGTCCGACTGGAAGGTCAACAGCCGGCGATTGCCCGCATCCCACACCGCTACGCCATCGCCTGCAGGGCGCACGAGCGTGGGGTTCAGGTACTCGAACGGTCCTTGGCCGGGGCTGCCCAGTTGTTGGAGAAAGCCGCCGTCCGCATCAAACAGAAACACGCCCGGGTCAACGGTGGCCACGGCGATGCGCCCATCCGGGAGGCGGGTGGCATCACGCAGCGAGCCCAGCACCTGCGTTTCCTGGTCGAGGACGACGGTGTGTGTATCGAGAAAGGTGTCGGTGCATTGGGCATGGGCCGGGAGCACCCACAGGAGGAGCGCAGAAACGGCGGCCAGGACGCGAAGCATCGTGTCAGGTGGGTAACGGGAGGCGAAGAGAACACCCCGCGAGGAGCGGTATAGAAAGATATGCTTCCTGGGAAGAGATGCAATACCCCGTGTTTTTTTCTATGGAGGGTATCCACGTCTGGATGCAGAGCGCAGTGACCTTTCATATCACACGCTCTCAGGCACCAGTATTTTTTACAGGAACTAAGCCCAAGATTCTGATTTCATTATTACCTACGCTAAACCCTGATGCGCATGACTGCTGTGGTGTGCTCGTCATTCGTGCGTTCGCCTCCCTGTTGCTTTTTCCTGCTTACTCATGCGCTTCTTTTTGCTGCTGTGCGTCCTCCTTATACCCGTTCAAGCCACGGCGCAGACAGCGGAGGTGTCGCCCGACGCGGAGCCCGCAGTGGTTTCGGGCATGCTTGGCGCGATCAATGAGGCCCGGGCAGAAGAACGTACGTGCGGCGATGATGTGTTTTCAGCAACGATCCCGCTGTCATGGAACGACGATCTGGGGGATGCGGCCCTGGCCCACAGCACCGACATGGCAACGGAGGTTTTCCAGGGCCATGAAGGAAGCGACGGCTCGCGGGTACGTGACCGCGTCACCGCCCGCACGGAGGCGTTTGGCGCCCTCTCTGAAACCATTGCCTACCATTCGCGCACGGCTGAGCAAGCGGTGCTGCAATGGCTCAATAGCCCCGCTCACTGCCGGATCATTATGCGGGAGAGTCTCACGCACGTGGGGGCCGCTGTTGCGGTGGGTCCAAGCGTTCGCAACCCCGACCTCCTGGGCATCTACTGGACGGCCACCTTTGGTGAGGCTATCGTCGGAACAGAGATTCGTCCGCATCCGCAACTTACAGCGGCGCAGGCCGCCGTACTGGCGGATGTACCGCTGACCGTATACGGGCGACCGAACGATGGCGTCACGCAGCGCCTGGTGGATGCACTGCGGGCTGCGGGTGTTGAAGCAGACCCGCGTGATGTCCGGGTCAGGACCCATGCGCGTGAGGTGCGTACGCTGTATACCAACGCTGGGCTATCCCAGTACTTGCCGTGGCCAGCGGTGCGGGCTGGCGACCAGTTGGTCGGAGGGGTCGCCTCGGTGGCGGAGCTTGTGGAGGCCATCGAAACTGAGGCCATCCCCGTCATTCCCGTCGGGGCCCTTTGGCTGGCCCGGCAGCGCATACTCATTTACGGAAAGGACTCATCGGCCAGTACGCAGCGGCTGATGCGCTCACTAACCATGGCGAGGGTTCCCTTCAGGATGGTTGACGTAGAGGTTGACCGCAGCGCCCATCGGTCCATGTGGCGCAAGGTGCATACGCTCGATTTACAGGACACCCGCGCCTATCGCAGTGGCGAGCGTGACTACATCTCCATACCTGTTGTAGATGTAGGCGGGCGCCTTGCTGTCGGCGTATCCTCCCTACCGGAACTGCTTCAGGCTGTGAGCCAGAACGAGTAACGATCGGTGCTCAGCGATCCACGGGCGCAAAAGCCGGAGTATGAATGCTTTGCTGCCGCTCATACCGCTCAGCCTCGTCCTCGGTGGCCAGATGGAGGCGTAGCCGGTCGAGCTCCTCATCCGTCCACCCCGCTGGCTCCGTGAGCGCGTACCAGGCGTCGATGTAGTCGCTGGCCGCATACTCATGCCCGAACCCCCGTGGCGCACTGGTGCCGGCCAGCATATCCACCGCCAGCTGCAGCATGGTGACGACCGGATACCAGCGCAAGTCATCAGACACATCGGGGCCGCGCGGGGGCTGCATCCAGTCGGGCTCCTGCGTGAGCATCCCCGGGGAGAAAAAGGTGATGGGGTCGCTGGCGTACTGTAGAAATCCGATCCGGAAGGTACCCCACGGTGCGCGCCCCTGCTCGAACCCACCCTGCTGGTTCATGAAGCGGACCACCGAGTCGTCGCGGAAGCGCGGCAGCCAGGCCGGCGAGCCGGGCGCTCGCTGATTGGTCACCGTCTGCCAGGTGCGCTGCCGGAACGGCGGCCCTACCCACAGCGCGCCCTGAAACGGATCGTTGATGATGTCGAAGAAATCAAATGAGCGATCCGAATTGAGCGCCCCCAGGCTGAGGCCGTTGAGGTAAAGGGCGGGGCGCTCGTCGGGTGGCAGCGTGGTCCAATAGCCGTAGACGGCTTGAAACAGCGCCTGCGCCATCTCTTCTCCGTGGTCCCCTTCCATCAGGAGGGCCAGCGCACTCGGCAGGTGCGAGTACTGCGCCGCCACACTTGCCACGTCGCCCCGGTGCAGGTATTCGATCGTTTCGATGGACGGCGGATC
>Ga0207421_10003716_pt1 | contig 18007 bp, 19 predicted proteins | sample SodLakKL_010_SED_4_FD_187542 | JGI IMG/M metagenome (GOLD analysis project Ga0207421, IMG submission 187542) | Alkaline sediment microbial communities from Lake Tanatar, Kulunda Steppe, Russia - 8KL_010_SED (SPAdes) (version 2) | ecosystem: Environmental > Aquatic > Non-marine Saline and... | reverse complement strand
ATCGAAGATCAGAGTCAAAGATCCATATACTTCTTCATCGGATTCTTTCCATTTCTCTTCGACTAAAAAATCCCTGATAAGATCTCTGATAGCTTCAGATCTGTTTGAGTACATCTTTTCTTCGATTTTTTTATCAAATTTTTGCAGCAATCCCTTCGGAACGGATACTCCAAACCTCGTCGTGTTATCTTCCATACCCATCGATGTGTTATTGTTGTCACGACTATATGTTATTTGTGTCACCTTTACCGAAATACTTAACATTAACACCTATTTATTATTCGTGTTACAGGAGTTTTTGTAAAATGAAAACGAGAAAAGAAATTTGGGAGATCATTGATAATGGAGATGTGGAAAGCTTACTTCACAGAGCTGCTGTTCTTCATGGTCATTATTGTCCCGGATTAGCATTGGGTGTCAAGGGAAGTTATGAGCTCGTAAAAAGGATGGGTCTAAGATCAGACGGGATGGAAGATGTTCTAGCAGTGATGGAAACCAACAATTGTTCTTCTGATGGAGTCCAATTAGTTACTGGTTGTACTTTCGGTAATAATTCTCTGATCTTTAGAGATCTGGGAAAGACCGCTTTCACTTTGACAGACAGGGATGGAAACGGACTTCGGACTAGAGTCAAGAACGATGCTTCGGAGCACTGGAACGATAAAGTAGAGGATCTTTCCGAGCTGTTCGAAAAGGTCGTTACAAAAAGAGAAGGAGACGAGGAAGATAAAGAGAAACTACTGACCCTTTCTGAGAAGGCTTCCATAGCTGTGGTACATACAGATCCAGACAAGATATTCGAATTTGAAGAAGTGGAGGTAGATATACCGGAATATGCACCTATACACGAGAGTTATGTCTGCCGTGGGTGCGGAGAGAAAGTGATGGCTAGTAGGACAGTTGAAAGAGATGGTAACATCTTTTGTTTAAATTGTTTGGGTGAGGGTCATTTAGAATTAACTGGTTTTGGAATCCATAAGGTAGGTGATAACTGATGCACAAAATAGCAGGTTTAGGTGTGATCATGCTCTTATTATTATCTCTTACATTTACTGGATGTATTGAAAACGAAGAAAAAGATATCGAAACTGTGACCGTCACCGATATGGCAGATAGAGATGTTGAAATTCCAAAAGATGTAGAAAGCATCGTTGCAGTAGGATCTGGATGTATGAGGCTGATAGCATACATGGAGGCAACGGATCTACTTGCAGGTGTGGAAGAGTATGAAATCACGGGAGGTTCTACTGGTCGACCTTATGCTTTAGCAGATCCTCAGTTATCAGAACTCCCGTCGATAGGACCAATACACGGAGGGGATATGGAACTGATTGTTGATCGGGAACCTGATTTGATTTTCAGAGCTTCTAGTGCCGAAGAAGCTGATGATTATCAGGAACAGACGGGAATTCCAACGATAGATCTAGCCATAGGCGATCTAGGTGAAAATAGAGATGAGTTTTATGGCAGCTTAAGGTTGATAGGAGAGATTTTGGACAAAGAAGATAGGGCTGATGAGATAATAGACTTTATCGATTCGACCATACAAGACCTTCGAGATAGAACGGATGATATATCATCTGAAGAGAAGCCTGAAGTTTATGTTGGAGGAGTGCTGCATCGTGGAGCTCATGATCTAAGAAGTACATACGGAAATTACGCTCCTTTCGAATTTGCAAATGCAGATAACGTCGCTGGAGATCTGGGGACGGATCATGCGATGGTCGATGAGGAGCAGATATTGGAATGGGATCCAGACATCATCTTTGTAGATATGGGAAGTTATACTCAAAGTACCATCGATCTGGATAGTTCAAATTATGAAGAGTTAAAAGCATTCCAGAACGGAGATGTGTATGGTGTTCTACCATATAACTGGCACCACATAAACTATTGTACTGTGCTAGCTAGCTCATTTTACGTGGGTTCAGTTATCTATCCCGAACTATTCAACGATGTAGATCATGAGGAAAAAGCCGATGAGATATATGAGATGTTGGTGGGCGAGACAGTTTACGAATATATGGAAAGAGACCTAGGTGGATTCACTGAACTGGATGATCGATGAAGAGAGGTAACCATAAATGGCAGTAGAAGAACAGAATATCCGTGATGAAATATTGGGTGAATACAAAGAATACTCTAAAAAGAGGGTGTTCTTCTTCTTGTTGTCATTTATTATACTTGTTTCCCTGGCTCTATTTTCACTGACTCTAGGTCCAGCTGATGTTTCAATTCGTGAAGCTGTATCAACATTATTGGGTGCCAATACCAGCAGCCGGTTGAACACGATAATCTGGAACATGCGTGTCCCAAGAGTCCTTGCTGCCATCGCTGCTGGGGCTGGATTGGCTGTCGTAGGTGCAGCCATGCAGAGTATATTGAGAAATCCGCTGGGTTCTCCTTTCACATTGGGTATATCTCATGCTGCAGCCTTCGGAGCAGCATTTTCTATCATCGTTTTGGGAGCTGGTACAACTCATAGTCAGGCTGCCGATGCAGTCATACTTAACAACCCTTATTTGGTCACGATATCAGCATTTGCATGGTCACTCGTTGCTACATTCGTGATACTTCTTCTGTCAAGATATAAAAACGCATCACCGGCAACTATGATACTCGCCGGTGTGGCACTTGGATCATTGTTCACAGCCGGTTACACCGCTTTACAGTACTTCGCAGATGATGTAGAACTCGCCTCGATAGTCTTTTGGACCTTCGGGGATGTGGCTCGGGCGGGATGGACAGATCTAGGTTTGATGTTGATAGCAGTGGTTCCAGCAACAGTATATTTTCTTTGGAAGAGTTGGGATTACGAAGTTTTAGATTCTGGTGATGAGTCTGCCAAAGCTTTGGGTATCGATGTCGAAAAACTGAGGCTTTGGAGTATGCTGATTTCTTGTTTCGTAACTGCACTTATAATCTCCTTTGTGGGGATAATCGGTTTCGTCGGATTGGTCGTTCCTCATATGGTAAGAAGGGTCATCGGCGGGAACGAAAGATATCTGATACCGTTTTCTTGTTTCGTGGGTGCCATATTGTTATTGGCTTCAGATACCGTTGCAAGAACTATTATATCTCCCATAGTGTTACCTGTTGGTATATTGACTTCATTCTTGGGTGCGCCGTTGTTTATTTATCTGGTCATAAAAGGGAGGGAATACTGGTGAAGTTGAAAATAGCTGGACTTCAATTTTCCTACAACAGTCATCCGGTCTTAGAAGATGTTGATTTCAAGGTCGAAAAGGGTGAGATGCTTACTATCATCGGTCCCAACGCTTCTGGGAAAACTACCCTACTGAAGTGTATAAATAATATATTGAGACCAAAAAAAGGGACTATATACCTTGACGATAGGTCGTTAGGCGGCTTGACCATGAGGGAGATAGCTAGGAAGATAGGTCATGTCCCTCAATCAGGGGCTGAGAGTTTTCCAACGACGGTCTTCGACACTGTGCTGATGGGACGGAAACCCCATGGTGGTTGGAAACCGAGCGATAAAGATCTCGATATCGTATCGAAGACCATGGAGAAATTAGGTCTTGAAGATATCGCCATGCGGAACATAGGCGAGATAAGTGGTGGTCAGAGGCAAAAAGTATTGATCGCTAGAGCAGTAGCTCAGAATCCAGATATATTACTTTTAGACGAACCGACCAGCAGCCTTGATCTTAAACATCAGCTGGAAGTGTTAGATGTTGTAAAGAAACAAACAGAAAACGGGATCTCAGTAGTCATGACCATGCATGACCTGAATCTTGCAGCAAGATACAGCAGTAAGATATTGATGCTGATGGACGGAAAAATCTTTGCTGCAGGAGGTATGGGTGTGTTAAACACAAGAAATATAGAATCCGTATTCGGAGTAAAGGTTGATATAATTAAAAATTCTGGTCGTCCCATGATAATTCCTAAAGAACCCGTTCTCTAGATAGAGGGTTTGCTATATCCTATGAATTGATTTTCATAGAGTTTTACATAAGTGTTCCAAAATTGTACCAAATATACTATATAATCAAAAAAAGGATTTTTAATGGATAATGATGATCGATTTAAGAAAGATAACCATCTTTATCACCCTGTCGTTAGTGTTTACACTTTTTGTACCGTTGTCGGTATCAGGTCAACCAGACATTACACCACCTAGAAACTTGAATGCAACCGGTTACGACGGTTATGTGGAATTGGAATGGCTCCCTCCAGCGATAGGTAGTGATAGGGTAGAGAGATATAATATATACAGAGGATTTAGTTCTGAGGATAAGGAATATTATGACACTGTTAACAGTACAGTTCAAACATACATTGATGAAAATGTTGTGAACGGGAGAACATATCATTATTGGGTTACAGCCGTTTATGAGAGGGAACAAGAAACGGATTTTTCTAACGAGGCAACTGCTACTCCTGAAGAGGCAACGATACCCACTGCCCCAAAGAATCTCACAGCTTATTCAGGGGATGCTGAAGTTGACTTACAATGGGAACCACCTGAATCAGATGGGAATTCACCTATCACGAATTATATCATATACAGGGGAACTTCCTCAGAGGATCTGGAAGAAAAATATATTCTTGATACTAGTCTAGAATATACAGATACTGATGTTACCAATGATGTGACTTACCATTATGCAGTAAAGGCTAGAAACGAAATAGGAGATAGTGAACTTTCGGAAGTTGCATCAGCTACGCCTACTGAAGGAATCTCTACACCGAGTGCCCCAAGGAATTTAAGAGCTCTTGCTGGTGATGGATTGGTCGAACTTTACTGGGAACCACCTCTTGACGACGGAGGTTCGTCTATACAAAACTACAGGATAGAAAGGGATGATCGTCTGTTCAATACAGGTGATAATATCACTTTTTACCAGGACGAACTTGTGAGCAACGATGAGACCTATATTTATAGGGTAAGCGCAGTCAATACTGCAGGAGAAGGACTAAAATCTGGAGAGGTAACAGCTACACCAACATCAGATGTACCCGATTCGATAGGAGATCTTCAAGCAGAAGAAACCGATTCTAGTATTTCTATAAACTGGTCAGATCTAGAAACCCACCACGAGGTCGATTATTTTAACATATATCGTGGCACTGATGAAAACGACCTGATTTATCTTTCCGATACCGATGATACAGAGTTCATCGACACAGATGTTGAAACTGAAACTACATATTATTACATGGTGAGAGGAGTATCAGAGGATGGAATACTTGGAAGAAGATCAAACATAGATTCAGCTACGGTGACAGTGGTTGACGATGTTGAAACAGAAGATGATAGGAATTTATTTTTTATTTTTACCATCATAGGTCTAGTGATCTTAGTTGTGATCCTATCGATTGCTCTTTGGATGAAAAAACAACCACCTACAGGCTACAGTCAGCCTGAACCTCCAGTTGAGAATAAGGTATCTTCATCTCAGACTAAAGATGGATATATCGATCCTCCTGATAACAGAGATTGGTGATCCGAAGCTTGGGTTTAAACTAAAACGGATTTGAATTGATATCTATCAATGTAAGGCAGATCCACCGTTCACCCCAAGTATGTCTCCATTAACGTAAGAACCCATATCCGAAGCCAGGAAAACTGCTGTGTTTGCGATGTCTTCTGGTTTTCCGATCCTTTTAACGGGTATTTTTCCTGCCCGTTGTTTTCTTTTCTCTTCTGAGTAATCTCCGATTATATCCGTGTCTATGGTACCCGGTGCTATGCCATTTACAGTTATGCCTTTGGGACCCAACTCCAATGCTAAAGCCCTTGTCAATCCGACCATCGCGGCTTTACTCGTCACGTAAGCAGTACCGTGAGTGGATCCTCTAAAAGCTAACTGTGAAGAAAGATTGATGATCCTACCTGAATGGGAATCTTTTAGGTACGGGAGGCATAATTTACTCAAAATGAATGGACCTCTAACGTTCACATCCATGGTCCGATCGTAATCCTCTATCTCTGACTCTTCTAGGTCTTTACGGTAGTAGATACCGGCGTTGTTGACCAGTATATCGATGGATTGGAACTCATCTACGAACCTTTTGACCATGTTTTGGCAGTCTTTTTCCACGCTGACATCTCCCTGCAGTAGGATCCCATCGGATTTGCTTGTCACATATCTAAAAACTTCTTGTGCCTCTCCTTCACTTTTATAATAATTGATACCTACGATTGCACCTTCATCTGCAAATTTCTCGGCTATACATCGGCCGATACCTCTCGAAGCTCCGGTCACGATAGCTCTTTTCCCTTCCAATTTTCTATTCATGGTTGTTAAATCACGTATATGATATTAGTCTTTTTTCAAGGAAATTATTATATATGAAAAATAGGTGTAAGGGAATGTTGGAACCATTAAGATCTGATAGCTTTTTTAACAACTCGCTCCCGTAGTGTAGTCCGGCCAATCATTTTGGCCTCTCGAGCCAAACACTCGGGTTCAAATCCCGACGGGAGCACTTTTTGTTTTTTTGCGATTGGAGGGATTTGTTTCACGAGTTAAAAAGTATTTTTTAACGAGCATAAGCAATTGTGAGTCTTCGACCAATTGCTCACTGAATCCCGACGGGAGTATCTATCTTCATTATATGATTTGAGTTACATCCTCATCGATCTTTTTCAACAACTGGGCGGTCGAGATGATATCTTCTTTATTGTGTTCTAAGATAGGTATCAATGGACCTGGATTACCTTTCTTTAGATATATCTTGTAAAATTGTGGGACCATGGCACTCGATACGTCGTTTTCTCTTTCTTTTTTCAGCACATGCTTTTCCAAAGTCTCCAGTTTGTGATTCGGTATGTCTTTTTTCCACCTGCCCCGAGAGAAATGTAAAACATCGAAGTGGGGCTTATTTAGATCTCCCTCCAAACCATAGTTTTTCATCCTCTCAGAGATAAATCTACTGTCGAAACTTCTGCCATTGAAGCTTACAAAACTACCAAAACCCTCTGCGATGTTCAAGAATTCCCTGATTATTGCTTTTTCCTCCCTAAGATCCCTAGCTAATAATTGTTTTATTCTCAGACTACCATCCGAGTAACTACCGATGCCTATGAGGAATACTGGACAATATCTCAAACCCAGGGTCTCGATATCAAAAAAAAGTAGGTCGTCTTTGTCTGCGAATTCAACCAGTTTCTGATTCAATGGATGATTCAAGGGATAACACTTTTCAACTCTTTTTTGCAGTCTTTTCAGTTCTCTGCATTCTACCTCATCGATTATCTCTTTTACGTGCTCACAAAACCGATCATTATCTATTAAACCATGATGATCTCGAATGCCTTTATTTTTTAACTTTTCTTCAGTCTTATTGCCTATCCCAGGCACTAACTTCAAATCCGATAGCAGCGCCTTCTCAACGGATTTGCAGTCCTTTGTATCTAAAGTGAAATCCATTTCATCGCTTAATTCATAGAATTTACCCACTGTATTCTCTTTTACACTGCCATGAAATATTTCTTCTAATTGATCTCCTTTGTGTTTCGAGATGAGTTTCCATTTCAGCCGTTCTGAACGATATATGTTTGTATCGGGTTCCATTATTCAGTTCACTAGTTCCACTACTCACAAAAATAGTTATCGGATGACAAAAAGATATAGCATGATAATTTGTTTAGTTTATAATCTAAAGCAACAGTTCAATGACTAAGTTGATCCATATCAGTTATACAGATTTAACTATCCATACAATGGAGGATGAGCAGACTTTCCGTTCATATCTTTTTTCAATTTTTCTGTCTGTTGTACCATCTCTTCGAATTCTTTCTCTAGTTGATCTGCACTCTCTATTAAGGCTTCAGTTTCTATGTCTAAGTCCAAATATTCAGCCAACTTATCCAATAATGCGGCTGAAGATCTAGGGTCGGGTAATTTGTGTGATCCTTCAGCAAGCATGCCCATGGCTTTTATATCGTGTTCTATAGTTTCCAATAAGAGAGTACTAGATATACCCGATATTGCTCCCCTTTCGATAATCTCTATGTCTAGAGATTCTACAGCTTCTCTATGTTCGTGCATACTGATGATACCCCATATCTTTTCTTCGTCTGTATCCTTGTCCTTTGGGATTGCATCTAGAACAATTATCTCTTTTACTCCTTTACCGAGGGCCCATTCAACTATTGTTTTGGCTAGCTTTGCGGTCTGATTATGTGGGATGACCATATCTGATTTAACTAATAGTAAGCCATGTCCCAAAAAAAATCTAACAGGTCTTCGAGGTATACCATCAAAGATTACAGAAGTAGGAGGAAATTCATCACATGTTAAAGATGCTACCTGAACCATATCTAACGTGTTGATCATCTGTTCACTTGCTATCCCGCCTATCAGTCCGGTTCCTGGAAAACCAGCCACTAAGTATTCGGTATCTGGAATCTCATCATCCTCTATTATTTCGTAACAAGGAGTCATTATGTTCACCAATATATTATATGGGAAGTCTTACTTTTAACTTTGCATTATATAACCCTGTAAATGACCAAAAAAATTATAGATGTGCGGTTATCTTCTTTCAGGCAAATGAGGATTTAGGCGGGATTACAAAATGTCAGAGATTTCCAAATTGAAATTGCTTAAAAATGTATTCAAGGACTACAAAAGCATATGGATAGAATCTTGTTTACTATATATTACAGGTATTTTGATCATTTTTTTGGGTTACTTTGTTGATTTAGATTATACGATTTTATTAGGTATCATGATAATAGTTGGATCCTTCGTAGGAGTGTTCTTTGGATTACTATTAGGGCACAATATTGGATGGGTTGTTTCTTTAAGTCTCAACCTGTTTCTGGGAGTTTATATAGCCTATTATTTAATGGGGGCTCATGAGATCGTATTCGCTTCATATATCTCCCCCATTCTAGGTGGACTCACCGGATGGTATGCCTCAAAAAGGAAGATTTACATCGACAAAGGTATAGAAGTCGAATATTTCAACGATTCGATACTCGATTTCAACAAATAGATTTTTATCTTATCAATAGTTAAGGGTTAACGTGTAAGATGGGAAAGACGTTACGTTTCGGTGCAGAGGAAAATAGAGATAGACCTGAGACAAAGATATTTGGCATAGGTGGTGCTGGTAGAAATATACTATCATCACTGATAAAAGATAAATCTGTAACAAATATGTCTTTTTATGAGATCGGAGAAGATAGGAGGTTCACGGACTGCTCATATATCGAAATAGATAAACAAGATATCATGGAATCCTATGACTCGATATACTCAATAGGAGATATCAGTTCTAATCTCTCAGAGGATAAAGTCGAACATCATGCAAGCGATGGAGAACTATTCTATATCCTCTCTGGATTAGGAGGGGAAGTCGGTAGCTGGACAACTCCTGTATGTTCTAAGATAGCGTCTAAAAACGGATTCACGATGGTTTTTGTTGCAATACCTTTCAAAAATGAAGGAGAAAAAAGATTAAAACTAGCAGAAGAATCAAAATCCAACATCAGCAAGAATTGCGATATACTAGGGGTTTTCGAGAACAGTCGATTATTAAAAATGAATCCCCATCTGCCCATGACCAAAGCATTTGAAGTGATGAACTCGATTATATCACTTCCTGTGATAGATTTTAACGCAGTTATGACTAAAGGAGATATCCCTGCGTTAAGAAAGTTCTGTAGTGGAGTAGACGAATTCAGGATAGGTGCAGGTTACGGGAAAGGAAGAGAAAGGGGTAAAAGAGCTTCAGAAGAAGCTTATCGATCGCCTTGGTTGCAGGAACCAGAAAGATACGAAACAGTCCTTACAGTCGTAACCAGTGGTAAAGGTGTAGCTGAATTAGAAGCAGAGGATGCACTCAACGTTATACGAGATAGATCTCCAAAGGCTGATATAATGTGGGGATTGAAAAAAGACCCGAGTATCGGTGATAGAACCCGGGTCACTCTATTAGCAGGTAGATGAACAGCCGTGAGTGATCAACCGAAGACAGTACCCATTCCCTGGGCTGCTGCTTGGTCCTCCTCTTCTATGGCCTTTTTGACCTCTTCAGCATTTTCCGCCTGTTCGACCCCTTCTTCACTAAAAAGACCTATAGCCTTTTCTACTGCTTCTTCACTACCTTCAACCATGAAATAGTTAACGTCTTCCCTCATACCCAGACTTTTACCATCTCTTATACTAGTTGTTTGACGGCTTACCAACTCGTCGGATAGGACGTCCTGAATCAAGTCAAATTTTTCCGAGTCAACTTCAAATACAGCGTACATGTTATCAATCATGCCAATCTGTCATATAATAAAAATATTACTGTTCTAAGAGTTTGAAATTTAACATGATCAATCAACACTTTGATTTTTCAAAAACATCAATAAAGAAATCTGTTCTTTACTTAGAGTGGAAACTTTGTTTAGTTCATCCCGATCACCTTCTTTAAGCAGTTTCAATATAAGAGGTGAACCTTTAGTCATCAACATCACCCTATAAAGTGCATCCTTTTTTAAATTAGTACCCAATAAGTTTTGGGTCTCTTCCCTATCAAGTGAAGATATCTCTATCTCTTTGATCGTTTTATTTTTAACATTTTGTATACTGTAAAATCTTTCATAAACTGGAATACCCTTCCTAGAGGTGATTAGCAGTTTACAATCAACGCCAAAATCACATTGATCTATGCACTCGTCAAGAAAATCAACTAGGTCGTCATCTACGTTATAATAATCATCGAATACAACAAGAACTCTATTATGAAATAATCCCTCTATTAGATCAGTCGTATCGTGATCTAATTCCAATAAAAATTGTTCAATCCTCTCTTCGATATCTTCCCAATTTCTGTCTTCGATCTTCAGCCACAATATATCGGCACCAATTTCTTCTATAAATTTTCTAGCAAGAGCTGAGGCCCCATAACCTCTTCTGCCAAGTAATATAGCTACAGGTATATCACTGTGAAACCACCTTTCTATCTCCGTTAATTCATCTTCTCTGCCGACTAGTTCACAAAGTTCAGGTGCTTCATCAATCATCTCAATACGTTCTTGTACATCCCCTAATATCAAAGGTAAATCATTTTCATCTATAGCTTCTATTATCTGTACAAGATCTAAATTATCTCCATGATTGTCTAAGATATTATCTATTGTCAAATTAAATATTTCATCATCTATTTTGACCTTCACTTCAATATCTTTGATATCTCCAAATAGCACGTTAGCATTATTAACTCCTTTTGAAGTCAACATATAACTTTTGAGTTTACGCTCATGACCTTCGACACTAGCTAACTCTTCTTTAAGAAGATCATCATTTTTAAGACGTTTTAACACCCTAGATGTGTGTGTTCTAGACATACCAAGAGCATCGGAGATCCCTTTCTGGGTGATGTCCTCAGGAACTTGACCACAGAAATCCATGTCTGAATATTCCATCAAAAATAGTAAGACTTTATCCCTATATTTCAAGCGTAAATCATCTGACATCTCAATCCTCTAATAATGGTTTTCGTACTTTAATTTTTACATCCGGGTTTTCTCTTTTTGACTGAATTTATAGAACAATATTCTCTAAGATAAATCGATTTATCCTCTAAATATTCCGCTAAGTGATTTTTTCTATTTTCCATGTACTCTTCTTTCAGAAGATCAAATAGAACAAAATCGATCCTTCTACCCATCAGATACCCGCTCTTCCTTGCTACGCCAGTTTTCTTAAAACCAAACCTCTCCAATACCTTGTGAGCTCGTTTATTAGTTGAACTGCTCCAAGCGCTGATCCTATCATAATTTTTATGGAAGAAAAGCATCTCGCATAATCCTAGAGTGATATTGGTTCCCAATCCCATGTTCCAGTAATCCATTTCACCGATATAAGTTCCTATGTCTGCATTCTTTACCTTCTTGGAGTGTTTTTTTATGGTTGCAACACCTATCGCTTTATCATTCTCAATTATTTCAACAACTAAGGTTTGTCTATCATCGTCTTCAAGATCCTTTTCATATTTTCGTTCCAATTCATCCCTATTCTTAAAAACAACTGGTTGGCCTCTAGAGAAAAGTGTGACCCTATGTCGATTCTCCCAATTTAGAAGTAATGGTATATCTTCTCTTTCAAACGGTCGAAATCTTATCTTACCTATCTCAAACATCTATTCACCATACTATTCAATATTCTCTCCATGTATGGTTGCATTCTGTACAACGATATATCCTGGTCTCAGGTTCATCAGCCGCTCTGGTTTGCTCAAGTCTCCAGTAAGCCTTATTATTATCACATTCGGGACATCTGACTTTAGTTGTTGGTAATGTATCCACTTCTTCCTCAATTATGACTGTTTCTTTCCCCTCTTGTTCAGAGGTTATTGCAGTGTGATCATCTTCCACGACTTTTCTCGTGAATTCACATTTTTTACAGAGCCATTCTCCCTGGTCGGGCTTCATAAGCGAGTTACAGTTAGGACAGAACATCGTATTCAGAAAAACACTAACATGGGTTAGATATAAAGTTTACGTGATTCTCACTGTTCATTTATTTGCTTCCGATAAAAAGTACCGATAACCAACAAGAGAAGCAAAACCAGCACCGAAGATATTGTAGATCATATCAAAAGCTGTATCCTCAAGCCCATACTGCATATGAGTCCCTAATAGTTCATCGGCAAAGAATTCGAATATCTCCCAAACGACTCCAGTTGCAAGGATGAATAATAATATTATTATCGGTATCACGAAATTGGGGATGTGTAGGGTGTCCGACAGACGTGTGATGGTCAACAATATCGTGAAGCCTAATATACTTATAAGAGCCGCAGAAACGAAATGGGTTAGATGGTCCCACCAGAAAACATCATCGTAAAAACCCATCACTCCTCCGATCACATGTAAGAATAGTGCTCCACATATCCAAAGATTCAGTAATGGAGGGATAACTATATTCATATTTTTTGTAAAGATCCGAGGAACTAAGGTAACTCCAAAAGAAAGGATACTAGAAAAAAACCATCTAGGATTCCTCCAATATATAGCCAACATAGCAAAGATCAGAATCAATATCTGAAGGGACCTAGAAAGCAAAGGTGCCCAATTGTTACCTTTGTGTCCAAACCCAGAGAATAATATCTCTACAGCTTTGTTACTAGTTTTCTCTGTACTTACACCTAGTGGAGAAGTCAGACTCTGTATACTATCATATTTGGATTTTCGTATATATCTCGTAAAAAATAAACCCATAGGTATGCTGCCTAAAGCGATAGCTATGAGATCCATCATGAGATCATAGTTACTTCTTAAAAAATTTGTTCCTAGATATAAATCGCTGAGGAACTCACCTATACCTATCAAACCACCCGAAGCCAAAGAAAAAACAAAAACAAAAAATATAGCGAAGGGAAAATTCACCTTAAACGATGTATGATGATGAAGATTGAACATGACCATGAATCCGATGGTAGGGGAGATCATAACAAAGGCTACGTCTATGCCTAGTAACTGGTTTTCTAAACCGGAAGATATACCACTCATCCCTAAAAATAAGGGAACAAGCAATAGAGCAACAAGTTCCCACTTCAAACTACGAATTTCTTCAACCTTAATTACACCTAATATTAGTAAAAACGATATAATACCTAGGACTAACCATAAAATGTCCAACCTTCGCAGGGCTAAAAACATACCTAAAATAACTAATAATACGATAATACTTGGTGTCAGTTTTTTGAACCCGCTCACCTGCATATTTTTAGAAAAAAAATCAAGATATTTAAAATCAACTGATTAATTATGTTTGCAATACCATATTTGTAAACTGTTTTAGCAACAGTCCTTTCAACACAATAGGTCTTTAGCTTTCTCTATATCGATATCTAGGGATTCAAGCATATAGTTCAACGATTTTCTCAAAATGATATCCTCTCCAGCCTGTTGTACGAATTTTTCCATCATAACCGGGGCTTTGAATCTATAACCTACAGCTAATTCTGAAAGGTAATGTGCTTTATTTTCAGGGTCTATTTCAGCAGCTTTTCGGTAGTGTTCTTCAGCTTTTTCAAATTTACCTACATCGATACAGAAAGAGGCTACAGCTTGATGGTAAAATGGGTTTCCCTCAAGCTCGATGGCTTTTTCGTAATCATTGATTATCTCGTCAGAGTCGATCTCAGGTATACCCAATGCAGCCTCAGCTTTACCAAAATATGCTCTTGCGTCCTCTTCGTTCTTTAAAGCCTTCTTGAATTTCTTATGAGCTTCCTCGTAATCGAAAGCATTTAATAATTTTTCAGCTTCTTCGATCAGTTCCTGTGTTTCAGACATGCTATCTAAAAGATTGATTATACGACCTGCAAATAAATCTTTCTAAAAAAGCTTTATAAACCATTAAGGACTTGATTGTAGAACTTATTGATAAATCAAGACTCGATCACTTTTTTTCTAGCTGGATTCCCATAAACTAAAGTATTTTTCGGTACGTCTTCACATACAACTGAGCCAGCGCCTACCATGGACCCTTTTTCGAGTACTACACCGGCAAGGATAGTCGAATTAGCTCCTATCTTTACACCTTCCTCTACAACAACCGGCTTTATATTAGAATCCATTTTTTTATCGTTGGTTATACATACATTGGGTCCGATAAAGACATCATCTTTTATGATGGTACCAGTCGATAAAAATACTCCGCTCTGTAAGGATACATCTTCACCTATATCACAATTATCTTCTATTATTGTTCCAGAACCAATTGTACATCCGTCACCTATTGAGCAACCTTCCCTGATCAATACATGATGTCCAGTTTTTACTCTTTTACCTAACTCCGTTCCAGAATATATTATTGTAAGATCTCTGATGATCGAGCTTTCTCCGATGATGGTTGAAGGAAGATCATAGGGTCCCTCTTTTTTTAAACAATTTATTTTCTTCTTACCAGGGTACCCAAGGATAACGTCCTCCCCGATTATAGTATCTTTACCTATCTTTACTGGACCTATCTTCCTCACCAAATCTATCACAACTCTATCTTCTTTCTTTCTCGTAATGATCTCAATGCTGCTTCAGCTACCATCATACTCTTCAAACCATCTTCACCGGTCACCAAAGGTTCTTTTTTATCCTTCACAGCCTCTATAAAATCCTCCATCTCTCTGCGGAGAGGTTCCTGTCTTTTAACCGAGTATCTCCTTATATTGTGCTCTAGTGGTATATCGAAAAGATTACTGACATCATATTCTAATAATTGGGATGAACTCATAACCATGGTCTGATTTATATAATCGATCTCTATGTATTCTTTAGAACAAGTTATCCATAGATTTCGTACTTTGTGGGGTGTCAGCCAGTTAACTTCCAATAGACCGTCTACACCGTTATCGAATTGTACCAGGATATTAGCATGGTCTTCGAATCCTGAACCTTCATTATAAGGTCCTCCCGAAGTATATACTGAGATCACTTCACTTTCTGAGATATATCTCATAACGTCTATATCATGGATGGCTAGATCCATTATGACGCCCATATCTGATACTCTAGATGGGAAGGAACTCACCCTTTTTGAACTCAATGTGATAACTTCTCCGATATCCCCTTCTCTTATCAAAGTTTTAGCTGTAGATATCACAGGATTATGTCTTTCGATCATCCCAACAGCGAATGTTACACCTTCATCAGAGGCTTTTTTTACAAGGTCTTCTGCTCTGGAGACATCGAGTGTTATAGGCTTCTCGACAAGAAGGTCTAACCCATGATCCATGACTTCATTTGCTATCATCTCGTGGGTATTCGCTGGAGTCGCTATCGTTACCGCATCTAAATCAGTTTTAAAAAAATCATCTAGATCTGAAAAATGAGGTACATCGTATCTATCGCCAACAAACGTGGCCAGTTCCTGGTCTGAATCCATCACCGCTGCGAGACTATCTAAATCCGATAGAACTCTTGCATGATTTTGTCCCATCGACCCTACACCGATTACTCCTATGTTCATGTGACCCTTTTCTGTATATTGGGAGAGTTATTAAAGATTTATCTACAGATTAGTAAAGGTGGATATGAGTGTCAATATCCAACTGTCCACGTTACATAATCTACGGCATCGTTGTAAATGTAGTAACCCTGCCCTGGTTCGAATTCAAAGTTATCTGGATCGTAGTCATAAGACAATCGCTCGTCACCATCTGTTTCGAGATACCCAACGATAGAAACTGAACTGGGTAATCCATGGTTCCCATGGTTTTCACTCGGTAAACCAACCATGTTCCATCCAGGGTGGAGAGTTATCTCGGTGGTGGTTGGTTCTGTTCCCTCTATAGTTAGAGTATCATCGATGTTCATCTGGATCCAAACTCCCATGGTATTATCCCAATTATCAAGATTATTGAAGAGGTCATCTCTAGTAGGTATATAGGACTGCCATTCATCTTTTTCGGAATCATAGTACATTAACTTGTCGTAACTGCCAGATATTCCAAAATCTTCATTTTCCAATATCGACTCAACACAAGTATCATCTATATCGAGATTGAAAGAAATAAAGTTCCAACCATCATCACTAGAATCAAGATCTATCTCCATCAAATTCGTTTCTTCTTCTATGAAATTAGCAGTGATACTTTTATCGTCGTCCATCAATAAGGTGATCTGTTCATCGTTAGAGTTAACATCTCCTGACCAATGAGAGAATTCCCATCCATCTTCAGGCTCTGCAGTTACACTAACTTCTTCACCTTCTCCAAAATGATGCTCGCCGGATCCAGGATAAGTAGTTCCAGACCCCTCGATACCGATATCTAAGTGATATCCCCATAAACTCTCTAGATGGCTTAATGTGTTTTCTATCGTTATATTCTGTTGCTCCTCTCTAGTTATATCCGCCTCACCATCACCACTTTGATCACCATACCATCCGAATTGTGCATGATTGCCTCCTTCTATCTCGACAAAATCAGTATCATCCGGTAAACGCTGTTCGCTATCTTCAATATCATCAACGGTTGTCACACCATCATTGGTCCCATAGATCGACATGAACTCTCCCTCTTTATCACTTAGATCAGTTTCTCCTATACCAATAAAACCTGGACTAGGATATGCGGCCCAAAGATGAAGTCCGTCTGGTTCCTCGTCGTCAAAATATTCACAAGCATTCATACCTCCATTGGAGTGGCCACCTACAGACCAGATCTCTATTTCAGGATAATAATCGATAACATCTCCAAAGGGACCTCCGTCTGGCATACCCACACCAGGATAAAATAAAACTACAAAATAACCTTCTTCAGCAATAGTCCGTGCAGCCGGTGCGTAGGCCCTGGGATCGACCTCTCCCCCAGCTCCAAACACCATACCAACAACAGGGTCCTCATCTACAGGGTCGAAAGATATTCTATCGAGAGAGTCTTCCTCTTCTGTAACAGTAACATTTTCATCGGATTCCAAGGCATCTAAAGCCTCAGGCATCGGTTCTCGATCATAATCGTTCAAGATCGGATCTTCTTCGATCAGTTCTTCAGATATATCATCTCGATAAATATCCGATGTTGGTTCAAAGACACCGATCGTGACCGGACCCATTATCGATACAAATATCATAAAAGAGACCAAAAATATCAAGATTTTTGGATATTTTACCACTGATTCCTTCAAACGGGGCATTTGTAAGTTATTTTCCTCCAAAGTATCGAGTCTCCGATGATGATTATCAAAGAATTATACTTAATATTGTAGGACACATGTAGCCATCTTGTCTTTTTAATTCAATAATCTTAGGTGATAAATATTTAAAAAAATCTGAAAAAAAGAAAGGTTTTTTAGAGTTTTATTTGAAAGGGATTTGCCATACACTATCCGACCAATCCTTCATCCTTTAATAGTTTATAATCTTCTTCTATCAGTTCATCGAGGGACTTGACATCGAAGTGCTCTTTTCCTGTCCATTCGTTGCAGGCAGCTTTGTACATGTCGGAAACAAACCCGATTAACTTTTCAGGTAGTCTAGGTGGTTCTGGCCAATCTTCTTTTGGTAGATCTTCATCTTTAGCTCTTTCC
>Ga0207421_10003713_pt1 | contig 18024 bp, 19 predicted proteins | sample SodLakKL_010_SED_4_FD_187542 | JGI IMG/M metagenome (GOLD analysis project Ga0207421, IMG submission 187542) | Alkaline sediment microbial communities from Lake Tanatar, Kulunda Steppe, Russia - 8KL_010_SED (SPAdes) (version 2) | ecosystem: Environmental > Aquatic > Non-marine Saline and... | reverse complement strand
ATTCGATTTTCTTTACTGGAGTCGGAACGCGTACATTGGCGTTCCGGGCACAATTGGTGCGGATTTGAGTATAAACCTTGGTCATATTGCCAACGACTCTTAGGGGAGTTCGCCCCTGCACAGCACGCACACACAGCGGGCAGGGCCGGGTCGAACTGGTGGTCCCGAGCCGCCAGTCACTCGAGGGGTACCCGCTGGCAAGTACCGTTATCCCAGCTCTGTCCATCGTGGGCGAGATCGTCGAGGCCCACGGTTGGACGCTCGAGGTGGCCGAGTTAGTCGGAGGCGCTCGTGGCGTGGTCCGCATCATCCGACCGACGAGCGACCACGATTCCGGCGCCGAACAAACCGACAGCCACCGCGATCAGCCCGACTGTGAGCGTTTGGCCGGGAACGAAGATTCCGACTCCGAGCAAGAGCATTGCTGTAGCGTGCAACACGGCGGTCAGGTTCATACCGCTGGTACGTGGCCGACCCACAAAGGCACCTCGTTCCGCCGTGACGAGCCGATCGCCGGTGTTCGCCGGCTCCTCGTCCTCGTTCAGCCGTCCGTACCGCCACGCCTCGCCCGTGGTGTCAGGGCTCCCCGGTGGCGATCACGTCGAGGTCCGTCGGGTTCGCCCCGCCGTATCGCTCGACGAACGCATCGAGGCGATCCGGATCGTCGGCACCGATGAGCGGCGTCGTTGCCGTCGTACACGGCTCGGTCACGCCCAATCGTTCGCAAACGCGGTCGGCGGTCACCGCTGCCATCTTCCGATAGGTCGTCAGTTTCCCGCCGACGACGCTGTAGAGGTTCGGTACGCCCTCGTCGGCGTGCTCGAGCAGTGTGAACCCCCGGGAGATCCCCCGTCGGTCCGTCCCCGCTTCGTCGGGTTCGTACAGCGGACGCACACCCCACCACGTCCGTTGTTTTGGCGCGTCGGCGACCGCCGGAAGCATCGCAGCACACTCCTCGATCGATCGCTCGACCTCCCAGTCGGCGGTCTCGTAGTCGTCCGGGTCGGAGACGGGCACACTCGTTGTTCCCACCACGACCTCGCCCTGGTGGGGGACGATGATGTCGCCGTCGTCGGGGTCTCGACACCGGTTCAGCACCGGGGCGAGCCCCTCGTAGGCGAGTGAGATCATGACCCCGCGACTCGGTGCCATCTCGATCTCGACGCCGGCCATGTCGGCGATCCCCGAGGCCCACGCACCGGTCGCGTTGATCACGTACGCGGGCTCGAACACCCGGTCGACGGTGCCGCCGACGTGAACCCCGGTAATTCCGTCAGCGCCCGTCTCGATGGCCTCGACGGGGGCGTGTGGATGTACGGTCGCCCCGTTGGCTGCCGCGTCGGCCGCGTTCGCCGCCACGAGCCGTGATGGGTAGATGACCCCGTCAGGGACGCGAACGGCCTCGACGACCGACGATGCGAGCCCGGGGACGAGCGCACGGGCCGCGTCAGCGTTTAGCCGTTCGGTCTCGATGCCGATCTCCGCACAGGCGGCCACCTTCGCCTCGAAGTAGTCCGCGTCGTCGTCCTCGAGGCGGACGAACAGCCCACCCGTCTCGCGAACGCAGGCCCCGGCGATCTCCCGGAGGGTGCGGCTCTCGGCGAGACACTCGGCGGCACCGTCTGGGTCGGCCTCCGCGTATCGGGCGCCGCTGTGTAACAGTCCGTGTGAGCGACCGGAGGTCCCACTCCCCAGGCCCTGGCGCTCGAGGAGCGTCACGTCGACGCCCCGCAACGCCAGGTCGCGAACGATTCCCGTTCCGGTCGCGCCGCCGCCGATCACGAGAACGGTCGGGTCCGTGCTCACACGCCCTCACCCCGCGGGGTGTCGACGCTGACGCTCGGACGCAGGCCACGCGCCAGCGCTCGCTGGCTGCCCGCCTGCCCTCCGGGAAACTGTTCATTGTCCCACAAAACATGTCGACTCGTTGACTGGGTGTCCATACGATGGATACGGGTCGGACGGGGTTGAGACTGTTGGCGTCGGCCACAGGTTCCGGGTCGTGGTGACGACAAACCGCCTCACTCGAGCAGATCGGCCAGTTCCTCGAGGCGATCCCGGTACGTCGAGAGCGCCCGGTCGATCGGTGCGCCACTGCGCATGTCGACGCCGGCAATCCGGAGCAACTCGAGGGGATACTCGCGGGAGCCCCGCTCGAGGAACGCCCGGTAGTCCGCCGCGGCGGGCTCGCCGCGTTCGATGATGTCGTCGGCGATCGCCAGCGCCGCCGAGATACCCGTCGCGTACTGGTAAACGTAAAAGGCCCGGTAAAAGTGCGGGATTCGCATCCACTCGCGGGCGATCCGGTCGTCGACGACGGCGGGTTCGTAGTAGCGCCCCTTGAGGCCCCCGTACAGGTCGTCGAGGCGATCGGCCGTCAGCGGTTCGCCACCTTCCTCCAAGGCGTGCGCCTCGTGCTCGAACTCCGCGAACAGCGTTTGTCGGTACAGCGTCGAGCGCACCCGCTCGAGGAACTCGTTGAGGACGGCCTTGCGGAGGTTGGGGTCCTCGACGGTCTCGAGGAGGTGGTGGGTCAACAGCGCCTCGTTGACCGTACTCGCGACCTCGGCCACGAAAATTTCGTAGTTCGAGTAGATGTATGGCTGTTCGTCCGTCGTCAGTTCGGAGTGCATCGAGTGGCCGAGTTCGTGAGCCAGCGTGTACATCGAGGCGACGTCGTCCTGGTAGTTCAGCAGGATAAACGGCTGGGTGTCGTAGGTCCCGCCCGAGTACGCCCCGGAGCGCTTGCCCTCGTTCTCGTAGACGTCCACCCAGCGGGACTCGAGGCCCTCGGCGACCCTGGACTGATACTCAGAACCGAGGGCACCGACGGCCTCGACGACGTGGTCGGTCGCCTCGTCGTACTCGACGTCCGGTCCGCCGTCGCCAGTCAACGGCATGTAGAGATCCCACATCCGCAACTCGTCGACGTCGAGTGCCTCGCGCTTCAACTCGGCGTGGCGGTGGAGATGTTCGAGGTTGTCGTTGACGCTCTCGACCAGATTGTCGTAGACCTCGATAGGGACGTTTGGCCCGTCGAGGGCGGCCTCGCGAGCGGTGTCGTAGTGGCGGGCCTGGGCCAACTTGACGTCCGTCTTGACGCTGTTTTTGTAGGCTGACGCGACCGTGTTGCGCACCGCCTCCCACTCGTCGAAGTAGCCCTCGTAGACGCGCTGGCGGAAGTCCCGGTCCGGTCGGCGAAGCAGATTGACGAAATTGCTCTGGGTGATCTCGATAGCCTCCTCGCTCCCCTCGAGGGCCGGCCCCTCGACGGTCGGGAACGTCATGTCCGCGTTCGAGAGCATGCCGTAGACCTCACCCGGCGATCCCGTCACCTCGCCCAGTTCGGCGAGCAGGGACTCGACCTCCGTCGACCGCGTGTGGGGTTTCTTTCGCAACACGTCGTCGACGTAGTGGTCGTAGGTCTCGAGGCTTGACTCGCGCTCGACCATCGACTCGAACGCCTCGCGCGTGAGCGTCTGCAGTTCGGGTTCGATGAACGACGCGGCGGCCTGGGCCTCCGAGGCCAGGGACTGCCCGCGAGCGCTCAGCGCCTGGTATTCCTGGTTTGTCGTGTCCTCGTCGCTTCGCATCCGCGCGTAGGAACCGATCGTCGACACCTCCCGCAGCAGCCGATCGCGCAACTCCAGGACCTCGAGGAGCGTCGCAGCGTCCTCGGTCGCTTGCCCCTCGTAGCTCGCCATCTCCTCGACCAGGTCGGTCGCCGCCTCGTAGGCTGCCTCCCAGTCCTCGTCGGTCGCATAGATGCTCTCGAGGTCCCAGGTGTGGGCCGTCTCGAGTTCGTCGCGGGTGGGAACTGAACTCATTGACTGCAGTTCGAAGCGGCGGTGGTAAAGGGTGTCGAACCACGACGCTGGCGTGGACTATCGGACCCTTTGCCGGCCGTCCCTCCTGCACAAAATATTTATCTCAGGGTAGGAGCGATCGAAATATGTCCAGCAACTCGAACGTCATGGGATCGCTCGTCCACGTCCTTGGGCTGTTCACCTCGTTCCTCGGCTCGGTGGTCGTCACCCGAACCGCGGGGAATCCCCACAGCGTGCGCAACGCCGAGCGCGCGGTCGGCTGGCAAGCGACCGCCTTCGCCGTGACGGTCGCCGTCGCCGTCATCGGCGTGGGATTCCCGCTCCTGTGGGCGCTTTTGCCCCTACTCTACCTCCTCAACCTCCAGCAGTCGGTCAAAGCCGCGGTCACTGCCAGCGAGGGTGGGATGGCCCAGTACCCCTACACGCCGTTCTGACCCCAGGATCACGGTGGAATCCACACCGAGGACTGTTCGTTCCCCGCGACGTGGCCGAAGGTTCAATTGGCATCGCCACCCACTCGGACCCATGTACGCCATCGTCGGCTGCAGTGAGTGTTCGCACCTCTGGCTCATCGAGGGACGCTCGAAGACCACCCAGTGCCCCCGCTGTGGCTCCCGGCGACCATACGAGAAGCGCAAGCAGTTCCTCGAGACCGAGGATATCGACCACGCTCGAGAAGTCAGGGCGTCGATGCTCGCCAGCCGCCAGGGCGAGGGCGAAGCCTTCGCTCGCGTCGACTCCTTCGCCGACCTCGAGGACGACGTCGCCGACGGCGTGGTCGACGAGACGGCCTACCTCGAGGCGTCGGGGCTCGATCCCGACGCGATCGAGGAGGCGGGCGATCGGGATCCACGTCAACCCGCAGGCTCGAGCAAGAGAGCCGTGGTCGAGGACGCCCTTGCCGATCTCGAGGAGCCAACGGAAGCAGACGTGATCGCCTACGCCGCAGAGCGGGGCGTGGGGGCGGGGTACGTCAGGAAATCCCTCGAGAAGCTGGTTCGACGGGGGGCCGTCAGCGAGTCTCGAGGGGTGTATCGACTGCTGTGAGGGTGGGCCACTCGGCGGTATCGATCTCCAGGCCCGTCGAGCGGGTCACCGCCCTGGGCCGTCGATTCGGGCAGACCGCTATTCCTATTTCCCCACACCCCGAATCAGGGGGCATGACCGACACGTTCGAAGCCCAGGGAGCCGTCATCGGCATCGGATTGCTCGCTGCCGTCCTCGTCATGGGCTTTGGCGTCGTCAACGAGACCATCGCCGGCGTCGACACGATGGTCGTCGCGATGTGGATCTTCGCCGGGACCTTTGCCACGATTTCGCTGCTCCACGCCGCCGTCGGCCAGTACAACTTCGCCTGGGGTCACGGCGGGGCCGCGTTCGGGTGGGGGCTGGTGCTCGTGGGCTCGAGTGGCTTTCAGACGGGGCTCGGACTCCTGTTGCTCGTCCTGTCGGGTGGCTACATTGCGCTGTTGAGCCGGCGCTCCGAACACGCCATGCCGGCCGCCGACATCGAGCAAAACAATGCCCCCTAGAGGAAGCCGAGCGTCGCGGCGATAGACACCACGAGCGCGACGATCCCCACCACCAGTTCGATCACCACCAGCAGTCGGTAGGTTCGATACCGCTCGAGGTCCGGGTTGGAGCACTCACGGGTCATGGTGGTGCGCCCGCCGGTGCTCACCGTGCGGACGCACATTCTACTGGGTGATGGGCGCAAAAATACCGTCGCCAACACCTCGGGGTGAAAGTGAAAGTAACCCCCCAGGACCGGGAACCGTTCAGGGAATGCCCAAAGGCCCCCCTCAGCCCAGGTTCGGGAACTGTCGCCGACCACCCGACTGGTGAAACTGAAGAGCGCTCTCGCCCGAACGGCGCGAGCACCTCGCGGGCGACCGCCGCGTCCGTGGGTCGGCGGCTCCCACCGGGAGACGGCGATCTGTCGGTGGCCAACGGGAGGATGGCAGTCGGAGGACCCGTTGTGATTCGTTCTCGGCGGTCGCTGCTCAGTTCGAGGCATAGCGTGCAGACACGCCGACCCGTCTCGTGTGGGATCCTGTCGTCGCTTCTCGGTGGGTGTGGGTACCCAACAGGGGTCGGCACTCACCGGTACCACGGGATACCAGCCCGTCTCAGGCGTTCGTCCCCAGCTCCCAGCCGCGCTCGGTCCGGCGAACCACGCCCTCGTCGGCCAGCACCTCGAGGTGGTCGGCGACGACCTCTCTGGGCGCGCCGACGTCCCGGCTGAGGTCGCCGATCCCCTTTGGCTCCTCGCGAATGCTCGCCAGCATGTCGGCGTGGATGCGACTCTCGCGGCCGACGCCGACGGATTCGGAGATGTGATCCAACGTCTCACAGAGCCGACCCTGCACCCACCGCTGGGCGAGGGAGAGCTCGTTTTCGAGCCGTTCGAGATCCTCGAGGGCCTCTAGTAGCGAGTCGAGGTCGCCGGTCTCCCCACAGCTTACCTCGAGTGAGAGGTGCCGACAGGAGCTGATGTCGACGGAATTGTTCGCCGGATACGCGCTCTTGGACGCGAAGCCGTACGGGGAGACGTTGACCTCGAGGCGGACGTTCCGGGCGATGTGGAAGTACTTGCGACGTTGCTCGTCGGTGTGGCTTTCGACGAGGCCGGCCTCCTCGAGTTTGCGGAGGTGGCCGATGACGGCTTTCGGACTCACCCCGAGAAATTCGGAGATTTCGGTGACATAACAGGGTTTCCTGGACAGCAATCGCAGGATCCGCCGGCGGTTTTCGTTCCCGAGCAAATCCAGCAACGCTGCTGAGTCCATCTACCCGCCGTAGGAGATGGGGCTTGAAAAGCGTGTCTCCCCCAGAACGTCCGTTGTGAGTGGCTGGTCGATCGCTCACTGCTCCCCCACACTCGATCGTCACAGTGGCCGCCAGTACTGGGGGTGTTCCAACCCACGGCTGTCGAACGGTGAGACTCGCCAAGATCAACGAAGGCCTCTCGTCCCATCCGCTGAAGTGAGGGGCTCTCTGGAGGGGCTCGAGGGCGGTGTCACGGAACCCCCATCCAGCACGGGCAAAGACAGCGGGTTGGCGGACTCGTCGGACTATGCGGTGTGGAGGAAATCAATCATCGTCGTCCTCACCGTCGTCACCATCCTCGTGGGCCTCCTCTGCATCGGTGTCGTCGCTGTCGGGTTCGCCACTCGAGTCGGCCTCCTCGTCGGTCGTCGTTTCGGGGTCGGCTGCGGCCGGGTCGTCGGGGACCGTCTCGTTGTTCTCGCCGGTGTCATCGTCGGGTGGTCCAGCGTCGTCACCGCCGTCACTCGCGTTGCCTGCTTCCTCGGGTGGCCCCGCGTCGTCACCGCCGTCACTCGCGTTGCCTGCTTCCTCGGGTGGCCCCGCGTCGTCGGCCACCCCGGGCGTCTCGTTGCCGGCTCCCGGGCCAGCGTCGTCGGGCGGTCCACGGGGTGGCTCGACGCCCTGGATTCCTGCTGCGTGTTCGGCCACCTCGGGGCCGGCGAGCGCCGAGGCGTTCGCCCGCAGCTCCTGGATCGCCTCGGGAGCCACGCCGTCGACGGCCGCTGCTCGGTCCGCGGTGTGGTTGAGCGACGTATCGACCGCGTTCAGCGACACCGCCAGGCGGGTCATTCGGGCGTTGTATTCGGCAGGGTCGAGATCCTCACCGTTTTCGAGGGTGGCCGCCTCGTCCTCGAGTTCGGCGATGGTTGACTCGTGTCCGTCGGCTCGCTCGGCAAGCAAGGCGGCGCGCTCCTCGTCGTCTGCTGCCTCGTATTTCGCCTCGAACATCCCCTCGTCCACGCTGAACCCCGCGTTGGCGGTGTTCGTGTGGACGAACGTCGAGAGTTCGTCGCCCATGGCTGACGCTTCGCCGTCGGCTGACTGGCTGGATCCCAGGCCAGCGGCTGCCGGCGCAATTGCCAGACCCACGACCGCGAGACACACGACGAAGACGACGGCCCCCCCTTTCATCGATCAGGACTCCGGGATCGGACGATAAAAAGCCGAACCGTCGTTCGCACTGTTCAGCCCAAACTGGCGATCGTTCGAACCGTTTTCAGCGTTCAAATCGCCCGTCGACTCGAGGGTGCCCGCTCGCAGTCTGCGTGCGGTCGCTGTCGTGGGCTGGACACGCGTTGTTCGTCGGGCCAGTGGTGCCCCGCCGACCGCCGTACGATCGGAAACGACGATGAAAGCGGACACGTATAAAGGTATTCGCACAACGGTTATGCCACCGTGTGTCATGGGTACAGATAGCATGTTCGAGCGGTTCTCTCGAAGCTACTATCTCGGGCGTCTCTACGTCACGCCGACGACGGCTGACCACGCCCGCATGGAACAGACTCAACACGAGCGCATCAACGAGGCCGTCTACGCGACCGGCGACGGGATCGAACGCCTCGACACCCCGCTCGTGATGAAACTCGAGTCCGGCCACTTCCCCGTGCTCGGTGACGATACCATCCCGACGAACACGCTGGCCGTCCCCGAGGCGATGCTCGAGGGGACGCGGATCCGTAATCCGCCGGCCCTCCGAGCGGTGTTTCTCGCCCGGCGTGAGCGAGCCGAGCAGTTACTCCAGTTCGGGGACGGAAACCCATTTCGTGGCGTGAGCGGTCGCGTGGGTGGATCTGAAACCTGAAGCTGTCTCGTGTCGCCGGTCGAGTGTGTCGGGGGATTCGAGGAAACCGGGGGTTAAAAGTCCCATCGCTACACGTATCCGCTCATGATCGACGAGTTACTCGGTCGGGCCACGCTCAAAGAGCGGATCGAGGAACTCGAGGCGGAAGCCGACCGACTCCGAAAGCGCTACGAGGCCGAATCCGAGCGCCGCGCCGACGCGGCGACGGCCCGTCAGGCGGCCGAACGCGAACAGAACCGACTCGAGGATCGTATCGCCCAGCTCGAGGGGGAACTCGAGCGACAACGCGAGGCCGCGGCGTCGGCTGACGAGGGTGGCCTCGAACCCCGGCGGCGCGATCGCCTGCGCGGCCGGGAGTTGCGGACGGTCATCGATCGTCTCGAGTCGTTCCAAACGGGTCCCGAGGGAGCGCTGACGGTCGTTCTCGGGCCGGGGGACGTGCCACCGTCCACGCTCGAGGACCTTCTCGGCAGCCGAGTGACCTTGCTCGAGGACGACGAGCCGTGGGTGGTCTGTGTCGATGACGCACTGGTGATGGGGGTGGCACTTTCACCCCCCATCCCACCGGGGACGGATGCGAACGGACACGGTGCTCAGGACGCCGGCCCGAACCCGACACCGCCCCACCTCGAGTGGGGCGACCGGTTCGACCTGCCGACGGCATCCCTGCTCCCCGAGGGACAGTTCACGCTCGCACTCCTCAGGGCCGATCTCTTCGCGATGGGAGTCTACGACGGCGAAGAGCAGGTATCCTCCCACGGGTTCGAGAGCGAGGTCAAGGGCAGTCACTCGAAGGGGGGGTTCTCCCAGGGCCGATTCGAGCGCATTCGTGAGGGCCAGATCGCCGACCACCTCGATCGGAGTCGACGCGCACTCGAGGAGCGACAGTCGGGACCGTGCTACCTCGTCGGGCAGCGAGACGTTGTCGAGGAGCTGGCCGAACGCGTCGAACCGGACGCGACGGCAGCCGTCGATGCGACGGGGAAGCCGAAACCGGCCCTCGAGGACGCGTTTCGCGACTTTTTCACGACCGAACTCGTCGTCTTTTGAGCGTGACGGTCGCCAGCTTGGGGTGGGTCGGCCGGTTGTGAACCGCTCGAGAACCGATCGAGCGGATCGAACGGGGGAGCGTACCGTTGGCTGAAGGGCTCGTTATCCGTTTTACCGGAGCGTGTCGACGTGGGAGGGCAATCACCGGGAGCCAACGACAGTAACCCGTATGACACGAAAAGGCCTCCACTCTCGCCGATGACTGTACGGTTAAGTCCCCCCCTGGCGATGCACACCGTATGCGCGTTGCAATTCTCGCTCACGAACAGTTCCCCGACCGGGCGAAGACCGCCCTCGGGATCCTCAGATACGCCGACTACGACGTCGCGGCCGTTCTCGACCGCGACCGGGAGGGGGGTCGCGTCCGCGACTTCGTCTCGGACGTTCAGGACGCCCCGATCGTCTCGAGCATGGCCGACGTCGACGACGTCGATGCCCTGCTCATCGGCATCGCTCCCATCGGCGGTGGCTTCGAGGAGAGCTGGCGTGATGACGTTCGAACGGCCCTCGAGCGTGGCTGTGACCTGATCTCCGGCCTCCACCACTTTCTCGCCGAAGACGAGGAGTTTGCGTCGTTGGCGGCCGAACACGGGTGTGACATCCACGACGTCAGAAAACCGCACGGAGACCTGACAGTGGCCGAGGGGGTCGCCCGCGAGCTCGACGCCGAGATCATCCTGACCGTCGGCACCGACTGCTCGGTCGGCAAGATGACGACGACGATGGAACTGGCTCGCGACGCCCAGGCCGCCGGCCACGACGCCATCGTCGTTCCCACGGGCCAGACCGGCATCATGATCGAGGGGTGGGGCAACCCCATCGACCGCGTCGTCAGCGATTTCACCGCCGGAGCCGTCGAGGAGATGCTCGTCGAAACGGCCGACGACCACGACTACCTCTTCGTCGAGGGGCAGGGCAGTATCGTCCACCCCGCCTACTCCGCCGTGACCTGTGGCATCCTCCACGGATCGATGCCCGACAAACTGGTTCTCTGTGACAGCGCCGACCGGGACGTCATCCACGGCTACGAGTCCGTCGCCCAGCCGTCGATCGAGACCTACGTCGACCTCTACGAGGGACTCGCAGCCCCCGTCGCCGAGACCGAGATCGTCTGTGGCGCGCTCAACACCCACGGGCTTCCGAACGACGAGGCTCAGAGCGCACTCGAGGCCTTCGAGGCCGACCTCGGCGCGCCAGCGACGGACGTCATCAGACACGGCACCGACGACCTGCTCGAGGTGCTGCTATGAGCCTCGAGACGAACTTCGAACGGGTGACGATGCCCCTCGAGTTCCCGTTCACCATCGCTCGGGGGACACAGACCGAGGCGGAGACGGTCGTGGTGACGGTGGAAGACGACGCTGGCCGGGTCGGCATCGGTGGCGCCGGGCCGTCTGCTCACTACGGTGAGACCGCGGACACGGTCGCGGCCGTGCTCCCCTCACTCCTCGAGGTCGTCGAGGAGGTCGGCGATCCCCACCAGTTGGGCCGGATCGAGCGCCGGATGCGCGAGACGATCGAGCGAAACCCCGCCGCCCGCTGTGCGGTGAGTATCGCCGTTCACGACCTCGTGACGAAGCAACTCGAGGTGCCGCTGTACCGGTACTGGGGGCTCGATCCCACCGTCACCGTCGAGAGCTCCTACACGATCGGCATCGACGACACCGAGACGATGCGCGAGAAGACCCAGCTCGCCGTCGACCGCGGCTACACCACGCTCAAGGTCAAACTCGGCACCGACCGGGATCTCGAGATCGTCCGCACGATCCGTGACGTCGCTCCCGATGCCCGCCTGTACGTCGACGCCAACGAGGCCTGGACACCCCGCGAGGCCGTTCGGAAAATCGAGGGGCTGGTTCCCTACGACCTCGAATTCGTCGAGCAACCCGTCGCTGCCGAGGACCCCGAAGGGTTGCGCTACGTCTACGAACGTGCAGCCCTGCCGATCGCCGCCGACGAATCCTGTCTCACGGCAGCCGACGTCCCCGAGATCGCGAACCGCTGTGACATCGCGAACCTGAAACTCATGAAGTGTGGCGGCCTCCGCGAGGCCATCCGGATCGTCCACACCGCCCGGGCCCACGGCCTGCAGGTCATGTGTGGTTGTATGTCCGAGTCGAACGCCTCCATCGCTGCGGCCTGCCACCTCGCGCCGCTGCTCGACTACGCCGACCTCGACGGCTCGCTCCTGCTCGCCGAGGATCCCTACGATGGCGTTCCGATGCCCGGCGGTCGTATCGACCTCGAGGCCCTCGAGGGGTCCGGCACTGGAGCCACGTCGAACTGATGTTGGGAACGCCCGGCAGTTCGTGAATCCGCCCGGAACGGACCCACGACTCGATACTCGTCACCGCCTCGAGTTCGAGCGAGATCGACGGGCGAACGGTCCACGACGGAAACCGACCGGTAGCGCTATTTCTCCAGAGCAGCTATCGAAAACCGATGAACGAGCCACAACTGCTCATGACGATTGCCCTCGTCGTCATCGTCTTGCTGTGTCTCGCCGGAATTCTCTACATCTCGTTCGTCTGGGACTGAGTGCCAGCACACCCCCACTGACTCGAACCAAGCCCGGTTCGCGGGACCGATCGATCAGTTCTCGTCCTCTTTCAACTCGGCCAACTCGGATTCGACGTCGGCATCGTTGACGTCCGCTTCGAGGTCCTCGATGTCGACGTCCGCCTCGCTATCGACGTCCGCCTCGCCGGTTTCGTCCGCACTCGCCTCCTCGGTCCCCATCTCGGCCTTGAGCGTCTCGAGTTCCGCGTCGACCCCGCTGCTCGTCGAGAGGTCCTCGAGTTCGCGGTCGATCTGGTCTTTGTCCGAGAGGACGTCGTCGAACGCCCCCGATTCGTGCAACTCGTCGAGAGCAGCCGCCCGAGCCTCCATGTCCTGGGTGCGCTCTTCGGCGCGCTCGATCGCCCGGCCCACGTCCTCGAACTCCTCGCCCGTGGCCGTCATCGCCTCCGAAACCGTCGAACTCGCCTCGGCGGCCTCGTACCGGGCCTTCATCGTCTCCTTTTTCGTGCGGAACTCCTCGATGCGGCCCTGGAGTTCGTCCTTCTGGTCGATCAACTGGTCCTGCTGGCCCTGGAGGTCCGAAATCTGGCGCTCGAGTTCCTCGATCTGGTTCATCTTCGCCTTCTTTTTCTCGAGGGCCTGTCGAGCCAGGTCCTCTCGACCCTGCTGGACGGCCGTTCGGGCCTGCTCGTTGTGCTTCTCGACGTTGTCCTCGAGGCGACGCTTTTGCATCTCGAGGCGCTTCTTTTGCGTCGTCAGGTCCGCAATCCCGCGTTTGACCTGCTGGAGTTGATCGCGCATCTGCTCGTAGGAGTAATCGAGCGTCTGCGTCGGATCCTCCGTGCGGTCGAGTAACGCGTTGATCTTCGACCGGATGACGTACGAGGTCCGAGAGAGGATACCCATATACACAACGTGTCGCTCCCGGCTCTTAAAAACTTCACCTCGACAACAGGCTCTGGGGCCGCGAGGGAATCACATTGATAGTTGCGACTGTCGAACGAACGAGTATGTTCGAGTCGAACGGGCACACCCAACAGGTTGCGATCCCTGGTCCACGGGACGTGCGGGGATCCCTCGAGTCGCCCACCCAGTCGGATACCGGGCCGTCCGACGCCGACGAACTTGCTACCGATTCCGACTCGAGGACCGCATCCGACGGGGTGGACGCGATCGTCGTCGCCTGCCCACCGCATCCGGAACACGGCGGCGATCGACACGACCGTCGACTGGTCGCCGTCTCCGAGGCGCTTCGAGACCACGACATTGCCTGTCTGCGAATCGACTACGGCCCCTGGGACGAGGGCCACGGCGAGCGTCGCGACGTCGGGGCTGCCCTCTCGTGGGCGAGCCAGCGCTACGATCGCCTGGGCTGTTTTGGCTACAGCTTCGGGGCCGCTCTCGCCGTCCTCGCCAGTGCCGAGCATGGCGCTGACGCCGTCGCCGCCCTCGCGCCGCCCTCCACACTCGGGCCCGACCTCGACGTGCTCGGGGGCCTCGAGCGCCTCGAGGCCCCGACGCTCGTCGCCTACGGGTTCCGAGATCGGACCGTCGACTGGGAACCGGTAGCCGAGTGCGCCCGCAAGGAGGGCCATCGGCTCCTCGAGTGGCCGGCCGATCACCACTTCGTCGGCCAACACGGTGACGTGGCTGCCGACGTCGCCTCCTTTTTCGGGGACACCATCGGCTGATTGGTTCCGTTGTGACTATACGCCCGAGCGATCACCGACGGGTAGCTGGTGGTCGACTGCCTACGTCGTTCGGAACGCCCGATCTCCGGCGTCGCCGAGTCCCGGCACGATGAATCCGTTGTCGTCGAGGTGGTCGTCGATGGCCACCGTCAGCAGGTCTGCCTGCGGGAACGCCTCGGAGACCCGGAGTAACCCCTCCGGCGCCGAAACGGCCGAGAGGACGATCAGGTTCTCCGGCTCCGCCGAGTTCTCGACGACGTGCTCGAGGACCGCGTTCATCGTGCTGCCAGTCGCGAGCATCGGGTCGGCGACGATCACGGTGTCCTCTTCGGTGATCTCCGGCAGCTTGACGTAATCGACGGTGATCGGGAACGTCCCGTCGTCGGTGCGGCCGGCCTCCTCGTCTCGACTGGCACTGATGACGCCCTGTCGGGCTCGCGGGAACGCCTTCAGTAGTCCTTCCACGAACGGCGTTGCCGCCCGCAACACGTTGATGATGACGACGTCGTCGAGGCCGCGAACCCGCTCGCCCATGGTCGCCTCGAGGGGCGTCTCGAGTTGGACGTACTCCGTCTCCATGCGCCCGTCGATGATCTCGTAGCCACAGATGCGCCCCAGTTTCACCAGTCCCTTGCGGAAGCTCACCTGCTCGGTTTCGACGTCTCGCAGTCTCGAGAGGGTGTCTTTGGCCAGCGCGTGTGTAACGAGGTAGGCGTCGTCCCGATCTTCGATCGGCATACCCCAACTCCCGCGGCCCGATCAATTGATTGTATCGATCGATTGGCGCTTAGCCGGCGAGCAACCGCGGCCCGAACAGCATGAACAGGAAGCTCACGAGCATCGTCACCCCGACAGCCGTCGTCACCACCCGGACCATCCCACGGGTGGCCTCGAAGGGCAACCGCGAGAGGACGGCCTCGGTACTGGTCCGGAGGATGTGCCCCCCGTCCAGGGGGAACGCGGGGATGCAGTTGAAAAACCCGAGCTGGACGTTGATCCAGCCGGTCCAAAACAGCAGGTTGGCGACGGCGAAGATCGTCCAGTCACCCAGCATCGACAGCGACCCCTGGGTCGTATAGAAGTTCTCGATGCCGCCGGTGAAGCCCGCGAAATTGTACGGGAGCAACTCGATCACCGAGATGATCGGCAAGAAGAGCACGAAGACCATCTTCCCGAGGAACGTCTCCGTGACGTTGCCGTAACTCCCATCGGCGTCACCGCCCAGCACCGCGAGATACTCGTCGGCCGGGTACAGCTCGAGGCCGGCGTCGTTGACCACGATGCCGGAGATGCCGTCGATCCCCTGGAAGCCGACGGTGCCGCCGCCGGTCAACTGGCTGCGCTCGCCGAGGGTCACCTCGTAGCTCACGCGTTCGCCGTCGAGGTAGCCGGCGACGGTCACCTCGTCACCGGGATCCGTGTCGCCAAGTCGCTCTTCGAGGGCGTCGTAGGAGGCCGTTCGCTCGCCGTCGAATTCGGTGATGACGAACTGCTCGCCGGCTGGGGCACCCGCCTCGGCGAGTGGCCCGTCGTCGACGATCTGGACGACGCTGCCGATCGGGGCGTCCTCGATCGTCTCGGTTTCGCCCTCGCGCTCGATGGTGAGCGTCACCGTCTCGTCGTCGCCGACGGCCGCGAGGAACTCGCGTTCGGTGGCGACGGACTCGCCGTTGACCGATCTGATCAGATCGCCGCGCTCGAGGTCGATCGGTGGATCCTCGATCGTGCCCGTCACCGGCAACGCGAGGCCCACCTCCACCGCCCGCTCGCCGTCGATCTCGACGGTCACGCTATCGCCCTCGGCGGCCTCGAGGCGCTCCCCGAGGTCGTCGTTCCCCTCGAGTTCGACGCCGTCGACGGCCGTGATGCGGTCGTTGGGTTCGATGCCGGCGTCCGCGGCTGGGGAGCCCGGAACGACGCCGCCGATAGCGGCTCCGGGGGCGACCGTGATCGCGCCCGCCACGGGGCCAAAGAGCAGCGCGAAGGCGATGATCGTCACGACGAAGTTGAAGGTGACGCCGGCGGCGAACATCCGGGTCTGGCCGCCGCGTGAGGCGTCGCGGCTGCCCTGCTGGTCGGGTTCGACGAACGCCCCGATCGGGAGGGCAGCGAAGAGGACGACACCCATCGACTCGATGTCGATGTCCTCGACGCGACAGAGCAGGCCGTGGCCCCCCTCGTGGACGACGAGGCCGACGAGGAGGCCGAAGACGATGCCCGGGGTCGCCGAGAGCGGGAGAAATTCGTTGACGCCGGGGATGACGAGGACGTTCGTGGGCTGTTGCACGCTCGAGGGCTGGGGGGCCTGACTCGCGGCCAGGGCGGCGGTGAGCAGGAAGACGAACATGCTGCCCATGACGACGATCGAGATGCCGACGCCGAGGTTGGCACAGGCCCGCCAGAGGCGTTTGGGTCCGGCGAGCCAGTCGAGAAACGCTCGGCCGCGTTTGGTGTGGATGGTCAAAAGGGGGCCCTGGGTCTTCACGTAGTCAGGGAAGAGTCCCCGATTGCGAAGGGTGACCACCGCCAGCCAGTAGGCGGCAATTCCGGCGAGCACCCAGGTGAGCGTACTCGAGATCGGGAGCAACGATTGGAGGGTGACGACCGGGGCGGACGGCTCCATTACCCCACCCTCGGGGAGGCGTCGTCAAAGGCGTTTTGTCTGGTGGCGTGCTCGAGCGGTCACATTTCCCTGAAACGGTCCAGGGGCCGTTGCTCGAGTACGTACATGCGAGACTTCATCAATCCTGTTCTTCTGGCCACCCTTCAGCCGGGGGCGCACATTCCCAGTGCTCGCCCATTTTCGAGTCGATTGGGCCGCTGGTAAACAACTTGTCGTTCTCCCACACGGGGTCGGCAATAACCTCATCATCAGTGACCTGTACCCAGTAGTACTCGAACCACGGGTGGATACTGACCGTACTCGTTTCGGTGTGTTCGTCCCCGTTGGTTGCAATCACGACTTCGAGGTGGTAGTCGCGGAACTCGTCCGGGAATTCGATTCCAGGCAGACGGCTTGCCTGCCACGACTGGCCGGCGTACTCGTCGTTCGATATCGATTCAACTGCCGAAATATTCTCTGCCGGGTCGACAGACAGTTCTGATTCGACGAGCACGTCGTCCGCCGTCGAAATCGTGGCGTCGATGTCGACCGTCTCGGTCGTTTGATTGCTGATTTTCACCTCGCCGGACACCGCACGAGATGGCGTGGTCTCCTCGAGAACCAGGGTTGGCGTGGACTCGTCGGTATCGACTCGGTGTGTGTAGTAGTGGTTGTCGTCGACATCCCACAGTATCGTGTCCTCGGCGACGAGAGCGGGATAGTGGAGTTCCTCAGCCGTGTATTCGCCGTGCTCGAGGGCTGATTCGACCTCGTCGGCACTCTCGGATGGGAGCTCGTTCTTGGGAACAAACCGGCGAGTACACCGTTCGTAGCTGCTATCGGCCTCGTACGCATCGGCGGCTTCGCCACCCCCGCTTTCGGTGCCCGCTCCATCATCGGTTTCGTTGCCTGCTTCATCTCCGCTTTCGGTGCTCTCTCCACCGATGTTCAGACAACCTGCCGCCCCGGCAACGACGCCAGTCACCGCTGTGGTGACGACGGTGCGGCGGTGCATGTTCGAACCGTGTGTGGGGCCGTGGTAAGTGCTTTCCCCTGGTTACGGGAGTGGTGTTCAGTGAGGCGAAAGCCGGCCGAACAACCGCCCCTGGGTGGGGTCGAAAGGGGCGGCGCGCTCGCGGAGCGAGACGACGCAAGAACCGCAGGACGGCGTCCGAGGATCGCAGCGAGTCACAGCCCTCGAGCGGGTCGGGGTTTTCGGGGCAGTCTCTAGTACCAAACCGACGGACCCAGCCAAACGAAACACGACCGTTCCGTGGGACTTCTCGGTCGCCAGTGTCCTGGGTTGGAGAACGCTACCTCGAGACCCCCTTCTTGACCGGGCGTTGACAGTGAGGCGTGGATCAATCGACGACGAACGGCCCAGTTTTACGTGACCGACTCAAGTACCCCAAGCTACGAATCCGATAGTATTACACTACACAATCGAATAATTGGCGTTACTGCCTCGAGACCCCTCAGCGTTTCCGACGCAGGCGATCGACGACGAACGAACGATCGACCTTCGCGAGAAACGGCCCGAGTTTTGGGCCCTGCTCCTCGTCGAAAAAGAGTCGGTAGCCAGCCCCGAAGAAGTCGCCGATGTCGACGTCGTGGCGCTTTGCCGCCTCGTAGATCTCGCCCTGGATCGCCTCGCCGTCGTGACCCGCCTCGACGAAGTCAGCCAGTTCCTCGAGGGCGGCCTCC